>Ga0307513_10003168_pt1 | contig 22457 bp, 18 predicted proteins | sample 15_EM_MG_FD_202174 | JGI IMG/M metagenome (GOLD analysis project Ga0307513, IMG submission 202174) | Populus trichocarpa ectomycorrhiza microbial communities from riparian zone in the Pacific Northwest, United States - 15_EM | ecosystem: Host-associated > Plants > Roots > Unclassified | place... | reverse complement strand
TCCGGCGTTTGAGGACGAGCGCGTTTTAGCGCGAAAGGGGGGTCTGGGGGCGGAGCCCCCAGGAACGGGATGGGATGGGTAGGGGCGGCGGGGGCGAGGAAACGCTGTAAGGGGCGTACCGGCCACCCGGTAGTGACATCCTGGAATTCACTGCGTACGCTCCTGAATATGGATATGCACACTGTGGTGGTGGGGACGTCCGGGGTGACCGCGGCCGACGTGCTCGCCGTGGCGCGCGGCGGGGCCCGGATCGAGCTGGCCGGTGAGGCCCTCGCCGCGCTCGCGAAGGCCCGCGGAGTCATCGACGCGCTGGCCGCCAGGCCCGAGCCCGTGTACGGCGTGAGCACCGGGTTCGGTGCCCTCGCGACCCGGCACATCAGCCCCGAACTACGCGCCCGGCTCCAGCGCAACATCGTCCGCTCGCACGCCGCCGGCATGGGCCCGCGCGTCGAGCGCGAGGTCGTACGGGCGCTGATGTTCCTGCGGCTCAAGACCGTCTGCTCGGGGCACACCGGCGTACGGCCCGAGGTCGCGCAGACCATGGCCGACCTGCTCAACGCCGGCATCACCCCCGTCGTCCACGAGTACGGCTCCCTCGGTTGTTCCGGTGACCTCGCGCCGCTCTCCCACTGCGCCCTCACGCTCATGGGCGAGGGGGATGCCGAGGGGAGCGACGGGGTTGTGCGGCCTGCCGCACAGCTGCTCGCCGAGCACGGCATCGTCCCCGTCGAGCTGCGCGAGAAAGAAGGCCTCGCCCTTCTCAACGGCACCGACGGCATGCTCGGCATGCTGGTCATGGCCCTCGCCGACCTCGACACCCTCTACAAGTCCGCCGATGTCACCGCCGCCCTCAGCCTCGAAGCGCTTCTTGGGACCGACAAGGTCCTCGCGCCCGAGCTGCACGCCATCCGGCCGCATCCGGGGCAGGGGGCCAGCGCGGCCAACATGCTTGCCGTGCTCAAGGGTTCGGAGCTGACCGGGCACCACCAGGACGGCGCCCCGCGCGTCCAGGACGCCTACTCCGTGCGCTGCGCCCCGCAGGTCGCCGGTGCCGGGCGGGACACCATGGCACATGCCCGGCTCGTCGCCGAGCGGGAACTCGCCTCCGCCGTCGACAATCCGGTCGTACTCGCCGACGGGCGGGTCGAGTCCAACGGGAACTTCCACGGGGCCCCGGTGGCGTACGTCCTCGACTTCCTCGCCATCGCCGCCGCTGATCTCGGATCGATCGCCGAGCGGCGTACCGACCGGCTCCTCGACAAGAACCGTTCGCACGGGCTGCCGCCGTTCCTCGCCGACGACCCCGGTGTGGACAGCGGGCTGATGATCGCGCAGTACACCCAGGCCGCCCTGGTGAGTGAGCTGAAGCGGCTCGCCGTGCCTGCCTCGGCCGACTCGATTCCCTCCTCCGCGATGCAGGAGGACCACGTCTCCATGGGCTGGTCGGCGGCGCGCAAGCTCCGTACGGCCGTCGACAACCTCGCCCGGGTCATCGCCGTCGAGTTGTACGCCGCCACGCGCGCCATCGAGTTGAGGGAAGGGCTGACGCCCGCGCCCGCGTCCCAGGCCGTCATCGCCGCCGTACGGGCGGCCGGTGTCGAGGGTCCCGGTCCTGACCGGTTCCTGTCGCCCGACCTCGCCGCGGCGGACGCCTTCGTGCGGGGCGGGCACCTGGTCGCCGCGGTGGAGCCGGTGACCGGCCCGCTGCAGTAGGCCCAGTAAGTCGTAACTCCCGTACGGGGGAGGGGCTCGGGGGCCTGCCGGAGCGGACGTCAAGTTTTTCAAAAACCTGGTGTTCCGGTGGGCCCCGCCCTTCCGCTCAGAACCCCAGACGTTCCCGTCGCAGCGAATACACCACGAACCCCGCCCCGAGGCCGAGGCAGAGGGTGCCGCCGACGACGTACGGGGTGGTGTTGAAGCTGCCGGTGTCGGCGAGGCGGGTGCCGTCGCCGGTGCCCGAGTCCGAGGTCGTCGTGGCCGTGGTGCCGCTCGTGGTCGCGTCCGTGTTCGTGCTCGTACTCGTGTTGGTGGTTGATGTGGAGATCTGGCGGGTGAAGTCCGACATCGTGGACAGGGACGTATCCGCTCTGTGCTGCTGTTCCACCGACTTCTCCACAGACTTGTCGGCCGTCGCGTTGGCGGACGGGACGAACCACAGGGCGCCCAGGAGGGTCCCCGCTGCGGTGGCGGTCAGCAACGATCGACGTGCGGATGACACGGAATATCGATCCCCTTGTGGCTCTGGCGAATTGGCCGTGGACCCGATGCTAATGACAGGCGCGGGTCGTGGGAAAGTTGCGGGAGCTGTGAGCCGTACGCTCTCCGACCATGAGTACTTCAGAGACATCACGTTTTGTACGGCTTCGGGTGGAACTGGTCGTCGAGGTCGACGACCCGGCCTCCCTCACGAAGGCCGCGTTGCGGCGGATCGCCGAGGACACCGAGATGCCCGCCGACGAGCGGGTGCACGCCGAGGACGCTGTGACGGAAGACACCGCGGAGGCGCTCGCGTACCTCGTGGACCCGTTCGACCTGGTCGGCGAGGTGCCGGGGATCGAACTGGCGCAGGCCTCCTGGAGCAGCGAGGAGATCGACTACGACCCGGATTCGCCGGATTGGGATCTCGACGAGGATGATGGGGTGGACGGCGACGAGTTGGTGGGGGAACGGGTCGGCGGCTGAGCGGCTTGGGAAAATCGTGACCCCGGGCGGCAACCGCGGCCCGGGGTTTCTTCGTCTCAGAGAGAGCAGTGACCGGCAGTGGCACCACGCGACCCGGTGGAGTGCGGGACGGGCACAGTGCCCCCTGTGACCCGGGCGACGTGGTGTGCCCCACACATCGAGCGAATGTGGAACGGGACGAACCGGTCGTAGCGTTGAAGTGGGTTACGGGGATTTGCAGGTTCGGTTCGGTACGGGGACTTGTGGTCCCGACGGTTCGGGGATTCGGCAACGATGGAGAAGCGTGTGATGACGGACAGTAAGCGGCGCAAGGGTCTGATGGCCGCGTCCGCACTGCTCGGTGGCGTGCTGGTGCTCTCTGCGTGCAGCGGGGGCGACAGCGACAGTGCCTCCAAGGGCGACAGCGGCACCGACACCTCTCAGGCCAAGGCCGACGAGGCGGCGGCCGAGAAGGCCTCCGAGGCCCAGATCAAGATCACGCCCGGGGACGGTTCGAACAACGCCTCCATCAACAACGCGGCCCAGGTGTCGGTGACCAAGGGCACCCTGACGGCCGTGGAGATGACGACGGCGGACGGTACCGCCGTCGCAGGTGAGATATCTGCCGACAAGACCAGCTGGAAGCCGAGCGGCCAGCTGGAGCGCGCCACCACCTACAAGGTGACGGCCGAGGCGAAGGACTCCGGCGGCCGTGCCGCCCATGAGAACGCCTCGTTCACGACGGTCGCCGCCGCGAACAGCTTCGTCGGCTACTTCACCCCCGAGGACGGCTCGACCGTCGGTGTGGGTATGCCCGTGTCGATCAACTTCGACAAGGCGATCACCGAGAAGGCGGCCGTGCAGAAGGCCGTCACGGTCTCCTCGACCAGCGGGCAGGAAGTCGTCTGCCACTGGTTCAACGACACCCGCATGGACTGCCGGCCCGACGACTACTGGCAGGAGAACTCCACCGTCACGCTGAAGCTGGCGCTCGACGGCGTGGAGGGCGCGAGCGGTGTCTACGGCGTGCAGCAGAAGACGGTCACCTTCAAGGTCGGCCGCAACCAGGTCTCCATCGTCGACGCCAAGACGAAGACGATGAAGGTCATGCACAACAACACGGTCATCAAGACCATCCCGATCTCCGCCGGTTCGCCCGAGAACAAGACGTACGAGGGCAAGATGGTGATGTCGGAGAAGTTCAAGGAGACGCGCATGAACGGCGCGACCGTGGGCTTCACCGACGACGACGGCAAGGGCGAGTACGACATCAAGGACGTGCCGCACGCCATCCGTCTGACCACCTCCGGCACCTTCGTGCACGGCAACTACTGGAGTTCCAGCAGTACTTTCGGCAGCGCCAACGTCAGCCACGGCTGTGTCGGCCTGGATGACACCAAGGGCGCCAACGACAAGAGTTCGGCGGGCTACTGGTTCTACACCAACTCGATCATCGGTGACGTCGTCGACGTCCGGAACACCGGTGACAAGACCGTCGACCCGTCCAACGGTCTCAACGGCTGGAACCTGAGCTGGGCGGACTGGAAGGCCGGTTCGGCCGTTTGATCCTGCTCTGACCCCGAGTCTCCCTGCGGGAGTTCACAGCTTTCCGATGCCGCCCCCAGGGGCGGCATCGGTGTTTCTGGGGTTCACCACAGCCTTCTCATGCATCTCTTATGCGGGGCTTATCCCGCCATCACACGGTGTACCTACCTTGCGGCCATGTTCTTCACCTACCTGAGGCGCGAACTGCGCCGCCGCAGAAAAGCGGCACTCGTCGTCGCCTCCGGGCTCGCGCTCGGCATCGCCCTGGTCATCGTGGTCACCTCCGTGTCCTCCGGCATGTCGAAGGCGCAGGACAAGGTCCTGGAGTCGCTGTACGGACTCGGTACCGACATGACCGTCACCAAGGCCGCCGCGGCCCAGACCGGCACCGGTGACGCCCAGCGTCCGCGCTTCCAGTTCGACGCGCAGGACAACGACTCCGACACGGAGCAGAGCAGCGACCGCGTGATGGTCCAGGGCTTCCAGACCCTGGCCTCCTCCACGGTCACCAAGGTCGGTACGCAGAAGGGCGTTTCGGACGCCGTCGGCGGACTGAGCCTCCAAGTCATCAAGGTCAGCGGCCAGTTCAGGCAGGGCCAGTTCCAGCAGGACGAGAGCGCCAGTGGCGGCACCGGCAACCAGCAGGGCGGCGGTCCCGGTGCGGGCGGCAACGGCGGCTCAACGGGTGCTCCCCAGGGACGAGTTGAGGGCGGCGGCGCCGAGTTCGACGTCAACAACTACTCGGTGTACGGCACCGACGTCACCAAGCCGGAACTCGGCCCGCTGACCTCCTCGAAGATCACCAGCGGCCGTACCTTCAAGACCTCCGAGACCGACGCCAAGGTCGTGGTCGTCGACGCCTCCTACGCCAAGGAGAAGAAGCTCAAGGTCGGCAGCACGGTCACCGTCAAGAGCGTCAAGTACAAGGCCATCGGCATCGCGACGCCCGAGAGCGGCGACGCGGCGGCCAACCTGTACATCCCGCTGAAGCAGGCCCAGACCCTCAGCGACTCCAAGGACAAGGTCACCACGATCTACGTCCAGGCGACCGACTCCCAGCAGATCAGCGCCGTCAAGTCGACCATCCAGAAGAACATCTCGGGTACGACCGTCACGACCTCCGCCGATCTCGCCGACACCGTCTCCGGCTCCCTCTCCACGGCCTCCGACCTGGCCTCCAGCGTCGGCAAGTGGCTGTCGATCGCGGTGCTCATCGCGGCCTTCCTGGTCGCGGGTCTGCTCACCTCCTCGGCCGTGTCCCGCCGCGTGCGCGAGTTCGGCACGCTGAAGGCGCTCGGCTGGAAGTCGGGCCGGGTCACCCGGCAGGTCGTAGGCGAGGCCATCGTGAACGGCCTGGTGGGCGGCGCCCTCGGTATCGCGCTCGGCCTCGCCGGCGCCTATGTCGTCACCGCGATCAGCCCCGAACTCCAGGCGGAGCTGGGCAGTTCGGGCGGCAACGGCGGTGGTGCCGGCGGCTTCCCCGGCGGCGGTGGCGGCCCCGGCCGCCAGACAGCGACCCAGGCCCTCTCGGTCGCCCTCACGGCCCCCGTAGCGCTCTCGACCATTGCCCTGGCGGTCGGCCTCGCCGTGGCCGGCGGCCTGATCGCGGGCGCCTTCGGCGGCTGGCGAGCATCGAGGCTGCGCCCGGCAGACGCCCTGAGGCGAGTCGAGTAGTCCGCAGGGTTCGCTGACAACTGACGGGGGCTGGACCTACCTAGGGGCGCGGGGAACTGCGCGACCAGCCCCCACCCACCGGCAGCCGAAAACAACGCCGCACCACCCCGAACCCACCCAGGAGCCACCACCATGTACGAACTAAAGGGTGTAACCAAGACCTACACCCGAGGCAAAAAGACCGTGGACGCCCTCGCAGGCATCGACCTCACCATCGCCGACGGCGACCGCCTCGTCATCCAGGGCCCCACCGGCGGCGGCAAGTCCACCCTCCTCCAAATGCTCGGCGGACTCGACCGCCCCACGGGCGGCAGCATCGACCTGGACGGCACAGATCTCGCCAAACTGTCCGAGAGCCGCCTGACAAAAGTCCGCAGCGAGAACATCGGTTTCGTCTTTCAGAGCTTCAATCTCATTCCGACCCTGTCGGCCCAGGAAAACGTCGAGACCGCTCTCGTACCACTCGGCGTGAAGACCAAGGAACGTCGCGAACGGGCCGCCGAGGCACTGAAGTCGGTCGGCCTCGGCGAGCGCCTGGGGCACCTCCCGGGCGAGATGTCCGGCGGCCAGCAGCAGCGCGTCGCCATCGCCCGTGCGCTGGTCAAGCAGCCGAAGGTGCTGCTCGCCGACGAGCCCACCGGGAACCTCGACGAGTCGATGCGCGACGAGATCATGGACGTACTCGAAACCATGTGGAAGGAGCTGGGGCTCACTTTCATCATGGTCACGCATGATTCGGCGATCGCGAAGAAGGCCCCGCGGCTGGCCACCATCCGCAAGGGGAAGATCACCGTGAAGGAGAACGCGGGCGCGTAGGAATGCGACCACCGGCGTGCAGGAATGCGACCACCGGCGCGTAAATGGAGAAAACCGGCGTGCAAGGTTTCGTAACTGCCTCGTAACAGCCCACTCTTGAGAGTCCAGTCTATTGAGCGGCTGATCACCCCTCGGCATAATTCACGGTCGGGGGGTGTACGCGTGTGCGTGCAGGACCGCCCCCCAGCCGGGTGAACGGGGAATTCTTCCGGCACCTCAGCCACAGCGCTCCAGGGGGAGACTTGCGCAAACAAGTGAAAAGAGCATGTGCGGCAACCGTGGCCACGGCAGCCGCAGTTGCCCTCGCGGCGGGCATGACCGGCCCGGCGTCCGCGAAGGGCGAGGCGAAGGCCGAGCAGCAGCGCGCGACCGGTGCTGCTGCCCAGAAGCTCAAGCCCGCGCACCGCATCACCCTGATCACCGGTGACCGGGTCGCCGTCGACGCCAAGGGCCGCGTCGTCGGCCTGGAGCGGGCGGCGGGGCGCGAGCAGATACCCGTACAGATCCGCAAGATCGACGGGCACACCCTCGTGATCCCGGCCGACGCGGCCCGACTGGTCGCCGGCGGCAAGCTGGACCAACGGCTTTTCGACGTCACGGAGTTGAACAAGGCGGCGACCCGCAAGTCCCAGCAGAAGGGACTGAAGGTCATCGTCGGCTACTCGGGGGCCGCGGCGGCCACCAAGGCCGACGTCCGTGACGCGGGCACCCTGCGCCAGACGCTCAAGTCCCTGAACGCGGACGCCGTACAGACACCGCAGAAGGACGCTCCCGAACTCTGGGACGCGGTGACCAACGGGGACAAGACCGCCTCGGGGATCGCGCACGTCTGGCTCGACGGCACCCGTAAGGCCAGCCTCGACAAGTCCGTGCCGCAGATCGGCGCGCCGAAGGCGTGGGCGGCCGGGTACGACGGCAAGGGCGTCAAGATCGCCGTCCTGGACACCGGTGTCGACGCCACCCACCCGGACCTCAAGAGCCAGGTGATCGCGGCCAAGAACTTCTCCACGGCCGCCACCATCGCCGACAAGGTCGGCCACGGCACGCACGTCGCGTCCATCGCGGCGGGCACCGGGGCGAAGTCCGGCGGTAAGTACAAGGGTGTCGCACCCGGCGCCAAGATCATCAGCGGCAAGGTCCTGGACGACACCGGCTCCGGTGACGACTCGGGCATCCTCGCCGGCATGGAGTGGGCGGCCGAGCAGGGCGCCCAGGTCGTCAACCTCAGCCTCGGCGGCCAGGACACCCCCGAGGTGGACCCGCTGGAGGCGCTGGTCAACAAGCTGTCCGACGAGAAGGGCATCCTCTTCGCGATCGCGGCCGGCAACTCCGGTCCGGAGTCGGTCGGTTCGCCGGGCAGCGCCGACAAGGCGCTCACCGTCGGCGCGGTCGACGACAAGGACGCGCTGGCCCCCTTCTCCAGCACCGGCCCGCGTATCGGCGACGGCGCCATCAAGCCGGACGTGACCGCGCCCGGCGTGGACATCACGGCGGCGGCGGCCCCGGGCAGCCTCATCGACCAGGAGGTCGGCGAGAACCCGGCCGGCTACCTCTCCATCTCGGGTACGTCGATGGCGACGCCGCATGTGGCGGGCGCGGCGGCGATCCTCAAGCAGGAGCACCCGGACTGGACGTACGCCGAGATCAAGGGCGCACTCACCGGTTCCGCGAAGGGCGGCAAGTACACGCCGTTCGAGCAGGGTTCGGGGCGTATCCAGGTCGACAAGGCCATCAAGCAGACCGTGATCGCCGACCCCGCGTCGGTCAGCTTCGGTACGCAGCAGTGGCCGCACACCGACGACACCCCGGTCACCAAGCAGCTGACGTACCGCAACCTCGGCACGGCCGACGTCACGCTGAAGCTGACGGCGACCGCGACCGACCCGAAGGGCCAGGCCGCTCCGGCGGGCTTCTTCAAGCTGGCCGCGACGACGGTGACAGTTCCGGCGGGCAAGAGCGCCTCCGTCGGCTACACCGTCAACACCAAGCTGGGCGGCACCCTCGACGGCGCGTACTCCTCGTACGTGACGGCGACGGCCGGCGCGCAGAGCGTCCGTACGGGCGCGGCGGTCAACCGTGAGGTCGAGTCGTACGACGTCACGGTCAAGCACATCGACAAGGCCGGACAGCCGACGGGCGAGTACAACACGGTCGCCTTCGGCTACACCGGCCTGGCCACCGACCGCGGTTTCCAGGTCCCGACGTCGGCCACCGGCACCACGACCATGCGTCTGCCCAAGGGCACGTACCTGCTGGACGCGTGGATCGCGAAGGACTTCACCAAGCCCGACCTGGGCGGTGAGGGCCTCGACTGGCTGGTCCAGCCGAAGCTGGCGGTCACCAAGGACACCTCGGTGACGATCGACGCCCGCACCACCAAGGCGGCGGACATCACGGTGCCGGACGCCGGCGCCAAGCCGCTGGGCGCGATGATCAGCTACATGTACGACGAGGCGGGCCTCGGCATCGGAGTCGGCCTCGACTCCTTCGCCAACCTGCGGATGGCCCACCTCGGCGCGGAGACCACGGGCCTCTCGCAGACCTGGTTCGGCCAGTTCAGCAAGGGTGCGGGCGCCGAGTACGACGCGATCACCACCGCCAAGGTCAAGAAGATCACCGGCGACAAGGTCCGGCACTTCAAGGCGAGCGAGTTTGCCACGGTGTCGAACAAGCTCGGTGGCGGATCGCCGGGCAAGACCGGTGCGCTCGGCGCGATCGCGTTCCTGCCCGAGGACGTCGCCTTCGGCGGCATCGTCGAGCAGGCGCTGCCGGCCACGCGTACGCAGTACGTGTCCACGGGCGAGAAGGTCCAGTGGCTGTTCGACTTCACCCAGTTCAAGGGGAAGGACGCACAGGGCTTCCCGGTCCCCGAGGCCTACTACACGCTCGGTGCGGCGCAGACGCTGAAGGCGGGCGGCAAGTACGCGCGCACCTTCAACACCGCGGTCTTCGGACCCCGGCTGCTCCCGGACTACGGCCTCTTCCGTGACGGCAACTACATCTACGGCCTGATCCCGCTGTTCTCCGACGGCGGGGGCCACCCCGGCTCGTCCGACTTCACGTCGGTGGCCACGACGCTCTACCGCAACGGCAAGAAGGTCGCCACGACCGACGACCCGCTGTTCGCCGAGAAGCCGTTCACGGTTCCGGCGGGCGACGCGGCGTACAAGCTGACGACGTCGGTCAAGCGCAGCGTCAAGGTCGCGCAGGCGTCCACGCGGATCGACGCGAGCTGGACGTTCCGGTCGAAGAAGCCCGGGGAGGACGGGGCCCAGCTCCCGGCGTCCTCGGCCCGCTTCAACGCGCCGGTCGGCCTGGACAACAAGGTCGCGGCCGGTACGAAGGTCACGTTCCCGGTCGTCGTCGAGGGCGCGGCGCGCGGCAGCAACCTGAAGTCGCTGTCGGTGTACGCGTCGTACGACTACGGCAAGACGTGGAAGAAGCTGACGGTGAAGAACGGGAAGGTGACTGTCGTGAACCCGAAGAAGGGGGCGGCGATCTCCTTCCACGCGAAGATCACCGACAAGAAGGGGAACAAGTCGACGATCTCGGTCTACAACGCGTATTACGGCAAGTAGCTCGCCGTTGACGTTGAGGTAGGCGTTGGCTGACGGCCCGTCGGGGGGTTTCCTCCGGCGGGCCGTTTCCGTGCTTTTCCTCGCCCCCGCCGCCCCTACCCGTCCCATCCTCGGGGGCGCTGCCCCCGAACCCCCGCTCCTCAAACGCCGGAGGGGCTAAATACCCAGCCCGTCCGGCGTTTGAGGACGAGGCCGTTCAGGCCGATAGCGGGGGTCTGGGGGCGCAGCCCCCAGGGATGGGACGGGTAAGGGCGGCGGGGGCGAGACCAGCTACCAGTTCAGGAGCCCGTGCCCGCCTTTGTCGCGTCGCGGCCCCAACTCGCCAGCAGGCGCAGTGCCTCCGCCGATGGCGACCCCGGTTCCGCGTGGTAGACGATCAGGGTCTGGTCGTTGTCGTCCGGGAGTCTGAACGACTCGAAGTTCAGGGTGAGTTCGCCTACCAGGGGGTGGCGGAAGCGCTTTACGCCGTGGCTCTTCTCCTTGACGTCGTGGGTTGCCCACAAGCGTCGGAAGTCCTCGCTCTTCACCGACAGTTCGCCCACCAGGGCGGAGAGCTTCGGGTCCTCCGGGTAGCAGCCGGCGTCCATGCGGAGGTGGCAGACGATGTCGATCGCCTTCTGCTCCCAGTCCAGGAACAGGTCGTGATAGTCGGGGCGAAGGAATGTCAGCCGGGCCCAGTTCCGGTCCTGCGGCGGCAGCTCGGCCCAGTCGCCGAAGACCGCCGAGGCCATCGCGTTCCACGCCAGGATGTCCGTACGCCGCCCGGCGACGTACGCCGGTACGCCGTCCATCGTGTCGAGCAGCTGCCGCAGCGTCCCGCGTACGACCTGTGCCCGCACCGACGGCTTCTTCTTGTGCTGCTTCGGCTTGGCGAGGTGGGTGAGGTGGGCGTGCTCGGCGTCCGTCAGCCGCAGGGCGCGGGCGATGGCGTCGAGGACCTCCGCGGAGACGTTCCGCCCGTTGCCCTGCTCGAGCCGCGTGTAGTAGGCGACGGACACCCCGGCCAGCTGGGCCAGCTCCTCGCGGCGCAGCCCGGGCACCCGGCGGTGCCGCCCGAAGTCCGGCAGCCCCACGTTCTCCGGCTTGAGCCGGGCCCGTCGGGTGCGCAGGAACTCGCTCAGCTCGGCACGCCGGTCCAGGGCCCCGCCGGTGGGGCTCGCAGCGTGAGCGTGCTCTGCCGGGTGCGCGGATTCGGGCTGATCGTCCATGCGCTCCAGTATTCCCGGTCGTACGAACAGCAGCCTGACCCAGCCAGTGGTAGGACCAGCCGACGTACGCAGAAGCGGGGGCTGGGTGAAAAGCGGAACGTTCGACAGACTGATGGCCGTGCCCGGTCAGAAGGCGGCCGGGGACGGAATCCCCCCTAGGAGACCCCCGGCATGACCACTGTCGCTGCATACGCCGCCCCCTCCGCCAAGGCTCCGCTGGAGCGGACCACCATCGAGCGTCGCGAGGTCGGCGAGTTCGATGTCCTGATCGACATCAAGTTCGCCGGTATCTGCCACTCCGACATCCACCAGGCCCGCGAGGGCTGGGGCGAGGCCATCTTCCCGATGGTCCCCGGCCACGAGATCGCCGGTGTCGTCGAGGCGGTCGGTTCCGGTGTCACCAAGTTCACGGTCGGCGACCACGTCGGCGTCGGCTGTCTCGTCGACTCGTGCCGTGAGTGCGAGAACTGCGAGGCCGGCCTGGAGCAGTACTGCCTCAAGGGCGGTGTCGGCACGTACAACGCCCTCGACAAGAACGGTGAGCCGACGTACGGCGGCTACTCCGAGAAGATCGTCGTGGACGAGAACTACACGGTCCGCATCCCCGACGGCCTCTCCCTGGACGTGGCCGCGCCGCTGCTCTGCGCCGGCATCACCACGTACTCCCCGCTGAAGCACTGGAACGCCGGCCCCGGCAAGAAGGTCGCGATCCTCGGCATGGGCGGGCTCGGCCACATGGGCGTCAAGATCGCGCACGCGCTCGGCGCCGAGGTCACCGTCCTCTCGCAGTCGCTGCGCAAGAAGGAGGACGGGCTGAAGCTGGGTGCGTCGTCCTACTACGCGACCAGTGACGAGGCCACGTTCACCGAGCTGCGTGGCACCTTCGACATCATCCTGTCGACGGTGTCCGCTCCGCTGAACCTGGACGCGTACCTGTCGCTTCTCAAGACGGACGGCGCGTTCGTGAACGTGGGTGCGCCCGAGGAGCCCGTCGCCATCAACCTCTTCTCGGTGATCATGGGCCGTAAGACGCTTGCGGGGTCTGGCATCGGTGGGATTCAGGAGACCCAGGAGATGCTGGACTTCTGTGCGGAGCACGGGCTGGGGTCGGAGATCGAGCTGATCGGGGCCGATCAGATCAACGAGGCGTATGAGCGGGTTCTTGCGAGTGATGTGCGGTACCGGTTTGTGATTGACACCGCGACGATCTAGTTGGTTCTCGGCTGCGGGTTCGTTGTGGCTGGTCGCGCCCACGCGGCGGAGCCGCATGTCGAATACAGCCCCGCCCCCTAGGGGGCGGGGCTGCGCCCCTGTCCTTTAGGGGCTGCCAGGAGCCATAGCAAGTACGGGCCGCCCACCAGTGCCGTTAGTGCCCCTACTGGGATTTCCAGTGGGGGCATCAGCGTGCGGGCCGTCAGGTCGGCGGCGACCAGTACCACCGACCCCGTCAACGCCGAGCCCAGCAGTGGTAGTTGAGGGGTGCGGGTGAGGCGTCGGGCCAACTGGGGTGCGGTGAGTGCGATGAAGCCGATCGGGCCGGCGGCGCCGGTCGCGGTGGCGGCGAGGACGACCCCGAGGACGGTCAGGCCGAGCTGTGTCCGCTGGACCCGTACTCCGAGTGCTGCGGCCGTGTCCGCGTCCAGCCCGAGGGGTCGCAGCGCTCGGCTCGCCCAGACCAGCGCGGGCAGACACAGCAGCAGTACGACGGTCAGTGGGCCCGCCTGTTCCCAGCCCCGCCCGTTCAGGCTGCCCGTGAGCCAGAGCTTGACCTGTTCGGCGGCCTCCAGCTCGCTGTCGGTGAGGTAGAGCTGGACCACCGCCGAGAGCGCGACGCCGATCCCGACTCCCGTGAGCACGAACCGGCTCGCCTGCATTCCGCGCCGCCAGGCGAGTACGTACACCAGCGCGGCGGCGGCGAGTCCGCCCGCTACGGACACGGCGGGCATGGCCCCGGGGGAGGCGACGGCCCCGGTGGCGAGCGCCAGTACGGTCGCGGCGGCGGCCCCGTGTCCGACGCCGATGACGTCCGGGCTGGCCAGCGGATTGCGCGTCACGCTCTGCACGAGCGCCCCGGCGAGCCCGAGGGCCGCCCCGACGAGCGCCCCGAGCGCGATACGCGGCACCCGCAGCTCATTGACGACCAGGTCGTGGGGCCCGCTGCCGCTTCGGACGGTCGCCCACACGGCGCTGGGGGAGATGAACGTCTGCCCGACGCACGCGGAGATCCCCATCACCAGGGCGAGCAGCACGAGAAGGGCGACGGCGACGAGGGCCGACCGTCGGTGCAGGAGGAGGGAGAGGCGGGGCCCGGGCCGCAGTACGGCGACTCCGCGAGGAAGGGAGCCGCGGCGGGCATCCTGTCGTACGGGAGCGGCGGTCATGTGCTGGCCACCTTCCGCCGTACGAGCACCACCAGCACCGGTACGCCGACAAGCGCCGTCATGACACCGGCCGGGACCTCGGCGGGCGCCCGTACGACCCGTCCGGCGACATCGGCGGCCAGCAGCAGGGCCGCGCCGAGGAGGGCGGAGAGGGGGAGGACGCGGCGGTGGCCGCCGGGGACGAGGCGGCGGGCCAGGTGGGGTACGGCCAGGCCGATGAAGGCGATCGGTCCGGCGGCGGCGACCGCGGCGGCCGTCAGCAGGGTCGCACCGAGCGCCGCGGCTCCCCGTACGACATGGACCCGGTGCCCGAGCGCGCGGGCCGTGTCGTCGCCGAGCGCGAGGGCGTCGAGGCCGGGGGCGCAGACCAGCACGAGCAGCGCCCCGGCGCCGAGGAACGGCAGCATGTGCCCGACGGTGTCGGCGTCCCGCCCACTCAGAGCGCCCACCTGCCAGAAGCGGAACTGGTCGAGCGTGGCGGAACTGGAGGTCAGTACGACGGTGGTGGCGCCGCCGGTCATCGCGGCCAGCGCGGTACCGGCGAGGGCGAGCTTCACGGGGGAGGCGCCGCCCCGGCCGCGCGCGGCGATGGCGTACACCAGACAGGCGGCGACGACGGCACCGGCGAAGGCGTACCAGACGTACCCGCCGAAGCCGTTCGCGAGCCCGAGCGCGATGGCGAACACGACACCGGCCGCCGCGCCCTGGCTGAGCCCGAGGATGCCCGGGTCGGCGAGCGGATTGCGGGTGACGGCCTGGAGCGCGGCCCCGGCGAGCCCGAGGGCGGCCCCGGCGGTGAGCCCGATCTCGGTCCGGGGCACCCGCAGCGAACGTACGACCAGCGCGTCCGGCGTACTCCCGCCGTGCAGCAGCGCGTCGAGCACGGCACCCGGCGGCACGGGCCGGGTACCGACGGCGAGGCTGAGGAGGGAGACGACGGCGACAGCCACGAGGGCGAGGACGCCGGTGGCCGCTGTACGTCCGGTCACTTGCCGATGTGCTCGGTGAGCTGCCGTACGACGAGACGGGCGGCGGTCGGACCGGCGTTGAGGTACCAGGGGTCGTCGTCGACCTTGACGGCGTGCCCGGCGGTGACGGCCTTCATGGACTTCCAGAGCGGCCCGGCGACGACGCTCGCGGCATCGGTCTCGCCCGCGTCGCCCTGCACGGAGTAGAAGATCCAGTCGGCGTCGGCGGTGTCGATGCTCTCGGCCCCGATGTCCTCCGAAATGGCCCTGAACTGCTGGGACTTGGGCCGTCCGAGCCCCATGTCGACGGCGATGGACCCGGTGAAGGAGGAGACGCCGAACATCCGGGTGCGGTCGGGGGTGAAGCGGACCATGGAGACGCTGGTGGAGCCGAGAGACTTGCCCTTCTCGGCGGCATCGACGGCGATGTCGTCGACCATGTCCTGGGCGGCCTCCCCCTTGCCGACGGCCTCTCCGACGAGCAGCAGATCGCGCTTCCAGTTGATGCCGTTGCCGGCGGTGACGACGGTCGGCGCGATCTTGGAGAGCTTGGGGTAGAGGTCACCGAGGGAGTCGTTGGCGAGGATGAGATCGGGCTTGGCGGCGGCGAGGGTTTCGAGGTTCGGCGCCTGCCGGGTGCCCGCGTCGGTCATGGCGGCGAGCTTCGCCTTGTCCTGCGGGAAGGCGTCCGCGAGGTAGTCGGGGACGAGCCCGGCGTTGTCGGCGCGGGTGGTGGCGGCCGGGACGAGCCCGAGGGACAGCAGGTCGTCGAGCTGCCCGGTGCTGAGGACGGCGATCCGGGTGGGGGCGGTCTTGAGGGTGGTCGTGCCCTTGAAGTGGGTGACGGTACGGGGGAAGGTCCCGTCCGTGCCGACGTCGGAGCCCATGCCGTCGGCGAGGGCGGAGGGCGCGGCGGAGGGCCCTTCGGACGCACCTTCGGAGGCCCCCATGACCGGGTTGCGGGCGTCGGCGCCGGCTGCCTCGGCATCGTTGTCGGAGGCCGACGAGCAGCTGGTCAGCAGCCCTCCGGCGAGGATCGCGGCCGCGAGGGCCTGCCACTTCGACGTACGCACTTGTCACTCCGCAACCAGTCAATTTTTATAAGGCAAGCCTTACCTTAACTTGCCTGCTGGGTGGGGTGGACACGGGGTCGTAGCGTGGGAGGAGGAGTGAGAAGGGGTGAGAAGGAGTGAGCGAGAAGGAGACAAAGGGGGCCCACGGATGACAGTCCAGCTGAACCACACCATCGTCGCCGCGCACGACAAGAAGACCTCGGCGCGATTCCTGGCCGACATCCTCGGCCTGGAGACGAGCCCGCAGTACGGCCCGTTCATCCCGGTCGCGATACCCAACAGCGTGACCCTGGACTACATGGACACGGAGGGCACGATCACACCCCAGCACTACGCGTTCCTGGTCTCGGAGGACGACTTCGACACGATCTTCACCCGCATCCGGGACACCGGCCTCATGTACTGGGCGGACCCGTTCCACCACCGCCCGCAGGAGATCAACAGGAACGACGGCGGCCGGGGGACGTACTTCGAGGATCCGAACGGACACAGCCTGGAGATTCTTACTCGGCCGTACGGGGGTGGTGGGGGCTGAGTGGCTCGGGTGTCCTGGTCGTCCGGGGCTACAGCCCGCTCGGCATGCCGGAGAGCCACTCGGGGTGCCGGTCGCGCAGCCGGTCGCGTTCCTCAGAGGTGTGCATGATGACGTCCGCGCCCCCGTCGTAGGGGTGATGGATGCGGCGGAGTCCGGCGTCGGTGATGAGCACGCCGCTGAGGACGTCGTCCGCGACCGCGCGGAGGATCCCGTCGGCACTGCCTCGTCGCCAGGTACGGCGGTCCGCGTAGAGGTGCCTGTACGTGTGGAACTCGGGGTCGGGATCGTCCTCGTACGCCAAGGTCAGCCAGTGGGAACCCGCGGCGTGCAACTCCCGCCGCTCGGGCGGGCGTTCGTCTCCGTGCGGCTCCCAGGACCAGGACACGGTGATGACGTACACCTCCGACCCGCCGAAGAGTTCGTCCAGGACCGTGTTGTAGCGGTCCAGAGCGATGGCGTACTCGTCCTCCGTCTCTGGATAGCGCTTCGAGCCGGGGAGGCTGTGGAAGCGCACCCAGCGCTCGCTGTAGGCAGAGCGCAGTTCATGTCCGACGGGCGGTCCTTTCGGCCACTGGCGCTGCCGCAGCGCCGACAGGCGATCTCTGTCGAGGTCCTCGGTCATTCGGCCATCCGTCCCAAGTCGTAGGGGCCATCCGGTCCCGTAGGCGTCGTCGAACGTCCACACAGTGTGGGTGCCCGGGCCGCCGGTGAGAGCGGCGTCCCGACGGCACCGATGCCTCCCGCCCGGTTCTCGCGGGAGCGCGCCGCCGGCTTCGACTACTCGGCTCGGCATCGTCGGCTGGATCTGCGGGGCGGGCGGTCGATCGAGCTACGTATGGGGGCGGGCCCCCTTGTCCCGTCTGTCTCGTCAGCGTGCGGTGTCGCTGACGAGGAGTACGAACGGAGCGCGACCCTCGCCGCCGTCGGGCAGGCGCCAGCCGGCGGTGACATGCCCCTGAGCCTCGGTTGTGCCGGTTCCCGATACCTGCTGCTCCGGCGGGAGAACGCGCGTCACTTCGAGTGTCAGGGTGCTCGCAACGGTCTCCACGACTACGGCGGTGCCGTGCTGTCCATCGGTGATGGCGAGGGAGGTGACCTCCGTCTCGGTCTCGGCGGAGGTGCCGGCAGCCGTGAAGTGGCTGATGACGGAAGCGTCGGGGGTGTCGGACACGCTCTGGGCCTGTGCTTCGGTGCGGCCCTGGAGGAGGGAGATCAACTGCGCGACCAGGACCGGGTCGTGGGTCCCGTCGTACACCCAGCGCTTGCCCAGCACCCCGTGCTCGGACGTGTCCACGAGCGCCTCGTCGGCTCCGTCGAGCGGTGCGCCGCGGTAGCTGAGGGGCACGTGGTAGGAGCGTGGGGTCTCGCCGGAGGCGTCCGTGACCACCATGAACTCGATGCCCACCTCCCCCTCCGGATCATCCAGCCGGAAACCACCGACCTTGGTCAGCTCGGGCGCACGCCCCGTGCCGACGTACCAGGGCCGCGTGGGCAGCCAGGAGGTGAGCAGCTCCAGCTTGCCGGGGGACATGGTCGTGTTGTGGATGACAGCCATGCCTCCTGAACTTCCGCCGTCAGTCGATGATTCCCCAGCCGCACTGTTGTTTGGAGGTGGGGCGTTCCAGCTCTAGCCTGGCCAACGTGAGCGGCAGCGACAGGCCGCGAAAGGGGACTGACACCGTGGAACTCGCCTTCGCAGGCCGGGTGGTCGAGTGGCGCGGGCCGGCGCCGTACTACTTCGTCCCTGTGCCGGACGAGGAGTCCGCCGACATCCGCGAAGTGGCCGCGATGGCTTCGTATGGGTGGGGAGTGATTCCCGTCGAGGCACGGATCGGCGAAGTCGTCTTCGAGACCTCGCTCTTCCCCAAGGACGGCCACTACCTGCTGCCGCTCAAGGCCGCCGTACGCAAGCGGCAGGACATCTCGGCTGGGGACGACGTCGCCGTGGAGATCTCCGTCCGTCTCTCCAGCCCCAAGTAGTGAGTGCTGCTTAGGTAGACAAAACTCCGATGCGTCGGTTCGCCCCTCTCTGCGACCATCCCGGAATGGCGCACAGTTTCGAATCGCTGGTCATCCGGCACACCCATCGCCTTGCTGCCCCCAAGGGCTCCCTCGGGGCTTCCGCCCGTCAAGGAGCCGCCGCCGCGCGGCAGTTCGACGTGGCGCTGTCCTCCGTGGGCTTCAAGCTCTCGGCGGAGTTGCTGGAGCGGCTGTCGGGGCTGTCCGAGGCCGCGGTCCTGCACACCGCCAGGCGGACGCTGCGTACCGTGAGCGAGATGGTGGGCGACCACGTCCGGCACAACGCGTACTTCATCGACTTCCCGGCGAACGTGCCGGACACCGAGGAGTTCTGGGCGCGGTGCGTGGCGCAGGCCCTCGGCGACGAGAAGGCGCGGGAGGGCGTGCTGACGCAGCTCGCGCACGGCGTGCTGGATCTGCTCAGCCTTCCCACGTACGGCCGCTACCAGCACACGTACGAGGAGCTGCTCGCGGCGCAGGACGAGCTGATCGCGGCGGCGGGCGACCGGGTCACCGTCCTGCACCTCGGCCGGGACCTGGACGACGAACTCACCGACCTGTACCTGGCGTTGGCGGGCAGCACGACCCCGCTGGGCGAGGACGACCTGCGCGACCTCAAGGCCCTCGCCGGGCGGTGCGCGCTCGGCCCCCAGCCGGCGGCGATCCCGGTACGGGAGAACCGGGCCGTCGTCAACGAGGCCCGCCTCGGCGCCGGTGCGGACCTGCTCCTCGACACCGTCACCGACGTACTGCGGCTGGCCTGCGCGCTGTCGGGCGGTGACGTGACCCTCCAGGAGCCGACCCCGTTCCGGGCGCTGTCGCGGCCGGTGCGGCGGGCGCTGCTCGCGGGCCTCGACGCCGTGATCGCGGCGAACCCGGCCAAGCTGGCCGACGTACCCGCGCACCGCGAGCCCTTCAAGCGGCTCGGTGAGCGGCTCCACCCGCACGAGTACCCGCGCTGGCCGCACGCCGCCGACGTGTTCGCCGTCGCACGGGGCGAGAAGGAGGCGCGGTCCTTCGACAGCCGGGTGGAGAAGCTGCTCGACGAGTTCGACGTGCTCGCTGCGGTGAAACTGCTGGAGTCCGCCCCCGGCAAGCTGTTCCGCGCCCTGGACCTGCTGCTGCGCATCGCCGCCGACCAGACGGAGCGGGACGCGGTGGTGGCCGCCGCGGTACGGGTCGCTCCCGAGGTCTCCGGCCGGGTCGTGCTCTCGGTGCGCGAGCACTTCCACAACCGGGAGCGGGAGAGCGGCGCGCCCCGCATCTTCGTCAACCGCCGGGGCCGCGCCTGGGTGACCCCGGACCACCGCCCGGCCGTACCGGCCGCCGACCGCGACCGTCTGACGGCCGCCCTCGACGCCGAGCTGCGCCGTCGGCTCCCGGCGCCGGGCCGGCTCCTCATCGACCCGGACGTCCTGGACGTGGCGCTCCCGCTCAGCGGCAGGGCGACGGCGGCAGGCCTCGGCGTACTGCCGCGAGGGTCGGTCTCGACGGTCGACGGCGAGCGGCTGCGCTTCTTCGTGTACTGGAAGGAGACCGACCGGCGCACCGACTACGACCTGTCGGCGCTCCTCCTTCACTCCGACTACAGCACCGACACCTGGCTCTCCTACACGTCCCTCAGTGCGGTCGGGGGCCGGCACTCGGGCGACATCACCGAAGCACCCGACGGAGCCTCGGAGTTCATCGACCTGTCCCTGGACCGGGTGCGCGGCACGTTCATCGTTCCGCAGGTCAACATCTACGCCGGAGAGAGCTTCGAGGAGGTCGAGGAGTCCTTCTTCGGCTTCATGCTGCGCGACGGCGAGCAGAAGGGCCGGCCGTTCGAGCCGCGCACGGTGCGGATGAAGTCGGAGCTGCGTGGCGTGGGCCGGGTCGCGCTGCCGCTGGTGTTCCGGCGCGAGGACGACGGCCGGTGGCGTGCGAAGTGGCTCCACCTGTATCTGAAGGGCATCTCGGACGCCAACCGGGTCGAGGAGAACCAGGTGTCGGTGTCCAAGGTGGTGCGTGCCCTGGTGGAGCGCGAGCAGCTGACGGTGGGTTACCTGATCGACCTGATGTCCGCCGACACCACGGTAGTTGACCTCTGGGACGGCGACCCGACAGACCTGGCCCCGGCCGAGCCGGTGACGTACATCGGCCTCGAACGCCCCGAGGGACTGCACCCGGACTCCCGGATCATCACCCTCGAAAATCTGCGCGACCTGATCCCGGGCTGAGTGCTAGCGTTTGCCCACGGCGAGGCCATGAAGGGGCTTCCTTCTCATTCACTGCAAATGACTCAAGTCCTGTCGCTCTCCTCGCCGTTCACGTCGCTCCGGGCGGCGCCCGCGCTCATCGCGCGAGCGCCGCCCGAGCCGTTTTCCACCACGTCAACTGCCCTGACGGTACGTCGAACGCCCCGAAGTCCACGACGGCGTGACCGCGGGCATGCCCTACAGTCCCTGGCCGATCCGGAACCCGTTCGGCGATACTCCGTATCCATGAGCCGTGATGATCGCCACGGGGACGTGATGCCCACGACTCGTTCACGTTCTCGTTGTTGATCCCCACGGCACAGGAACATGAGCGAATTCGGAACCGCATCCGCGCCGCAGTTCGCAGTTCGCAGCCGGCAGCTCACAGTTGGCAGTTCACAGCTGCCAGTTCTCAACTGGCAGTTCACAGCTCAGAGTTCAGAAACGTTCTGGAGACAAACCCGATGAAACTCGCCAAGCGAATCATCCTCACCACCACGGCTCTCGCCGCCGCATCCACCGCCACGCTCCTGGGCGCGACGGTCGGCCAGGCCGCTCCCGTGCAGACGGTCCGTCCCGTCGTCGACGCTCCCGCCGCACTGAAGGTCCCGGACGGCAACAGACTGACCGGCGTCTTCTCCGCCGAAGGAGTCCAGACCTACACCTGCACGGACGGCGCCTGGAAGCTGCTGGAGCCGGCCGCCACCCTCTGGGCCAAGAACGACCACTCCCGCCGCACGGTCGCCCTCCACTCCCGCGGCCCGGTCTGGGTGTCCACGGTGGACGGCAGCGCGGTCAACGCCGCCGCCATCGCCAACTCCCCCAAGACGGGCACCATCCCGGAACTCCTCCTCCAGTCCACCGCCACACGCGGCACCGGCGTCTTCGCGGACGTCTCCTACATCCAGCGCCTCAACACCCAAGGCGGCGTCGCCCCGACCACGGCTTGCACGGGCACGGACCAGACGAGCGTCCCGTACTCGGCGACGTACACGTTCTACAAGCCCGCCAAGTAGTCGCGGCTCGTCAACTTCCTTGGCTTCCTTGATTCCAGGGCCAGAAGTGGCGTAGCGCGGCGGTCCCCGGTCCCCGGTGCCATCAGGTACCGGGGACCGCTGTGTTCCTCCACCTGTCAGGTCGAGTACTCGGTCCTCAACTCTCCTCGGGACCGGTTACTCGCCAGTCATGTTGACCTGCGGGTATGACGAGGTGGGCCGCCTTTGACGAGTGGATATGCGAGGCGGTGATTGCTCGGTAGAGTCGTCTGGTTACAGCGGGTTGTGGGGACAATCGAAGGTTTTCGGCTGCCAACGTCCTGGGGAGGGCATGCAGCACATGAGTCGTCGCTCTACTGGTTCTGTCGGCATCTGGGCTGAGATGCAGCGGCAGCAGCAGCGCCAGTCGCAAGCCGTGGTCAGACAGCGGAGACAAGAGGAACAGCAGGCGCGGGCCTATCAGAGGCGAGCCGCTCAGAGCCATCGGGAGTACCGCCAGGCGGAGGCACAGCGTCGTACGGAGGAACTGGACGGACAGGTCGCGTCGTTGCAAGCTCTGCTGACCGTCGGCTGTCAGGCACCGGCCTTCACCGCGGCGGCGATCATGCGGGCCGAGGAGGTCCAGCCGTTCGCCCCCGGATCATTGGCCTACTCCGTGACCATGCCGAGCCCGGATCAGTACCAGGCGCAGGGCGGCTGGACCGCGAGCCGTCGCGCGCAAGCTCAGGCCGAAGCACGGGCGCGCTTCGAGAGGGACTGGCAGGCCG
>Ga0307513_10003167_pt1 | contig 22458 bp, 22 predicted proteins | sample 15_EM_MG_FD_202174 | JGI IMG/M metagenome (GOLD analysis project Ga0307513, IMG submission 202174) | Populus trichocarpa ectomycorrhiza microbial communities from riparian zone in the Pacific Northwest, United States - 15_EM | ecosystem: Host-associated > Plants > Roots > Unclassified | place... | reverse complement strand
ATGAGCTAAAGGCACCTATCAACGACAAGTCGCGACCAAGGACGTACAGCAACGCCACGACTGTTGGTGGGTCACAGATGGACTCCGCGACGACCGCCAGCGATGAGACAGTTGACATGAGACGGCCTGTTTCATTCATCCATGTTTAAATTTGTTGAGTCGAACACCCGCTCACCCAAAACGGGTGGGGACTTCTCCTTCCCGTTCTCCCCTCCCACCCTTCCCTGTTATCCATTAACTTATTACCCACCTGCGCTTGGATGATCAGCGTGACACACCCTTTTGCTTACCACACCTAACCCCACACCACTCACTAGACACGCTACTCCCCGCATAGTTCCACACTTCGTCCCACGCTATGCCCTCTCCCTCCCTCACCTTCAACCTGCGTGTTGGGTCTTTTCGCTGTTTCATGTTTTTTTTACACACCCTGGGATCTGCAACAGCTATTTCGGATTTCCCTTACTCTTCTCCCTCTCCCGTTGTATCATTCTTGGTTTTCGCCTCTCGTCCCCCCTCACCTCGCTCATAACCACCAGCCTGTCGTCGTCTATGCACGTGTCCCCTCCTTTGAAACCTTTTTTTCTTTTCCAGATTCCAGCAAAACGTTTGAGTAGAGCACTTGTACCTCGCGTTGCCGTCTTGTCTTGGTCCCATTCAACTGTTATATATAGTATACCCTACCAGACCTAGCTTAGGTTTCGTTTTTTGGTTCATATTCATCTCTTGCAAAAGCTTCGGCCGCAAATTCTCGACCACGAGTTCTTGGTTATCAATTCTTTCGGTCGTTCAAAATGTTATGCACCACATTGCTATTTGAGCACACTCGCCCTTCCCTATCCCCTCCACACACCCTCCGACCCCTCCGTTTTTCTCTGTTCAATCTAGTTGACTATTTACTGAAATGCCTCCTATTCTTTGGGGTTCTAGTTTCGTTGACTAGGAGGGAATAAAAAGGGTCGCCTGGCCCATTTCAGGACAATCGATTGCAAGGGTCTGTTGGGCCGCTATCTGCCTCGGACTGGGAGGCTGCGGAATTCGAGTTGGACGATCGCTTCGGAGGCGGAGGTGCAATATTTGGATCCGCCATTTCCATTTCGGACTCAACTCTCATCAGCGTTGTTCACCACCCCGTGTGCTCTTCGATGATTTTTGAGAACACCAAAGGTATCTGATGGAGGAAGACCCCTCCTCCGCATGTCCGAGTACCGTACCGCGCGGCTGGCCCCTTCTGGACCCCCATTCGGCCAAATACGCATCCCGGAGACTTTGACGCCGGCTTTCTTTGACCGTTGCGTTCTGGATTTACTGGACTTGGCTTTCCCCTACCTTGGCCTACGGGGCTGTGTTGTTATACCATTCTCTGACCGTTGGATGTAACACGTGCCAGCTAGCGGGCAACAATTCGGCTTTATTGGTGTCTGCAACCAGGAGGGCGGTGCGGGATACGGGGATTCTAGTGCGCTTTGACCTTCGTGATGGGATATTCCCGGGTGTCTTCTAGTGCGGATGGCCCCCCGGAGCTGCTAGTCCGCAGAGATTCCGAACGATGCTCGTTCAGGCATAAGACGCAGGTTGAGTCGTCCAATCCAAGGATGTCACGTCATCTACCACCCGAATCCCATTACAGACACACTCCGGGGCGTGGGGGGCAAGCTGAGAGGGAAGCGATGTCCGCAACCGTCACATTTAACACCCGGCGGATTTTATCTGTAAACCCCCCCCCCCGGACCAAGTAAACTGTTCTTCGAACCCCACCTGGCGAACTACCTGGAGACCCTCTAATTACACTCGTGGCTGGTGGGTTGAGTTCCGGGTGATGACTTACTACGAACGGCCCCATCCGCTCTGTTTCGGATAGTACTCACGCCTTCCCGCCCGAGGCTGGACCAGTCGCATTCTCGTTCCTAATACGGACATCAATGCGGGCCCTCGCATTGGTTCCCCCCATACAAGGAGCCCATGAAGAAATCCCCAAGTAACGTGACCCATTTGTCGCGTTCGTTTAAACGCGGGTGGACCGTGAACACCAGCACCTCAATCCTCACCTTCGCTGTCGCGTCCCATCCTCTGCACACCCTCGCGTGTCTTCCTCTTACTCATCGGCTCTACACCTCCTCACCTTCATCTCTTCCACGTCGTCTTTCCCGAGTTACAAATGGTCCCAGACTTCCCAGATATGTTTGAATTCACAGATTTCGTCAATGCCACCCCCGGGCAGAATGATGTTTCCGCGGTTCAGGATCCAATGGGATCTTACCCACCATCTTTCCCAGAGGTTGGGGAGTTTGGCTTTGGTGTCCACGAACCGCACGTGGATAACTACTGTTCCAATCTTGCAGATCCCCAGTGGTATCTTGCCGAGGATATATTCTTGCGACCCCCTTCTCCCCGAATCCCCTTCAATACTAGTTCCCCGCTCCTCTCCCCCCCATTTGAGACCCCGGAGCAGTCAAGATCTCCATCCCTCCCCCCTCATCCCTCCCACCAACTACCCTTAACGGGGTCGTCGCCATCGTCCGACTCCCCCTCTCCAGAATTACCAGAAGCGGGACCATCAGTCTCACAACTACCAGCAAAAGCCCCGCCAATCTCCCTCCCAACGTCACAGGAGCCGGTTTGGCAGCCGGCCTCCGGAGAAATTACAAATTTTTACTTCTGTCCTTTCACAAAGGACAACAAAATTTGCGGGGTAGTATCGTGGGGCTGCTCAGGGAACAAGGCGATTGAGCGCCACATGAAGGCGAAACATTTCAAGCTCGGGGTGGACGCCATGATCTGGAAATGTCCGAATCCCAAGTGCAAGGGCAAGGGACGCTCCTTCAAGCGAAAGGACACACTCCGTGTCCACAGAAAAAAATCCTGTAATCCGATGCATTTGCAGCGGGATCCGAGTTTTGTTCCCCTACCGGATATACAGGAAGGGAATGATACGGAGGTGAAGCGATGGATGGCGGCTGGTGACGACCAGAGAAAGTCTATCAGGAAGATGCTGAGGGCCGGTACCCCTTGGAGCGCGGACCTACTCCAGCCAATCTACCTCATCCCTCATTCATATCCTTTGCCCTAGCTTCCTCTGGCTCCCTCTCTGGCCATTCCCGTATCATCCTACTGCGCGTTCATGCGCCTCTGATTATTTCTTCCCTTTGCTCGCACTTCGTTCACTCCCATTGTCCTCGTCATCAACATCACACACGTACCAATTTGTATTTTTATCTAACCAGACTCTAGTCCAGTAGCGCACTCTGTAGACAGCAGTTTGGTATTAGTAACACCTTGCATCACATCATCAACAGTAGCATACATTCGGTATCCAATGGTACTCCAGCCTTTTAGTGTTGTCTTCGGAAGAGTTTGAGTCAGAGTGTGTGGGTATCCCGCCTTGCATCATGAGTGCTCCAGCTGTATTGGCAGAATCGATGAGATCGACTTGGCGCAATCTGCCTGCGCTCCGACTTTCATGCAGGAACACCGCGCAAGACGCGCTCAACTTTTCATCAGGGATCCGGAGGTCATTGAACCACGAGCAGGTCGACACGGATGCTAAACTACTCATCCGGGAGTCGTCCATTTCAACCTGGGGATGTGCGCCAAGACGTAGCCGATATCCCATTAGGAAATCCATCGGGGAAGAAGAGAGTAAACGACCATAAACGTCCCAGCAGAAAATACCGAGGGAGCTGAGAGCAGGGCCTCGCACACGTGGGTAAAATCCCTTATATGGACGACCTATGGGCCCCGGTCACAGGTTTATCCGGATACGCGGTCACCCAGACTATCGAGAAGAGGTAGTGGACAATGGCTGGAACGCGCCGATGACGGGGGTTCGGACAAGGGGAGAGTCTGCAGGGGGCATCGCACCCCCGATCGGATCCGCCCAGTGCTTTCCAGATCCACGCTCGGGGGTTTGCAGATCGGGATCAAATGTAATCAAACTCGATCCCTCGTCATCTCGCCCGAGGCCATGATCATTACATGCTGGGACAGGGATCCACACTCTCGGTGCTATCATACAGACACATCCATTTTGATTCCAGGCGATTCCTGCTTATTTTCTCCGAAGATCCTCTCGAGCTGGGAGGCACGCCGAGTACGCTGCTTAATGCACACTGCGCGCCATCTCCAAGAGACCTAGCAGTCCTCACAATTCACGACGAACGATTCGATTATGGCGCGCCGCCCCACGTGTGTTTTTTTCCCGTGGAAGGAGTCCCTGTTGTACATTGCATACATGTGTGCCGCAAGACGGGCTTCGGGCGGTGTGATATTCGTCTTTCTCATTTCGACTCTTAGCGTCGTGGAATCACTTCCACGAGTCAAAGCGCACCCTCCTGTACTTCCTTTCACCAAACAGATTGTGGGATACTTTGACCTTATCAAACCTGACGATTCTGTCTGTTCCAGAGGTTTCGACCACTGCATGAACATTCGATGGATCGAGGATCATAGGGGATGTGGCGGTGTTCGCAGGGCGGAGAGGTTTCATTTGGGGGGCAGAGAAACCTCGCAAACAAGGCAGCTCTTTCGTTTCATCCCGCCCGCTCTCAAGTGTCAATGGCATCCATCGCGATCTCGCTGGGGTAAATTCTTTGTAAGGACGAATGAACGGTTGGGAGCAGGTTCCGCCCGTAGCATTGGTGAGTAGTGTCGAGGTCAAGGGGAGGGGATATTTCATAGGAAACACGGGAAGAAAAGACACCTCCATCCACAATAGCGCAGCCGTTCAGCACCTACGAAGAATTTGTTGACCAAAATCGCCCCAACCACCCACCCTCTCTCTTCCCATATCCACCGACACCAGAACCTGAAGCAGGGGGAGGTTCTGCCAAGATCGTCTTACTCAACAACCCCTCGAGTCCAGTAGGTTCCTCAGGCGGGAAAAACCTCTGATTCCTCAGCACAAGTTCTTCCTCCCCTTCTCCGTGTCGAGAACGTACTGGGGCAGACCCCCCACGAAGGAATGGATTCATTCTCTCCTTCGGAAAAGGGTTTGTTGGAGTCCAGTCCATTGCGTCCGGATCTTCTGCCTCTTTCTTGTCATCTGGCGGAGGGGGATTCTGAAGCGAGGGAGATCCGAAGATAGGATTCGTGCGTATCGTCGCCAAGGGGTTATTCGAAAGCGTCAAGGAGCTAAATAGATCGGATTCTTGCACCTGTGTTGGCTGTGGAGTTGGGAAACGAGCTGCGGGAGCAGGGGGAAGAGAAGACGAGCGGGTTGTAGATGAGATTGTATTGGGTTCAATGAGACGAATTGAGGGCGGCCGGACAACTTTGAGTGTCACGAACGAGATGATGAGAACCTGGATTCCGAAATGCGAGGTTAACGGGGCCTTGGCAAGGCCGAGATAGGACTCACGAATAATTCAAGTATTAGAGAAGCAGAAAAATAGAAACGTGAAGTTGATCGCCCTAGGATGAGTCCAAAGTTGGGATCTGCATGAAAAAGGCCTAGGTAGTCTTTTGACGGGTCCGTGGCGGCCAGATACAATGCAGAACAAGTCAGTATCCGCGAACACCACGCAATGGTTTGCCAAACCTGCGAGTCGGGTTGTCAAAAATAAATTTGAATTCGGGGAAGCTCCGCTCACGATATATGCGGTCTCGCCCTTCATCCTGATACCCCTCCCCTGGACATTTGCCTTGTTTACGTAGTTCTCCCACGGGTTCCAGGTGAGTACCATAAAACATGAGGCGATTACTATGCCCGGGAGGATTTTGTAAGCCCAAACGCTGTCGGTGGGTAATCGCCAGTCAAAAATCGAGCCTACAGGAATGTGATGAACCCTGAAATCAAGTGGGAAAAATCCCGTTAAAGGCTCACCAGCAAAATCCACACCTACACTCAGTCCGAGTGCACCAACCCAAATGCCCCCTCTCACGCTCCAGATCTGACCATCCCTCTTCACTTTCTTCACACCCATCACACCAGTCTCCTGACCACCCCCCCTCCCGGCAGCGTGCGCGTCTCCACTTGCCACGCATTGTTTGCCCTTCCCCTTGCTGGATTTCAACCAGTGTCCGAGGGCGCTGGTACGGGCCATGTGGTCCCGGGATCGTATTTCTTCTTCGACTGCGGGGAGACAGGTTGCACATACGGGTGGGTAGCGTAGTTCGACGGAAGCTTGGTATGAGGGAAGAGATGCGAGTCTAGCCGGGTACTCCGGATCCTACACGGGTTTTAAATGCGTGTCAATGATAGGGTGGATGGGAACAAACCTCTGAGGATGGGAGGTAGTTGGCGAGAAGGTTTGCCAGCAACATCTGGTAGCGGGCCGGTCAGAATGAAGGTGTCGGCCGGGTTTGAACGTGGAGGACACATACTTGATTGGTTTGGCAAGTGTGGCAGAACACAGTCTTACCATAGCTCGGCAGGAATCTGTCCTTCCTGGGTGACGCTGTGCAAGTCGTCAGTTCTACTTGCCAACAGTGCAGGACCAGGAGCCCACCTCTCCTCGCAAACGACTTTGCGTTCATCCCCGGCTCGTGCATCGCAGGTTCGTCGGAGGTGATCTCTCCACGTGCGTCATAACGGTTCCAGCATTGGCAGTGAGGGCATTTGAAATTGCGCGGGTCTCTTGGGGGCGGGTTTATCTGAGACTGGCAGAAAAAACAGGCCGTCTGGATGAGAGGGAGAGAGAGCTGGCGGAGCATCGGGGAGATGCCGAGGAGGGTGGATGACGCGACGGAACGTCGGGTCGATCGTGTCCACCATGTCCCTCGTGCCAGGACCGTCGGCAAGCAGGGGCGGGATTATTGTCCAGCCGACCTACTTCACGTCATCACTCTACGTCGACTCATGCAGGGAGGACATCGAGACACTTGTGCAAGGATTTTCGCAAAAATATCATGAAGATCCCGTTCACTCCTTCAGCTTGTTCAAGTCGATCTGGGTATCTTCTGGCTGGCAGTGGATGCACTTCAAGGTGTTCGACGCCTACGCGAGAGATGCCTTCCTCAGGGTGACCATCAAATTATTTATGGGTGTGTTCCCAGGTTGCCATGCGCTATATTAATTTACCTGATAGCTCCGCTCCAGAACGACTGAAGCCGTCTGAGCACATCCTTGCTCGCGTTGGGGCTTTATACGCCGTTCACGTGTTTTACAACACACAACCGTCCACTTCCGCACCCAGACTGCACGCCGTCTCCGGTATCGAGGTGTCGTTTGGTGGACCGTTTTTGTCCTGCACGTAATTTGATCTCCGCTAATTCGGGGGTGACAGAGATACTCCACTCGTTGTTGGCCCTACCATCACTCCTGGATACCGGACAGTTGTCTCCACTCAAGGGACAAGTGACCCATGTGCTCTCGCAGCTGGTCAATTCGGATGCCTTTTACATTTTACCTAGTTCAGATCTCGAGCTATGCAAACTACCTCGAGAAATCTTCGTCCCGGATAGAGAAGGAGACGACGCGGTGGTAGATGCTCCTGCACATATTCGGAAGCGAGGTCGGCCGTCAAGGAGAGATAGGCAAAAGCGGGCAAACCAAACGTCTGTGGCGCTGGAAACCTGGCTGCAGCAGGAAGAGTGTCCGGCCTCTGATGTGCCCGAGCTCCCTGCTGATGATCACGATCAAGGAGCGGTTTCGCCCCGCGATGCCTACCTGATCCAGAAGGGGGTAATGCTGGACGTGCTGGCGAGGGATGAATCTGGCAGGGAGGTTCTCAGGGCGGCGAACGAAGCGGTGTTGCGGAGACTCGGAGAGATTGACGAGATGGCAGCCAGTCAGGGCCTTGAGGTTGGTGGGGAAGGGGGCGAGAAGACGGGGCTGACGAGGATTGAGAAGGTTGTGGGCGAGATGGGAGAGGACGGGTGCGGGATCCTGGGGCTGGTTGGTGGCTACGCTTACCGGTAGGATTAGCTTAGCCACGTGGACCGGCGAACCGAACACCCGGGTTCTTAAGTTGTTCTTCGGAGAGGTTTGAACGCTCCACTCCCTTTTCTTTCCCGAACGACCATCTCCAGTCACTCCTTCCCCTCCCCTCTCCTTCCTTCTCTCCCACCACACGACCCCAGTGCAGAGGGCCGTTTCCTCAAAATTTCCTCAACCCGTCTCCGTGCCTGGCCATCAACCCAGACTCATGGCACCCGGTCCAACTTCTTCCGCTACAAGTCTCCTCTCGCCATCCACGACCAGACAAGGGGTGCAGGCCGCCCTCGCCCAAGGCCCCCACGGCCTCAAGCACGCGTCGAGTTCGAGCTCCATTGTACGTGTCCTTTCCCCGTTTACCACTCTTCTGCCGTAACCGGCTCTTACCGGCGTCTGCCGTCATGACCATCCCCACGCCACTCGTCTTGTCCTCTTGTCCATCGCAACGGGGAGAAAGTTGCTCAATATTCGTTCCATCCCCAGAATTCGTCACCATACTCCTCGACAAGTACAAGCGGCCCATCAATTTCTGATAAGGTGTCGTTCCCATGATTGCTCTTGTTCTCCTTGGCTTTCTGATCGTGTTCCTCCAGTTCTCACTCTCACCCGACCCATCTGCTTGGGGCGCAGATCTCTCCTTGAGCCATGCAGAGCCCGATGACTACCTCCATAATCCCGACCCCAAGCGGGACAGGATAAACGATAAGGCTGGGAACATCTTCACTGTCCGAGGTCTTGCCAATCTCGGATGTCTCGCGCTCCTCTCTCTGGGCATCATTACTCTTTTGTGCGTCCCTTTGTTCGATATCACCCAAGCCATCAACATTTACCACATTCCAGCGCTGGTTATCCCATCATCTCACACTTCACTACCAAGCCTATGTCAAATATGGCCGGTTTCAATATTGGCGGTATGAATGCTAGTGGCCAAGTACGTACACACGTCTTCCTGCCCGTCCATCCCGTTGACTTCACTTCCAGGTCCCAGAGATACCAGGAAATTACGGGTTGATCGACAAGGAGACTCCTATGGAGGTCCGCACCAAGAAATCATGGGATGGCGGTAGTGATATGCAACTCATCTTCTCGGACGAGTTCAATACCGATGGTCGGACGTTTTACCCCGGCGACGACCCGTACTGGGAAGCTGTTGACTTGCATTATTGGGCTACGAACAACATGGAGTGGTATGATCCTGCTGCTCTCATAACCAAAGATGGAGCATTGCAGATCACCCTGTCGAGAAAACAGACCCATGAGTTGAACTATCAGGGTGGTATGATGAGCACCTGGAACAACTTCTGTTTCACGGGTGGATTGATCGAGGCTTCTGTCCGCCTCCCGGGCGTTAACGACGTCATGGGACTGTGGCCTGCCGTGTGGACCATGGGTAATTTGGGTCGCGCTGGATATGGTGCAACTTTGGATGGCATGGTCAGTTCTCTGGGTCTTTCCATTTTTCACCTGGCCTGACCACCTCTCTCTCCAGTGGCCCTACACTTACGATTCATGTGACGTCGGAACAGTGTCGGTAAGTTCCCCACTCCCGGCTATCTACCACAGGATGAACCCCATTTTTTCCAGAACCAAACGCACAACGGTGGCCCCCAAGCTGCGCTCGAGGGTGGTGATCCTAGTTACAACGATGTTCTGTCCTACTTGCCTGGCCAAAGGTTGAGCCGGTGCACCTGTGAGGGCGAATCACATCCCGGTCCCATTCACTCTGATGGTACATATGTGGGGAGGGCTGCGCCAGAAATCGATATCTTTGAGGCTCAGGTAGGATCCCAGCTCAGTTGTGACGTATCTTTGCTGAGGCGCTCCTGTCACTCAGGTTACAGGCGACTTGAGGGGAGAAGTTTCTCAATCCTCTCAGTGGGCGGTAAGTCGAAGGCAACTAAAAACCTGTCCCTCTGGTCGCTGATGGTGCCCCGATCGTAGCCATTTAACGCCAGATACGAATGGTTCAACACTACGAACAACCTGGAAATTGCGACTCCGGACAACAGTTTCCTCAACACCTACAAGGGAGGAGTATACCAGCAGGTAATGACTCGAATTAAACCACAGTTCAAACGATACTGAGTGGATTGCCTTAGGCTTCGTCCGTCGTTTCTTATACCAGTGAGTCTCTTTTCATCCCTTCCTACCCAGCTTCTGAGGACCTGAACCGTTTCGTTGCTCAGATCCCGACTGTTACGAGAAGAGCGGCTCTGGGTGCTTTGCGGTGTACGGCATCGAGTACGAACCTGGTTTCGACGATGGGGTATTATTCTCTCACTTCACTGTCACGAAAAAAACCAAGGCTGATTACTGAATTAGTACATACTATGGATTAATGACAACAAGCATGCGTGGACCGCTCGTGCTGCAGGGTTCGCCGCTGACGACCGGGTTTCAATTGGCCCCAGGCCTATCCCCCAAGAGCCTATGGTGCTTCGACCAGCTTTCCCTTTCTCCAGTGGACGCTGACCCCCTCTCTCGTAGTACCTTATTATGAACCTGGGAATGTCGAGCAACTTCGGTTTCGTTGATATCGAACACCTACCTTTCCCGGTAACTATGTCTGTCGATTGGATTCGAGTGTACCAGCGGACAGATTCGATCGATTACACGTGCGACCCACCCGACTTCCCCACTCAAGCGTACATCAACACGTATATTGAGGCCTATACGAGTCAGTGTTCTCGTTGCTTGCCTCCCAGGTGGTAGACGCTGATCCATTCCCCAGACCCCAACTTAACAACCTGGGTAGACGACTTCAAACAACAGCTCCCGAAGAACAGGTTTTTGGGAGAGTGTTAAACGATCCCTCACTTCTTCCTTGGCTTCGATCCCCATGTTGAACAGTTTGGCCTCTGCTGGTTTGGTCCATGCCTCCGCTTCTTCTATCCCGTTTGTTCTCGTTATAGCTTTCGATTTTTCAGTCATTTCCCCATCTGTAAAGAGGGGGTTTATCTGGGTGTAATGGTTGTGGGTTGGGTAAATTCGTTCCTTGTTCGCAATCTTCCTGACTCCTGTCAACTCCACTCTTTATCCCCCTACTTACCCGTTGCCTTGCATCTTTCCAAATACCTATTCACATGCACCGTTTCTCCATCATACACTCATCGTGCCCAAACGGACATCGCACCGCTATATACCTTCGCATTACATTACCATCACTCCATTAGACTAGATTAGGCGACGATTTCTTGGCCAATTTTGTGCCCCCCCCTGTCCTCCGCATCCTTTGATGGTCGATCTTCTTCAGAACTTTTTGCCACCTCACGGGTTGGCGCCGCTTTCTGCACTCTCCCATCGTGTAACATAGAATGCATGTACATGCCATCAGTTTGAATTCAGCTTGATGGGCCCGGAGCTTTAGCATGGAAGAGTTACTTCGCATGCTACCGGTGCAAACCATAAGCTCGGAATCACGACCGTGCGAAGCACCATGACATGCGCATCTCCTTATTTACATCGTGTATGTTACACTCCATCCCATGACACCCACCCGTCCACAACACAACAATCACACACCCTTCCGAACCCACAAACAAGCAACAAATGCAAAGTGTCCGGTGGGTTCCCACTTTGGCCTAACTTGACATGGGCACGGTTTCGAAGGAACGTTGGGAATGGTTCCGTTGGATATCGGAGAGCTTGGCGAGGACTCGTTGAAGGGTGAGGATTCCTCCCGCCGTTAATGATGGGACCGCCGCTTCTTCGTCTAGGACAGGCGGGGGTCCTTCTTGGTCTACAGGCGGCCGACTTTGGCTTAAGGACATGGGTTGTGTTTGCGATTGTTGTTGAAGAGCTTGACTGAGCGAGATGAGGTCCTTGCTGTTGTTTAGTACCTTCTCGAGCCTTTTCTGTCCTCCGCCCCGACTTTGACTCGAACCCTCTCCACGATCCTCGTCCTCGTCCATCGCATCCTCGGTTTCGGAACTCTCGGAGAATGGAGAAGGGAGGTAAAACCCTTTAATCTCGTCTTCGAGCGAGCTAGGTGCCCTCTCCAACGCGCGAAGGATGAACCCTCTTGAAAGCACGTAAGCTTTCTCGTTGTACAGTCGGCTGTTCAACGCTCCTTCGTTCGTACCCCGGAATTTCTCGTACGCTGGTTCACAGAAATACCTATCCGGCCTAGTTAGCCAGGCAAGAGTTAATAGATTTCGAGGACGACCGCTTACGGTTCTTTTACTAAGACCAGACCCTGGATGGAGACGAGAGCTTGGAGGAGTGAAGATCTTGAAGGTTGCCACGTTTCGCTCTTCTCTCCCGACCAAGTACCCAGGATGGATAGACAAACTTTACCATCCTCGTATAAATTCCTAAGTCCGCAAAAGTGGGATTGATGTTCGATAACGATCGACACAAAAAAAATAGGGGTCTATTGATCATCGATTGTCGCGCCAGACGATGGTTGGTGACTCACGGATTTACCCTTCCGTTCCCGTTCGTCCAGCTAATGAAGAACGCTATCGGAGGTGTTTGTGGGAAATCTGCGTCCAGCATCCAGTCGATAACGAACGGGGCATCTTCGTAAGGTGTATTTTCTGGACCGATGATGAGCGAACGGAGAAGGTCTCCTCGGTCCTCGTAGGCCCGCACAATGATCGAGGCTGAAGAGGAAATTGGCGTTTCAACCGACCACACGAATCAAGATGAGCGTACCTGGAAGACCGGTGGACAAGGCACGATGTTCCTTATGCAGCCTCGCCATGAACATCCTCGAAGGCTGAGCGACCGGTCTATCGTAGAACGCATGGTCTGTCGGCGCGGAAGCCAGAATATCAAATCGTTTCCAGTAGAGATCGTCATTCTCCGAATCTCTGGGCGGTTCAGGGAGCTGGGATGTGGCTTGTGGAGTCGAGGAGCCCTGTGGAACAGGTGTGGTGGATACCTGGGGGGTCATCGATGTATCGTCCATAGGAAGCCCTCCACGAATTTGGGGAGGGTCCATGTAGCTCTCCATCGTATCCAAAATCATGGCGTCCAAAATTTCCTTACCTTCATCTCCATCTTCATCTCCATCTCCGGTCTCCGCTCCCCTCTCAAAGTCCAGAGGCATCAGATGCGGGGGTAATCGAAGTAGAGGAGCGCCGTCAGGCCACTCTTCGCCCTCGATCAGAGCGTCCTCCATCGAGCTCCCCTCTTCCGAGAAACCTTCGTCGAACATATCCTCCAATTGTTCGAGCCCGTCGTAAAGCCTCGTCAAACGTTGGAGAGGTACCAGAATTTTTTCCCCATGCGGGAGGGTGACTTCTATCTGCCCATCGGTGGAAAGCTGAGGGGTAGAAGTGATAAGTCCTAGCCTCGGCTCCCCGAAAACGGTGATTCGGAACCAGAGCGGACCTACATCGGAAACGTGTCCAAACCAGTACACGGGTTTCACAGGGACACCAGTGGGTATGATTGTGTGTCTACCATCCCTCCAGTTCTCCTCGGTCATTATGATCTTCAACCCCTCAGCGTAGATAACATCTGTGAACCCGCCAGGCTGCATGGTATGCAAGGATGGGACATCCTGCACCCAAGCCTCCAACTCGCCGATCTTGGGTACCATCGGCATAACGCTCCCATTCGTCGTACCTTCCTTGTGAACGAAGACGAATTCGCCACGATGAACGCCGAGTTCATCTGGTGAGGGAGAGGAGTTGTTGGCCGTTATATCGTGTGTCCCATGCGGATCGAGTTCAAGCAAGGAAACCATCTCGCTTTCTGGAACTGATTCTGGGACATCGGTGAGCTTGAGGATGGCCACTCGCTGAGACGGGTGGACGACCTGGACAACTGCAGTACGGTTTTTTCCGTCCGCCTTCCAGAGGACGTGGTCACCCGGCCTTAAATTGGGGTCGTTAGTCGAATGGCTGATCATCGAGGTGGATACCCCACCAGCATTCATACTCGTCTGGGTGCAAATGGGGTACGAGTTCCCTAGCCGGCTTAGTCTCCTTCGTCCCGTCTTGCCATAACACCGTCACCTGGGTCTGTCTATCCCGTACTATGAAATGCCGCACTTCTATCACGTCCCCCTCGGTGATTTGATTGAAGTGGCGCGAGGCAGGAGCATCGCCGTAGTTCTTTAGGGTGACCATCTCGCCGATTCTGACAGTCGTACGACGCCGGACCAATGTGAGCTCGTCAAATTCTTCCGCTCGCCATAAGCGTTTCGGCCGCTGTCGAGTGGCGGACTCTTCTAGCGGTAACTAGATCAATAGAAATAAGATTAGAAGGGAACGTGTATGGTAGCTGTTTACCGTCTGATTGATTGCGAGCCATGATATTGCGGCTAACCGGTGCCGTAGACCGAGGCAAACGTCGCCAGGACCCGGTGGGGCGAACTCTGAAATCTCCTTCAGGACGTCTGCGTTTCCACCAGCTGCTTGTACGAGCACATTCTATGTACAAATGGGTTGATCCTTACGGTAGGTTGATGGCGCTATCAGGACGTACCTCGCCTTTGTATCCGATCGATAGGCACGCACTAAGGTCGGGAAGCCTTCGAATGTCCCCATTGCTTGTTTGCACGATGGCCTCGTCAAAAATCTTCCCAGTTCACTGGTAAACATCAAGCCGCCGTGACGTGAGGGTTGAAAGGGGTTTACCTCGATTATCTGTCACAAAAACAGTATAGGAGATGGAAATACGGTGTCACAAGGAGGGAAGAGACAGACCTGGCCGACCCAGTCGTCATAAATTATGTGATCGCCGATTTCCAATTCGTGACCGGGGTTGGTTTCATCCAGAGGGACCCACCGGTCGAGGAGTTCATGAGTAATCGCGTGCTGTACGCGAACCTGAACGCTGGTGTCCAAGACGATCCCAGACATCGAGTCTTCTTGAAAGCGTTTACAAACCGAGCCAGGCCTGAAGGTACGATCAAGCAGCTCAAACTCGTTTTCCGAACAGATTTCGCGTCTGCCTATCGGATAATAGGCGACGCCGACCTCGCCGGGATTGAGGTTGCGCATAAGCGGGTCGTCTGATATCGGTATACCGTCGTTTCCATCATACCAACACCTCTGTAGTTCCGATAGAATATCTCCTGCCTCAGAAGACGCTGCAGCTGAAGTAGCGAGGGGGACAGACCAGAACGACGGCGTGGGCTTGAACGTCGTCTTTTCTGTAAACGTTGTCTTCGAGATATAACTGGGGCGGTTTGTTTGGGGCGTCAGATATCAGTTTGTGGTCATATGGGTGACACAGACCTTTGTCATAGCATCCGATCTCTTACTTTACAGTGGACGAGGTAGGTTTGTGTTTGTCCAGGTTGACTGGAGTGCACTCTGACTGGCGCGGAACGGTGGCGCTGGCGCCTATTAATCACCCTTCGGCCGGGCGCGCGCCTCGAAGTTACCCTGCTTGTATGCAAAGCGCAGGAGAAAAATCAGAAACCTCGTGAACAACACAGCCCAAACGGCTGGTAACCGAATGGTGCGATGCGAGGGCGGATGGGGATGTCAGACAGTTATCCGCTATTGGCTGGTGATTTTATCAGATTAGATTAGAGGGGCGGAACGGACCCTCTCGTGATCTCCTTGTGGCTAATTTTTTCCCCTCGTCCCGTGTGCAAGAAACGAAAATTTGGCTTATAAACGTGTGCGGCCGTGTGACTGACGCCATACAACCCTTTGCCCGCCCAGAGGCAGTTCGCCCTCAGCGTCTCGAAGGTATGTGGACCGCGATCCGACTCGGTCAGGCCTCAGTTCACGGTGACTCTTTAAAAGTCTGCCGAGTATCCTCGATCTTCTCCACTACGTACCCACCCCCCCAGAATGCTCTCCCATTCCGCCCACATATCCCACCTGAAGGTCGGTGGTGCCCCCGCGAGCTTTAAGGCCTTTTACGCCGTGAGTGTGTCATACAAAGCGCTTCGCCCACCAAATTACGCGCCGCCGACCCCGATTACCTCTCTCCAGACCGCCAAGGGCCTTCGCAAACCAGATCCCGACCATGACCGTCAAGAATCTACCGCAACCCCCAGCGAGAGGGTACGTGTCCGTTGTCTTCGTGTTCTTCTACTCGTGTTAAATTTTCGACAGGAGTTCATCCTCTCCGTCATCCGCGCCAGCCCGTCCCTGAGGGATGCAAAGGCCTATATTGCTTCCTTCGGCATAAAACCAATGCCAATACCCCAAAAACAACAGTCAGCACAAAAGCCGCTGGCTCCGGAAAAGTCTGTTACAGATACCCCCCAGACCGCCACCTCCACCGCCAAACAACGGGCGGAACTCGCTCTCCAGTCTCAGACAAGCCCAATCATTGCCTCAATCCTCGACCCGGTTTGTCAAAGGACTGCTCTCGTGAAGCTCCAAGGACCTTTCACGGACCGACAGCTGGACAGCATCACCCGGGGTCTGATATACCTCAAAAAACTCGGACTTGTCAGTGTCATCATCGTCGAGAACGAGGATCTTGTTCGTGGAGAGGATGGAGATCGTGCAGAAATTGTCTCTGAAACCATGAGGGTAGTCAAATCGCTGGAACGACAAGGTGCCAATGCCCGTCCCATCGTCTCCCCAATCGCTCGCCTTGGTCCCAAAGATGAAAACGAAGTTCCAGAAGGATACGATATCCCCGAAGCCCACATGTTCCCCTCGGATCTCGGACTTATTCGTTCTGCCATTCAGGCTGGTGAAATTCCTGTGCTTGCACCTCTTGCTCTGGACACTTTCTGTCGCACCGTCAGGATCGATGCCAATGACGTAATTTGTGCCTTGGCGAGGGGCATGACCGAGGCAACGGCGGAATCGCGTCCTCAAACACCTCAACCGGCCGATGGCCATCCCGAATTTTCCGAAGAAGTTGACCTCACTCCTCTTCGATTGATGGTCATCAATCGAGAAGGCGGAATCCCTTCTTACGCTCGTTTCGGCCTTCCCCATCTGCTGGTCAATCTCACTTCGGAATATTCGTTCATCTCAGAGACCTTTCAAGACTCGTGGAGGGAAGCCCACCCCACTGCACTCAAAAATCTATCTCTCGCCCGCACGTGTCTTGCCTACATGCCCCCCACGTCGTCTGCGATCTTCGTCAATCATCGCTCGCCAAGTTCGTTGATCGGAAACCTCATCACCAATAAACCCGCCGTCAGCTCGAGCTTGCCCCATGCCCTTCTCCAGGGAGATAGGAAGCTCACGCCGCATACCCCCACCCTTCTCCGTCGCGGTATGGACATTCGTGTGGTTCGGAACGTTCAGGACATCGACCGCGCCAAGATGACATATCTTCTCGAAAAATCATTCGGCCGTGAACTGGACCAGGATGCCTTTTACAAGCGACTCGATTCCCATCTCGACTTTGTCATTATTGCGGGAGACTATGCCGGTGCCGCGATCGTCACAACGGAGCCACCTCAAAATCCTGATTCAACTGAAGAACCCTCCCCAGACTCTCACCTTCCCATAACCTACCTCGACAAGTTCGCCGTTCTTCCCAGCCATCAGGGCGACGGGACGGTGGACTTCCTCTGGGTAGCGTTGCACGATGAATCGTACGGATTGGGTCATCCCTTCTCCGTCAATCCCAATGGTGGGAAGGAGGGGCATGGAGAGGGGAGGGACCTCGTCTGGCGTTCTCGCGCAAGCAACCCTGTAAACAAGTGGTATTTCGAGCGGAGCACCGGGTACCTTAGGATCGGGGAGTGGGTGTTGTTCTGGTGTGATGCAGAGAGGAAGTTGAAAATTGAGGAAGGGCGAAGGGGACGTGCTGGGTTACAGTTTGTGGAGAAATGGGAAGAGGGAAGGGTCCGAGCATGGGCCGATATCGTCATGAAGGTTCCTTCGAGTTGGAAGAAGTAAGAGGCGACAGGTGAGAGAGGAGGATCTACAGCGTGAGGTCAAACAAAAGCATCTCACGAGCCCTTAATATGCCACACGGCAGGACAAGTACAGCCTTGGGACTAGAGGAAGAAAGAAATGTATTTCTAGCGGAATCTGCTGGATTTTCTCAGGCCGGTATTCATTTTTCAAAGTTGCATCTCATTCGGTATATACAACGACAACTTATTTTCCTTTCTTATGACCACCGTTTGTAAAGTTTTACCCCCCATGAATCACGATATACAGATTTAATAGATGTCGAGCATCTCGCAGGGAGTGGTCACGCATCTATCTCGGGAGCAGATATACCTTTTGCATATCAAGGTTCTATTTGACTTCAGACAGTTTCACGCGACGACAGCTTACAGGTGGACACCACGAATAAGATAGAGGCTAGTTACGACAGGAAGTGGAGAGCATAGGCGATGGTAATACGAGCGTGCAAAACGAGGGGCATGGATCATACGGCATAGGGTGGGCAGACAACAACAAATGAAGGCATAGTGTGAAGGTGAGAAACGAATACCAAGTCCATCAAAGTATAAATACAAACGATCACAAGAGCGATGAGCAATTCTGGAGGGAAGCAACAACTTGACACATCTACGCCGGGGCGAACCAAAGCTGCACCCCCACCAACCCAACCCTGAGTGGTTTACCGTCCAGCCCAAAGTTGTTAACATTGACTGCGTTGAACGCCTGTTGAACAGCGGCATGCGTAACGTCCTGGTCAAAGGCGCGGGAGGGTCCAGCCTGAGGCTGATCGTTCCACAGATGCGGGAAACCTGGAAACCCAGCCGTTTGATCGAACTGACCAGGCGCGGTCGCAGGAGCAGGGGGTGCCAAACCTTGCTGTCCATTCCACATCTGCTGTCCTGGAACCTCAGCCTCCACACCGTTGAACCCAAACTGGTAGTTGTCCAATTCAGCGGGGATATCGAGAGCGTGTAGCTGTGGGGTACACCCCGTAGTGAGAAATTCCAGAGGGTGGTATCCGGTCGCGGGGGTGACAGGAACGGGAGTAGGGGGACCCGACGACTCGCTGATCTCGGTTGAGACCGTGCTGCTGGACGGCACTTCGCCAAAGATCTCCCACAAGTTAAACTCCGGAGAAATGAACGCAGGGTCCGGAGTCAAATCCGAGTATTCGTATGTGAATTCATCAAGATACGAGAAACTCGCGTCGTTCAGGAAGTGGTCCCCGGTAAGGGGATGGGACGGGATGGGAGCGGACAATGGGGTCGGAGGCGGGCCGGGGACGAAAGCCTCTTCGACAGGTGAAAAGTCTGCGGCGAAAGAGGATTGGTTGGCGGTGAAGAAAGGCCCAAGGTCGGGAAATTCGCTGGTAGCGGGGAGGCCGGGAAGGGCAAGTTCATGGACAACGGAGGAGAGACCGGCGGAGGGGGGTTGGTCGAGAACGGAGAGAACCGTGATGGGGGGTTCGCCGAAGGTAGAGGGGTTGGTGACGGACCCGACTTCACTGAAGACAGGGGAAGCGGGGAGCTGTTCCTCATGCTGAATCGGGGTGGCGTTCAGACCGGTATTGGCCAAAACTTCGTCGGAAAGTCCAGGAACTTCGGCCTGCTCGGGGGTTTTACCAGACCGAAGAGAGTACTTGGCCTTCTCATCCTGCGACATCTTCTTCCATTCCTCGCTAGCAAGCTTGCGAGAGCACGGGAGACCACACTCTTTCCTCCCTTTGCACCACTCGGTATAGAAGCGGTTCCAAATGTTATTGGAGGTACGAGAGGGATTGGCGGCACGGGGCATATTGTCGAGGAGTGGGTGTGAGCGGGGGTGGTGTTGGAGAAGGAGAAGAGTGGAGGGTGCTTGAGGACTTGTTGAAGGCAGACGAAGGGCGAGGAAAATCCGTACCACAAATCCCTCCTTTTAAACGAGAAAAAAAGACCCAGCAGGCAGCACCTTCACGATCCATGGTATCCATATCCCCTCCATGGCCAAAATCAATGTTTCAGTCCACGACCATGGCAAAATGAGGCGGGATGATGGATGAGTGGCCACTCCAATATGATTGGCCGATGCGAGGTAGAATGACCATCTTGATCGAATCTCCACCACAGAATGGCAGGAGTACGTCGCCTGCAACTGTCCAAGCTAAGCCAGGCCGTGGCAATCGAACACGCGTCGCCGGGACCAATGCGATACACAACCCCTTTGATCAAATCGACAAAGTCGTTCGGGGTGGCCGTGACCAATCAACCCCAAAGTGGCAACCGCGACCTTCTAAGTTGGCTCGTCCCGAGGTTGAGGTGACAACAAGAGGGCCATGACAGTGGACGTCGCGCCGGGACCGGCAAACTGGACGACCAATCGTGGGAAAACAACCTGACGCCCCCCCGAGCGCCTATGGGAGGCCATGGTCGAAGAGAACAGTTCGCGATTTCAGGTTCTATGATGCGACTCGGACAGTGGACGCCACCGACTTACCATGGCCTTTTGCTATTCTGATCTGCTCTTATCGATGATCATCCCTGGACCGCAGCAGGCCGTTCAGTCACCCACATCCACCCGGCCCCAATACGAAGAGCGACGATCCACGCACTCAAAGACACGCCCAAGGATCTCAAGCTCCTACCTTTGGTGTTCGAGCCATCTTCTACCGTCTGTACGTGTAATTCGTTTGGTCCTGCACCTCCCTCTCTTCCCTCACCATACCGTGTACCGGCCGAGTGGCGCAGCAAAGCTCCCTGAGCTTTGTTCTCACTACACAGAACGTGCCATAACGGCCCATAAAGAGGGAATCATAGTTGAATAGCCACGGTTTCATAAGTACAGTCAAAGGGGATTACAAGGCACTTGAGCTTTACAGTCAACATAAGTATTCTATTCGAGTTACAAGGAGTGGTGGTTCGCGAAACTGAAAGTCCGTCGAAAAAGCACAGTACAAAGCAACAACTAGCCAGAGTGTGACAAGACAAGAAAACATGCAGTGTGTGACAATCGTAAAATCGTAAAAAATGAGGGTGGACATTAACAACGACAAAAAAAGGCTACACTGTACTGTCGACTGTGAGCGGGGGAGAAAGCGACCGTTCAACTCTGTGGACCTCACAGCATTACACACAATACACAACATACGATGCACCGCGCGGTGGACATCGTCCATCGCGCACCGTGTATCATACACCGAGGTCTAGTCGAACCCAGCAACGAGTTCGTGGAAGGTCTGAGGGTCACAGAATTTCAACGCGGCAAGGGCATCGTGAATTTCCGAGGCCGGGTCTAGTGCGGAAAACCGCCAGATAAAGTCCGACACGGCAAAATCTGGCGGAGGGCTCTCATGGCAGAAGCACGATGGTGCTGCCTTGCAAGTTGCCTGGAGCGTTCGCTCAGGTGCGAGTGGCTTCTGCGGCTGGTCATTCTCGACGAGCGATTTTGCCAATAAATAGTGGTTGGATCTCGGGACAGGTGTGTACAAGGTTTTGTTTCGTGATTTCCTCGTGTTTCGTACCACAAGAGAGATGGGCCTTTGAGACGTGATTGCCCGTCGAGGTGCTGCGTTGGACTCCGCCACAGGAGGGGTCGGGGACAGGGAAGGTTGATTGTTCAAACACGTATTTGGGGGATCAGGATCCAAGGGTGGAACCGCACTTGGCAGCCCTGCAAAAGATTTCTTGGGTCGCATGGGCATAGTGCGTGTATGAGGGTTTGGGTGGGGATGGTTATGGTTGGGGAAAGAGGTATGATTTTACAGATGGAGTCGAATTGGTCCCTATTTATACCTGTGACAAGGAAACGCGCAACATGATTGCACGTGAGAGTGTGAGAGAGGATAGGGAAAAAAGGAAAGAGCAATAAGGGTCGCGCACGTGGTTTTATCCAAATCCAGGGTAACGGTCGTAACAGGGAAGGTTCAGAGTCAGACCAAGGTGGCCCACCTGGGGTGGCCGAGTAACAGCAATGGCGGCGGCCTAGATCGCCTCATTGAAGATCACGCTTTCCGGCGTTCAAAGTGTATCATATCGATTGATGTGGCCCAGAAGGCGATAGCAGGATGCACAGCCCCCGTTCACCGCAGTAGTGGATCCGGTTATCCAAGGGACTCGAGGTGACTGGGATGACGGGAAATTTCAGTGATGTGGTGGTCTGGGAGGAACGAGGACTGCCGATCATCAACATCACGTGTCAATCTGGGTGTGGGCGGGGACTCGAAGTATCCGGGAGCGTTTCGGATAGCGGGTAGGGAAAGTATGGGAGAAGCGCAATGGCAAAGGTAAAATAGCTTACTGCAGCGGTACGGTAAATTACGGGGATCTCCGGCCGGGTGGGTATGTTCCGCCATCGCGAAGATGCGGGTGGAAGGAGGAGGAAGAGAGAGAAAAAAAGGAGTCCATGTGAGGATTGCGTTCAGTCTACCGCCGTTTTTGCTACTGGTACATGTACATATTGATGGTGATACAAATAAGTTATGCTACTGCTAAGCAAGAAGACAGCAAACAGGAAGAAGAAGAAAGAAGAAAGCTACTCGAACATCAACTGATTCGAGACGATCACAGAATAAAATGTTTCGTAGACCGTGTGTCCGTCCAACTCGAGTCTCCTCGTGTCCATGTCCTCGTCCGACTCTGCCTCCGGTGTCCCGTCTCTGTTCCACGGCGATAGGTTTGGGACGAAGGAGGTGCTCTGGATGCCGCTCCCGCTGGGTGCTTCTGAGGGTTCGGCAACGAACCTGGACGCACCCCTCTCCTTCTTGCCTTTCCGCCGTAGATTGACGGGCATCATCTGTTTCTCCACCTCCTGGGGCGAGGGGGAGGGGAT
>Ga0307513_10003166_pt1 | contig 22461 bp, 25 predicted proteins | sample 15_EM_MG_FD_202174 | JGI IMG/M metagenome (GOLD analysis project Ga0307513, IMG submission 202174) | Populus trichocarpa ectomycorrhiza microbial communities from riparian zone in the Pacific Northwest, United States - 15_EM | ecosystem: Host-associated > Plants > Roots > Unclassified | place... | reverse complement strand
CACAATGTCCAAATCAATTTTGAATCTGTCCACCACATCCTGCTCACGTTGACATAATCTTCTTAAAATACATCAACATCGTGTGAACTCCACGGAGCAAGCACGTTTTGGCCAAATGGCGGTGTATAACAAAGGAGAAGACATAACGCCTAGGCTAATAAAGTTTAAAATTACAGTGCCTTGCATGAATAATTGCCGCATCATTTTGTGATCTTCGTGTTTCAACTGTTTGGCCTTGTGTAGGCCATCAACGGCAGAGACCTGCCGGCTACCCAACTTGCTCTCTCCCCCGTTCCATCTCTCGTCCGAGGTGGCCCATGTTTTTTCAAGTATGCGCTCGAGAGCTGAACAGAGAATTTTGGACCTCAAAGCGTGCTTTTTCTCCTCTAAAACGCCCAACGGAAGGCTCTTGGTGTGGGAAGCCGAGGTCTGCCGCAAGGTACCATCAACTGTCAGAGCTTTCACAGAAAAAAGATGCGGCAATTATACATGCAAGGCACTGTACAAATAGAAACGACGTTCACCCACTTTGATGTGCAAGTTATCGAATATGGGAATTTGGATGATCCCAGGGTCACCTTAGCGCACTACAAGTTAGTATTTGGAATCCCAACAATCTTGTGTTGTCCAATCCGGGATATTCGGAACCCCAAAAAAAATCGCCGTCAGGGACGGCCTAGTAGGGACCCACAACAGGGTTGGGGGTTTCTAATTCGAGAGAGAACAAAGCTATGGCCGCGTTGAGAATTATATTGTGATTTTAACACAGAACAACAAGGATCGCCTTACACGAACTGAAGAGGCTTCCTGGCAGAGTAAATGTACATTCCAAAGAGTGGAGTCAGAGCCATTCATTATTGAGCAGCGCACAGGCCACTGTAGTCCGCCTCAAGGTGTCACCCCGCATGACTCGGGCACGTCAGAGTTTGTCGGGACCGATCAGGCAGTTCCTCGTCGTTGATGGCATAGCCGCCTGAATGTTATCCCAATTATTATAGACATATGTAATAAGTACACAAGATTGGACTTCCGCCTCCATCGAAATCCAACCCTGATAAATAGGCCACCGATCTTGCGCTTTGGAGTCCACAAGAATAAACTGACTCGGGAATGACGACGGCACGTGGCCCAAAGAGGGCGGTGTTGGAGGAGATGAATAGCCTTAGTGCATCGGTTCTATCGGCGGAGAAGCTGGAGGTTGGATATGTGGTTGGGCTCACCTGGCAAAGGATTAAACAAAAAACAGTTGTAATTATCCATGTCAATGATTGATTGAGGGCACTCGATAGTTGGACATGAGACATTCTCGACTCGGAATGAAAACACATTTGCGCCACGCAAAGCCGAGCGTTCGGTTTCACCTCCATGATCAGCAGATGAGGAAGTGGTGACTTTACTTTCCCCGGAACCTCGAATACAACATAGTTCAAGTCCAGTATAAATCAGCAGATGAGGGCAAGAGCACCCAAAGCCCCGCCGAAGATAAACGTGACCAGTACATCTGGTTCCCTCTACGCTCTGGTGACCGCACTGGTCGTAGAACCCGATGTAGCAACCGCTGAAGATAAATAGTTGGCAGGTGGAGATGACGATGATAGTGAAGAATGTGACGACATAGTGCCCCGAACGACTACGAAGGACCAAAAGAAAATGGCGTTTGCATCGTAAATTCCAACATATTTTACATACTGATGCCGATCGCGATCAGACAAATTCCCACGAGAAAAAAAAATCTCCCGTCGTTACGATGACCATCGATTCATCAACTTTCGAGGAGAACGTACTACCAGGATACTGCGAATGCGATAACGTTCAGTTATTGGTGAGATATTGCTAAATATGCTTGTTGAACGAGGAAATACTTGATGATTCGGCCCCCCGCTTCCTAGGTACACCATCGGTCTTTTCCACAGGTTTAATCGTAATCTCCTTGCTGTCCATGCGCGTTCATCTAAGTGTGGGTGCGATTCCATTTTCTGTTATTTTTCGTGCTCATTGCCTTTGCAATGAAGCCAGTGTCGCTTTCCTTTTGTTTTCCGATTCGTTCTCAGCTTTCTCGATTCTCTCATGTGCCAAAAGACCCAGTTATCAGGAGGTGAGGGAAGACCGGCATACTCATGGCGCTGTCGAATTGGTTCCCTTGTGGTCAACCAACCTTCCGGACTGCTTGTTGTCGGTCATCATATTTGTTGGACCCTATCAATGACATTACGATTCCAACTTCCGTCGGTGCACTCGGCCCAACAGTTCTCGTTACACCGGCGCTCGTCCCGCCTCTTGATTATTGACAGGTCTCTTCGAGGACGCGGTAGAAGTTGACGCCATGGTCCTTGAAGGACCCCAAAGGAATGGCGCGGTGCCGAGATGGGTTCTGGCTGGAAGGTTGTGGGCAGTTGCCACCCCAGGGCGCTGTATGAATACGCAGGGGTACTACTCCCCCAGTTGTGTTTCGGAGCCCCGCTGTCCACAGTCCGACTTATGGTCCTCTTTCGTTTGAGGAACCAGGAAAATAAAAGACTACCTTTCCTTGGCCTACTGGGGCTCAACCTAGGATCTTGCCGTTCTAATGGCATTTTTGTGGTCAGGGAATTACTAGACTTCGGGTTCCTCCTCTATAATGGTGGCAGATGTGGTATCACGACACGGTGATCTGTTTACCAAGAGTCTTGGCCGAAATGAGCCAGTGGTGGATCTGGGGATATGTGTCGAGGAGTCACTATGTCGATATTACTGGTGAATCTTGAGCGATTCGTATGCTCGGGATCTGAGAAAGTGCGAGGTACGTGGACCGACCCTGATATGTTGTCTCTATCAGCTATCGGTATAGTGGAAAACGTACACCGGATCTGGAATCATGCCGCCAGGCATGGGGTTTTTATAAACGCCTCGTAACGATATAGATTTGAAGGTTGAGCCGCCGGCGTCTTCTGTGCGTCTGTGCGTCGTCGAGGTGGAATGTCGAGGAACAAAGTTGAGGTGCACTTTTGAATATTCTGTTCCAGGTGCACGATGGGCGATATCGAGGCTGGCGACTTACTCTCAAGCCCCATGAATGCCCAAAGTTCGTCAACTTCTGAAGGCTGTTTATTATTCGTCGTATATTTTGTGGGAGACATCCCAATGTGATTGGGAACAGAGCAGAGACGCAGGAAATATATATCACTTATGAAAAGGCGTCGTGGGCGCTTTCATTCATACCCGAATACATTTTAACAACCTCGCCCTCATTTTATATTTTATTTGGCACTTGGAAGGTAGGAAAAGATGTCTTTTGGAAGGATTTGAGCACAGAAGATCCTCACCATCTCCACTTCAATGTTCTAACTCAAGCGTTCCCAATGTATGCTTCTGATGGATCGACTGAGCCCGAGCGAGAACACTGGGCGAACGGCGACTTGTTTTGGTTTACCGTGGGTTCCTCGTTGAATTTTCTGTTCCCCACCATTCCTATAGAATTGGATACATTGTTTACAGTGAACATTTTGTACGCCAACCGACTCGTAGCATTGAAGCTTTTAAAATCAGGTAATACAGCGTGCCAGCGCGGGGAATGCCGAACCTCCCGTCGTTTCCTTTTTCACCGTTCGAACCTGCCAAAAGAAGCCACACCCACTTAGTGGCCCAGATGCCACCGATAATCACCTCTCTTTCTTTCCCCAACCACCACCATCGGCTGAGTGGCACGAAATGAGACGCGGCTTTCTTAACAGCAAAAAGGTGAAAGCAGCCCCGCTTTACCCAGAACATGCGGGAAAGGTTCGTGTGATTCCAAAGGGACTTCAGGGCGAAGGTTGGTCTTCTTCTTCTTCTTTTTTTGGAATAACTACGAGCATATTACTACACAGAACATTATAGAACGGGTCCTGATGGACGAAAAACTCTTAAAATACCATACGGGAGTTCGGGAAAAGAAAGTGAGTTGCACACCCATAACTGTGTACCCATTGAATGAATCTCGATTTTGTTAGATCTTCCGGAACAGTACAAAGGCCCGCAGACTGTCTACAAAGAGCTCCACGCCGACCTCGACCTCGAAACCGATGAGAGGAGTATCGTGTACACCACCCTCCCTGAGCAGTTCATCGGCGCGCCTGAACATCCAGATGGACACACCCAATGCATGTTGATGGGGGCCACCAAAGCCCAGATCGCACGATCCCCACGATACCTCATCCAATCCATCCCCAAGGTCGCCGCGGGGACTGTGGTTATCAAAAACGCGTCCGAAGGCGCGGGATTAGGCATGTTTGCCGAACGCGACATCAAGTTTGGAGAACTTATTCTCGCTGAACGCCCGCTCCTTATGCACCCGGCTGTTTACCTGTACACCCCAGGCGGGGCGGTGGATGAGTACACGTATGAGCAACATATGGCGATTTTGCGGCACGAAAATGAGATTGGCCTCGAGTTTGCCCTGGGGAGGATGAGCGAGCGGAATCAGGCAGAGTATAAAGCGCTCCTTAATTCCCATACGGAGGACGGGAGTGGTCCGTTGTTTGGAATATTGCGCACTAACGCGTTTGGGATTGATATAGATGAGTTAACGCGAACGACGTCGGCACCTAACCTTCCCAATGTTTATTCGATCATCGTAAAAGATGGCTCGAGGATTAATCATAGGTAATTCATTTGAAAATATCGGTTTTCTTCGCGACATTGACTCCTCCGGAATAAAAGCTGTGTTCCTAATATTTGCCAGAAGTTTTCCATCCCCTCGTTTTCCAACCAGATCTTCGCCATACGTGACATCAAAGCCGGGGAAGAAATCCTCTATCCTTACTGCGACCCACTCCTCCCAGCCACTGAGCGGCGCGATAAACTCGCACCTTACGGGTTCACTTGCACCTGCCACGCCTGCTCGACCGCCTCCCCGGAATCAGACAACTTCCGTCGAACATGCCAGGAGAATGTCACGCGCTATCAAAGAATCTATGAGCTTTCCCTGGAACTCGGGGAGGGGGCGGATGACTTGACGAAGAAGGTGTTGCGTCCTGCTGCTGGGCTGAGGGAAAGGATGGTGGAGGAGGGTTTGGGAGGGATGTCTGAGGAGTTTGTGGGTATTACTGTGTTGTTGCATAAGGTGTATACGAAACTTGGGATGGAGGAGGAGGCAAAGGGGTTGCATGGGTTTTTGACAGTTTGGGCGTTGCTTGATGGAGCTTGAAAATATCATTTTGTAACTCCCTCATGAAGACCAACAGCTCTGTAGAACCTCTACGATATACATTTTCTTCTCGTTCCCTCTGTTGCACTTACCGAGGGATGTTACACCGTTCAACTCAGCATATGCATCAACCGCATGGCTCAGTTAAAAATCGACTGTAAGCCATGAGCGTGACCCGCATGTGTATTTCCTCCTAATGTTATCGGGATCAGTCGATCCATGCATGGGGTCAGTAGGCCCTCAAATTTCCAAGGCCCATCACATCCATACATCTGGGACGAGTATTCATGCACCTTGGGTTTCTTGGGTTTGAACGCTTGAACACTGAAATAGAAATTATAAGGATCGTCGGCCCTCAAATCCTTTCCAAGTCGTCTTTCCTGCGTTCCGAGCGCCAAATGGGTACAAAATGATAAAGAGGTCGTTTAAAGTCACTCACTCCTAAGTATTTGGGTATGAAAGCACCCATCACGCTAATACCATGTACACGAGATGTCATCAGTGAAATACATCTGCCTGCATCTACATTTTATACCCAGGATCTATTCCGTAAATATACGATGAATAATGTTACGCACTGTTCAGAAATCGAGGCCGAACGTCCACCTTCGCTCGATGGCGGCCCAGACGAAAGGGAGACGCCACCCCTCAACTTTCCAATCTATATCGCCAACGAGACATTTACAACGCCCTCGGGTTTAATGGTACGATTCCAGATCCTGCGCACGTTTTCCACTATGCTGACATCGGCAGTATATCGGGGTTGGTCGACGCATCTCGTGCCGTTTCATATCTAGAGCATCCCGACTGCTCAGGACTATAGTTACAATGCAGCCACTCAGCCACTGGCCCATTTCCGCCGAGAATCTTGATTTACAGATCACCATGTCCGGACACCACATCCGCCACGTAATCGCAGGGGAAGAACCATGGAGTGTTCCAAGGAAAGGTGACGTTCCTTTGCCACAGGAACGCTGTTGAACGACAAGCTCTTAGGTCGAGCCCCAGTAGGCCAAGGGAAGGTATTCCTTTACTTGCAAGATTCATCGAACGAGTGGCTCACAAGTCAGTTTGCAGAGAACGGCGTTCTGGAACACAAGTGGGGGAGTAACCTGGATATTCGTATGGACAGGCAGCTGCCCAACAGCCTTCTCGCCAGAACCCACCTCGAAACCATGTCATCCCTCGAGAATGTCGCACCCTTAGACCCGCCGGTCATCAAGAGGCGGAGCCAACTCGAGCATATCACCATTGAGGGGTCCAGCAAATACGATGACCGATAACGAGCAGTCAGTGAGGTTGGTTGGCCAAAGCTCTAGGGGAACCCATTCAACTGTGCCATCGGCATGTCACGCTTGTCCAGCCTCCTCATTTTCGGGCCTCATTTTGGCACATGATGCAAGAGAGAAATTCAAGAGAGAAATTCAAGAGAGAAAGTAAGAATCAAGAAATGAAACTCTGGCCTGATGGCAAGGCAATCAGTAGAGAAGTACATTCCAACAAATCCGATGACCAACCATGAGTAGGGAAGATCACTGTCATTTTTATATCACTCTTACCCAAACTTCGATAGTTGGATCTCATTTTGGAACATGGTAGTTGACAGAAAAACGAGAAAGAAAGCCAGAGTGGAGCAGCGAAATGAAAAGAGACACTGGCTCAACCGGTACGATGACAAGCAGAAAATGGAGCCACGTAGCAAAGGGCCGCACACTAACAAGGGAGACGCGCATCGACAGCAGAATCGGCACTACGATTGGGGCTATGAAAAAGATCGATGGCGTCTGAATCCCTACTAGGCGGAATAGTCAGGCATTTCATTGTCCAACAGACATACTATAAACTGGCCAAGATCTTAGCCATGGGTAAAAGTTATCGCATGCGTGGTAGAATGGTCGCAGTGATTGTGTTCCCCTCAAAAGTTGACGCAGACGAATGGATGGGTATCGAAGAGAGACGCATGCGAGAGCTTTCCACTTTTCTTTCAACTTTTTTCGTGGGAACTCGGACTTGCATCCGGATCGGCATCGTTGGACTTGTTACAACTTAAATACTGCCTAATGTTAACCTACCAAGCGAGGCGAAGAATAGACTGGTGCTAATAATTCGTAGAATGAAGGAGAGGAAACTGCTAAAGAAGTCCTTCGTCGACACCCTTTAGACGGTCAGCGGTCTAACTATCTGGGAGAAAGGACAAAAGAGTCCAATAGCACGCTTCTGCATCGATGCTTCAAAGGTATACAAGCTTTCATTTCTTCAACGTTTAATCACTCCCTATCGTCCATGTATGCTACAAGCGATTAGAATGAATTGTCCGACTCTCCTTGACAGCAAAAAATAAAAAATAAAAAAAAGAATGGCAAAGTCTCGATCCCAACAAGTAATGTTCCCATCCCATCCTGGTCACTCCAACAAGAGTGTTACAATAATATCAAGTCCTCTTGGTCCTCCTAGTTAACACATTCCAAATCTTCCTCACCGAGCCAATTTTCCTCTCTCGTTTCCCGTTCCCGGGAATGGCTTGTATAGTCGACTCTGAACGGGATTTTGGCACCGGGGTGACCACAACATCGACATCACTCTTGACGTCGCTTGTCTTCGACGATAACGGAGGCTCAATATACACCACAACTCCCGAATCCTTCTCTCCAGATGGGGTACACTCTGAAGAAACGGGCAGCACCCCACGTTCATCCCTAGAGTCGCTAAGCGAATAGCCAGCGTCCGAGGATGGGTGCTTACGCTGCCCTGATTGTGGTGTCCGCCAGCTCTTCATCCTCGCCAACACCGATTTCCGCTTGACCAATCTATTTTTCAATTCCGTCGGCGAAATGTCTTTGGTATGATGTTGGTACTGATCCTCCGTCGCCGTCTTTTCGCTTTCGTCCACAGAAGTGCATGCCGTGGCGCAACTAACGACGCTCGGAGTCGAGGATGCACCAGAATGCGGAGCAGTTGTTAATAGAAGACTAGAAGCCGAGGACGCGGCGCTGCCGAGTGTCCGGCTGGCACTTGGGAGGGAGGTCCTTCGTGAGTAGGTGTGTGTGGGAGGTAGACTGAGCCATTCGGGTTTGTGTACGGTGTCGCGGTTGTTACTCTCGGGAGGGTTTATCGCTCCGTTCCGCCCATTGGAATCGGAAGTCGTCGAAGGCGAGGAAGAATATCCCGCAAGACTCATCCCCGCACTATTAGTGATACCTGCAGATTCCGAGCCGTTACTCGCGGGAATGCCGCTCATATTGCTCTGAAAGGATGCAACCGAACCCCGCTGCGAAATCTGTCTCTTCCGTTCTTTCGCCGAGACTGGCATAACCACATTCGACCCCGCCAATCCCAACCGCGAGAATTTCGGCGTCTCCGAATACTCATTGGCGACATACCAGGAGTTATCAAGGGGAACAACCGGATTCGGGATCGACTTCGGGTATAACATCGTCGACCTCCGTGACCGAGTGGCGTCGGGGTCATCGTTCACACCCGCCTCCCCCTCTGCCTCGACTTCTAGGACGACGGAAACAGGACGCGTGGATGGCCCTGCCAATGCCGTTGACATATATGGAACACGGGAACGGGAACCAGAGCTGTCACCGACGAAGCTAGAACCAGACACGACGCCACGGGAGCCTTGCGATTTCGACAGTGATACCCATTCAGAACGAGTGATTTTGGCGGGAGAGTGCACAGAGGGCGGCCTTTTGATACTCCGCATATCGATTTGAAGAGATTTACTGCTTGGCGTGGGCGCTGTGGACGGGCGGTGTCTAGAAGAATAGGGTTGTGGAGATGGGGGATATAGGGAGACGATGGAAGCTGGGCGAGAGAGGACCATGAATGATTTAGAACGAATGGAGGGAGAGAGATCTGCATCTTGAGAATTAGAGAGCGACGGTCCTGTCCGAGGTGCGTGTGCAGCTTCATTCAACGAAACCGCGGACCGGTCATTCGAGACCGCTGGGCCAGCCAGAGGCGAGGAACGTTGAGGTTTCCTAGTTGCCTTGGAATGGTCTTGTACGCGAGGGAATGGAGGAAACGAGAGCTGGCCGTTGGGCTGGGGTGCTAAGGAGAACTCTGAGATAAGCAGCTGAGGCAACCTAGGTCTAGAAGCGTAGTTTACCTTCGTGTGCTGCTGGCCTGCAGTCTATCATTGACACCACCTGTTGGAAAGGTTTTCAGTCCACGAAGCACCATTCAAGGGAGATCAAAGCGCACCAACTTGCGTTCTCTTCCGCCCATTGCATCACGAGACGAACCGGCAGCATACGACATTTCCTGGGGTTATCAAAATGGGGAGGAACAAGGAGGGGATGAGTGGCGGAGAAGAAGGGGGTTGAATAAAATGAGCTCTAGGTTGAACGTTGAGGCTTTTTGTTCTTGCCCTAAAATTTATGGTCAACGCGCTGGTGATCGAAAACGGACTAGCATTTGTAAGTTATTCTTAGGTGGGCCTTTTTCCCCTGGAAGCGAAATTCACGGACTAAGTAGTTCAGGGACATCACATCTAGACGCCCTTATCAATTACGTGATCAAGCCTTGTCGACGAGTCGGCGACGGCGCATGATGGGCCCCCATTCTGTCAGCGTTTGGCTAGCGTTTGGCCAGCGTCGAGTAAACCAAAATTTGAAGACTCACACTTAGCTTTGGCCGTCGAGCATCTGTCACTTTGGTTGACATGGATGGCTTGAAGCGAGGTAAAGACGAACTTCTGCCGAGCTCCAAAATACAACGTGCCAGTGTTCTTGACTTCCATAAATTAGATTCACAGCGCCGAGCGTTCATGACCGTACAGCGTGTTTGCCGTGCGTGTCGTGGGCAGAAGGTCACGGTTGGGGCAACCCGCCGATACCGACGAACTGATGCGCTAAATTTAGCCTCCACAACCCGATTGGCCTTCGTCAAAACTTCGCAAGAATCATGCTTGAAAAAGTCAAGTTCGGCTAAATCCAAGTCGGTTGCATACGAAGTACAGCCTTCAGGCCTGCGCTTCATTGTCTCTCCTTCACTTTAAGTGCCATTCAATCTTGTTACCAGCCATTCTGATATGGTCACTGTTGGAGGGTCGTAACTAGCGCGACAAACACTCAAAATCTTTAGTTGATCATTCTAATCTATTCGGGTTAATCATACGAATCGAGATACCAAGCGTTTACATATAATGTTCATTTCTTCCACAAATACTTAGCCAAGACTTATTACTTGCTTCCATGTCGTGTGAGCCCAACTCGACATTACTTCGTTCGGAGATGGAATATCTATCCATGCCAGTAGAAGATGTGCGGTGCAGATAAATGCAGACAATCTACCGTCTTTTGCGGGTAAATGTAGGTGTCGAACTAATTGAGGGCGTTATGTAGTGGCGATGTGGAGGTTGCTTCTGTTCTCTTCGCATGCCGTTATAATTATGCATGTCAACGCCGGTGCCGGTGGTCGACGTGAACCTTAACCAAATGTGGAGAAGCGCGGGCAGATCGAAACGGGAAGATACTTACGACAGGATCAAAGGACAACTTGTCGGTGCCACGTAGGGTCAAAATAACATCAGAAAGTGTGATGTTCTGGTGGGATAAATCTATTTGGAAACCCCCCTTTCCAAGAGAAACCCGGGGATTTCTAAATAACTTAGATGGAAACCCGGTTTCCATCGGTAAGCCCTGCACGGCCTTTCCGGATTTGCCGAGATGCCGACCATCAGGCAGAAACTGAGGAACGCACAATCATCGACTCTACGCCGCATAGGATAGAAACATAGGCATTAGTACATGTATGTATGGATTGATAGTATTATAATTACATGCTGCTAGCAATTCGAGGTGCTCCAAACGTTAGTTATTGCGAGTACCTGAGGACAAGATTGAAGATGTGTTGAATTTGTCTGAGGACTGAAAGAGATTTACTTGACAAAATAGTTTTCTAGGCTCGTGACAATATTTTCTTATTAGTCCTGAATATCAAGGGAAATAAATTCACTCGAACGGTTGTAGGTATAACTTTGAAATTTGATCCTTGACATTACAGGGTCTTGCATATGATTTTACAATTCAACTTTCGCAAAGTCTGTTTGTTCAACGTTGTTCAGCACCCGAAATGGCAACGATGTCACAGATCCATCAATCAGTCACGAAATCGATGACACGACAACGTCGACTCATTCCTTTCTCTCCAAGCTCAGGAGAGATGATATATACACCAGTATCGAGGATGCGAGGGCAGCCGCGGGGGCGTGCATGCGGGTTATTGACTTGACTATACTCGTGGTACAAGGTAAGGATATTGTAGACTGTTTTCTCAGAGCAATTGGCAAGCATGGCAATCTCTTTCGCCTTTTTGTTGCTCGAAATGCCATACAACGATGCAACTGCGAAGTTCCTCTGAGATCATTGCCCAGATCAGTGGGTGTGCATGATAATGGTGACATCCCTTTTTGTGCATACGCAAAGCTGTACAAACAGACTTTGCGAAAGTTGAATTGTAAAATCATATGCAAGACCCTGTAACATTGAGAAAGATCACCAGGTCATGTGCTAGTCATGTGCAATCAAGCGCCTGGTGTTCAAAATATCCTATGAAAAATGTGTCTCCCGCTCCCAATATAGAGACTTAGGATATTTAGCTTCACGCCCACCATACCCATAATTTATTTGTGCGAGGAAGTGAATAATAGAGGCAAACTTGATTGAATAACCACTTCACCTCACTGAAGCACCTCCGGGGCCAAGGCGGCTGACGGCCGAGCTCTGATGGCCATCAAATTCATCGAATGAGGGGGGTTTCTAGGTCAATGGCTTGAAACCCCGGGTTTCTCTTGGAAAGGGGGGTTTCCAAATAGATTTATCCGTTCTGGTGAGTTTTGCGCGACATCAGCTCTTTTGACATTTAATGTGCAAAAATAAATGACTGGTCACCCTCCCCGCATACTTACTTATTTGGATTTTACCTCGGCCCCAAATGGAGAAGTGTGAATTGAGGCGATTAAGCGAGTTAAGGAGAGAATATAATAAGTACATAGCGAGGATAGCCTCTCTGTCACAATGCTCCTGTTACTCTTTATGCATCCTATGTATACTTGTAGAGGCATGAGATCATGGATAAAGCTCCCTAGGTAAAGTACAAGCGAACTAGCGTAAAAATGGTCGAGGTTTAATTTGACGTTGCACCAGGTTTCGACTCAGCGCGGAAGGATTTCGTGGTTGACTGGCCCAAAAAAGGGTTGCAGTGTAGCAGACGCCCATTAAGACAAAGAAAGGTGTCATCCATAACATTTGCATCCGCCCAAAACGCGCCGTCTCAAGCCCAGTTTAAATATCAGTTATCCCGCCAGTCCGAAGCCGCATCAAACGGGTCGACACCCGCTGGGAGCCTCGTGCGTGGGTCCCGATATTGTCGGAAAAACCACAAGTGCCTTATAACATTCTAGACTCAAGGTGTGTCGCGCTTTCCTTATAAGGATTGGGGCCAAAACCATAAATACGTTCTGGAGGGTGTTGACAGTTGTTCATGTATCCTGTTCATAAAAACTGCATGTGTATCTTATAATTCATTAAACATCTTCCAACTCCAAGTGTAGCAACAAAAAATGGCCGGAAACACGATTTTTGAGCTCATTATAAAGGAACTGTCGTAATATAAGTTGATTATAAGGCCTTGTAAGGGCGATAATGCCGAAAAGGTAACACTGTGACGACGCTCTCCGAAGTTTTGTTTCCCGCACGTTTCTCCTTAGGTTGTTGGATATGGAAGTCGATTGATCAATGTTATAATAAAATCTGTAGTTTAGATGGCCAAAATACACCAGGAGCTTGCTCCAGGCAATATTAGCGTACCTTTATAAGGCAAATGTGACATTTTACGTTATAAGGCACATTTCATTTTTCCGACAAATGAATGGGTGAGGGAGAGCATGATTTATCAAATGAAGCTCTCTTGGTTACTCATCACTCCAGTGATGCTTTTTACAGGTCTCATTCTTATTCCTCGCGGAATCCCGGTAGATGATGCGATGCTGAACAGATATTTTGGAAAGGACTGGGATGAATGGGCAAAGTCAAAACCATACCGATTAATCCCTGGGATCCTTTGACCAGGAGTAGCTGCAGGAAGAGGTAGATAGATCAATCATCCTTCAACAAGTCCCGCAACGTTCGAATTTTCAATGCATGTGAGGCACTGACATCGGTAATTCCTCTTCACTTACTAGACTCGAGATATCACTTCACTTGCTTTCTTGTCCTCTCGGATTCTATCAAATTCGGAGTGAATCCGTCAAAGTGTTTCAAGAATCTTCGAGCCTTCGCCAATAAGATGGATATTGTCATTTGTAAATGGCTTTTAATAAATTAGCGCTCGCTTCGAGATCAAACGAGCCATCGTCCTTGCCCAGAGGCTCGACTGTTGGCCTACAAAGCAGGTGGGGTTTATGCTGTGAGGAACTCAGCTGAGTTGTACCGAGTCGCCTTTACCGATGGGGCATGGCTCGAATCCCGTATCGACGGTGTGAAGAGGAATATTGATATCGCAGTCGAACACGGAGTACACGTCTAAAAGAATAGACGATCGCTCAAGTTGGAATTGCGAAGAGAAATTACAGCTCCTGATACTGGGATATGTCGATGGGGTGAATCGGAGAAACTGAAATTATATGCAACGGGATTTGCAAAGGAACGGGTTGCTGCGAGACTCTGGTGCACCGTTGTAGCGGTCAGGGGTGATGAGCATTTGATGAGGAGTTCAAGCCAAGAACAAACAAACGTTTGATTACCCAACGTAGCGATCCAAAGAGATAAGGAACGAAGCCAATGTGAGCCTGTTGGTATCGTTGAAGCGGTATGACATCCAGGGGGCAAGACCACCGCGATGTAGCTCAGCATCGAAATGAACGCATCACGAGGGGAGTATGTAACTCTTCGGGCCATCTCTCTGCGATAAGTGTGATAAGCACCCCGGACGGGATCTGAGCACCAAAGGTTGATCTAAATGAGATATTTGCGCCATTCAGTACCGCATGGAAAAGGGGTTTGGATTAATGATCCCAAAAACGACGAGGTCGGAGATAGATTCCGAAGGGGTCGACCAAAGGGGTGTGAGATGGGTGGTTTTCTTCGATATGATACAAGATAATAAATGACGTGATTAAATCTACTTTTTGGCTAAAGAAAGGGGTAATAGCGTCAGAACATGAATCGAGAGTCACGGAAATAAAGAAGCAAGGAAGGAGACGATGTGAAGCAAGAGATAAAATAGAACACGCGCCCGCGACGGCACAATCACACGTAAATGGCTCATTGTGATCGTGTTTCACGAATAGTCCACAGAAATAGCACGAATAAAAGAAAGAGAGGAAACACATACCATCCACAAACATATTCCTCGTCGCCGACGGCAACGTACACGTTATACCATCCAACTCCTTCGTCATCTTCACCTGACATCCCAAGCGACTCGTATCCGTGAGCCCAAACGCCATATCGAGCATGTCATTCTCATCGTCGTCCGGCTCGGGTAGCAGGTCGTAGAACTTCTCTGGAAGGATGACATGGCATGTCGAACATGCTACTGAACCCTCGCAAGCTCCTGAATGGTAGAACATTGATATAGGATCCGAGAGAGGAAGGAAAACCGCGGTATATCAGGTAGGAGAAGAGAAATGAAAGAGGGTTGTGAGCAAGCCTGCTTGAATTGAAGAAGTAAAGCAAAAAATATACCTTCGAGGTCTACATCGTACTCGTGCGCTATCGCCAGAATGTCGTCACCCTCGTTTGCCTCAACGGTCTTCACAAGGTTTCCATTGGAGTCCTTAAAATGAACCTTGAGGCTATTTGCAGCGAGTTATCAAGTTTTTGACAAGAAAAAGGACAAAGTCAAGTAGATAGGAAAGTGGACAGAGGAAGATCGGCAAATTTACAACAAGCTAATCAGTAAGATGACTGCGGAGACGAGTATAATGAGCACATACCCAGTTCCAGGAGCGGGTCTATCGATACCCATATGACGCAGGACTGAATTGGGAAAACGCGAAGAATAAGCTGGGCATGCAAAGGTACGGAAATACGACACACCAGCAGAAGAGTGCAAATTCCGTGACCGTGTTCTCCAACCGGAAACTTCGACACTTCTTTGCGCATGCCGTACTGTCCTCGATGGAAAAGCATCCTTCAGAAACGGTCTTGCTCGAAAATGTTGGGTAAAATTTGAAGATGACGGATGGTAACGCCGCACTCGTGTCGGGGATGTTAGTGTCGATGTTCTGGGGCTAGCTGAGCATTGCGCATCCCTTGCAAAGTGACATGTAATTCGTAGAATCCCACTCATTGGCAGTATGGTTTGGACCGGGGAAAAAAGACGTGGATTGCTGATGACTATAGCACGTCACGAGCCTCGCAGTTGGAAACAATATCTGTTTGAATCATTTAGTATATTTCACACCAATGTGAATACAGTTAATGGATACGCACGAATGGTGCAAGCTGCAGCGTTCAAAGTCGAAAAATAGATATGTGCGTCAGACGCGACAGAGGTTGGAAGAGCGGCACGGAAGGAACCTCCGCGCAAAATTCACGTGCACGTGATCACCTGCCAATCAAAAGTGACAACTGTGTGACAAATCGGGTTTCCGTTCATAACGTCCACCAGCATAAAATTTTCCTCTTATGTGTTATCTATCAACAAGCTTAACTTTCCTGAGGTTACAATACATCTCTTCGTCAGGAACATCCGGCATTACGACCCTTCTCGCACCTTGAACAGCCTTCTGAACCTCTTGTCAGTGGTTAAGCCGCTCAAGTTGTTGCTCTCGCAAGGGGGCCCGGGATGTTAAAAATTACACGGGGTCGGTAAAATTTTTTAAGGTGCTGGGGCTTACCCCCCCCTCCCCCCTCCCCCCAAAAAAGGATATGTCAGACCGAAAAAGGAAATTTCTGAAAAAAACATATCTCCTATAGTGATTAAAAACGGAAATTGTGGAAGGTTTTTTATTGAATTTGGATTTTAATATGACTATGACATCTATTTATGAGGTGTTCCTTCAAGTCTGAGGGACTTAAGATGTCACTGTGGCCCCATAATCCGCTCATGACATCTCATTACCAGTTGTGAGTTACGAAAACACCCCATTTCTTTGGTTAGCACCTATTTCAAGCTTAAGTTTCATGCTAACAGCACAGAAAATGCTACAACACTGTGATTCAGGTCAAAAAATCGGTAATGTATGTAAAAAATTAAATTTTTTTAGCCCTTCGGGCTCGACCCCCCCCCTCCACCCCGGGTCACGGAACAACGGGCCGGGCCTCCCTTGTGCTCTCGGCGTAGCCAATTTCTAAATTATCATCTTGAATCATGATGCATTCATAGTTGACTATTTTTCTGCTTTTTTCTGTTCTTAGTTGGGCGCTACGTGGTGGGCACTGACTCCCGTACTCGAGCGGAATCTCGTGTGTATTCAATAAGTCTTCTATCAATGAGCGGAGCCTACCAAGTTGAAGGAAACGAGTGGCTGATATTCTTGCTGATTTTAGGCCAAATTCAATTTTACACACCAGGTGGCTGACATTTTCCCTCATTTCAGGCCGAATTCGAACGCTCGAAATATACTTAAAGAGGGCCTCTCGATGTCGAGGGCATCTGGACATGGAAACACCGCCATCAAAAGCACGGTGATCAGCACGGCGGCAAATGCCGTCGGTCTCTCGTGACTTCCACAAGGGCTGATCGCCCATTAAAGTCTTTTTTTTATTTGTAGTTGACACCGACAAATAATCGCCGCCATTTTATTTAGCCTTAACGCTTAAGAAGTCTGGTGCCCTATTATTTAAATAATTCGGATAGGATAAAGGAATTGGTGAGTAATAGGGGCTATCGCGTGTTATTCACCCTCAAATGGGTGTACCAACAAATCACGCTCAATGTACAAGAAGGAAAAATTGGTAACAGACACCCTAACATGATGACACAGCATCAATGCGAACGGTTACACACCTGCGCGGGGGAACCCAAGCTGAGAGAGGCTGGCAGTTAACCGCCGTCAAACCGCTATCGGAACTTGTATATCCGAGCCAACAATAAGTACAATAAATACGCTATATACTGTTTGTAAGTATTAAATTAGTATTAAATTACAGTTAGTATAAAATCCCTAGAGGAAGTTGAGCCGACGCGATCGTAGCACGTGTATGACTCGGCGTGCAAACCGCCGGTCATGCACGGCGGTGTTTCCAGAATCCAGATTTACTGTCGACGTCGCAGATCTCTATCTTCGCTTTTTTTTTCAAGCCCATTCCTGTATAAATTTTCGCCTTTCACCCTTCGTTGCCATATACTTCACAATGCGCCTCTCACCCGCCTTCGCCAACCTGCTCGCACTTCTATCACTCATCATGGCGGTTCAGGCCGTGCACGTTTTACACGAAAAGCGGTCCAGTACCCCGTCAGGATGGTCCCTCCTTCGCAAATACGGGGCTTCAGAGATCTTGCCGCTTCGCTTCGGTCTCAAGCAGTCCAACATGGATCGTCTCGATGAAATGCTCTTTGACATCTCCCATCCCGAATCCCCCAACTTCGGAAACCATTGGTCCCCTGAACAAGTCATCGACACTTTCGCCCCAAGCACCGAAACGGTCGACACCGTGCGCAACTGGCTTTATGAGGAAGGAATCGACCCGGCGAGGGTTCTGATATCGCCCACCAAAGTGTGGATTCAAGTAAACGCGACGGTGGAGGAGGCAGAACGTCTTTTACAGACCCAGTACAACGTCTATTCGCACGTACGGGGAAAGAAACACGTAGGTAAGCTTCCTTCTCAGTCACGTTAACGTTGAGCAGTAAAGCTGACGCGTCTTGTCTTCTCAAGCTTGCGACGCGTATCACCTTCCAGAGCACGTTTCGCCCCACGTGGAGCTCGTGACCCCTTCTATCCATTTCGACGCCATCCTCAATAAACGTGACGACACCACGACCCCTACGAACCGCACGAATGTCGGGGATCCTGAAGTGGGCTTACACGCAAAAACGACCGGAACGGTGACCACGATTCTCACCGAGCTCAAAAACTACCAAATGATCACCCCAATTTGTTTGAGGATGCTTTACGGTCTTTTCCATGTACCTCTCGCGGCGGCAAAGAACTCTGTGGCAGTTGGTGCGTTGCCTTTTTTTCTCTGGCGGTATTGTTGATTGACGGCTTGAATCGTTTCTTTACGACAGTGGAATATACTCCCCAAGCGTACATTCAGTCTGACCTCGATGTGTTCAATGCCATGTTCTCTCCTGCTTTAGTTGGCAAGTCGCCTACACTGGTCTCCATTGCTGGGGGTAAGTTTCCTCAGAGCTCTTCTGATTAAAATCGAGTCTATTTCAGGTGTTGTCCAAAACACTCACACCTGCTTCCCCTACAACGGAGAATCAGACCTCGACCTGGAATACACGATGAACCTCATCAACTTTCTAGGTTACGTGCAAAATATTACATTGTATCAGGTTGGAGATTTAAACAAAGGTATTTCTATATCATCTCAATGTCTATAACCACGTATTCACGCTATCTTCTAGGAGGATCCTTCAACACCTTGTTAGATGCCCTAGATGGATCTTACTGCACATTTGAGGGTGGAGACGATCCTCTCTACGACCCAGTACACCCCGATCCCACCGGCTACAATCGTACGTCCGCATATCGTTCTCGAGCGGTCTTGACCTCATCGATAGGATTGATAAAGGCAAAGATTGTGGCACTGTCAAACCCGCCAACGTCATCGCGACCTCTTACGCTTATAACGAGGCTGACCTCTCACCGTCCTATGCCCAACGACAGTGTGCCGAGTGCGTAATAGTTTACAGCGCCACTTCGTTATTCAACCTCTCTCACACATGCTTTCAGGTATGCCAAACTCGGATTAATGGGTGTGACGGTTGTTGACGCGTCCGGTGATAATGGAGTTGCGGGTAAGATCTCAGTGTCGGCTCTCCAACGCGTTCCCACGACTAAACCCCCATTTTTATAGGAAACGGGAATGTTTGCCTCGGTACGTGTGCATTACGTGCTTACCCTGCTAATGTACCGATACTGTTGTTCCCACAGGCGATCAGACAACTGGTGGCCAGATCTTCAATCCAAGTAAGATAATTCATTTACATTCAAGGCCATGATCGCTGGTGACTAAAGGAGGTGGCGTTAGGCTTTCCCTCAACTTGCCCGTACGTCACCTCTATAGGAGCAACGCAGATAAATCCAGGGGCCACGGTAGCCGATCCGGAAGTCGCGTGCAATCAAGTCATCTTCAGCGGTGGCGGATTCAGCAACGTCTTCCCTATGCCGTCTTATCAACAGGCGGCCGTCCAGAATTACCTCACAAACTACAAGCCCAGTAGCGTGACTAATACCATATTTAACGCGGCGGTGGATTTTTTTTTCGCCTTTCATGAAGGATTTTATGATTAATTTTCGTTTCAGGGTCGTGCCTACCCAGATATCTCCGCGAACGGGTGAGTTCTACGTTTCTTTCGTCGAGCAGCGACGGTGATTGAACGCTTCTCTGGGAATAGAGCTAACTACGTGACGGCGGTGCGTTCTCTCACCCTTCTCTATCCAAATATGATTCATTATTGAAGGAACAATCTAGATCAACGGCCAATTCCATCTCGTGTACGGTACATCGGCCTCCGTTCAAGTGGTCGGAGCTCTTCTCACTATGGTCAACGACGTTCGCCTCTTCGTCGGGAAGAAACCCATCGGATTTATCAACCCTTCCGTACGTTCTTTCCCGCATTTCTTTTCTGATTCTCCTGTGTTTCATACTTGGCTTCGCTTTTTTCGTATTGTTAGATCTACTCCGAGGCTTTCAAAGGGGGGTTCAATGATGTTACTTCAGGTAACAATCCGGGCTGTGGGACCCAGGGTTTCGCTGCTGCTCCTGGATGGGACCCTGTTACTGGCCTTGGAACGCCCTCGTTCTTTAAGTTGGTTATTAGGTGGCTCCTGTTCCCGTAGATAGTTGCAGTTGCATTATTTTGGAGTAGGATTGTGTATGTACTGGACGCGATGAATTGGCTCGAAATCGAGGTTTGGAGCACCCACCGATGCTTCATCAGCCAGAAGGAGAAGCTAGACTAGACAACTTCTCTCTCTCAAACCATTTGCGAGTCAATGGCTTGTACACATATCAATAAGGATGGCCTCAGTTTTTGAAGACAGAAGATGAGGAGAGGCCCTGGCCATTACCTATCTTGTATGCCACTTACGTCCAGAACCGCTCACGAACCAACAGGCCATATACATATAACTACCCCCGATTTCGTTGATGAGTTCGAATTTGCTGATCCCCGCCGTCTGAGGACCGAGCCTACTCTCGAACTCAACACTACAGCTCATTGACTCCGCAAACGGACGCTTTTTTTTTTTCAACATTTCTCGTGAATAACGGAAGCGCGTCCTTGATGTGCGCGCAGGCGGGGAATGGTGTAGTACTTGGTGTGCTATTTTCCATATCATACCCTCAGGGAACAAGATAAGATACTGTAATATCTTATCGATCTTATCTTTATCTATTTATGACGTCTTACAATCTGCAACACATCCGGTTCACCGTTCAATTCAGCCCATCAGGAAGCTCAAATGAACGCTTTCAACTTGAAGCCTCCGTCGTTCTTTGGCGATGCAAAACCTCGTGATGTTCTTCGCGTGCTCACGTACCATCCTCAACAATTCGACGCCTCCGTGGTATCCATTCCCACCGCAAGCGACCCGCTCATGAGGAGCCGAACTTGTACGGTCCTCGAGAAAGCCATAGGGGATCTTGATCTATTACCCCTCGAATTGATCAACAAAGTACTACGTCGTTCTGACCTCCGCACCGTGTCGACCCTCCGCTTGCTCAACCGGCGAGCACGAGCAGTCGTCGATTCTTCATTTCCTTACAAGCTTATCTTGCTTCATGCACCACAAGTTGTCGCCGCCCTAGAAAAAACTGGAGTCGCATCTCATTTCTCTGTAGATGATGTATTCCGTGCCCTTTCCACACCTTCCTGTGGTGTGTGTGGCAAGTTTGGAACTTACCTCTGGATCCCCGAGTGCACCCGATGCTGTTTCCTCTGTGTGCGGGAGGCCCCCGAACTCATGCCCATGTCAGAACGGGACGCGAGGGATACTTTTGGCATCACCAAGAGTGGATTGAGAGGAGTTCCCATTATGGTTACCTCACCTGGCCTATACACGACTCAACAACGCCCATACCGCAGAAAACGACATTTCCTTAGTCGAGAGAGGGCCCGCCAAGCTGCACTTGATATTCATGGAGGAACCGTCGCGTCTCGATTGATAGCAGCACAAGATCCAACCACAGTTGCGCAGGGTAGATCCGACAGAACCAAGAATGACCCTACCCGATTTATGACTGTGGTCCCTCTCCCATACTTCGATCCCACCTCACGTATAACGCATGTTGGGCTTTCGTGTCAGGGATGTAGATTTGGATTCAAGAGGCTTAGGAGCCAATCATCTTTGCCACCCCCCACCCCGATTGATCAGCGTGATCAAATATACACCATGGAAGATATTTTCGATCATTTCAAAACATGTGTGGATGCGCGGGAACTATGGAGGGCATATCGAAAGATGTGCTTTCCAACAGGAAAATATTCTAACGATGACGATGACATTCCGATACATTTACGGAGATATGTGGAAAATAGGTAACGTGCGTCAATCTATGTTCTCGTTCTAGAAATTTATCCCATAAAATGATTCTAGAGTCGCAACCTTTGACGGTGGGGACGGCGCCGCCCATGAGGCTATGACCCAGATACCCCGATCCGAACGGCTACAATCGTACGTCCCTATATCGTTCTTGAGTGGTCTCGACCTCACCTATAGATATAATGAAGGTAAAGATTGTGGAGAAGTCAGACCCCTCAACGTCATCTCATCACTCAACGTCTCTCGTGTATCCTTTCGCGTGCAAAACTCAGATTAATGGGTGTGACAGTTCTTTACTCGTCCTGTCGTTTCTACAACGTGCTCCCGCGACTAAACCCTTATTGTATAGAAAATGGGAATTTTTGTCTCTACGGCAATGGTACCTGCGCATTACGTGCTTACCTTGCTAATATATCCATAACACTTCCACGTAGGAAATCAGACACCAACTGGCCAGATCTTCAATGCAAGTGAGATATTCATTTACAATCGAGGCCATGATCGCTGGTGACTAAAGGAGGTGGCGTTAGCCTTCCACTCAACTTGCCCGTACGTCACCTCTATCGGAACAACGCAGATAAATCCAGGGGCCACGGTAGCCGATCCGGAAGTCGCGTGCCAG
>Ga0307513_10003165_pt1 | contig 22464 bp, 12 predicted proteins | sample 15_EM_MG_FD_202174 | JGI IMG/M metagenome (GOLD analysis project Ga0307513, IMG submission 202174) | Populus trichocarpa ectomycorrhiza microbial communities from riparian zone in the Pacific Northwest, United States - 15_EM | ecosystem: Host-associated > Plants > Roots > Unclassified | place... | reverse complement strand
TATCAAACTTAGCAATAGATTGTCTACAATAATAACTTAGAGTCCGCTCTAGCAATTAAAATAAATAATCATAGGAAAAATAAGCATAGGAGAACAAACATATTCATCATATAAACTGAAAAGAAAAAGGTAAAATAAATCTTACAGTTCTTGAAATCTGAAGGTTTTCGTGTCCTTGCAACCAAGAAAACAAGTTTAGCCTTGCATGTTTGGTGAACAACTAATCAAAAAGAAGGAGGAATGCAGATTTCGGGTTTCTTAGAGGAGGGGGATGTTTTTCTCCTCTTGGCTGGCTGCCCCCCTTCTCTTTTCTCATTCTTTTTATATCCTAGGAAACCCTAATCTCTATTTTACAAAATAGTCCTCCCTTAAGTAGACAGTTTACATTGAAGTACAATAACTATTTTCCTAAAAAAAGAGAAATAGCCTTGCATGAAATCTTCAAGCTTTGACTTAGAGGAGCTAAATTGCTGAAATAAAAACTTGGACTCGTTTCTTCATGAAACCTGTTTGCTGGAAGAATTCAGTTGTCATCTTTGAAAACTCATATATCCCTCATATGACATTGTTTGTGGCTGAAATGTGGAGCGTTAATAGGTCTTTGAGTCAGGAATCCAAAAAAATTGAGTTTGCATCAATTGGACTTCTGTAGCTCTAGATATTCAAGTCGGAATGGTCGAAGGTCAACACTGGCAGATTGCAAGATTTGACTTTAAAGGCTGCGATTTCCATGCTCTTCCTTATTTTATTTTCTTGCCTTAGATGTCCAGAACGGTATGGATGTTAGCTTTTTAATGCCACTAGAATCACTTCATTTCTATCTCTAGACCTCCCGCTCTGCACAAAACATTGACTGACGGTCAAATCTGGCAATTACCTCCAATTTACTTCTTTTAGCATCTTTCATCCAAAAGTGCCTTCAAAACATAAAACAAAGAATATCAAGGTATTTTATATATAAAACATAGGCATAACACTAGTTAAATATGGGTGAAACTATCGAATAATATGGTTGCATCAGATGTTTATGTTTTGAAATGATTTACTTATGATGATATTTTATTAAATCCTTGTTGAATGAAGAAACGACGATGAAGTGTTTGATTGAATTTTTTTTTTTTCAAATGTAAGAAATATATAGATCAAAAATAGAACATCACTGGAGACCAGCAAGTCAACTGTACAGGCATATACAAAACAGGGAACAGAATCCCTGGAAACATAGGGAACAAACCCCCTTAAACAGACCACAAACCAAGCAACCAAACCAAGCCGACAGGCAAGGACCAGCAAAGCAAAACACAACCTACAACTAAAACAAGAAATAAAAAGGCAGGGGAACAAGCTCCCACTACCAAAGCAGAACAAAACCCAAAATACAGAGTAGCAGAACCTAGGAGCAAACCAGCATCATACCAGCAGCAAACCCAGACAGCAACCTGCAGCAAAATTAGCAAATCCCAAGAGACCACAGCCAACAATTCCAGAATGGACTCGACCAGGAACAAGCAAAACCAGCAACAAGACAAGGGAAACACTCCCAGGAAAACATCCTGACAATTAGGAGTAGATAAGAGTAAGCAACAAGCCAACCAGCAGGCCACAACTAGCAACAAGCAAAGCATAAAACCAGAAAGCAAAATAGGGGAACCACCCTGCATTCCCCAGGAAAGCAACCAGTAGCAAACCCAGACATCAACCTGTGGCAAAAGCAGCAAACCAAGCAAAGAGAAACCCAAGCAACCAAACTGCAAGTGAGCAGTATAACAGCTAAAAACCAGAAAAACCAACAACGCCAATAGCACGCAACGCCATTAGCCAGCACTTCCAAAAGCGAACAAATAAAAAACCGGCTTCCACCTGACTAGAAGAAGCAACCAGTGACCAAATATAACACCACATGCAGAAGCTGATACGAGCAACAAACCCTGTAGAGAAGACCCAACAACTACAAATAACAAGCATAAAGCCACACAGCACAGCTACAGGCAGAAACATATATACTGTGACAAATAAGAAACATGCCTACAAAGGCAGCACCATATAGACAAATCCAGCAAAACCAGAACAAAACCAAGCAGAAAACCAAAATGGCTACAAGGAACATATTCCTTGGCCAAAATAAAAAAAGAGCAGAAAGTATCATAAAAAGGATGAGGGAGCAGAAGCTGTGTCGAAACGACTATGAAATGTCGATCAGGTTCTTGTTGAATCTTGAAGCAATGATGACAATGTTAATGTTCTGAAATGACCTGTTTGAGGTGGATATATTATTGTGTTGCGATGAATATGAAAACAACTATGAGATATTGATTGAGCTATTATGAATTTGGGCAGCTGATCAATGGTAGTATGAGTATTACGAAGGATCTACTGTTGTATTTTTTTGGATGTAATTGTGACAAATGGTTGTATGAGTATTACGAAGGATCTACTATTGTATTTTATTGGATGTAATTGTGACGAATGGTTGTATGAGTATTATGAAGGATCCATTATTGTATTGTATTGAACATTAATTGTCATGAATCATTGATTAGCTTCGGCTAATGACATCTGAATGGATGACCAGGATAAATAAATGACTAGCTACGGCTAATAGCACCCTAAATGGATGACCGATATGAACAAATGATTAGCTACGACTAATGACATCCAAAGTGGATGTCCAGGATGAATAAATGATTAGCTTCGACTAATGGCATCCGAATGAATGACCGGGACAAATGAATGATTAGCTTCGGCTAATGGCATTCGAAAGGATGACCGAGACAAATAAATGACTAGCTACGGCTAATGGCATCCAAAGTGGATGTCTAGGATGAATAAATGATTAGCTTCAGCTAATGGCACCCTAAGTGGATGACTAGAATGAATAAATGATTAGCTTTGGCTAAATAAATGACTAGCATCCTAAGTGGATGACCGGGATGAATAAACGATTGACTTCGGCTAATGGCATCCTAAGAGGATAGCCGGATTGGAGAGTTATGAATTATTCTTCAAGAATTGATGTGTTCATGTATACAAGGTTTTGTATATACTAAGTATATGAAAGAACTATGATTGTTATGCTTTAAACAGAGAATAACGTTAGTTCAGCTAACGATATGCGAGATTAATTATCAGGTTTGAGTATTGTAATTACCCTCGGTAATTGATGAATTATTAAGGGTGGTATTTACATAAGTAAGGAGAAATGAAAGAATTACGCTCTTTTGGTCCATGAATGAAATGTGACGTTAATATTGCTTTAATATGTTCTTAAATTGCCAATAATGCTTGAAATTATCTTGTACTATATCAGGGACATCATACCAATATTGTGCATAGGAAAATCCATTCCGCAGCTCACACATTGTGGAAAGAACTATATATTCGCATGTTATGGGTGATACGAGTTCTATATGAACGGACATGTTAATCACTCAATTAGTCGTTTGACCCCTTTTGCCCTTTTGTAGAGACTAGTAATGAAAAATTAAAATGGAACACGGATGTGAATGTGCAAACAAGTTGATATGATGTGTATGAATATACATATAAGGTATTCATTTTATGAGGATGTCATATTGTGAAATTACATGAGGTCAGGATAACGAAAATACTAATTGTGTAACTTGTTGTTCGACACTCTTGTATGAACTCGTGATGTTAGCGAGACTAGAATAGGAATGTGAATTTGTGAGTATGTCAATATGATGTAATGTAAACCTATGAGTATGAAAATATAATAATATGGGCACGAGTATTGAGAATCCGTTTTATGGAAATATTGATTTACATTATCCTATGTGGATTGTGTCTTGTTAATGAATGGAATGTAATTATAAATCTGCAGAATGATATGGTGAAAAACATCCATAACCAGACCAAAAAAATAATTTCCATCGATTTTGGCCTTGAAAATGTCGGGTCATTACATTATATCCTTTGTAATACACAAACAAACATTCCATAACAATTTAGCATTTAGTATAACACAACAATAGACCCTTTGTATTATTCATCCAACCATTTATGACAGTTAATGTTCAATACAATACAATAATAGATCCCTTGTAACACTCATACAAAAAATCGTAACAATTTAGTACTATGTGTAGCACATTAATAGATTCTTCGCAATACTCATATAAACATTCGTGACAAATCCTTTGTAATACTTATACAACCATTCGTGACAGTTAACATTCCATATAGCACAATGACACGATCAAAGAGTTGATGTCTTATCCCAAGTATAGGAGTGTCAAAGTAATAAATAACCCGATAAGACCGAGGTCGAACCACAGGAAGGTGAACTATATAAATTACAAATAATAAAATGATATTGATGTTGAAGAGAACTTTGAGATGTGATAGTGATGAAAAGATTAAACAATGATAAAACAATTGTCAAGGTTAAAGGATTCACTAATGGTAATTCAAATAAGCATAATATAAACTCCTTTTTATTACTCAATTGGAAACCACACACAAAGGAGGTTCCAATCAGATGATTTATCATTAATGGCTCATTATAAAGTATTAACATGATCATATTAATTATATCATATTAATTATCTTATTTAAGTAACACCAACACTTTTAAATATTGTCAGGTATTCATGATGTTAACTTATGTTAACAACAAATCAAGTTCCTCTCATAACAACGATGTCGGCCGAAGACTATGAAGGATCAAGCATTTATTGTACCAAGTGTTATACAACACAAATCTAGATTAATCATTTAACAAGTAAGGTATTAATAATTAGTAAGATAAAAAGATAAGACATGTTAATAGCAAACTTTCTTGGATATAAACATTGAAATGCATGTTGGGTTTATAATATACATATTCTAACACCATTAGTGAAACCTTTTCACCTTGACATAATAAACTTAACTAAACATTATGAAGAAGATAAACATAAATAAACTAGATAAGAACATAATTATGATGAAAAGCATAAACAAGAGATTAATGAAAGCAAAACTTAAACATTACAAAAATACAAAGAAAGAAAGCAAAAATATGATCTTGATCTGAAAACCAAGATGCCTAAATACATGGCAAATGCCTCATTTTATAGGCTAAAATTCGAAATTATTGATTAGATGACTAACTATTTAGTTGGTGGCCAACCATTGACTTGTTGGCTGGTTATTGACAATGTTGGCAAGCCAAAACGTCATTGCTAACATCAGAATTTGAGCACATAGTCTTCATGATAGTTGTGGAAAATTGTCTCAGCTGTTCAAAAAAAAAAAAACCAGAGCTCATTTGGACTTCTAGAACTCGAGATATGGGCTGAACACTGAATGGTGTCAGGGCTGCAGGATAGATTCAGACGTCTCTTTTGATACTAAGATTTGAACTAAAAAATGGAAGAATTGAGTCTTGGACTCTGCATGAATGTTTTAGGCCTATGTCTTAGCTTTCCATCAAGATAAACCAGACCTAATCCAAGGTCTACAACTCTAGTTATGATCCAATAACCGAATGGTGTTCCAGTTTGAATTGAATCAACATCTCTTCTCTTAGCCCTTTCTTTGTCTTCTCAATTTCAATAGTTAATCACATTAATCAATCCTTTGAGTTGTGGGATAAACCTCCATTTAAAATGAGTATTTACCATAAATTAAAGGTATCTTATATTATCAAACTTGTTATTATAAAACATGCTTAACTTAGGGAATTTAATGATACTTTAAGTGCAATATGATGTATAAAGCCTTAATGAGAATGCACTTTTAAGTACTAATCACACAACAATAGATCCTTCATAATAAATTCACTTTAGAAACTAATGTTACGCTAGAAGGGGGTGGAAATAACCTACCTATTCCTCCCGCGGTGTACTTATCCAGTTGAAGGTTTGATTCTGGTCGCACCACCTCATCCATCAAAAGATCATAAATCAACACATTTGCATTTAGCAAACACAAAACTCATCGCCATACTTATTTCAAAATCCACATGTTCACATTCCAGTGTTCCACACATTATACAATGAAATCGTTACAAGAATTAATTCATTTCTGACGTTAAAATCGTCAGCGGCTAAGCTGCTACTACCACAAAAAGTCGTCAGCAAAAACTGGGTCACTGATGACATACAATTCATCAGCAAAAACCGATTTGCTGGTTACATACAGATTTCGGCAATGAAAGCTAGTTCGCTGCAGATAACACAATTCAGCAGTGAAATCTAATTCGGTGTAGAAAACACAATTTCGGCAGCGAATGCTGATTTGCTACAGATAATATAATTTCAACAGCGAACACTAATTGGCTACAGGCAACACGGTATCAGCAGTGAAAACTGATTCGGTGTGGACAACATGATTTGGTAGTAAAAACTAATTTGGTGCGGACAACACAATTTTGGCAGAGAACACTCATTCGCTGCATACAACACAGTTTCGGCAGCGAACACTGATTCGCTCCAGCGAACACTAATTCCCTGCGGACAACACGATTCGGCAGTGTAAAGTGATTCGTTGCAGACACCACTTGGCTGTGAACACTGATTCGCTGTAGACATCACAATTTGGCAGCGAACACTGATTCGCTGCAGACAACACGATTTGGCAACGAAAAGTGGTTCGCTAAAAACAAAACAATTTCGGCAACAAATGCTGATTCGCTGTAGATAACACAGTTTCGGCAGCGAATGCTGATTCCTAAATCGGCATGGTTTTTGCTGCCAATTTCTATATCAGCAGCAGCACAGTTTTGGCTGCCGATTTCTAAATCGACAGCGACTCAATTTTTTGCTGCCAATTTCTGAATCAGCAGCGACACTCTAAAACCCAACAAAAATTAGTCTTGGACCAGCCTATCCTATGAGAGAATTAGAATAGAAACCAGCTCAAGATAACCCAAAAAGGGGGTAAGGACAACCTTGGTCCTGCACCCAAACACCTTACCTCATTTAAGAGGGGGTATAAATATAAGGAGAGAGGGGGGGGACCCTCCCTTTTCCCAAAACCAACTGCATGCTCTTGCCCGTTTTCTCTTCCCTAAAAACAACCGGCCAGCAGCCTTGGATGCAACAATCCCTCTCTTTCCAAAGCAAAACCCAGCAACCCCAGCTGCATGCAAACCCTTGACTATTGTGTGAGGAGAGAGTTAGAAGAAAGGAGAGAAAACCATGAGAGGTAAATAAGCTGGAAGGGGTGACTGCTACAGCAGAGAATGAAGAGAAGGAAAACTGAAACCAGAGAGGATGAAGAAGCAGTAAAACGTGAGCAGAAGGGGAGAAATTTTTTTAAAAATTCCTTCCTAAAGCTACTATAAATCGTGAGGTATGAACCAAACCTCTTTTCCCCCACCAGTTTATGGGTTCTTGGAACCGAAAGGAAGAATAAAAAACATGAGGGGATACCCAGAAATTTACACGAGTTGTAAGAGAAAATTAAACCAAAAAGAAAGACAATATTAGGGGCTGAATAAAGGACCTATAAATAAAACAATCAACATGGGGAAATGGATGATTTTGCATATGCAAATTTAGTTAGTTGGCTGACCATAATGGTGGCTAGACATACCATGAATGTAGGTGACCAAATGCTTAATGGATGACCTTGCCAAAAACAAAACCATGCATGCAATTGTGGAGTAATTTCTGTGTATAAATATTTGACAAAATTCTGTTGAAATGTCGTATTCTGTAATAATCTGTATGTGGGTGTTCATGTTAAAATCATGTGACTCTACTGGAATTTAATAACAAATTATGTGCTGGAATTGATTTTCTACATGTGTGTGTTCATGCTAAAATCATGTGACTGCTGGAAACTAATGCCAAAATTGTGTAGTATATAGCGAATCAGCATTCACTACTGAAAGGTTGTTGTCTGCAACGAATGTGTCATTCGCTGCCGAAATTGAGTTGTCTGTAGTGAATCAGCGCTCGCTGCTGAAAATTATGTTGTCTGTAGCGAATGAGTGTTCGCTGCCGAAATTGTGTTGTTTGTAGCGAATCAGCGTTTGCTGCCGAAATTGTGTTGTCCGTAGCGAATCAGCGTTTGCTACCGAAAGGGTGTTGTCCGCAGGGATTTGTGATTCGCTGTTGAAATTGTATTGTGTGCAGCGAATCAGTGCTCGCTGCCAAAAATTGAGTTGTCTACAACAAATTAGTGTTCATTGCTAAAATTATGTTGTGTGTCGCGAATCAGCTCTCGCTACCGAAAATTATGTTGTCTGCAGCGAATTAGGGTTCATTGCTGAAATTGTGTTGTTTGTAATGAGTCAGAGTTCACTACCGAAAGGGTGCCTGCAGCAAATTTGTGATTCGCTGCTGAAATTGAGTTGTTTGTAGTGAATCAGTGTTCGTTGCTGAAAGTGTATTGCTTGGAGCAAATTTGTGATTCACTGCTGAAATTGAGCTGTCTGGAGCGAATCAGTTTTCACCACCAAATTATGGTGCCAGTAGCGAATCAGTTTCATTGTTAAATTGTGTTGTCCATAGAGAATCAGTTTTTGTTGTTGAATAACAGCGAGAAAATTTCGCTACCGAATTGGGATGTCAACAGCGAATCTGTTTTCGCTGCCGAATTGCGTTGTCCGTAGTGAATCAGTTTTCCCTGCCAAATTATAGCATGTCAGTTTTTGCTACCGAATCGTGTTGTCTACAGCGAACCTACTTCGCTGTCGAATCAGGGTAACACTAGCAATCCAGTCGCTAATGATTTTGCGTTCAGCGAATCTGCCGCTGACGAATCTGCATCACCAGTGAACCAAGTTTCGCTAACAATATCTGCAGCAGTTTTACATATCTGAATTAGGCCATTGGTTAAGATGGTTGCACTATGTGATTGTGATATGTGGAACACTAAAATATAAACTGATTTATAGCCATTGACAAGTTGGGTGATTACTGAATATGAAGTACTGATTTATAGCCATTGATGTCTTAAGTGGTGCGGCTAGGATCAAACCTTTGTTAGGATAAGGACAACCTGCAGGTAGGTGGTTTCCACCTTTTTCTTGTATGATGTTAACGCTTTGAAATGATTTACTTATGACGATATATTATTGAATCCTTGATGAATGATGAAACGACGATGAAATGTTTGATTAAATTCTTGACAAATGTTGTAACAACTATGAAATGTTGATCGAGTTCTTGATGAATGTTGAAACGATGATGAAAATGCTTATGTTCTCAAATGACTTGTTGAGGAAGATATATTATTGTGTTGCGATGAATAATAAACCGACTATGAGATGGTAATTGAGCTGTTATGAAATTGGGTTGCTGACGAATGTCAAACCGATTATGGAATGTTGATTGTGATTGTTGATTAACTTTGGCTAATGGCATCCAAGATGATGGTTGGGTTGTGCTTGATGATTAGCTTCGGCTAATGGCATTTGAGATGGATGACCGGGTTGTGATTGTTGATTAGCTTCGGCTAATGGCATCCGAGATGGATGACCGGGTTGTGGTTGATGATTAGTTTCGGTAAATGGCATCCTAGATGGATGGCCAAGTTGATTATGATGATTGGCTTTGGCAAAATGGTATCCGTAAGAGATGACAGGTTGACTTGTGTGGTTGATTTTGGTTAATGGCATCCGAGATGGGTGACTGAGTTTAGATATTACGATTAGTTACAGTTAAAAGCATCCAAGATGAATGATCGGGTTAAGGTGAAGTAATTAACCCCGACTGAAGATTAAACTTTGGCCCCACCACTCCTATGGAGGGGTTGGGGCATATGAATGAGGATAATACATCTAGCGAAGTAATGAGGATTGCACAGTGTATTTGAGAAGTGAATAAAAGAATCTAATCACCTTCAGTTGATAACAAAAAAACAACGATAACATCCTTCTAGTTATTATTATTATGTTTAGATTATTTACAATTCTTGTATCATGTTGTTTTTGTAACAGGGGCATCATACAATCAAGGTGCATAGGAAAACCGCTCCACGGGTTCTCATATTTTGAATGGTGCTATGTAATAATTTGTCTTATGTTATGTTGAATATTTGCCTTTCGGCACTTTTGTAAGGACTTCTAATGAAAATTGTATTGAAACATGGATGTGGATGTGCAAACATGTAGATATGATGTTATGAATATATTTATGTGGTATTCTTGTTTATGAGGATGTTGTGTTGAGAAATCACATGAGGATCGTATGAAAGGAGGTATTATTTGTGTAAGATTGTCGTTCAACACTTGTGTATAAACTCGTGTTGATAACGAGACTAGAATAGGAATGTATTCATGAGTATGTCAATATGATGTAATGTAAATGTATGAATATGAATATGAAAATATAAGATTATGGACATGTGTATTGAGTATCCGTCTTATGGGAATGTCGATTTATAAAAACTATATCTGTATGATGTCATGATAAGGAAGGGAACTTAATTACTAATTCATAGAATGTCATTGTGAGAGTACCGATAACAAAAAAAAAATTCCACCTTTTTTGGCTTGAAAAAGTTGGGTCGTTACAATGCAGTTGGGTTTGGTAGTTGGTTCTTTGAAAGAGAAAGCGGTTGTTTTGGTATAGTTGCAGCCGGTTTTGGGGAAGAGATCTAGGCTCCTTCTTCTCTACTAACTCTCTACTCACTCTACACTCATGAGGCTTGGCATGCAGGCTGTCTGGTTCAGTTATCTTCTTGGGAGGGGTGCTGGTGTACTGAACTATCAGCCCGCTGCTGCCATCACTGTCAGCCCAAGGCCCTAGGTACCTTGCAGCGAGGCGGGGTTCCTGTGTTGCGTACCCACTTTGGTGGAATTCGAGGCAAACCTAGCAGTGATGCTCGTGTTCCAATCGAGCGGACTCCCGCCAAACTGGCCCACATGTGATGCAGATGCGATGCCGACTTATGGGCCTCTACCCCTACGGCCGCTTTGTTCGAGCCACTCGTGCTCGATAAAAATGACTTCCTCGCCCGTCTCGACCCCTCGTCTCATTGGCGTTGGGGATCGTGTGGGTCATGGTGTCGCGAAGGAATGCTACTTGGTTGATCTTGCCAGTAGTCATATAAGCCATGCATGTGTAAGTATGAACAAATTCAGACTGTGAAACTGCGAATGACTTATTAAATCAGTTATAGTTTGTTTGATGGTATTTGCTACTCGGATAACCGTAGTAATTCTAGAGCTAATACATGCAACAAACCCCGACTTCTGGAAGGGACGCATTTATTAGATAAAAGGTCGATGCGAGCTCTGTCTGTTGCTCTGATGATTCATGATAACTCGACGAATCGCATGGTCATTGTGCTAGCAATGCATCATTGAAATTTATGCCCTATCAACTTTTGATAGTAGGATAAAGGCCTGCCATGGTGGTGACGGGTGAAGAAGAATTAAGGTTTGATTCTGGAGAGGGAGCCTGAGAAACAGCTACCACATCCAAGGAAGGCAGTAGGCGTGCAAATTACCCAATCTTGACACGGGGAGATAGTGACAATAAATAACAATACGGGGCTCTTCGAGTCTGGTAATTGGAATGAGTACAATCTAAATCCCGTAATGAAGATCCATTGGAGGGCAAATCTGGTACCAGTAGCCATGGTAATTCCAGCTGCAATAGCGTACATTTAAGTTGTTGCAGTTAAAAAGCTCATAGTTGGACTTTGGGTTGGGTCGACCGGTCCGCCTTAGGTGTGTACTGGTCGCCTCGTCCTTTCTACCGACGATGCACTCCTGGCCTTAACTGGCCGGGTTATGCCTCCGGTGCTGTTACTTTGAAGAAATTAGAGTGCTCAAAGCAAGCCTACGCTCTGGATACATTAGCATGGGATAACATCATAGGATTTCGATCCTATTGTGTTGGCCTTCGGGATCAGAGTAATGATTAACAGGGACAGTCGGGGGCATTCGTATTTCATAGTCAAAAAATTCTTGGATTTATGAAAGATAAACAATTAAGAAGGCATTTGCCAAGGATGTTTTCATTAATCAAGAATGAAAGTTGGGGGTCGAAGACGATCAAATATGCAGGTTTTTCACAATTCTATGAGCTACAAAGGAATGACTAGCTTCGAGATCAATTAAAGCATAAACTTGCATTGTATCTAATTGTAAAGTACCGCCACCACATCAGGTACAGCTCCCACATCCTCGTAGGTCATGTGATATACCCGACCCTTAGTCCTCCCCTCCTGATTTCTGGGCCTCCCTCGAGTAGCACTCGTCCCTGACTGGGTAGGCTTGATAGGATAATCGACTGTAACTGATTGTTGCTAGCTATGAACCTTAATCCTCTGACCATGGGTTCCCTCGGTAGTTCTACGGGGACAATCCTTCTTCCTGTGACTCGTGTCCCCATAATAGTAACAGCCTCTGCCTACATGCGGGCACTTTCTCCATCGATGCCCCTCTTCGCTACAAATATAACATCTCCCCGGCATCGCAGAGCAATCTTCAGGGTGTCGCTGCTCACACCTCTAACATAATGGATATACTGGTCCCTTCAGCTCTGTAGAACCTCCAGCAGTTCTGACTCCCTGTTTAGCCTGTCCTCTCCAGGATCCTCCTCCACTAACTTGTCTAGATCCTCCTAAGCTACCTCCTAGGGTGAAACTCCTACCTCTTCTCTGTAACTGTCCTGATGATTGCCTGCTCTTCCCTTTCTTTGGGAGAGGAGGTCTCCTAGTCAAAAACTCAAAATCTCTCCTTTTAGCTCCAATTACCTGACTCTACTCGACCACTGGCTTCAGGGTATCCCTTATTACCCTCTCCATACCCTGAGTAGCCCATACAATTCTCGCACAGACTGAAACTGCATGGCTATCAATATCATCCTCGGCTCCTACCCTGGTCCATCACAGAACCTCTCCACCCCGTGGCGCTCTGTGGGAAGGTAAGTGGAGGCAAAAGCTGCTAAGTACTGGAATCTCCTCTCATACTCCAGAATTGTCAAATCTCCCTGCCTTAAATCCAAAAACTCTTGTTCTTTCTCCCTTCTATGCTCCCAAGAATAATACCTCTCCTCAAACTCTTCACGAAAGTCCCTCCATCTCAATACCTCCCATGATCTCCTTTCTCTAATGGTCTCCCACCAAGAGTGGGCACTTTCAATCAATAGTTGAGTCAAGCAATCCACCCGTAGCTCCTCTGGCACATGCATCTGGTTTATAACTCTTTCCATTTTTCTCAGCCAATGCCCAACAACTTCAGCATCCTCTTCGCCACGGTAAGTCATACAACCCATATCTCTCATACCCTTCACCCACTGCACTATGGTGACTACTCCCCCTGATCTAAGAGTTGTATTGGAGGCTCCCGCTGCCATTCCTGCTGCTACAACTCTCACTATATGATCCATAAAAGCAGGATCCAAAAATGGGTTTGACCCATCTACCGGTGCCACTGGTGGGGGTATATTATCTCCCCCCTATCTGTCTGATACCTCGGGCATTGATACATCTGCCTAATGGGACAACGAATCATCTCGAAGTCTCCTTGACTTGCCCCTTTCAGAGTTCACTGATGTTGCAGGTACATGAGAGGAGGTGTCTGCCAAGGGATCCTAGTCTGGATCACTTTCATAATAAAGACTTTGATCACTTCCCCGAACTGAGGATGGATCAGTCCTGGCTCCTTGCCTTGTTCTCACCATCCTGAAATACATTTCAAAATCATAGAATTATTCCTGTCCCCGGAATAGCAACCTGGGCTCTAATACCAAAATATAACATCCCCCGATCCAGGATAAAGCAACAATCTCATGTTAACTGATAAACAGAGTAATTAATTTTATATATATATATATATATATATATATATATACATGTACATGGTGTTCATATTAAAATTTATCAAAATTTTCACTAAAAGTTTGGCAGAGTCTCCCCTATATCGGGAGGTCCCAAGTTATCGACATACAACCTGTTTACACTTCTAATATCCTGCATCTCCTAACTCAATTCAACCCAATCATCCTGGGTCTCAATCCGACAAAACATCATCATTCATGTCAACCACAATATCTATGATATACATTGAACAACAATTATCATTATGGATGGATAAAAGATATAAACATGCATACATGGAAAATGGTTATACAAACTACAAAATTAAATTCATTTATTCAAGTTTAAACATTAATTATACAAATTAAGTTATATAAAAGTTGTAATATTACAAAATACAAGAGTATACTCCCTGGAACCTAGATTATAAGCTAGGATCTCTCCTGTCGTGCATGCGATGGTCCTGAACCAAAATACATATTATTGAAACCTGAATATCACAATAATATAGCAACACAAATATCCAACAATTTAAAAAGGCAAACATGCATTCATATTTTATTCACTTCTCCCTTCTGGTTTTCATTGGAAACTCTTTCTCCTTCAACTACTAAAAATCGTTTCCTCTTACATTATCAACCTCCATTCAAGATTTCATAAGATCAACCATGATTATTTTAGCTTAACACATTACCGATACCAATTTCATTGGTATCATCATCACCCCGAAGGAGTCGATGCAAGGTGATCCCCTTATTGACTAGTAGTTGATCTCCTTGCCCGGGATCCTTACATACACTAAATGTATGCTAGTCAAAACATGGCAATCTCTTTACCCGGGATCCTAACATACACTAAACGTATGCTAGTCCACACCCCATATCACATTTCTCATATTTTCTTTGTCAGCGATAATTTCATCACTTGGCAATTCACACAACATCTTTTCATCTTGAATTCTATTCAAAATATCAACATCATTACGCAAAATTCCCTCCTTTCCCATAATATCCAACATTTGGTAATTCACATATCACATCAATAACATATTAAATCCTGGAATTTAACTAGAAAGTATAGGTATGGATCACCTACTTGCAGTAGAAGCTCTACTCGTGCTCCCCTGCTGCTGTTGTTGCACCATACCGGTGGTCCCTCTTGAAATCACAAGCTCATCTCATAAATTGTCCTAATTCAATGATATATTTTATAATAATCAAATCAACAGCTAATAGGTCTTTCTTTCAATCATTTCTTTCTTTATATTTTGAATTGTTACTATTTAAATCTTGAACTGTTACTGTCCAATTATTACTCTCTAGACCTTGGATTGTTACTGTCTAACCATTAATGTCTAGACATTGAACTGTTACTATCTTGAACCATTACTGTCTAGACATTGAACTGTTACTGTCCAACTGTTACTGTCTAGACATTGGACTGTTATTGTCCAACCGTTACTGTCTGAACTCTCAAACTTTTAACTATATCTAGAGTTCTAGAACTCCGTTTCAAGCGAGATTGGTCTCATTAGAAAGCTAAGACACGAGGCTACAAGTTCTCTGAGAAAGGAGAACCAAATTCTACCTCTAAGATAGTCAAATTTTCTCATCAACTAATCAGTACTACTGCCCTACAAAGTTAGTCACGACTTAGTCTCGGTTGGTGACCCATAATTGGAGTTCTACAGCTTCAAATTGAGCAAGACCAATTTTCTTGGTTAGCTAACATCCAAAACTACAATTTCTATGAAGGAACGTGATCTTAATTCCCTCATCCTCCTACCCAAAATCTCACTGAAAGTCAGGAGACAAGTCTGTCAAGATTCGTCACCCCCTTTCATTCACAAACTATATTTTCTGGGTAAATTATCCACCAAATCACATATCACACATAAATTAACTTAATTTTAACAATTGATACTTTTTCTCCTATTCAAGTTTAAGAACCCTAATCTATAATTCAACATCAAAGCATCCATTCATAATCGAATTTGAAATGAATTATAAGATCATGTTTAGAACACCTCATCCGGTAAGAATTAAAGTTTCGATCTTCAACCAGTTGAAGATTTTCGACTCCCTCCTTCCTTGTTTCTAATGACAGCCGACCCTCCTCCTACTCTTCTTGTTTAAATTTTCTTATTAATCCCTTGCCCACAAGTGTTTACTCCATCTATAAACCCTTAATCTTGGATGGGTTCTTGAAATTTTGGTGTTTCTCTCTTGATTTTGCAAGAATGGATACAAAAACTCCATCTTTTCTTCCCTTTTGGGTTGATGCAGATTTATGGTGAGGAGAGGAGTCTTTATACTCTATAATGTCTCTTATTTGTACTTAGGCCCCATTTCCTTTAAGTGTATTATTTTTGCCCCCACATCTTTTTTCTTCTTCTTATAATCAAACTATACCTCTTTCATTTTTTTTAAAACTCCACCTTATAACTTTTAGTTTAGCTTATTTTCCTCAATTTAATCCAATCCTCAACATTTTCGGGTTAATTTATAATGTCTCAAAATATTTCGCCTGGAAATTTATATCCCAAAAATTTCCAAATTTCCATTTTTTTATTTAACCCTTATACATGAATTTCTTCGCTTTATTTCCATTTAGTTAGTTTGTAATTTATTCAACCTTATTTTCTCGAGGTTTACAAGTACATCCTTCGTATTACTCATCCAACCATTCATGACAATTAATGTTCAATACAATACAACAATAGATCCATCGTACTACTCATACAACCATCTGTGATAATTAACATTCAATATAATACAACGGTAGATCCTTTGTAATACTCATACAACCATTTATCACAATTACATTCAATAAAATACAACAGTGGATCCTTTATAATACTCATACTACCATTCATCAGCAGCCAAAATTCATAATAGCCCAATCAACATCTCATAGTCGGTTTAATATTCATCGTAGCACAATAATATATCCACCTCAAACAAGTCATTTCAGAACATTAACATTTTCGTCATTATTTCAACATTCAACAAGAACCCGATCGACATATCATAGTCGTTTCGACAATCATCAAGAATTCAATCAAATACTTCATCGTCGTTTCATCATTCAACAAGGATTTAATAAAATATCATCATAAGTAAATTATTTCAAAACATAAACATTATACAAGAAAAACGTGGAAACCACCTACCTGATCCACCTGCGGGTTGTCCTTGTCCTAACGATTGTCCGATCCTGGCCGCACCACCTAAGACATCAGTGACCACAAATAAGTACATTTGCATCCATAAATAACATTCATCACCATACTTATTTCAAGAGTCCATACGTTTACATTCAAGTGTTCCATATTTTACACCATTGTACAATGAAATTGTTACAAGCATTTAAGTCATTTTTGCCCAGGGGTCTATTGTAGAAAATCGACAGCAAAACTAATTCACTGTTGGCCACACAATTCGGCAGTGAAAACTATTTCGCTGTAGGCCACACAATTTGGCAGTGAAAACTGGTTCCCTGGAAGCGACACAATTCGGCAACGAAAGCTGGTTCGCTGTAGGCCACACAATTTGGAAGCGAAATCTATTTCGCTGCAGACACCACACAATTCGACAGCGAATCACAAATTTGTTGCAGCAAACACACTTTCAGCAGCGAATGCTAATTTGTTGCAGCAAACACATTTTCAGCAGCGAATGCTAATTCGCTGCAGACAACTCAATTTCAGCAGCGAATCACAAGTTGCAGAACACATTTTTGGCAGCGAACACTGATTCGCTACAGACAACTCAATTTCGACAACGAATCTGCAAACAATACAATTTCAGGCATGAACACATGCATTTTAGTTCCAGCATTACAATTGTTCATAGAACCCAGCAGAATCACACAATTTCAAGCATACACACATACATTTCAGATCCAGCATTACATTTGTTCATAGAACCTAGCAGAATCACACAATTTCAAGCATGAACACATGTATTTCATCACACAACATGTTATGTTCAGCCCCTCCACTATGGCCGGTCATCTTTCCAAGTTCATGCATTTAAAATTTGTTCATTTCCTTAAGTATTCTAAAATTTGACCCCCATTCAGTCCCATTTTTATCCCTTGTCCTAGTCTAGTTTTTCCTTAACAGCTGGTGCAAGAATCCTAGGCCATTTACTTGGGGTTATGCATTTTGTTTTGGGATTGATTAGTACTTAAAAGTGCATCTTTATCAAGGTTTTATATCATCATTTTGCACTTGAAGTATCAATAACTCCTTAATTAGAGCATGTTTTATAATAACAAGTCTAATAAGTATCAATACCTTAATATAAGATGCGGTTTAGTCCAAACTGGAACACCATTCGGTTATTGGATCATAACTGGAGCTGTAGAACTTGGATTTAGGTCTCGTTTATATGTATGGAAAGCTAAGACATAGGCCTAAAACTTTCATGAAGAGTCCAAGATTCAAAAGGACCGTTTTCAAGTTCAAATTGTAGCAACAATGGAGAAGTCGGAATCTGTCCTGCAGCCCAGACATTGTTTAGTGTTCAACATATAGCTCGAGTTCTAGAAGTCCAAATGCGCCGATTCTTGTTTTGTTGGAAAGCTGAGACAATTTCCTAGAACTTTTATGAGACTATCTGCTCAAATTCTAATGTTAGGAATGATGTTTTTTGCAGACAAGAAGATAAGGATTGTTACCAGGTCAAGAGGTGGCCACCCACTCAACAATTAGTCATCAAATAAATAGTTCTGAATTTTGGCCTATAAAAGGAGGCATTTGCCATGCATTTAGGCATCTTGGTTTTCATATCAAGATCTTGATCTTGCTCTCTTTCTTTATATTTTTGTAATGCTTAAGTTTTGCTTTCATTAATCTCTTGTTTATTCCTTTCATTTCCTTTACTATACATGGACTTTAATGTTTGATACTAACATGTTTTCTATTTGTTATCTTATTCACTATTAATACTTTGCTTGTTAAATGGTTAATCTAGATTTATGTTGTATAACCCTTGGTACAACAAATACTTGATCCTTTCATAGCCAACTGTATGGTATAACCGACACCTATGTTATGAAAAGAACTTGATTTGTTGTTAACATAAATTAACATCATGAATACCTGACAACATTTACAAGTATTAGCATTATTCAAATAAGATAACTAATGTAATCATGTTAACAATTTATAATCCGATTGGAACCTCCTTTGTGTGTGGTTTCCAGTTGAGAAATAAAAAGAGTTTATACTATACTTATTTGAAATACCATTAGTGGATCCTCTAAACTTGACAATTATTTTATCCTTATTTAATCTTTACATCAATATCCCATAAAATTCTCATAAACTCTTTGTTTGATTAAATATATATATTATTTGTAATTTATATAGTTCACCTCCTTGTGGTTCGACCCCGGTCTTGCCGGGTTATTTATTACTTTGACACTCCTACACTTGGGAGAAGACATCAACTCTTTGATCGTGTCAACTTTTTGGCGTCGTTGCCGGGGAGGTAAGTTATTGTATAAATTATATATTTTCTTTTATTTTATTTTCTTTCACTTTTATTTGTTTTTCTAATTTTTGTTTCTTCTTTTTCCTTTTTTTCTTTTTTTTTCTTTCTGCACTTGCATGAGAGTTTGGACACAAAAATTAAGTGGTAGACTTTTTAGGAAATCCTCATCTTCTTCAGAAAACATGGCCGAAGAAGATAACCACTCACTTCATAATGAGAATAATCGTGTTAGAACACTTAGAGACTACATGAATCCAACAAGAACAAGTGCACGATCATGCATAGTTTTTCCTCCTGATGCATCTCATTTTAATTTTAAGCCAGACATTATTCAACTTTTACCTTCTTTTCATGGGTTAGATCTAGAAAATCCATGCTTGCATATGAGAGAATTTGAGGAAGTCTGTAACACTTATAATGACTGAAATTGTAGCATGAACACCATCAGATTAAAGCTTTTTCCTTTTTCATTAAAAGACAGCTAAAACATGGCTATAAAATTTGAGACCAGGATCCATTCGTGCTTGGGATGAAATGCAACAACAATTTTTAAAGAAGTTTTTTCCGTCTCACAAAACAAACTCTTTCAAAAGACAAATCACCACTTTCACTCAAAAACCAGGAGAAACATTTTACCAATGTTGGGATAGGTATCGAGACTTGCTTAATACTTGCCCTCATCATGATTTTGAAACATGGAGATTGGTTTCACATTTTTATGAAGGGTTAACACCTAAAGATAGACAAACGGTAGAATTGATGTGCAATGGAACTTTTGAAGATAAAGACCCTGATGAAGTAATGGAGTACCTAGACTTACTAGCTGAAAATGCTCAAAATTGGGACACTACAAGCACTTATGAGGCACCAAGTAAAACTCAACCTCATACATCTAGTGGAGGCATGTACAACCTTAGGGAAGATCATGACCTCCAAGCCAAGTTCGCATTTTTAGCTAGAAAAGTCGAGACACTAGAATTGAAAAAGAGTGGTCAATTAAAATCTGTTCAAGACATTGTGTGTCAAATCTGTGAAACCAATGAACACTCAACCAATGATTGTCCAACTTTGCCTTTTTTTAAGGAATGCCTCCATGAACAAGCTCATGCTTTGAATAGTTTCCAAAGGCCCAATCATAACCCATACTCGCAAACATACAACCCTGGTTAGAGAAATCACTCAAATTTCAGTTGGAAGAGTGATAACAATAATGCACAAATTTCACAGCCACTATTTCAATCACACCATAATTTTCAAAATTCTCATGGATATGCACCTCCTTATGCTCCCCCTCCTAGAATAAATCTTGAGGAAACATTGCATGCATTCATTGAAAAGCAAGAGACAATCAACACTCAAAATGCTCAAACTATGGCTGATTTGAAAGATACTCTTGCAAAATTCACATCTACTCTCAGTTTTCAGGAGAAAGGTAAGTTTCCATCTCAACCACAGCAAAATCCCAAGGGGCAATACAATGCAAATGCAAGTAATTCTGGAAGCCAACACATAGATCAAGTCCAATCAGTCATTACTCTCCACAGTGGTAAGGTTATTGAAAAACACATTCTTGAACCTTGTGAGAAAGATGATGAGTCAATCTCTGAGGGTAAGGAAGGGGTTAAACCTGAACATTGCAAAGAAAAGACTGATTCCCCACCAGTACTTCCATTTTCTCATGCCATGACCAAACAAAGGGAAGTCAATCACGATTCTAACATCTTTGAAACTTTCAAACGGGAAGAAATCGAGGATGAAAAAGGCACCGAAAATGTTGTTGCGGATCATTTGTCAAAATTGACAATAGATTCAACATCTGACATCACACCAATTGATGATTACTTTCCTGATGAATATTTACTTTCTCTTAGTTCAATACCTTGGTCTGCTAATATTGACAATTTTCTTGCTTCAGGATTTTTGCCAACACATTTGGATACCTAAGACAAAAGAAAGTTTTTGAGCGACGTGCAAAACTTTTATTGGGATGACCCTTACTTATTCATATATTGTCCTAATCAAATATATCAAAGATGCATTCTTGACAATGAGGTAAGTAGTGTCATGAAATTTTTTCATTCCGAGGCATGTGGGGGTCATTTCTCATCAAGAAAGACAACTGCAAAAATCTTACAAAGTGGATTTTACTGGCCCACCATGTTCAAGGACTCACATGCATTCTGCAAAACCTGTGAAAATTATCAAAAGGTGGGATTTATTTCAAAACATAGAGAGTCTTTAGATAATCTTCTATTGACTCTTAAGTCTCATCATAGTGGACATGTGCATCGTGTAATTCATGATTTATAGCCCCATTTTCATAAAGAACATGCTCATCATAGTCTTGGGAATCTAACTAAAAAAGACCTTGTTTGTTAGTTTTTAAGAAAATTGGATGGGAAGCCTATCCCCGACCCATAGAGGGTGTTTAAGTCGTTCTTGGATGTAAAAACCAAGGGAAGATATGAGCCACAATCACAACTACTTGTACATACACATGTTTTCAAGAGAGAGAGAGAGAGAGAGAGAGAGACTCCAACTGACCTACATATAAGTGGTATGATTGCATTTTCAATTTCTCATCTATAAAATCTTCTCTTCCTTCCCTTCATTTCTACTCAACCCACACATTCAACAGGTATAGAAGTGTGTAGAAATCTCAGGTTCCTCAAGTAATCATATAAGAAATATTTGTGTTTTCGATGGATCCAGTCCTGGGAAAGAAAAAAAGTTTTTAGAATCAGCAAATCATCTTGGTCAGGTACTAGCTGAGAGAAAGACTCATTTAGTGTGTAATATCCCACATTGGCAGGTGAGGGAGTGGTAGCTGGCCTTATTAAGAGTGCTGGTTGCCAACTTGTCCTACGCGTTTTGGAGCATCAGGCTAAGAAATGGGCTCGCGTCACCAGGAACAAAACTGTGAGGGCAGTAAGGCCCAAAGCGGACAATATATGGCAGGTTGGGTCGGGCTGTTACATTTGGTATCAGAGCCGACCTCACTGGCTATCTGGTTGTGCCGACAGGGTCGTCGGGCTCCTTAAGGGGGGTGGATTGTAATATCCCACATCGAAGGGTAAGGGAGTGGTAGCTGGCCTTATTAAGAGTGCTGGTGTAACAACCCCGATTTCCAACATCCTTTTTCGCGATACATTAGAAATTTCCAGGTAATTTTTTTATATATACCGGTTCCACCAAATTTCTATCAAAATTTCGGCAGTATAACAGTCCCAACTTGTAA
>Ga0307513_10003164_pt1 | contig 22469 bp, 22 predicted proteins | sample 15_EM_MG_FD_202174 | JGI IMG/M metagenome (GOLD analysis project Ga0307513, IMG submission 202174) | Populus trichocarpa ectomycorrhiza microbial communities from riparian zone in the Pacific Northwest, United States - 15_EM | ecosystem: Host-associated > Plants > Roots > Unclassified | place... | reverse complement strand
TTGATCATTATCAAACTATCAAATGGTTTGAATAAATTCTTATCGTATATTTATTTTGCTATAATAACTTATTTAAACAAACACTGAGTTATTAGATTAAGTTATAGGTTCTAGGGAGTCTAGCAGCAGTGTTTAGAGCTAGGATCAATAATAGCTGTTGATTAGATTCTATATTAATAGCTTTTAGTTACAATCAATAATTCTCTTTCTACTACTTATTATAATTAATATACACTCCAAACTATGCACCATACTGTCTACTCTAGTCTACTAAACGTGATTTTATTGGTAATTGACTGGTAGTGAGCCCAACGATTTTATTTCACTGAGTTCATAATTAACATACAGTTTTTTGGTTAAATCGCAATAATCTTTAAGAACCTGTATGAAATATAGAAGGCGATATTTATCTCATTTCAAACTTTATATACTAACTTCAGATGTCATAATAAAGGTTATTCCAAGATATTGAGTTCATAGGCCGACTACGTATATAGATATTGCATGGTAAAATTGATCCAATTTGTATGTAATTTGCACGTATTTTCTACCTCTTTTTTAATCACCGTGGCTTCCAAAAATGATTATCAAGAAAATTAAAACCTCATTATTCTGAATATCTAAGACTTATACTATCCTTCTATCTATTTTATTATGTAATTCTTGCAGAGTTTTCAATTTTGTTATGCTTATGAAAAACCACACTTTATAAATAAAATAGGCAATCTTTAAACCACTATATCAGAATAACAATTTATCACCAGAAAGTAAAAACTAGATTTTCAGATTCTCTATATTTCAAAGTAGCTGTGGCTTGATTCTCAGGGTGATATCTCATTTATTGGTTGTGATAATCAAATGTAGATTTGATTTTCCAATGGTTGCTATGGGTGAGCCGGACCCCTGTGATGAGCCACATCCCCGTAAAGTATGTAAGAATAAAAATGTTTCACATCTCGATAACACTTACCTAATGCTCACGAAATTCGAAAATGAAACATAAACTAAGACACCTATAGGGCCCAGCCGTCCGTCCCGGACATAGGTCAGGACGGACTGCAACTGGGGGTGCATCCCGTCCGAAGGTCTCAAACTTGGCCTTTATCCCGTCCTAGGCTAAAGACGGACGGACTGGACGCTTGGGAACATTGGCTGGGCTGGGTCGGGTCGGGCCCTTTTTCGACCCGGGTTAACCCATTGGAAGGCCTAACAACAAGCAGGTTGAAGGTTTCCTCAAGAAGACCGAGGTCAAGACCTTCGTTGAGCACGATCACGACTCTGCCGGTACCGAGATGGTCGCCGTTGGATGGACATTTGATAAGCTCGCGAGACTGGTGCTTGTGTTTCCGTTGTGGACAGCAAGACTAAGTAGTGTGAGTTCGGTTTCCTGGAGACAGTGTTTGATGCGCCTATCACCAGTGTTCCCATCGGGCCAGGCCGCTGGTAGGCAAACCTATAGGCCGCAGGCCCGACCCCGAAAGATAGCCTAGGCCGATCTAGGCTGAATTCGATCGGCCCACTGAAGCCTATCAGGCTTGATAGGCGCCTAGGCCCGGATAATAGTGCGGAGGACAGATCGCCCCAGGGGTATTCCAACCCCCTCCCCTCTTTCGAGTTTAGCGCCTTTGATTTTCTTCAACTTTACCTTCAACCATTGCTTCTTAATTACAGTAATCACGTAACGAGTGATACTCAACCAACTCAATAAAGTCTTAAAAATTTACCTCAAGGGCCACCAGCACAATTATATCCTACCATCGTTCTCCCCTGTTTTTCGTCTTTAGCAAGAACTATTTCAAGTCCCCAAGAAAATAATGCGAAACTGCTGTATTTTAAATTTATTTTGTAAACCATTTATAGTTAACCCCCGTATTGATACCTTCGATATAATCACGATCATACCGCCCACAGTTAGGGCCCGTTTACCTATAGACGGCCGTCTAGCAACCAGAGGCAGTGCCGACCGGCAAAGAAAGTCAGGTGTGTAAACGGGCTTTCAGTTATATACTAGACAGTATATTAGCTGAGCATGCGACAATTCTGTTTTCTTTACATACCTTCAACTGTCTGTGTCTTGCTAAAAATTAAATTTGTAATAATTGTTGTACTAGACGGTGGCGTCTCAAGCGTTATCTGGTAAACGGTGTGAAAGTGTTTGACAAATTTTCCACGGTCCTAGATTCTTGTAGCTAGAACGTCAGAAAGTTCCGTTGCCTACTCTAGCTAAACGCCATCTACTTTGCCGCACACTCCCCCACTCTCAAGCCCCGCTCAAAGGTCGGCATGTTTTCAGGATTTTGGACGGACGTCTATAGGTAAACGGGCCCTTAATCCACAACAACAGCAGCTCTTTTTCCACAATTAATTCAATTAATTAATTCACTATGTAGTATCTCTTGGTATTTTTTTTCACTAATAAAGATAAATTGTTCTTTTATTTTTTAAGCATATTGGATATTGGGGAAATATTTACCGTAAACTTTGCGGTTGGCACGGAGTGGCGGCACGCTATGAGCGGGTCGACTGAGCCAATACAAGCAGCCAGGAAAAAGCCTATATGGCCTGAAGGCGGGCCCGGCCCGGCGAGGCAGGATCTGCGAGAATTTCGACAGGTCGTGTTCAAAATGTGAATGCGGCACAATCAATTCTATGGGGATAATACTTCGCAAGTACGAGGGGGGTTGCGATGCACGCTTAGCGAGGAGGTGAAGAAGGGATTAGTACGAGTTCCGGTTCTTAATTCTTCCAAGCCAGGTGGACGGTAGCACCTTATTTATAGAAAAGTGCACGTCCATATGCGCAAGAGAAATATAAGGAAAACAATGTAAGAAACATAAGTGCGAACATGTTTGACCCTGAAATCCAACCAACTAAATCCCAAATAATGTGCATGAAAACAAAAGAGTGTGGAGCGATTATTAGAAATATCATGACCAAGAATGGTGCATAAGAGATGCATAAACAACCGTAAAATCCTAATATAACGACCCTACAGATAGGTAGCTACAGTGGACTAGACTCAAGCCCGTATGGCATACCAAGTGGTAACCATATTGAGGATAGGCCAGTATGCTTAGTATACTACCGGTAGACATGAGTTGGTACAAGTGTCTACAAAGTGACTTGGTGACATAGGGTTAGACAGGGTAACCTAGGCAGGCCAAAGTTACCCTACTAGGCAGGGTAACCTTCAGAGGGTATGTTCGCATAAAGTAAAGGACCCATAGTAAACGTTGCACTGGTCTCCGGGGCAACATTATATGTAGTTGCGCGGACTCCCGAAGGAAATAAAGGCATGATAGGGTGAAGTTACCCTACCTTGGAAACACCATTACCCTACCTTGGGACCCCAGTTACCCTACTGAGGTACCCCAGTTACCCTACCTTCACCGACAAAGTCATCTGCGGACTTAGGGGAATGTTATCCCACTATAGTGGGGCTCTTAGATGTTCATAGGGCCGCTTCGTATGGTACGAAACGGACTACTGACGGAGCAGGAGTGGTCCGAACCTCCTGTAACTTTCAGGGGATATTCCTAACACACCCCTGCGGCCCCAGCATTGGTACGGCGTGAGAGCACTCTAAGGCTGTGTAGTTGTGTGCTTCCTAGTAAAGTGAGATCCATAGGAACGCTCCCACAACACCGTATGAGTTGTGGCCGTCCAACCGACCAGAAGCTGTTCGCAGGATATAAAAGGGGTGTGAGGGTGACCGCCTCCTGGGGCGCCACCTGGATAACACCTGGGAACCACCTACGGGCATACTTTGACCTCCGGGTAGTGGTATGGTTAACAGTAGAGGGCTTGGGGCTGACCGCGGAAGTTGTAAGGCTTCCAGGACAACCACCCCAAAGCCAGTCCCAGGCTACCCCGTGAACTGTAGCATTACCATGGGTTATTAGTGGACTCTAGAGGTGTGAGTCTTGTCATGATTTAAGAGGGTCCCGCATGGTTGGCTGTGGGTAGCGCCCATGCAGACAAGCAGCAGGGGACTTCTTAGCGTGGGAGCCTGCAGTCCGGTTTAAAAGCTTAGTATAGCCAAGTAGATTTGCCGATGGACTGCGTAGCTTGTATAGACAAAACCACCGCTGGGCCAGTGAGTCCCAATGGATATTGTCTCTACGGTGGGCATGTCAGTCGGCCACTGATATGCTACCGATAGGAAAGGGCATTCGCTCATGCAGATGTAGTTGGAGAGACATCACCGGAAGCACTTCCTATTTGTGGAGATAGTTAATATCCGAGCGGTCCGACTGCCTCCGAGTGTTAGCCCACTCTAGGCGGGTGAGTTGGATAGCCCTGAGCTGAGCAGGGTGCTCGCGAAAGGTCAGAATGGTTGACGGGTGTCCTCTGGCTTTACACTTTTTCTACTTAACTAAAGCGAGAGACACCCTATTCTGATAACCAACGATCTTCGAGAGAACTTATTGAGTGAAGCTTTCAGGCTTAACCATATTAAGTTTTACCGCTTGATTCTACTTTGAATTATCTTTATCTTTATTTTTATCCTTACTTCTACTTTGAGTCTTCGGTGCGGTCGCAATCTTAGGATCCGTCTTCCTCCAGAGTGCCCCCGTTACACCTAAACACCTGATTGGAAAGCACATGTTAAATCCTGAGATATTATCCTGAAATAAACAATAAAACACAATAATATATATCTTAGCTGTAGTAATGTAAGCGGTGGACAGCAGGAGCCGAAACACAAACTAAGTAAAAGAATACACGGTAGTGTGTTGAATATACATAGGAAATATACAGAGAATTTCAACAGTTGGCACTCGCCTAACTAAACTCATGCTTTCCTACCGAAACCCCCCCACGCCCATGTCTCCACTCTCTTTCCTCTCTTCATGAATTATCTCTATTTTACCATCTAACTTTTCCTATCATCCATTTTGTATTCTAATACCAGTTTCACACCAATGTTAATATATATTATTTAATTCCTTTTCTTATATGGGCCGGCCCACTGGGCCCATTGGGCTAACCCGGGCTTTCGTTTCTTGGGCCGGGTCGGGCTGGCCCTTTTTGGACCCGGGTTGGCCCATTGGAATGCTTGATGAGAAGCCAATTTACACTCCAAGACGCTCGTATCGGAAATCTGATGTCTCAATAATTTATCCTTTGCTGGCAACGGTATACGTCCCCGGAGGCGGAGGTGAGGGAGACAAGTTGCTACCAGGGCTAGAGGAGGACCCTTACGAACTACTTGTACACATGCAACGTCCGAATTATAACAGGGTCTACAGTGTCTCACCTAAGTCCACGAAAGGCTCAATATCCACGGTGACGAGTTTTCAAGTACCGTCTTTACCAACATTGCAACATCTGGATACATAGGATGCACTCCTTCCCCCATGATGAGCACTTTCATACGGCAAACCCACGCAAACCGATTGGTTAGTCTCTGGGCGCGGCCCAGGGTGCAAAACGCATACCGGGCACAGAAATGCAGCACGAAGAACATTCGTTCTAAATATGTATTGGTTAGTGTTCTATAACCGCGCGATCGATGCACAATTCTAACAACCTCTCAGACATGCGCCATTACAACACCCAAACCCTGTGCAACACTCCCTATCCTTCCATGAACACTTCACCTTCGGCACCTCCCCAAATAACCCCCTCTACGCGATCTATGCACTGCGCGAAAATTCACAAGACTGAGCCTTCGGTGGACTAGCGCTCCGGCGCCCAGATCCCACGACAGGCATGGATACAAGCGTAATAGCATTCGGCCTGGAACCACCCTCCCGCCGGATCTCCCCGGCAGATGGCCGCCTCATTACACTGATATACCCGAAAGAAGCAGTCCTCCCCGCAACGTCCCCTAGCACCCCTCTCGCTAGAGGCCCCAACACCAGCTTTCCGCCCATGGCCCCACAATCAAACCCGTGCCAAAGTAGCCATGCAAAAGGCCTACCCAACCGAATGCTGTCGACTATCATGGAACGCCCAGCGCTGGCAATACTACCTTTACCACCCAGGCGTATCGGAGGGCGGAGATGCATCTCGTCCACATCACCGGAGAAGTTGGTATCGACCCTCTTGGCGCCAAGTGAAGCATCAAACTGATCAACGTGGACACGAACGAAACCCTGGTAGAATTGGACTTTGCCCACAGCCTGCTATTCATCAACACAAGAGCTGCGAGGAAAATTCCGAGCGATTACATCGTTGATGTGGCGGTGTGCACCGTGCTGACGGTATCAACGGTGAAGGGACGGCGCATGCCTATTGTCCGCCGCAGTCAGAGCAGTAGCTCAACCATGGTTGGTCTGGGTAAATGGGGTAATGAGGGTAAGTATAGACAAGAGGGAGCGCAAGGGTATATGACTTCCTGGTTTGGAAAGGTATTTAAGAGAGGTGGGGGGGTTAAATATCAATCCGCTCAAGTTATTACCCTAGCGATATTTTTTTTGTATAGATTTTTTTGGTCATTTCTTCCATTATTGAAGACATCACCTTCCAAGCGATTTCGGGAAGAGATTTAGATGAGGTGTTCGATGGGTGTCTGCAGGCTCGACTTTGTGAGAGGAATTCACGATGTTACTACTTAGAACTATTATTTTTCTTCCTTTGGCGTTGTCGCGATTCTTCCACGGGAGGCGTTCTTTTGTGGGTATTGGCAATCTTGACTATCGACGGTACTGGTGAAGATCACCAGCGGGAGAAATAAAAAGAAACTAAAACTGATAATTGAAGACGAAAGGCAAGCACTGACGGTTTCGATAAACCTCAATGCTCAACTCGCGGAAAGGAAACGAACCACGATGAAAGACAAACAGTTCCCCGGGACGAAGGAAAATCCACGATCAACCTCTGTCCTCCCACGAAGTCTTCCCCACTAACTAACAGACAAGACCCTTCCTTATCCACTGTGACTGCCTTTTTGTGCTGCTATGAAACTAACTACCCGGCCCACGACAATTATTGAAAATTATACAAAGGCTATCCAAGCGTCCGACAGTGCTCTACCTAAAAGATATTAGGTTAGATTAGATAAGTGATGATTCTTAGCGAAGATATCATAATGATCAATGTATTATTATTATATTAAAAAGTGGAGTTCACGATTATGGTTTGTTATGTATAATACACAGCGAAGTGGGGCAGAACCCCCGCTTTCCTAACTCATTGCTCCTCAGCGACAAAATGCCCTTCTCTGATAATAGCCGAAGATAAGTTTCATAGGTATAGGCGCAGTCATTCTCTTCTGGAAGGCAAAAGCTGGTCGGTGGTTGTAGTTGCAGAATGGCTGGCGTGAACTCCACATTTTCCCAATACTTCCCTTAACCCGACTTCCATCCCTATAAGTCACTTGTCATAGCTCCCCCGGCTGTTCGGCTGCCACCCCGGCATTGGCCTCTGGTGGGGGTTGGTGTTGGACTGCCGAGTGAGGGGGTGGATCTTGGACCACCGGGGCGCATAGGGGGCATTCGACCTCGGGAGCGGAGCATTTGACCACGGGGGCATGACTTTCGACTACGGGGTCGTGGGGATCATAGCATGTGTGAGGGGCATTATGCAATGTGGGAGGAGGGGTGGCCGACGGGGGTGGTGTATTATACTGCCGATGTTGCGTATTATACCACCATGGTTGTGATTTATACCACCAGGGTTCTGCATTATACCACCAGGGTGGATTATACCACCAGGGTGGTGCGTTATACCACCAGGGTGGTGCGTCATACCACCAGGGGGGGTCATTGGACCACTGATGGAGGCATTCGACCTTTGCGGACGGGGGCGGGTTGTCTTCGGAGGGGAGGGATACCATGCCAACCACAGGGAGAATCAGTATAGCAACCGAGCACCCATGGAAGGCGAAAAACGCTAAAGAATATGAGATGAGCAGATCCGCAATCAACATTATTTAGAGCCTGTTAATCTCTTGAACAAACCTTTCATCCCTGATATCTTTGATTGGAAAGGATTAGGTGAAAGAGCTGATTGTAATTCTGAGGTCTGTGACCTCTTTGGTTGGTGGGACGAGGGGTTGATGGCAATTCTGTGAGCCCGGGAGGCAAAGGCCCCTTTTATTCCTTTCAGTGTGAGTAGTGCTGAGTTTCCCTACACCATGCTAAAATGCTATTTAAAAAATTAGCCCCCCCACTTTTCCAAACACGTCAATCGAGTGATATTGAGAGTATTTTGGATCTGGTTAACCGATATTTTTCCATAAATAAGAGCACTAAACCTGATATGAGTGTAATGATAGCTATAGCTGTGAGGTAATGCACCCGTTAATATTTACTAACCAACATCCAGAGTCATGTGGTAGCTTTACACCTCTATCAGGTTAAATCGACCAATTAGTTTCTATTACCCGTGCCCGTTGGAAACCGCTAGTAGACATGTGACTGAAGGACATATCATAGCTAAAATGGACGGGGAGTCACCGCTAAGCAGTTGTGGGCTAAGGTATGCGGGAGGGTGCTCGTAGTTAGTTACAGAGCCGCTCAAATGGGCAGTCACCGTGGATAAGGGTTTGTTTGGTAATTAGTGTGGAAGGCATCGTGGGGACGGAGGTGGATCGTCGCCTTCCTTCCGTCGTGTCGTGGGAAACAGTTTGTCGTCGATCATCGTTCACCCCCCTTCGGAGAGCTGAGCATCGGGGTTTATCGAAACCGCCCCTATTTGTCTTTCATCTTCAATTATCAGTTTTCGTTTCCTTTCTTTTCTCTGGCTGGTGACCTTCACCAGTATCGTCGATAGTCAAGATCGCCAATACCCGCGAAAGTACGCCTCCAGTGGAAGACCCACGACAGTGTCTTACCAGTCCATGGGATCCCGTAGTTCGTCAAAAATTATGTAACTTTGGAGGTATGATATTGATTTTTCTCGTTGGCCACCTCTGACTAATACGTTTAACCCTAAAGTAAAATCCGAGGGACACTTTCGCCCAACAAGGAGGCTAGCAAGATCACACATGAGCGCCTCTTTCACCTCACGCAAAATTTTATCTTGCCACCCCGGCTTCGTCTATTCTAAGAGGTATTTACCAATACCCGCCTCCATGATCTCTCGACGGCCTGCTTACCCCAGTTCCCCAGTCACTCTCAAGAATACACTGACAACAATGAGTCCCAGTCATCCACCCAACCTACGAACGACCCTTTTGGTAAGGGGCGAGCAACGCCCCCAGGATACTTAAGTTGGGGTTGGTGGTCCTCATCCCGCTTTCTCCCCTTTCCCTGATCAGTTCACTTTGGAATACGTTTTGAGGCGAGGCGGGTCGGAGGTGCCCCAGGATTGAAGGAAGGAAGGAAAAAAAGAACTTACATAATTTCTCAACGGATAAAACGATTCACTGCGCTTTCAATTACGTCTTTTGCTCGTCGTCGCTATCCCTCCTATCCTAACTATTGCAGTGCCCCCGATGTACCGTATTGCCGTCATTTTGCCTTACCCCGCCCCTCTCCGGTTCCTCATCGCAACCCTGACATTGCGGCTATCCCAGATTTCAACATACCCGCACTACAACCCCACCTTCACTACAAGCATGGGAACTGGGCGAGCAGGAAACACGGGGTCATCGTCATCCTCAGTATCCTCGGTGCGCTGGCAATTTTACTCGCGGGTCTGTGCTGCATCCTCTGAGCTCGATAATAAGCGGGGATATTGGTTGTATTGAGCCCGCATGCTCGGGGCGGGAGAGAGAAAGGATGGGTCGGTGGATGTATCAGATTTGCTTTTTTTTATATCATTTTCATTTTCCTTCTCCCCCCGCAGCTAGAGTTTGTTGGGCGGATGTTTGTATGATAATACCGACACCAGTGCAGAGATGGACAGATGGATTGATGGATTGAGTCACCGTTTCTGGAGGTTTGCTTAGTAAATAAATGGAATGCAGGACTCCTGTCGCTAATTGTACGCCACGCCATGTTATTGCTCTTCTCTGCTTCACCCTGCGACATTGGTATTATAAGGTTGTCCTTTCCTCTTCTTTTGGATTACGATCACGGTTTATCTCATGTGCGATATTCTATGACGTTTTTATCACCAGATTGTTAGTGAGGACCAATGCGCGAACCCAGAAGTCTTGTATGACAAGTTGACTACGGTTCCTGTACTACGCGGCATGCGCAGGTGATTGTTTCATTGTTCAGATAAACAGTTTTTGCAATGCCGTTAAGACTCATACCCGAGTTGGAGGGAAGCCGTTAGAAGGAGGCGGTGAGAATCCGATGCGCGCTGTCCTGCCGGTTTTTTCTCCATGGGGCCGTGGAAATCTCTCAGGGAATGGGGTTAGGTGAAGCGAATTATGGAGGAATGATCATTGGCAGGATCCTTATCGGCAAGACCTACCTCGTCTCTCTAAATCATAGATTGGCTGAGAATGTGGGATTGCACAGATTTATCGTTCATTCAGCGCAAGCTCTAACTAATCATTGAAGATAGATTCGAGAGCTATCCTCTGCGCAGAATCCTGCTCCTCAAACTAACCCTCCCGAGACCCAACAGTAGGGATTCAAGGGATAAAACTAGAGTAGTAAAAGAGCGAACCATGGTATGTGCCGTAGGAAAAACTTGAAATTCCAGAGGGAAAAACAACAACACTACACACTGATTATGACAGGCCATCGCAAGACGGCACAATTCCACTCCTGCCGCAGGATTTTCTGAATTCCCAACACCCCAACCGCGACGACCGCACCAGTCACAATCAGCCTGACACACCTCTCCAACAACCCCTTTTTCGGAATAACCACCGCAATAGGAGTATGCAGATCCACAAGATAATGTCTCGCAAATACTGCAACCTTGTTAGCCGCGATGCCGTTAAGGGCTAGATATCGGAACCCACAATCTCTCTGTATCCAAATGGCTTTATTCAACACCCTCAAGACGCCACCCTCCTTGTCGTTTGTCGATATCCAAGTCGAGATGAGCTATGACCGCCGCAATCACGATGCCGACAGCGTAGCTGAGGCGCAGTCCCATGTGGTTGTACTAGACCCGTAGGCTGGGTTTCTTGGCCCTCTAAATCAGTTTGCGGTTGAGAGTAGGCTGTGGGCTGAGGAGTGGGGAATATAAGTCGATTTGTCACTACAGTACTAATTTTTCACCCCTTCCTACTTTTCACCACTCTCTACTTTACACCTCCTGGCAGCGAAATGCAGTCCATAGATTCCAGATCCCTCTCGGTCCTACAATCCCGCATCACATACTCAAAATCTTGCACAAACTTTACCGAAGCCGATGCCGCAGCCCTCCATGCCGCAAGACCCGTAGTCGAAGCCCCATTCCTGGGGTTGTTAGAGCGATCTGCAAGAAACCTCCAAGCTATGACATCATGGTGAAAACATTTGTAGCTAGACAAACGGGCGATGACGGAGTCGCACCAACCAAGCTGGAGGAATTGGATCTTGAGCACGCGATGGTTAAGTTCCGGATGAGCTTTTTGAAGGGGTACCTGCCGATGTTGGGGGTGGTATATTACGACGATTTGCGGACTTGGGTATGTTATCCCTCTTCGGAGTGTGGTGTTGAGGAGTTGCGGTGACGTCTATGGTTTGCGGGAGTAGTTTGATACAGTGGGTCCTATGCACACTGGTGTTGCGGGGCTTGCTCATTGGTAAATCCAGTACAGGTAGTGGTATGGCTAGTGAAAAATTTAATATAATATGCCGCGCACTCACCATTATATACCCAGTCTCTCCAGGTATTGTACTTGTATTTTCATAGTGTATTCAGAATCAGGTAATATCAAAGATTTATGCCTTAGTACTATCCCTTCAGCCGATGAGACATGCAGATTCCGTCCTTTCCAAATCTAGTAACTGTATCCAATCTGATAATTATGATTAATCAGACCGTAAATGTTCCCTTGTTTGGGAACAAGGCAGGCGGTTTTATTTGTCTTTGTATTCTTAGCACATGGGCAAGTCGCATTGGACAACAACTGCCTGGGCAACACCCGCGCCCCCGTTCTGCAGCCTGGCTGGCGGGTGGCAAGGGTGGATTCAGGGGCCAGCAGCGATCCCGGTGGGTTTACAGTGTGGAAGCTGGTAGGGTATTCGCATATCGCAGATTTCCAATTTTTGTGGGTGTTCCAACATCTCTCTGCAGCTCAATACATTTCCTGGTTTCACCACCAAGGGTCTTTTGTAGCGGTAAGGTGCCGTGGCTTTTTTGCTTGGTCCAAGAGAATAATACCACCGCGCTACAGGCAGAGCTGCGTTTTGCCTGACATTGCGATATGGAGGAGCAAGCGAGGGTGAATTTCTATCATTGCATCATAAAATATTTCCCTACTAAGGTCACTGCTGAGCAGGGTGTGGGGATGACCAATGAATTATCGCTATCGCTAGGTTGCTATTCCTAGTAACAAATTATTACATTTGCTAATGCAGCCGACCGAAAGGAGTTCGGAACCTTGGCAGTCCAATAATTGCTTTTTCCCAATCTGTAGTCAGTGTGCCGAGTGGTGGCACTCGGGTTCACACTTCTTCCTTGGTTGGGTCTCTCGCTATCCTCCATCCGGGGCTATCATTTATGCAGCGGTCCTTTGCAGTTCCTAAAGCGGACCAGCAGCATTTTATTATATTTGGCATGGGAGAGTGTTTATGCAATACCATGTCACATCCACCCTCGGATTCCGGGTTTAAGGATGCTGGCTACAAGGGCAGTTTGCTAATTGTGCCTTCTATTAACTTGTGTGTTTTCTGTGGAACTGTCTTAAATACAGGAGGCCAATTAGGTGACGCCCGAGGATGGCGATGCATCACAGGCTATCCAATCCCTCAATTAGTTGACCTTGGGTATCTCTTGGAATATTTATTACGAATAAATTTATTCAATCCTGGCACATGTTTTTAACAGCCCTGGCTTCCCGCACATAATACATCCTGCAGAATCACACAATTCTCCTGCCCCCCGCCAGCAACTACCTAAAGCCTGAAGAATAAAAGTGTGCTCCCTCCCTCAAGAATTGCCATATTCCAACCAACCCCCCATACTTGCCACCGCTTCCCCGCGTGGGTCCGACCCCCACCCCCTTCAATCTTAGGTGCCTCCAGTCGCTCCTCCCACAACGTTTCCATCGTAAAGCTAAAGATGAACAAACATTTTCCACTATAACCGTCATGGAGGACTGAAGCCAACCTCTAGCGGGGAAATTTGTTGTTTGATAGGAATTTCATATTTTCCCACTCCGCTGTACGACCTGAAGAGTTGGCTCGGTATGCCGTGCCTGTTTGTCTCCGGCTGTAGTGATGCCGGAAATATAGTCGTTAACCTGAATCGGTTTATGGGGAAGCATGAACAGGAAAGCATGGAGCTGCGGGTCAAGAACCCGAATTCTCTAGTTACCGCATCATAGAGCGATTGTATACGATTGGCTGCGCGTTGGGGCGGGGAGACCCTGCCGGTTTATCCGGATATTCCGTCAGATCTGTTCACTTGCTGCTTGATCACAATCGAGATAGCGATTCGTTTTTTGATCATTCAGAACCCGCTGCTCCCTAATTTTACCGTCGAGCATGCGATGAAGATTCCTTGAGGTTTTCAGGAGCGTAGAGAACAACAGGGTGAGCTCAATTAGATCTTCACCGCTATCTCTGATACCATTGCCTAGAACTCCCTTCCCCTATCCCGTCTAAGAAATCCCCTTGAGAGGACCCGATGTTGGTAGAGCAAAATAGGAATTTCGTGCTTAGCTAGAGGATTGTGAGAGTCTATTAATGCTATCTAATCTCCTTACTTCCCCCCCGCAACACACCATCACACGTTGTTGCGGTCATTCCTTTCACTGAGCACAAACACGACTGGTAAGAAAAATCCCCTATGATGTAAGGCCAGATTTATAATGATACCGTCACAGTGCTTTTACTTTCCTCTCCATGCTCAAGCACCCCGGATGTAACTGTTATGCATCACGAAACCTCATTGTCCACTTCCGCTTCCCTAATCATTGACCAATGGTCTGGCCTAGTCGTCTATTATCTAAGCTATTACAATCTCCACCGTCATGCAAACCACTGTAACCTGGACCGGAGCCGATGACCCAATTAGAACAGCTGGTATCGTGACATTCAAACTGTTATACAGTACAGAGCTCTGTGCATACTGAATGGTGTACAAATATACTAGTACCATACTAAAGCCAACTATTGCAACGGTCTCGAGAGGGATAGAGGCACCATCCCCCCTCCCACTTCCAGATAGTTGATCTCCTCTGCATCTACTGCTACCGTGCTGGCCCCTACAAGTACCATACTCGCACTGTAGCTCGTGCTATAGTGAGGCCATCCAGCCTCCCCTAGCTTAGCTAATAGTACCGGCATCACAAACCCTCATCGTACTATAATACAACAATACAGCAAGGAGAACAAACCCCTCAAAAAACACTCACTTCACCTTCCCTTCACCCCCTCCTCCGCCTCCCGCAGAGGGCGAGCTCTGCTCCACTGTACCATACGTGGAGTCGCAAACCACAAATCCACCCCGCACACCCATGAGTCGAGAGGCACCAGCATTAAATTTCACCCGACCTTCCACACCACCTCCAAAAAGGTTTCCCGAACCCCCCAGACTAATATCCACCAAGTCTCGGTCTGCCCGATACCTACCCACCACCGCCCAGCTATAAACAAACGGAAGATAGCTCAACTACCCCAATACGGTACCTGGACCTCACCGGTGAACCCCAACACAATAAACGTGCCCCATCCAGCGACCCTGTGACAAAAGATAAACCCGCCAAATCACATCTGACTCAGCACTCACAATCCTCCTACGTACCGTCCACGAAAACCCTTGACAACAAAATCAGATAATATAATATTAATATGTGATCAAGTGATTTCCGGTGTTGCCGGCTGTCATTAACAAGCCAGCTTTGCCTCTACGAGCGAAGGACCAAATGAACAGGATCACAAGAGATTCCTTTGGATAGACCGGGTCCTCAGGCGACGGTTTCTTATGCCGCAGTGGAGGAGGGGGAAGGTGCCGTTGGAAAATGGCTTCCTGTGATCTGGTTAGATGGGGTTCATTGCCTGTCACTCGGAGAGCCCCGCGTACCGTAACTTATGCATAATGGGCCGAGGAGCATGAAGGTTGAGAGTTCCCATGTCCGACCTAGTGTATCGTAATACAAGCCAAGCAAGAAATACATGTACGTTTATTGAAAGATGTGCTCCTCTATTCGTTCAACTTTAGAGAATGATGGATCCAGGAGTCTAGAAGTTGAAAACAGTAGGGAAAAGTAAAGGTGCCTCACCCTCCCCTCTCCACTTGTTCCTCCCACTTATCTCTCGGCCCGGTATGGGAGAGGTTCTTACTTAGGCCCTGCTTGGGTTATCACGCGCCCCCAGGTCCTCGTAGCGGTTGGTGATGCTGATCCCGAAGATCCTCCGGGGGTTGGGGTGCAGTATCTGGTGTTGGCGATCCTCAGTGTTTTGTGGATGTGTTTTGTGAGTTCTTTAGAGCTTGTGTGGTAGTCAGGTGGAAGGGGGCCAAACTTGGTCTTTTTTCAAGTGGGCTTTAACTTGATTCACTCGAGTGCGAGCTAGATATACCTTACTGCGTTAGCACGTGCGGGGGGAGGTGCCAATGAATAGGTGGTAGGAGACTCTAGTCTCCGGTGATAGCGTGTATAAAGAGTGAATGATAGGTTGTGACTGCTAGAAGCGGGGCAAGGATGTTCAAGAATGTGAACGTGGCACAATGTATTCTATGGGGATAATACTTTGCAAGTACGAGGGGAATTGCAAGGGACGCATACCGAAGAGGTGAAGAAGCGATTGGTAAAAGTTCCGGTTCTTGATTCTTCTATGCCAGGTCGGCACTCCGACCTTATTTATAGACAAGTGCGCGTCCATATGCACCAGAGAAATATAAGGAAAAGAATTTAAGAAACATAGGTGCAAACATATTTGACCCTGAAATCCAGGCAAGTAAATCCCAAATTATGTGCGTGAAAACACAAGGGTGTGAAGCGATTATTAGAAATATTATGACCAAGAATGGTGCATAAGAGATGCATAAACAACTGTAAAATCCTAAAACACCTGATTGGAAAGCACATGTTAACCTTGCAGATATTATCCAGAAATGAATAATAAAACACAATAATATAGATCTTAGCTGTAGTAATGTAAGTGGTGGACAGGCTAAGCTGAAACACAAACTAAGTAAAAGAATACATAGTGGTGTGTTGAATATACATGGGAAATATAGTGAAAATTTGAACAGTTCCCCACATTATCTACAGTCCAATAAACTAACGATTGGCTGATGCATGGGATTAGTAAACATTTTGATCTATATATCGGCAAGATTGTTAACTGATTCAACATTAAGGAAAATGAACAAGTTGTCTTCCAGAGCTTTGTGCGTGATGAAGAAATCAACCGCAATATGCCTTGTTCGAAATTGGATCTAATAGTTGAGAGCTAAGAAATTTGCACCTGTATTAGCAGCGTGCATAGCAATCAGAACATGAAGGCAAAGGTCGCTGAGGTCTTTCAGAAGCTATCGGATGTGGCCGGTACCGTAGAGCATAGCAACCAATTCTGCTTTGGTTGTTGATTTCGTGACACAGCCGTGTTGCTTTGAGAATGAGAAGACACAACAGTTATTCAATAGAACAATGTAACGGGAGGTGGATCTTGTTGTAACAAGCAGATTGTTGAGCTGGTGTGCAACAGGCAATAACAGTCGTCTCCTGCATAAGCCAGTCTCGTGTTTTAGCACCAAGGGGTGGAGAAGGTACTAGCTCTCCCGATATTACAGAACTTGCTTGCTTGTCATTGTCAGATAGTAAGAAGGGTGGATTGTTGTATTTCAATAGAAATATCATCAGAGTTCTATGTTTGGGCAAGCTATCGGTGAGACTATCACCATAGTCCTGAGGTTCTTAGAGCGTAGGCTCTCGTAGATCAGAAATATAAAACCTGAGAAAGAGTAATCATATGGCAACTTAAGTATAGAAAAGTATGTAGCTAGTTGCGTTGTAACGGGGCACTCTGTAGGAAGATGGATCCTAAGATTGCGACCGCACAGAAGACCAAAGTAGATGTAAGGTTCAAAATAAAGATAAAATAATTCAAAGGAGAATCAAGCAGTAAAATTTAATATCGTTAAGCCTGAAAGCGTTACTCAATGAGTTCTCTCAAGGATCGTGGGTTATCAGAATAGAGTGTCTCTCGCTTTTGTTAAGTAGAATAATGTAAAGCCAAAGGACACGCGTCAACAATTCTGAGATTTCGTGAGTACCCTGCTCAGCTGAGGGCTGTCCACATCACCTGCCTAGAGTGAGCTTACACGCGGAGGCACTTGGACCGTTGGATGGAGGGTTGGGACAACCCATTGCCAATTGGGCAAAGCATACTGGTCATACATGGAGTAGAGAAACCCTGCTTCCGGTACTTGCGGGAAAAGGGATCGCCGGTTGCTAGGCCAGCGCGGGGTCATAGCTCAGAGACCCGGACTTCACGGACCTCCCACATATAATCCACCCTCCAGTATCCCAACTGCAGGATCATCACACTTCCTACAACCCGCTTCCTACACCTCGCGTTCTTTATCATTCCCAGCGCCCATACACAGTAAAACCTACCCAAATCAATACAACAATTCCCCACACATGAACACCACCCCCAACCACAGAGATCATGGCCCCCAGGAGAGCAGCAAGACGAAGAGCAAACACCACGGGCACACGGGCCAACACGCGAAGGTCCCCTGTAGGAGTACGGAAAAGCACACGTAGCCGGCAACAACCTAGCCGCTACGGCCAGGAACAGGAAGCTGCGTCTTTCGGTCTAGGAAGCGAAATCACCAATGATTCCAGAAGCGTGAGTGAGCAAGTTGAACCAAGCACTCCGGCATATACTGTCTCCCCTGCAGAGAATCCCAGACTCCGAAGCCCAACCCTCGCCTCCCTTAGCAGCACGACACTTAGACAACGCGAAACTCTCTCCACACCAACTACAAGGGATACTCAATCCCAGCCAGCCTCCTCCCCAGACCTGCCCACTAATCTTAATACTATGAGAGAACTGCTTCGATCTCACGAGCAGGATAGCGTCGATCGCGTTATGGACAAGCTGAACTCGCGGAATAACAGCCACCCGTGAATACCACAGCCTAGCTCACAGATTCCCCACCACTCTCCTCCACGCATACTCACATCACCCGCCAACCCCATCCTTGCGAGAATCACCGAATTGGAAGACCAGCTAGCCCAGCTGCAGGCAGCAAATAGCCAAGAGCACATACTTACCGAGTCAAGAGCCCACGGTACGTTGATTCCCACCCAGACTACTATACAGACGGAAGGTGAGAGCGCATCTGGCATTGTCCACTCTGGGGAGATACTTTTCCCCGGCGTCGAACACGGTACGTTGATACAAATAATCGAAAATCGATTTATGCCGACAAATATATATCGGTTACTTGTCAGCGAGAAAGACAGGGCTCAGAGCAACAGGACCATAAACATAGGGGGAATTGAATTCGAGCAAACAGCAAGAGATAGCAGAGAGAGCGAATACAGAATGAGCAACTTCTTCAATGCGTGGGCCGCCTATAGCGGAATTCTGATCAAGCTCGCACCTTATGGTCTCCAAGGCGAGCTTGCCACCGTACTCTGCATCTACACAATGAATCTCTATAACCTATTAGAGAAGTACACCGGGGAGGGAGTGAAAGCATACCACTTCCAATTCCAACGAAAACGAGTGGCTAGTGGGAAAAACATATATTAACCCACCGAGTGGAGCCAACTAGACAGCCAACTGATAGCCTCAAAATGTTTCGCCCATCCAGCAACCCGTCCGACCTGGAACCAGAGACAGAAACCCAGCGCAAGCCAAACACGAAGAACATATGAACTGCCAATCCGAGAAGCTGTTCCTGGACTCGCTGTCTCGAACTCAGGAGCCGGCTGATACTCCACTCTCTCCCGGCCAGATCACCGGACCAGCTACCCTCTTTCTAGTCAAAACCAAATCGTCCTGTCCGGAGTCAGCATGGCACTCACCACTACCACCGCCCAGCCCTGTCCGAACTGGAACTATAGACAGTACAGGTCAACCCAATGCCGATAGCAACACACTTGCATCTTGTGTGGCAGCAGCCACCGGGCATCGCAATGCCTTCTTGGAAAGACAGGGCCTGCCTACCCTCCCCGCAATAGTTAACGCGGACGTTAGCCCCCCATATCCCACTCCCTCCACCTCTACTGGAAACCCCCGGCCCTTACCCAATTCCATTCGCCCCCCCTCCCACTCCTGCTACTATAACCCCAACCTATATGACTCTTAGCTTACCGCTACACAAGCCATCTGCCCCCCCCTTCCCGAACCGCTTATAGTTCCTGTCAATAGCAATCGCTCTTCTGGCTGCTTTGTTAGCGAACAACCAGCCCGTCTTAACATATCCATTCATTTCACACTATACACTCCCCATTCCCTGCCAATGCCCCCAGGACAACTGAAGGCGAGGGCCTGGTGTCGCCTAATGACCGAGTTCCCGGATCAGGCTGTCAGCTCTTCTATCATTGGAATATGTCAATTCGGAGCCAGAATCGGGCACCAGGGACCACGCCCGTCAACCACTATTCACCCAAATCTATCCTCAGCCATGATAGATGCCCACTTAGTAACCTGCGATATCCAAAAGGAGCTTAGCCAAGACCGCCTGGACGTATTTCCCGAGGCTAACTGCCTTCCTCAGAATTACATAGTGTCACCACTTGGCTTAACTGACAAAGCCGACGGTAGCAAGAGAAGAATACACCACCTCTCCTACCCGGATTCAGGTTCCACCTCAATTAATAGCCAAATCCCCGAGCATTATGGAACCATAACCTACTCAACCATCCAGGACGCTATCGAGGCAGTTCAGTTGTGGGGAAGGAATTGTATACTAGTAAAACGGGACTTTGAATCAGCCTTCCGCCACATACCTGTCTCGCCCCTAGACAGAGCTCTGCTTGGTTTTCACTGGGAGGATGTATACTACGCTGAGAGATATCTGCCCTTTGGACTACGGACAGCACCGTACTTGTTTAACCTCATTGTGGAGGGTTTTCACTGGCTATTGGACAATCAGCGCAAGAAATTGACCCTACTAGTATCCGTCATCCATTACCGGACAATTTCTTTCTAGTTCTACCTCCGAAGTCGAAACTCGAACTTTATACCGCGAAGTTCACCCAGCTCTGCTGCGAGGTTGGGCTTAGCATTAAAGTCTCAAAAAGCGAGGAAGGAAGTATAGCAAGGTTCGCCAGGATCGGGGTAGACACCGGGATGATAGTGATCCGACTGCCACCCAGCAAGCTTGAAAAGGCATGGACAATAGGTCGAACCGCACTACAGAAGAATTCGCTTTCTCTTACCGAGCTGCAACGCATCACCGTATATCTTAACTTTGGTTCCGTTGTTGTTCTTCTCGGCCGCACCTTTCTGCGAAGACATTACAACATGGAGTTGTACTTCCCCCCCGGAAATGTACATCAGCGGCGGCGGATATCCAGCGACGGAAAAAAAGACCAGTAGTGGTGGGCTTCCGTACTTTCAGGTATAGCCCGGAGATATATTGCCACCCAGGTAAGAGAGCCCATTGCAGCATGGACAGATGCAGCAAGCTCCAAAGGCTTGGGTGCCTTCTATATCAGCCAAAGACAAACAATACCCGAACAAGAAGCCACATTCTACATATTGTTACCCACTACTCGCATGCAAACCAGAGAACATATCAACACGCGAGAGATGCGGGCTGTCGAGCAAGCTTTTCTATACTGGGGGGAGGCGTGGCAGGGAAAGAAAGTAGTATCGCACGTCGACAACCGGGCTGTAGCCCATGGCCTGGGGAATGGCACAATATGTGGTGCTTCCATGCATGTCCTGCAGAGATGTTGCCTCCTCGCAACGGAACACGACATAGAACTCGAGACGCAATAGATACATACTCAGGAGAATGCCTTAGCCGATGCGCTCTCTCGTCTGGATGTACAGAAAATCGCTGACCTAGCTCCGCAGTTGATATACCCAGAATGCAACCTCCAGCAATGTGGGTTGCGAATATTGAACAATCGGGCCTCTCAGTCACAGCCGCTTACTACCTTTGGCGGGGAGTAGCGCATACCACACGGCGCAATTACGACACTCGTAGAGCACGCTTCGCCCTTTTCTGCACCCTCTCGAACTACGAACACCAAAGCGAAGGATGCTTTCCAGCACGCGCCACATGGCTTATCGAATGGCTTTGTTAATTAGCGCGAACGGTGGAGGTTAAAACTATGAAACTCTATCTTACTGGAATAAAATCGTATCAACTCGACCACGGAATCGACTGCTCAGCACATCAGCAAAAAAAACGTTTACTCCAGACAGATAGGGCCCGAGTCCGGACGGCGTGCGTCCGCCCCATTCGTTCCGTACGTCCTAAACATCCGCCTTCGCGTCCTGCGCGTCCTGAACGTCCTGAACGTCTGGGCGTCCTAGGATTGCACCTCCTGCGCCTGGTGCCTCCCAACACCCTTGTTCCCGTCCTCACCACGCGGCGCACTTGTCACGGCCTGATTCTGTCCGAACACCCACCTTCAGTCTCTTCTCGCCCGGGGGTCTCGCGAGTAGACCTGCCAGATTCTGGGAGCCCGACGGCCTAGATTCGTCCGGGGATGCCCCATAATGCTTGCAACACCCTACCGACCCTTTACGCGGACTCCTCCCCTCGTCCGCACACTGCCGGCGCCCTTCGCGGACTCTTACCCTCGTCCGCACCCTGCCGGCGCCCTTTGCCGACTCTTACCCTCGTCCGCACCCTGCCGGCGCCCTTCGCGGACTCTTACCATCGTCCGCACCCTGCCGGTCCCACTACGCAGACGCCTACCTTCGTCCACTTTCACCCTCTCGATTTCTAGCATAGCTTGTATATAATTTTATATATTTCATTAATGGTAGTCTGCTACACCCTCGTGGCCAAGTTGAATCCAGGTACCTGGATGGGAATTGCCATCTCACGCGTGCGGCTTCAACTCGGCCGCGTGCGTATAATACACAATTCTGTAGTCTAATCCACAACATATTTCACAAATCGGCCCTACTCTCACGGCCGAGTTGAATCCGGGCACCCGGGTGGCAATTGCCATCTTAAGCGTCCAGCTTCAACTCGGCCGCGTGCGTATTATACACAATTCTGTAGCCTAATTCACAACATATTTCGCACATCCGCCCTACACTCACGGCCGAGTTGAATCCGGGCACCAAGGTGGCAATTGCTATCTTAAGCCTCCGGCTTCAACTCGGCCGTGTGCATATTATACACAATCCAGTAGTATAGAATAATCTAATATATTTCATTAAACGTCCGCAGATCAATCCTCTGATTTACTATCCATTGGCCCTCCCCCGTGGGAATTACATGCGCCTGTCCAATCACTGTCCCTATATCAACTATTCGCATCTCTCGACCACTACGCCGCTTCCCGACTCGTATATGTCCGCTTGCGA
>Ga0307513_10003162_pt1 | contig 22480 bp, 29 predicted proteins | sample 15_EM_MG_FD_202174 | JGI IMG/M metagenome (GOLD analysis project Ga0307513, IMG submission 202174) | Populus trichocarpa ectomycorrhiza microbial communities from riparian zone in the Pacific Northwest, United States - 15_EM | ecosystem: Host-associated > Plants > Roots > Unclassified | place... | reverse complement strand
GAACTGGCAGTAAACATCCCTTTTCTTGCAGTTTAGGCACCGGACCCTATCAGAGAACTCATCCAGTTAGCTACTCATTGTCTATTCACTGGCTCACTCATGGGTTTACGTCACTCATGTCATCCATGACTGCTGTGGGAGACTCCAAGTTGTCATCCCACTTTTGGCCTGGATCACTCCTTTTGTACCCATGCGTCCCTGGCAACATGCTCTTTGTTGCCTTGAGGCTCGGCTCCTAAAGGGGGGGCACTGTCACGTTCTGTGTCATTTCATACCATTGTTCTATTCATTCTCATTCATTCTAATTCATTTCTGTTTGTCCTTTCATTTGTTCCTATTCTCTGTATGTTCTCTGGTCTTGGACTCCTACATTCTTGTTCTCGTTCCCTCTGGACTCTCATCCTATGCCTCAGTCCTCATTTATGTCATGCACCCCAGCTCTAGACTGTTCCGTATTCCTTTCATCTGTGATCGCTACGTAGTTGCTTCTCTGTTCCAGTTATGTACTCCTTCTTGTTTTACACTCCTGTGTCTTTCCGGTTGTCCTTTTCAATTCTCTATTTAGGCAACTGTATTCTCTTCTAGTTCCCCTAGTTTGGGATCAACTTGAACATGCCCTGGTCTTCCAATCTCTTGTCCCTTCATTTCCCTTTCGCCTGGAGTTCACTCCTTCAAGCTCACTCCTCCTTCCAGGGTGTTGCTCAAGTCCTTAGCTGTCGCAATTTGTCAAACAACAAGATCTTCCTCTGTTCCCAAGATCTCCAGACTCTGGACTTTCTGATTCGTCGGCTGGACTTCCCATTTCCCTGAATGAGGTATCAGTATCTTACAGTTTGCTTCAATCCACCAATGCATAAATTCCTCTACTGGTTTTGTTGGGGTGACATTGGTGTGTTCTGTTGTGTGTTTGGGCTCTGCTGGTGATGGAGTTGAAGGTGGCAGTTGATGATCCTCTGCATTTTCAGCCACAGGAGGGCTGGCCAAGGTGGTTTCTTCTGGGGATGGGCTTCAGTTTGTTGACCACACTTAGCAGTGAGATTTTCCTTGCTTTGACATTTGCCTGTGTTGGTTGTGAGTGTGGGTTTGGGAGGTGATGGAGCCTCCCAGTTGGTGCAGGTTGTTTTTGCATAATTGTGTTTTGGGGTGAAGAAATATTCTTTGCCCTCCTGGTTGAGTATCTCTAAAATGTATACAAAGATAACTTTCTTATATAACTTTTGGGCTGCTGGGGTAATCAGCTTGCCCAGGAGGGAGAAAGCAAGTTTGAACAGGTGTGAGTGGAATTTTGGGCTGAATTCCACCCATGAAAAACTACCTGCCTCATCCTTCAATGCCAAGGTGGTGTGCTCTATGATGTGTGAGCGGCTGACAGTCATCCGGTGTCTTATGCAGTTGAGGAGTTCAGAATATGTTGGGTCCGAACGAGGTGTCTGGGTGTGAATTGGTTGTGAGTTTAACATATCTTGTGAGGTTGATTGACGTAGTTGTTGTTGAGTTTGCATGTTCGCTGGTGTGGTGGCCAGGTCCAAAAAAGTTTACATGAATTCTTACAACCAAGACCAATGAGTCTGGAATCTCCAAACGCACGAAGCAAATCGATCACTATCGCAGGTGGTCCCAATACTGGTGGTGTACGTTATAGTCTTGTCCTAAAATCGATTGGATTTTCGGCGATTTTCTCGATCCAGGCAGCTGCTAACTGTATACTGTCCGATTTCCGCAGGCTCTCAACCGTCACCCACCACAGGTGACCGTGTTCCAAGTAGGCGTCGCAGAGGACAAGGGACGCGCATGTCAATGGAAGATGCTCACTCGTTTGTCGTCGATTTCGATAATATCCGTGGACAAGGGTATGTCGGCTTGTTTGATGGCCACGCGGGCAAGCATGCTGCAGAGTGGTGTGGCCAGCATTTCCATAAAGTGAGTACTTTTCCTCTACGTTCACCAGGAGTTGCGGGGAAACATCGCGGCCGTCGGCCTTGTCCCTAGGTACGGGATATCACCATCGGGGTCAATGCACAACTATTATTTGAGTGCCATCACGACAAGTTTATGCTTGCATTCGGCTGTTGACACGCCCAATAGCACCTTCTCGACGCACTCCATTCAAAACCTAACTTTGACATTCCTGAAATCTTAAACAATACTTTCCATTCCGTCGATACCCAACTCTCCTGTATGGCCCAAGAGCAGAAGACGCACTTGGGGTGTACAGCGGTCGTAGCGTTCCTACGATGGGAGGACGCACAAAGCGGGCAGTCATTCCTAAAGGAGCAACAACAACACTCTTCGCAGTCCTTTCTTACCCAGCCAGAACGTACCGCCTCCCCCGCCCCTGTTGAACCGCCCCATTCTTCCAGCCCCGAACCCGCCGACAGCGGGCGCACAACGCCGTCGGGCGGGTCGCGTATTCGCAATACCGTGAAGAACATCGAGAACCGGCTCTCTTCGTCCTCAACGTCCACCAACCCCGCGGGATCATGGTCCGCGCGCATCGTCAACGGTGCGAAGCAACCACCGTTCGAACCCAAGGACGGCGGTGCAGGCCTGAGCAAAGTGCTATATACAGCTAATGCGGGGGATGCGCGCGCGGTATTGTGTAGAGGTGGCGAGGCCCTCAGGCTGACATATGATCACAAGGGGAGTGATCCGCAAGAGACGAGGCGGATTCAGAATGCTGGTGGGTATATAGTGAACAATCGGGTTAATGGTGAGTGTCTGGATATGTACTGGCTAAGGAAGTTGCGAGTCCAGCGCTGATTGGGTCATAGGTGTACTTGCTGTTACGCGCAGTCTTGGGGATTCGAGCATGAAGGATTATGTCGTTGGGTCACTTTATACCACTGAGACGGAGATATGTGATGTGGACGAGTTTTTGATTATCGCTTGTGACGGAGTGGGTCCTTTCTCCCCCATCCTCACCCTTGACCAAGTTTTAACGGACGCCATGTGCACAGCTCTGGGACGTATGCGAAGATCAGGAAGCAATCGAGCTCGTGCGGCACATGCAGGATGCCCAGGCAATGGCGAAGAAACTGCTTGACCACGCACTCGCCAAGGTTTCCACGAACAACGTTACTGTAATCGTCATCCGACATGAGAGAAAGAGTGGTGCTGGGATCCTAAGGCCATGATCACAGGGACAGCCTGAGAGGGGGTCTGAGTCGTTTCCACAAGATCGGGGAACCCAGCTGGATACAACTCGGAAGCCAGACATTGTCGGACCGCTATCGATGTACGTATCGATACATATTTGTGAGATACCCTATCGAGGTGAAATGAATGACTCACGACATAGCTCGCCACCCGTGAATGGATGTTTGGGGATCGCGTTGAGGTACGTCATCTCCATACCTCACTGTCATCGCCCGAGGGGGGATCGATAGCGACAAACTATCCAAAACGAAAACGGACTCAGCATCTCGAGTCGGACCACCAAAGGGAGTCTCACTACGAATCACCTAGCTTCGCATCGCTTCACCAAGCTACTCCGCATGCCTGGAACATCTGGATTGATTCGAGTCAGGACCAACCCCACACCCTCATGTGAATTTTCAATCCCAGACCTAAGGCTCTCATCTTTACTGGATCTCACTCGCCAATATCCTTTGTAGTTCCTATTGAAATTTCCATAGGCAAGACGACGTGGGTACAGCTCTGCGTTGGCAGCGGTCAGGCTCACAACACCATCCACAACAGCTGCTCGTGAAGATTATTTGCATTCCAAGCCTCAGCCCTAGTATAACAACACATATACGAACGCGTAAAAGCACCCAAGTCAAAGTCAAGCACGCACTTTCGCGTCCTATACAGTCCATTCTCGTTATCAAATGAGCAGTAACAACAACATAGATAGAAAACAGCCATCTATCGACCATCCCGTTTTGGGTTCATGTGCGCGAGGGTCACTACCTAGGACCATTATACATCTGATCATCGACCCAATTTGACCGTTGTCGGCCAGGGCCAGTAACACCCTGCGTTGAGCCAGGCGGGCGTGCAGCACTGCCGACGCCGGCGACTCCGGGCGCGCCCCAGGCAGACTGCCGGGGGGCGGCGGGCGGGAGGGGGTACGACGGCTCGGGTGTGGCGGGGCCGCGGGACGAGCGATTCGGGCCACCGGGACGGAGCGCGGCGGGGTGCTGGGGCGGCGGTACCCTCTCCCTCTCCGTGGGCTCGAAGGGGTTGGAGTACCGCACGGGTGCGATGTCGTCTGACGGTCTCCCAGCTATGTGGCCCCTGTGGAACGCGGGGCTGCCGCCGCGCTGGGGCGGGACCAAGTTGTACATCGGTGGTGGCATGAGCGGTTGCGAAGAGTCGCGCCGGCCGTCCCCGCCAATGCTGTTGCCGTTGTTCTGCAGGCTCGTCCAGCTCGGGATGCGCTGTCCGGGCACGTTGGACGGGATCGCTGCCATAACCGGCTGGGGAACGATTTTCGACTTGCTCCGTCCGCAGCAACACCGTTTGATACACTTGAGGAGAGAGAAGATGATCAGCAGCACTACAATACCCACGACGATCGAGACGGGGATTGCGATCTGCAGGTTTTGCTTGTACCATGCCTGATAATTTGTAATTTAAAAAGAAAAATCAGTCGTCTCATCTGAGAAAGGAAGAAACAAAACGCACGATCGCAGTCTCCAAGAGCGTCCCTGCCTTACAATTGCCGTTCTGGTCGCACGTCCCGCCGAAGCCACACGGGCTGCCGTCGACAAGTTGAGAATTAAGCACGATACACTGGTTGGGGCTCTTGGGGTCCTGGCACGAGATCTGGCAATTCTGCTGGGCCTGGGGGCACGCCTGCTGGAGGCCGAGGCTCGCACCGACGGTCCGGCATTGCTGACTGATGCTCGTGCAGAGGCCATTGGCGCATGCGAGCCCGTTGGCGCCACACGTCTGCCCGTTGGGCTGCGTATTGTCCTTGGGGCACGTTGCCGACGTCCCGGTGCACGTCTCAGGGATGTCGCATGCGCTATCCTTAGCTGGGCGGCAAACCTGCGTCACGGGCGCGAACTGGCACGTCTCCGTGCAGCACCCCCCAGAGAGCGGGTCACACATCGAGCCGGGACGCAACTTGCACGTCGATGAGTCGCAGCACGTCGAGTTGACGCCCGAGCCGGGGTCGCAGTCCTCGCCCTCCTCGACGATACCGTTGCCGCACATTTGCAGCGAGAACGTCTTCTGCTCCGGGCTCGGCGGCTTGATGCACGTCATGTCAATGTTGTTGCCCTTCATCAACGAGCAGATGTTTCCGATCGTGCAGGGCGAGAAGACTTGTTCGCTGCTCGACGAGACGGGCGACATGAGGAAGCGTGAGTTCGAGTTGCAAGTTTGCGCGGTGAACGGGCAGCAGTCGTCGCTGAGGGAGCAGTTGTCTGCGCAGTCGTGCTGGAGGGTGGGTTCATTGGGACGGATACTAGGCATGTAATGAGAAAGAAACTCACGATGGCTCCAAAGTTATGTCCAATCTCGTGCGCAACGACCTGCCACTCCGTGCGTCCAGCCGTACTAACCGCGGTGCCACTAACCACACTGGGGGCATTGCCCGTAGATTGCTGGTTGCACACAGTCCCTAACCATGCCACACCAACCTCGGTACCGGACGGGCAGCCAGACATGAGGTGCCACAGGCCACTCTGGTCAGTTGCACCTTTCAAGTTTTCAAACTTCTGCCCCCGCCAGGCGGAGAAGAGCGAGAGGCGCTCGTTGAGAGACACCGAGCCGCAGGCTACGTTCCACGGGTTGGCAGTATCGCTTGCGGGGCAGCTGCGGGGTCGATGGTCAATCATCGAATTTCCTTCAAGTGCCTCTGTGGGAGGGAGGAACGTACTTTGCATCTTGGATCTGCAGCTCGATGATCCCCAGGCTGACGTTGAACGTCGATTTGTACAGGAGACTGACGGTGTTCCAGTCTGTGAGAATCTGCTGTGTCGCATTCTGCGTTCCGCCTTTCTGCTTTGAATACTCGCAATCAGCGGCAACACCCATATACACCTGTAGAACCGATGAATGTCAATACCCGACAAGGGAGCAGTGACGCACGATCTGCTGAGCGATGGGACAGCCAGCGGTGGAACCAATCGAGCCGACAAAGTTGGAGCTCATATTGCCCCCTGCATTGTTGATGTCGCCCTGTCTAGGCAGCAGGCTCCCATTCTTCCCCCGGTTGTGGTCGAGTGCGAACGAGTCGAGCCATGTCTCTTGCGGGGTCCGATCGAACCCGGCGCCCCATCGAAGCACGGGGTTATTCTTAGCGACATTATAGCCCAGGCGGTCATGCGAGCAGCCCGTGGGGGGACGAGTCTTCTTCGTCTCACTGAGCCGCTGTCCAGTGCTCATGAACGCTTCTTCGTCAATCGAGGCCATGTCTGAGTCGCGGAAGATGACCAGGTCGGTCTCGTCAAGCGGGTGCGGGTCGGCGTCGAGCGCGAGCTTGGTGGAGAGGTAATTAGCCTTGGTGCTGACATGGTGGATGACGCCGTCGACGGAGAACGCGCCCTCGAAGACGGGTGGGCGGCCGGTCATTGGGTCTCCACCGTCGTGGACGGTGATGCGGGCCCAGCCTCGCTCGCCGGGGGCGCGCACACCATTCGGCCGCCAGATGCCTCCGGCATCATCCTCGAGGAGGGCGGTCTGGGTGAAGTCGTCATGAATGACCTTTCCGCCAAAGATGTGGACACTCTCCCTGTGTATAGGTTCTATCCGATCCAGGACAGAGCCGCGGCCATCGGGAGCCGTCTTGAAGTACTTAATGTGGGCAGCGGGGTGGAGGAGGTCGTCGTTGGGAGAGAGATGGAGGTGGAATATGTCTGAGAATGCGGTGATGGTGATACGGATAGAGTCGGAGTGTTTGAGGTGAGGGTCGGTGTTGTACGCAACTAGCGCGGGGTGTCGGGCAGCGAGTCGCTGGTTAAGAGGCGGCTTTCGAGGGAGGATTTTGAGGTCTACAGAAGATGGATGCGCCAGTCGCTTGAGGGGACGTGGACGAGGGCTGGACGCTGCGCAAGTGGGTTCGATTTAGCGGGGATTTTGGGAGCGCCGTCGAGGACTGACCGTGGGCATTGGAAACGAGGAATAATAGTGCCGAAAAGAGGGCAAGCAGAAATTTGGAAAGCATTATTATACGATGACCAGAACGACGAGGAAGAGAACAGGATTAAGAAAGAAAGAAAAGAGTGGGCCTGCACGAAGGGAGGTTAATGTGGTGGGAGCGGCCAAGATGCAGCAGCAACGCCAGGATATTCCAGACGACGACGAAGCTGGTACTGGTCGAAAAAGGGGGCCGCTGTGTGTGAGGACGACGAGATCAAAATGGCAGTAGAGTAGTGGTAGCCAAGTACAGTCGGCTACTCAGGGCCGTCCTCGGTCAGGTCGGTTGGGGCTGGATGTCCGCGCAGCCACAACCGTCCAACCGTCCGTCCACGTCCACGTCCATCAAACCCTGACTACCGTTATCATATTGCTACTTTTGATAAGAATAATAAGAATAATAAGAATAATAAGAATAATAAGAATAATAAGAATAATAAGAATAATACAAATAATAAGAATAATAAAAATAATAAGAATAATAAAAATAATAAGAATAACAAAAATCTTAATCTTAATCTTAATAATATTAATAATATTAATAACCATCGTCATAATATTAATAATATCAATAATAATCATTATTGTTACTTGTCACACCAGTCCCAACACAATCGTCGCTCGCAGGCTTGTCTCAGGCCCTCCTCCCTGTCCGGCACCACTGCCATCCTCACCACCACCGTTCCCGTTCCCGCCAACATCGAGCGACGAGCTCTTCCATCCCCACGACTGTGCAATAGCAAACTGTCAACGTCCGTCAGCATAACCGTGTACAATTCACGCTCGGTGTCAAGCAGCGGCTAGTTCCCCTCCAATTAACTTCGCCAAGTCAACTCGGCCAGGGTATGCTTATTCACCCATCATGTCGGGAGTAAAACGGGTCCAGTGCAGTGCATGGCACGAGGCTCAAACGAAAAGAAGAACGAAAAGAAGAACGAAAAGAAGAACGAAAAGAAGAACGAAACGCCCGACTCACCGTGTCAGGCGCGCTTGAGAATCGCGTCAGACTGCTCCCAATGGCTGAGTAACAAGCAATGGTGAAGTACGCAGAAATCTGTGCACGTGGGTCGCGGTATGGCTGCTGGGGCCCAATGGCCGGGTACGTCGTTGGGCCTAAAATAAAATAAAAACATGAAACCAAGATCAGTCGTCAGGCTTTCTCCCCCGACTCTAGGGTTTTTTTTAAGATTCACGACAGAGGACGTACCGGATGGCCCACTCGTATTCGCGGTCGCGACGACGGATATAGAGCTTGGCGACCTGATCGGCGAAGTGGGATGTGCGAGCACTGATACGGTCGAGGGCGATGAGAGCCGCGGGGCACTCGGGACCTGCGTCGTAGTACGCCAGATCGCGCTCCTGCTCCTGCTCCTGCTCAACCTCGATCCTCCCTCCGACTGAGCGCGTCCCCGACCATTACTCGCACTCGCACCCGCACTACTAGTGGGGCCCGGTGCGGACGGCGTACTCTGGATCACCGACAACAGAGGGATCGGAATGGGCGCGAGGAACATACTCGTCGGCGCGGCTTGTGGGGGCCGAGGCGCGCTGACCCCGGGCAACGGATCAACGCTGCTCTGCCGGTGCAAGTACACGCCCACCTGCACGCCCGACCCGCCCTTCTTCCGCACCGCCTGCGTATACACGTTCCACAGGCTCCCCGCATACCACACTGTGTGCGAGTGCAGCCGCACCTTCTCCTTGAGCGCGTCGAGCCCCCAGAACTCGACCGCGAAGCGGAACGGCGTGTGTGGCGTGTACCTCTGGCCCTGGTCTGGGTCTGGGGTACCCCGCAGGTGCGTGACCGTCGTGCGCGGGGGCTTGAGGCCGAAGAAGTTGTCCGCGTTGGCTGGGAGTCGCGGTCTGGTAGTATTGCTCGAGGGCTGATTGGAGATGAGCCCATCAATGTTCGTAGGGTCCCCAATGCGGAGGGACGTATCGACTGGCACAGGCCAGATGATCCGATCCTCCCCGTCCTTGTCCCCATCCTCGCCCTCTTCTCCTTCGACTTTCGCTTTATTCTTTCCCGATCCTGACGCTGGGCTGAACGCAGGCGCCAGATCACTGGAGTCGAACGCCAACCCGAGCTCTTTCCTATCTGGTGGGGAGGGCGACGTCGCCCGCAACGAAGACCCAGGTCCGAGCCCGATTAATCCCTTGTTCATCACCCGGTGCCGCAGTTGGGACTGCTGCCAGTGTGCCGCCTGTAGCAGCTGCAGGGGGGCATACGGTTTCCCGGTGGTGTGCGAGCGGTCCTCCGAGATCCGCTGGAGGTCTTCCCATGACTGAATATGTGATAACAGGTATCAACCTTTGAGTACCCATCCAAAGCGCAAGCAAAAAGGACTCACCAAACTACTGTAATAAATACCTTCCTCAAACAGCTTCTTCCACTCCCCCTCTTCTTCGCGTATCACACCCTTGAGACTCCTGCGTAGCTCGACAACGCGTTTGGCAAACTCGTACCGCTTCCACTCTCCCGATACGAAAAATTCATCGGAGCTGATGAGCCCGCGCACCCACCTCGGCGACAACCCGTGCGTCCAAATCCGTAGAGAGTCCGCGGTCGTCTGTTCGGAGGTCGTCTGGTGAGCACGAGCGTACCCATCGGTGGCCATGGTGTTATCAGCAGCAGTCGCCCCGCGCCGAGGTGAGGGAGCGGCGAATGTGGGCGCACTGGGAACACCCGTCTCATCTGCCGCGAACAAATCGACCCCCCAGCGCGCGAGGAAGCACGCTGCGGCCTCGCCAATCCGGTTCCCGACCGCGCCATAGAAATACGCAGGGCTGTCCACGGCGTCGCTCTGTTCGCGGAGGTGCATCTCCCCGAGCTTCGCGTCGAGCTCGAGTTCGGGCGTGTGCACCGACACGGGGCGCGACGCGGCATGCGAGGACGCGTGCAGGGAGTGCGAGAGGCTGCGGGGCAGGTGCGCGTCGACCTGCGGGCTCAGGTCGATGCCTATGTGCTCCAGCCCCACCGCCGCGTGCGGTTCGTGGCCACATACTGAGTCCTCATCGCCGATCCCCAGCCCGATCGCGTAGTTTAGGTAGCGCACGACTGTACGCGGCCCGACACTCGCGAGGACCCGCTGGAGCGCCTCAGATGCTATGGACGGGATGGAGAGGTAGATTGCGGTTGAGAGGAGGGAGAGGAGGAAGCGCGGGGTCGCGGGGTGGTGACCCTGCGGTACTGGGGCCTTCGACGCGGAGGGATGCGTGTACGCCGTTGTAAGTGGTTCCGAAAGTGATGGTGTTAGTGATGGACATGTATAGAGTGGCGGGCCGCCACCGTAGAGGCGTGCTATGCAGATTCTGTGACGGAATGGTTGAGCGCACAAATGGAAATCTAGTAATTAGTGATGGAACGCACTCAAATGCTAGAGAACGAAGGATAAATTCAGTAGGTGGTACTTAGTATCAAGCTGCAGGCGCACCTGGTCTGGTGATATTCGGATCGTCGAACGTTATTTCCACACGACCCTCTGCGATCCGTGCATTCGAGGCAGTCTCAGCAAAACCTCCTGTGAACAGGCTCCTGAAGAATCCCTAAGAGTAACCAGTCAGTCTCTGTAGATCCACCCCGTCTCAGACAGATCCAGCAACGCTCCAGCAGAGCAGATCGACGGACTCAGCCCAATCAGTCACGACACGAAGTCATCATTCCCACCGAATACCAGTATCAATATGATATACAGACGCACCCCACATGCGCATTCGTTTGGGTGTGACGCAACTGACGGCCCACGCCATCCCGATACGTCCACTCTGGCGTTTCTCCATACCTCATACGTCCCCATACGCCAGTCCTTCAGAATCCGAGTGACCGGGCATTGTCATGCACTCACCGCTTGTGTCAACACGATACGATGAAGCCTGTACCCTAGATCCCATCCTTCCCCACGAATCCACAAACTAATGTCGGCTGTATCGCCCGACAGAAACGCATCGTACAGGTGGGATTGAATCTCTCGCGGTGTATAGCCTGGTGAGCTCGTGACCGAGTCCATTGAGCTGATGCTGGTCGAGGGGACGGGCCGCGGGCCGCGGGCGGGCGACTTGAGAGAGTCGACTGATGCGTAGCCGGAGAGGAATGAGTCCATTGGCTTATATCTTGCTGAAAACTGGGCGCAAATGTAGGTCTCAACCGACCAAGGGAGGCAGGTCAAGTGCCAAGCTGGGATCGGACATTGCCGAGCAGAGCCCAGGCTGTGTTCTAATGTATTCTTGAAAGCGATTAGGGGCTTTACAGTGGAATTCCAGAGCGCTCTTCGAAACCAAAGACTTCTCAACTTCGGTTTGCGTCAGCCGGGCTGTCCGAGGCGTTGAATTTGAGGATAGTTCGCGGTCCAACTAGCGCAAAAATACCTTTAAAGATCATCTTCAGAGGATATGGAAAGTCATTACCGGGTCAGAGAGGTATAGGCACCAGCTGGGTATTTTAATTATTTATATTTGTTTGTCTCCACGTCTGGTCGCCCCCACCCCCGTTTCGCAAGGGTACGTGGGCAACCAATTACTTGTAACACAATCCATAACTGCTTCAAACATGCAGGGGCTCGTCTGATGCGTTCCAGACATCGAAGAGGGTCAAATAGCGCCCACTCGAAAAACGAGGACTGGGGATCTCAAAATGGGATATCTGAACCGCAATGTCTACATTTGTCCTGTGAATGCGACTCTGGCCGGGTTTCGACCTCCCCCGCCGAGCCTACATCATCAACGAGTCATCCTACGAACATGCCGCATAAACCTCGCGGTGTACCCATCGGTACACTCGTACTCGATGTCAAGTACTGTTCCAACTCTACGTCCACGAACATTTGGAAAAAGTTGGGAAAAGAATGCCTAAGTGTAGTCGCCCAGCACCACGAAGCACTCCTCCGAAGCCTGTTGCACCTATGCGAACAAGGGAGACTTTATTCGACGTTTCGGTTATTCCCTCAGCCCCCACCCCAGCTCCATTTGAGGGTTTACCTCTTGCCCGCGTTAGCTTCAATTAGGCCCTCGAGAAAGTCACCCACAAAGAACGCCGAAAGTTCAAACCCACAACTCCACCATATGGAACAAGTCCTTACGGCCCTAGATGTCTCACCGTTGATGTGGGATGGCCTGTCCTCCATCCCGATACCTGGCTGGGTCGCCGATCACCGATCCCTTTCGGATATTTTTACAGACCTCCCCGCACCTTCCCCGGATTGCTCATCTTTAACAGCTGTGAAGGGCGTCAACAAATACATGATGTACCCTTTACACACCTTCCAACAAGCAACCGTCGCCAAAATGCTCCAGCAGGAGACTTCGTCATCCACTATTCCTGACCCGACTTTCATACCCATACACTCAGTCAATCAAAGTTCCGGCTCCCGCACGTACTACCTGAACCCATCCACTCTGGAGGTTCGTGAGGATGCCCCTTCGTACGAAATGCCCCGCGGAGGTATCCTATGCGAAGAGATGGGTGCAGGGAAGACCGCCATCTGCATTGCACTCATCATCCTCACCCGCCATCGCCTTGCCGTCCCGGAGGAATCCCCACACTTACGGCCCATCCTCACTGAAATGTCACTCCGCTACTTCCCTTGTGAAGCAGAGGTGGACGCCAGGGATGCATTGGGTATACCCCATCCTGAGACCATGCCATCCCTTGTCGAACAAACCCTCCAGAAGCTAGCCGTTGATACACAAAAGTCACTGCTAGCCCGGAAAGAGGACTTTGACGACAACTGGGCATTTGGAGGCCTGATTGAACATCTCAACCCCTTCTATCTGCACTTTAATGATTCCGACACACGTATGAGCGCACGAGGCGTCATCAAACAAACCTGTGACTTGCCTCGAAAGGTTTACCTTTCCTGCGCCACTCTGGTTGTCTGCCCACTTTCTCTGTATGAACAATGGAAGTCTGAGCTCTACAAGTTTTGTAAAGACGGCGTCCTGCGGACACTCTTCTTAGCTGACAACGGACAACGGACTGTGCCCCCTCCTCGGGATTTGCTCAAATACGACGTGAGTCTTCAGGGTGCTGTATATCATATTAAAAATCTGATAGAATGTGGGATAGCTGGTCCTGGTCACCACTGAAGGCAAGTAATTACAGGTTTTCGTGTGGCCTTGCTAATAGTGCCATTGGTCCATAGTACTCACTGGTCATCTGAAGAAATCAGATACCTCCCACCTACACGTCCTCAACGTTTGCCGATGTCCAGGCGACTCACCAATTGCCCGAGTACCGGAGTGTCGGTGCAAACCACCAGTACCATCTGATATTGTGTCTCCACTCTTCCAAATCCGTTGGTATCGTCTTATTGTCGATGAAGGCCACAATACCGCCAACGTAACGACAAACTTCAACCTTGTCATGTCGAAAATGAGCGTCCAGTCCCGGTGGGTCATGACTGGTACACCGACTCCTCATCTTATCGGGAGCATCACGAGCGATAGGAGCGCGCAGGGTGCGGGTTCACAGGCGGAACTGCAGGAGACTGACGCGAGGGAGTGGATCGACGCGGAAGAGAAGGATTTAAAGCGAATGGAGAAGATGATCGGGGAATCACTACGCGTGGAACCATTCTACTCTCGTAAAGGACTCTTTGAAGAACAAGTTATCCGACCCTTGCGCCGAGGCTCGATATTTGCCACAAGGGTCTTGTCCCAAGTTATGGAGCAGGTGATGGTACGGCACCCGTAAGTATTAATACCTCTATACTACTAGACGCACTGACATCAATACATTCATCAGGATCGATGTCGTCGAGCAAGCCGTCGGCCTCCCCCCAATGACATATGAAAATGTGCTGCTGCGGTTGGAACCATACCAAGTACAGACATATAACGTCATAATTGCCGCCCTAATTACCAATGCTGTCGACTCTGAACGTACTGACGAGGTGAGTGGATTGGGGTTTCCCAACACGACTACTCACTGACGACGGGCTAGGATTATATGTTCCATCCTAAGGTGGGCTGCTTCTCAAAGCCGTGAAATGAGACTAAATTGTCGCCAGAATGCGGAACATCTGCGAAGCACGGTTGAGAATATGTGGAACTCGCTATTCTGGCACGCCGACTCCGAGTTCTTCGACAAGGAACTAGAAGAGCACCACGCCAAAGCTTCGAAAGCAATCCAAAAAGCCATTAAACGTGGTCGTGTCAGCCAGGACGACCTCGACCTTATGAAGCAAGCAACCAGGCTGCTGTATGTATGAACAACCCTGATCTCCCCGGGCTAACAGATTTCATGTACAGACAAGTCGCTCTGGAGGATGCCTCATGGCGTCAAACCATGTACCGAGAAGATGTCCCATATCTCACATTCACTCCCCATCGGCGCCTCCAAATAGCTTGGACCCGCCACGCCAACCAACCGGAGCTGTTCTACCCGGACCGCCTCCTCAAACTGAAAGAGCTCGCCGCTGAAGATCCAGAGATTACCTTGGAGAAGCTAGAAGAGGAGGCAATCAAGGCCTCCGTTCGCGATGCGCAGAACGATGCTGTGGTGGAAAAGCAAAAACTGCTGCTCATTAAGGGGAAGCATAAGGGACGAGGGCTTCGCAAAACCAGTGTGGCAAAGGCAAAAGCGTCCAGACCCAGGACCAATGCCAACGTCAAGGAAAGCTCTCCGTTGTATGGGTTCCAAGTTGGACTATCCAAGTCAAGCAAGATCAACTGGATTGTCCAAGAGGTTCGTCCTGTCTCGTTTAGGGTTTTTTGAGACTTATATTTCTGGCCATCTCACATAAGGTCCTTCAACACGGAGGAGACGAGAAATTTCTCATTTTCTCGAAGAGCCCGCTGTCCCTCACACATCTCTCTGAATCACTCCAAGTTGCGAACATCGCCTTCCTGGAGTATACTTCTTCCTGTGATGTCGAACTCCGACGGAGAAACCTGAGCCACTTCAACTCCATGCCACTATATCGCGTCCTCCTGATGGAACTGAAGTATGGTGCTCGCGGATTGTAGGTCACTCTTCCAAGTCATTCGTATATTGCATTCATCTCCGAGCAGAAACCTGTTTGCCGCTTCCAGAATCATCTTCTGTGAACCCCCCTTGGCGGATGATGTCGAAAGTCAGGCGATCAAGGTATATTATTACAGGCTCTAGCGTCTTCTCTAGCTAATGCAGCCCGCTTCAGCGTGCGCATCGAACGGGCCAGACTCGCCCCGTCACCGTCAAAGTCCTTGCAATCCGGGATACAGTGGAGGAGAAGCTCGTAGAACGTCGAGCAGAACTCAGGAGCAGGGGTAAAGCGACAACTGCGCGGCCCAAGGCCGCAGGGTTGGAGGACGACCTCGACATGCGACGGTATATCGAGGTGGGTTCGGAAACACTCTACTCCCCATGTACTAACGATTCGTTAGAACCCCGTATTCCTAACGGAGAGTGGGAATGATATTGATTGGAAATTCCCCCTCTTACGCACCTCGACTTCAGGCACTACACGCCCTGCGCGGGCTAGATTCCACTCGCCACCTCCGATAAGACCTCCTACGCTGAAGGAGATTCCTCAGGAGCCGATGGGTGTCGATGTCGATATCGAGGAGGATCAATTAGAGAGCGATCGTTCTGAGGATCCGACACCTCCACCATGGAGTCTCACGAGCACCCGTTTCGAGTCATCTACCCCGACCAGTTCTTCAAATGCTGAGTCTCGTGGAGTGAAGCGTTCCAGGGTTATGTTTGCGGACTCGGAGCTGCCTGAAGAACGACCACCTAAACGTCTGCGTTTCGTGTCTCCTTACAATTAGACAAGTTGAATCAATCTCGTATATTTGTTTGTATTTCGTAATACAATTACTCGCGACCTAATTTGGAAGTTCAGTGTCTTTCCTGCCCCTTGGGCAATGATCCTCACCAAAGACTATGTATAATCGCCCTCCCATTCCTCAAGATCCGTCTGTAGCTCCACATCTTGCACGTATTTCCAAGGGATCATAACCATTCCGACGTATCGTCCGATTGGATTGCCGTCTTCCGCCGCCTCGCTTGGACGATACTCGTACGTATTTGCGAGGACAATATTGAGAGCTTTATCGGTGCAAGCAAACGTTCCCAAGAAGATCCTGCTGTCCTGGATACCGACCTTGACCGTCTGGCCAAGTAATTGACGAAGCTTCGCGACGGCGGGTGTGTCGGCAGGCACTGGGGGTGTCGGTGCTCGACCCAGAGATGGAGATTCCGGTCGGGGCATCGGTTGTGGGGAGGGCGGGGTGGCGGAGATCAAGTGGCGAATGGTCCTTGTATCAGTCCTCTTCTTGTCCTGTACTCGCCACGAATGATCGTTAACTATGGCCTCTTGTAAACTCGCCATTGCACATAGATAGGCATCGGAGGCTTGAATAAATAAAAATACAGCTTTAATTTGAAAATTGCAGAGTCATCGTGTCAGTGTTGGAGGCCCCGGTTACCATGTATTATGATATCTAAGTACTGCTGGGGTGCTGCCTTTCTATTCTATCGAAGAATGGCCGTGACAAAATGTACAGGGCGCATTGGTACTATCGATCGTGATAGGGTTGAATTGTCAATCCTTCGGCATCAGGTCTTCCTAGTGAATTGCGTCGCGAGTTGGGTAGCGCACTCAGTATGGAATACGAGAAACTCCACACCCTCACACCACCGGTTTCTCAGGGAGACTTCCGTTATGAATGTACTCCAGCTCTCATCTTGGATAATGTAATACGCAAAGAATCCCTGGAGCTACGACTTAGTACAATAGACGGCTTGCCATCTACAGCTTGTCACTGACCGACCCATTCTTCGGTGGCCTACCAAGCCTCAAGCAATGGGGGTTATCAGGAAAATGGCGTACTGATATTGTTACAAGGGTTATTCGGATCGCTTCAAGCTAAGTGATCATCTGGCGATTTTTGTATTAATTTCGGTTCACGTGGGTTATATTATGACTGTGTGTCAGGCGCCGCGTGGCCGTGTTTGACTCTCTCGACGCGGGGGCAAACTGAGCTCCAAACGTTTGAACCTTGGGTCCGACCACATCTTTCCTACACATTATCTACCATATACCCTAGGGTTAGAGTACTACTGCGAGGTACACAGGCTCCCTGCTTAGTCCCTCTCAGGCCGATCAGAACATATATTCACAATGAGGCTATCGCATGCATCTCCAGCCCGATCCGCATCATTAGAGATCCAGCTCTTGAGGCCGAAATTCGGGTAATTGCTGAGTTTGGCGTTGATAACTGCGTTGGTGCCTTCAGGGCCATTGCAGGGGTACACAAGTTGCGGCCGTTTGGAGACCACGGTTCCAATTTGAGACTTAGAGACTTTGAGGTCCTGTAGCAAGGGACTGAAGGAGTATGCACGGCTTGAAGGAGAAAATCATTCACTATAACCACAAGCTTCTTCTCCCCCATCACGAGTCTTCTAGCCAAACTACGACGCAAGCCCCGGTGCGTTTCTTGTCGTGCCATTGGTGACCAATTCGAACGTGTTACTTTTCCTGATACTGGTCGCTCATAATTGAATGGAAGGCGGGGCGATCTTCTCTCGACCCGGTATGTTCCGGACAGAATGCTAAATCAAATTGCTTTTCTGCACCAAGGGCTGATATTGACACCAATCCAACCTGAAGGACCTCTAAGGGACACAAGAGTAATATGGATGGGTTCTGACAGTTTCCAGGATGGAAGGAGATGTGGTTGTATCAGAGAGGAGTCGAAGAGACAGAACCTTATTTCACAGTCATATACTCTGCGTATGACAACTTATTTACTTCAATTTGCTGGTTATCTGGTCTTATACGGCTTTAGTGGTGCCAAAGTTTCAGAAAGCTCAAGCGAACTCAAGCGAGGAGGTTGGACACGAACCAGGTTCATCAGCGCGTCATCGATCTGTCCTTACTGTGTCGACCCAGTTGCATCGACTCGGCAGCCGCCACGGTACGAGGTCGTTGCGTGACGCAGTGGCCAACCATACGTGTAGTCGGCATCTGCGCTCCGACCTCGGATGCCAGCCTCTTGTTGTATACCGGTGTTACTCCAAGTACAGAGCAAGGCTTTACATAGTTTATAAATCGGGGGTCTAGTATGTTAGGTAGAATTTCAGTTGAATACAGTAACCTATAGCATTTACATGGTCATTATTTACATAGCTTTTCACTTTCTCTCAAAATCGAAGATCGGGCCCTGCACTATACTAGCCAAGGGTCATTTATCGTAGCGTCGCCATGGGCCATACTGCTGCCCGACATAGAGCCCGACGGATTGATGCACAAGTTAGCGTTTTGGATTGGTATGATTTATCTAGTTGAGTGCTTCAGTGAGTCCAGCCCGCAAACCGTGCCTTGCAGGCCAACCCAGTTTGACAGAGTATCTTAAGACATGATCTTTGGTGAACAATTATTTGGCGAAGAAGTGTAGACTAATCACCTTCTGGATTATTGGCCTCTACCCCTAGGCTGCGTTCGTGCAACGGCTGCGGCGCCTCAACCAAATAGAGCGCGATTTGGACCCTGCATAATTCAGCCCGTGGGCTCCATGACCTCTGTTGCTATCGACATGCCTCCAATAGATCAGATAGCTACCGGACACAAGTACTCTGTCATTCTCCCAACTTACAATGAGCGAAAGAACCTGCCAGTCATCGTTTGGTTGCTTGCCCGGACTTTCGAGCAGCAGTGCGCACTCACCTTCGCTCTGTCATCCAGTGTGGTACTACTGACTCTACGGCTTTGTGTGGTTTGTCACTCCATAGTGGCCTACAATGGGAGATTATAGTGGTCGACGACAATTCTCCAGATGGGACACAAGAAGTCGCGAAGCAGCTCCAGGGAATATACGGAGATCATAAGATAGTGTGTTCCGTGTTTCCTGGAAGTGATAGGGAGACTCATTATTGATAGGTTTTAAAACCGCGAGCTGGCAAGCTTGGCCTCGGGTACGTGTCATTTCTCCATCAAGGAGACCGCACGTTTAACATCAGCTTCTAGCACTGCGTATATCCATGGACTAAATTTCTGTACTGGTGACTTCGTAATCATTATGGACGCAGACTTTTCCCATCACGTATGTCCCTTGCTCTCCGAATGCTTCAAATCTGACAATAGTTCACAGCCAAAGTTCATCCCTCAGTTCATTCGGTATGTATCCCGTGCATCAGGGCGAGTTTCCTGTTCTCATTGGCGTCTTAGTTTGCAGCAAACCTACAACCTGGATATCGTGACCGGAACACGGTATAGTTCTCATTCGAAGCCCTCACTAGAAGGGACAGCACCAGGGGGAGTGTACGGTTGGGACCTCAAGCGAAAGCTCGTCAGCCGCGGTGCAAACTTCCTCGCGGATACCGTTCTCTCGCCAGGCGTGAGCGACCTGACAGGGAGCTTCCGTCTCTACCGCCTTCCTGTTCTACGCCACATCATCACCGTAACTCAGTCAAAGGGCTACGTCTTCCAAATGGAGATGATGGTCCGCGCGCGCTCTCTCGGGTACACTGTCGGTGAAATACCAATCACGTTCGTTGACCGTATCTTCGGCGAGAGCAAGCTCGGTGCTGGGGAGATTGTTGGGTACGCCAAGGGCGTCTGGCAGCTGTTTACTGGTGTTTAACTAGAAATGTCTGGACCTCTCCCCGTGGTTCTATTATGTATTTATTATATATATCGTCTCCTTTTTTGCATCTCTGCGTATCTATCTGGTCTGGGTGGCTTGCCATACCGTGGCTCGGGGATTTCTGTGGGTAATGTAAGTCACCAATGAGCAGAACGAAAAAATGGAGGCCTACTGAGGATTTCGCGGTGTATGTCACTGACTGCTGTACTCCATAGCTCTCTCCACATGTGCGCACCTCCGCCCTTCTCTGGCTGAAATCCGTACTCTGAAATGAATTTTCGCAAACTGAACATCTTCCTCTGTTCCATGGTGTATTCGGGGATTTCCAGAAGCTTATTCGGGTCCGGATTCTGGAACAAGAAGATGACATAGCGGTGGTACTTGGTGCCATTTGTGGGGTGAGGCGGGATCCACGGAGCAGGGTGGTTTTCTGGTAAAGGAACGTTTTTGCCGGACTGCAGTGCGGAAAGAGGAATATTCGGTACTACCCAGTGCAGGAATTGCTTGTAGCTTATGTTCGCTGGGTCCGGAACGTCCGGATCAACCATGACCAGGGTGTACAGACGAGTCTCAGGATGAAAGGTGGTAACTCGCAGCCATGGGGGATAGAGAGTCTTAAATGAGATTAGTACTCATTTCGGAATCATATATGGAACACCCTCACAGTTTCAGGTGTGAGATAAACGCCAGGTTCAACATGGCTAGCATCTTTGTGAGGCCGCTTTCCATTTGTGAAGGTGACATCAATGTCCAAGGAGGGATGTATCATCACCAAAAGGTCGGGAATAACGTGCATGGTGAACAGCCGTTGCATCTATGAGCACATTAGCAGAAATCGAAAGGTCATGATACAAGGTACACACCAGTAGATCCAGTCGACCTTTCTCTCTCCATCTCTTTTCCTCAAAGTATCGATAAATATGTTTCGACATATCGCCTACAAGTCCTCTTCGTGAGTGAGCTATTTCATTACAACAATTCCAAGTGTCCTCACCATAACCATTCTCGAACTTCCATCGTACTTCCGGAACATTGACTTCCGATAGTATCTCTACCTTCTCAATGTCTCGTCGGAGTTGTTCGTTTTGAGGGTGCTCCTCCGAGAACGCTTGCAAGCGTGCAATCTCTGCCTTCTGCCGCGCTGAGTCCTCCTCTATAATCTTCAATGCCATATCGTATAATGGGACTTCTCCAGGTGCGTGAAGACGCGTCCATTGCGTCGGTTTCGCAGGCTTTGAAACTTCAGCAGCGTTTTCAGATGGGGAGCCAGAGGCGGCCGAAGCAGCTTGACTTGCGAATGCCCTGCGTGAAGTGAAATGCGAAGCGTTAAGGCATAAGGGCCGCAGCCGGGTGGCGGAACGCGCAGCCATAGGAAAGGAGAGTGAGTGGTCCGGGTTTGGGCAACACAACTCTTAGACTCTCTGCCATCATTCTCCGACTCGCGGCATGGCCGAAATACCAGAGAACATCAAAAACCACCTTCGAGTTGCCGTTGTGCGTCTCTATCACGCCTGGATATTTCTGTAATAACGTGCAACCCTAGGCGATGTGCGCTTTGGCTCACAAGCCCCCCGCACAGAGCCTGCAGAGTACACTACGCACAATACGTCACGAATTCTTTTCTAATCTCAGCTTCAAGGCCACCTCATCGATTTACGCGCTCGGTTTCCGTGTCGAAAATGCCCTGAGGGGACTGCCGCAGCAGAACGAGAATGGAGAGATCGTGCAATGTCATTGGAAGACGAAATTAAGAAGCTAGAGGAGGAGTCGGCTAGGTGCAGAGTAGGTGAGTCTCATTGGAGCTCACGATTGCTGCAATAATTACTCGCTCTAACGAAGTCTCCAGAGCTCGATCTGCTTCGCACACGTGAATCTACTGCAGTATCTCAAGTATCTTCTAAACGACCATCCAACGAATCTTCCCAAGCTACCCCACGAAAAAGGCGAAAGAAAGCGGCCTCTGCGGAGAAGAAACCAAACACCAGACCACTTACAGTTGATTGGACCAGGGTAACAGAACCATTGGGACTCGGTTTGTTCTTCCAAACCCATCCAGCAAAACCTGACTATGACCACAACACTGACCCTTTCTATAGAGTTACGGCATCCCAGTGTTCAAAATAGCCTCGATATTCTCTCCTCGGTCCGAAATCTGGCTACCCTCAGAGAAACAATACCACCGAAAGATCCCACGGAGACCGTTACGACCAAGCTACTATTCGTTCATATTGATCGTTGCCTGTCATCGATGACGGGGCTCTTATCAGTGGCTCTGTCCCCTTCTTCAACTCACACACAACGAAAGCAAGCTTCCGATGGCCTTTCCATGCTCTTACCCTCGGTTATTGCGGAGTCATTGTCTATGACCGCATATGCAAGTAGCAACGCCTCCAGTAGTCCAGATGACACACCTCAGTTCACTAGAAATCTCGTTGGATTATTCTTTGACCCTATCATTCGATCGTTCATTCCTGTTTCTCGCTCCATCTTTCGTTCTGTCCCTCCACGAACCCCGACTCCTGTTTCAGGTCCCCTATCGTCAAGACCCTCAACCCCCATCAATGAAAACGAACGCGGTACCGTATTACAGTCACAACGTCATGACATTCGACCGAGTCTGCTCGCCACTGTCCAGCGGACACTCGACTCCTTGCGCTTCGTCCGGCCAGATCTCGCACCGGTCCTCTGTATTCTGACTTCCCTTTCAGTAATACCGGAATTGCGTAGACTTTGGTTCGCCTCGACAGTCGGGTTTTCTTCGCAAGAAGTCGGATCGACTCAACATAAGACGAACCGGAATCGCACAAAAGAAGAAAAGGAGGCC
>Ga0307513_10003161_pt1 | contig 22480 bp, 28 predicted proteins | sample 15_EM_MG_FD_202174 | JGI IMG/M metagenome (GOLD analysis project Ga0307513, IMG submission 202174) | Populus trichocarpa ectomycorrhiza microbial communities from riparian zone in the Pacific Northwest, United States - 15_EM | ecosystem: Host-associated > Plants > Roots > Unclassified | place... | reverse complement strand
GACTGTGGTTCCAATCATTGGGATGTCAGATCAGACGAATCTCACCAACTTCTCCGGAGACAAGAAAGCATGGCCGGTTTATATGACGATCGGAAATCCTCCGTCGACAATACGTAACAGACCTGGATCAATGGCGATTCTGCTTCTTGAGCTATTGCCCATTCCGCCCAAGCTCGCAAAGTCCTCTAGGGCTGACAAACTCCAGAGACTGAAAATCCTGACACACTCCGTGGGGTATTCGAACTCATTTTTGCGCCATTGAACAGTGCGGCGTGGGAGGGTGCCCCTATTGATTGTGCTGGCGGCAAGATCCAGAGATGCTTTCCAATAATGTCAGGGTGGATTGCGGACCATATGGAAAACGTTACCCTACACGGGATCAAATCCAACGCCTGTCCTAAATGTGAGGTTCCTCCAGAAGAATTAGGAAGCTGAGCCGGCCACAATCGTGCTAGAGATTACACAAGCTACCAGCGCTACGAACGCGAAACCCGTCCCTAGATTCCGAGACCCACGACGCTGCTCACCCTCGCTACCCGAATGAAACTCATGGTATCAAGAGGGTGCAAAACGTTGTTCAAGGACTCGTGAGAGTTTCGACGCCTGATCTGCACAAGCCGGATATGCTCCATACAATATATCTAGGACTCTTCAAGCATATGATGGACTGGATTCAGGGATTTCTCAAAAGGTTTGTGCGACAGCAGGACTTCGACGACGCCTGGAAAGCTTTGCCCCCTTACCCGGGATTCTTTGTCCGCAAAAAGGCCAACAGGGAGGTTACGCAGTGGCATGGAAAAGAGATGAGGAATCTCGGGCGTTGTTTGTTGGGAGTTCTCGCTGTGGCGTTGAGACAGCCTGATAGTACGCAGGTGCAACCCTTCAGACGTGCGCTCACCTGTGTCAGGTCACCGCTTGACTTCACCATGATGGCTCAATACCGAAGTCACACACCCGCGACTATATCCTATATGGAAGAATATGCGATGCAGTTCCACAAGACGAAGGACATCTTCTTGGAGTTTCGCATATCCAAACGGACGCAAGACAAGGCTGATGAGTTGCGCAAGGAGCTGCGTTGTCAGAGAGCCCAGATGAGGGAGCGAGTGCCCCCATATCAACGTCGCCGGATCCTTGACGACGATCCTGAGGTAGAGAACGACCAACGTATGGAATTGATACATTCCGAATCTAATTTCAACTTTGTTAAGATGCATCTAATAAGTCCCTTTCGCGATCACATCTACATGTTCGGCAATATTCCCATGTATTCTACCGAGTATGGAGCGCTCGCACATAAGGAGCAAATCAAGGATAGATGGCGACGCTCAAATAAAATCGACGCAGCACGACAGATACTAAGCAGCTACTGTCAACAACATGCGATCCGCATGAGACTTTTGAACTTGGAATTCCTTCAACGTGCAGGAGCTGATTTACCAACTGAGGTAGTAGAACATTTAGAGAAGACCAGGCCCGAGCCAACCCCACCAGCCCATCGTAGGATTCTGAAGGGACGTCGTGATAATATCCACGATGTCGTTGATTTTGGCAGAGCATGCGATATATCCCCAGAGACGATTTGTCGGGAATTGATACGATATAACCGACTAAGCCTACCACCCAAGCGCCGACTGCCTGAAAATCCGGCGATACTTCGAGCTTTGCCGGTGGAACTACTGACTCAACTGGAGATCCCGGTTCTTGCGTTCCAGGAGTCAGGTGTTTACGACATACACAGGGCCCGATGCACGGGTGCTCGACTCTTCCGTAACCAGACCAGTCGGAACGATTGCGTTTGGATACAGGCTTGTAACATGTGTACATGTTCCGGTAACGGTACACAGGAGCGGGCAGTCCAGGATCTCCTATGTTTAGTTGATTTATATTTGGTTTATTTGATTTGATTTCAGCTCCGCCACTGCCTTTGAGTCAGATAGGCTATCCTATCGTATTGCTATGTTTAGTTTGCTTTGTTGGAAGTTTATATTTAGGATTCCGGGTATGGAATGGTCATGTAACACTGTTGAAGGCTGAGCACTGTTTGTTTGTTTCTTTCTATGGTCTTGCAGGATTACAGGATTCCGGTATGTGCGCAGCTACTGGTAATGATCGTGATTGCAGGAAGGCTATCGCTCTTGGGTTTTGTATTTAAACCAGTCTCCTGGCTAGGAGGAGACAGGAGACTTCGACAGACCTTCAGTCTAAGAATACACTTGGTTGAACGGCAATCCCTGAGTCCCTTAGCCCAATTTGTCCTTCAACTATTATCCTTCTAGCTACCGGTCCCTTGAAGCCTCCCTTAGCACCAGCGCTAGCAGGTCTATCGCCGGCCCTATTGTACTTTCGTTAGACAGGAATAAACCTGTTACAAGGCTGGTGGAGAGAATACGTATGGCGCACTCAGGGGTCGTCTCCCGGAAACGGTCATAGCTCTGTTCAAAATCCGGTCAGGCTAGATGCAGCAGGATACGGTCTATCGCCTCGCCAGGGTTCAATTCATGAGCCTGGTAGACTCCGGACGACCATCGGACGTACACAGTCTGGTAACCGTTTAGCTCAGAGACGTTACCCGAGAGCTCACAATTGTGGATATCAGGACGATCTTAGGCCTGGCGCATCTGATACCGGAGACAGAGCAGTGCTGGCTTTCAACAGTCGGATCGATTTACCCACATTTAACGAGATCTATTAGGATCACAGAGGGGGCTTGTATAATACAATGAACTCAGGGAGCGACGTAGACTAGATGTGGGCTACATCGCTCCCCGACGGAGATGTAGCGTCACGATCACGACTAGACGATAAACGTGTATAATAGACAAGTATATAGTAGAGATATAGACATAGAGGAATAGAAACATCTAGAAACAAACAAATTATGCACGATAGTAGTAGTAGGAGGCACACCGGCAGGAATGACTAGAGTGATATCGGCGGCAAGTTGTTATGAGCACGCCAGGAAGCAGAAGAAAAAGGGGGTACCTTGGGAAGGCGTCCGGATGCTGCGGAGATGCGATGCAGGAAAAGAGACGTCAGGACGTGAGATAAGGGGCAGGAGAAGAGCAGGAGATGTGGGGTGGCGGCGGGATGTGGGTATGGTCCAACGTCACGTCAGGACGCAATTGGCCTTGGGAATGGCGTCCGGACGCTGGGGACGCAGAGGATGGAAAAACGACATCGGATGCGTCTGGACGCGGCGCCCGCGCCTCAGACGCAGGATTAATTTTTGCTGATGTTTTTGTTTGAAGCTTGTTTTCCTTTCTGGCTTAAGATGCATGCACCGGAAGCTTTGCGGACCATTTCTCCCTCAGGCATTTTTAGGTCGGAGTTGTCCCGTTCGTTATCTTTTTGTGTCCTATACCTAATTTGTCAAACCTGTGAAGCACTGTGTTCCTTCTCATATTAGTATTCTGCGCTCCGAGCCCTAGCATAACTTCATTTGTTACAATATCTTTGGCGGACCTACTCAAACTAGATTAGTCCGAGCATTCTAAGAAACAACCTTCAAGTTCCACACCATCATGAACCTTAAATACATAACGTTCGTATTGTGATACAGTGCACGCCCAGGTGGAAGACTGCTATCTCGGGTGCAAATTCCAATAATAGGTGGCAATTCAGTCACCCGGATGTCTCCCCTGGATATGGAACATGAAAGTGAGTGACAAGCGGTGAACCGCCCTGGTTCTTAAAGTAGGCGTTCAGACTACTTTTCATCTGCTAGGTTCAAACCCCATATCACCTACTAATACAGATTTGCCAATAGCTACAATTATATTCTATCACTATATACCTACACAACAGGTCACTACAACAACGGCGGCTTATGGCAGACAGAACACGTCTGTCGAGGCAGGGCAGGGCAATACAAAGGGGGTGCGCTGCGGACGTGTGCAGAAATCCAGATCCAGAGACTGGTTAACCATGATCCCAACCCCACTTGCATCTCGTCCTTCGGGGTCCACAGCAAGTAGTGGTACCAGCCTAGTGCTGGCCTTATTATGTCTAGAGGTACCCGAACCTATCTTTGTACACAGCCGGCGGCCGTCAGCAGAAGACAGCATTGACTCACGATATTGGGAGTATGAGGATTACAATGGCCAGAGTGTGGAGACTGAGCTGGATGAGGTTGACGAGGAGGAGAAGGTGAAGGTGAAGGTGAAGGTGAAGGAAGAGTTAGAACAGGGGGAGGATGAGAATTTATCATCAGGTTGGGGGGCACAAAGATCAAATTGGTATGGGTTTCGTGAATCACATTCTTCAATACTTACGGTCACTCCCAGGCAGACGCGGAGTTCCGGCCGGGGAATTGATTATCGTAGATGGGAAGCACCTGTCCTAGTACATGTTAGCCAAAACAGTTTCACACCTGCAATCCACTCTCGCCTGCCCACCGTCTTGTGTCCGCTAGAGACACCAGCCATAACTCCGAGCCAGTCAGGTTCAACAACGCCTGAATTGGATAGTGTGGGTGAACAACACACTAGCAGCAGACAAAATATGGCTACAGGACTTAAGCGTAGCATTGTGCTCAAAGCCCGTGACCTGATGTGGGAGTGGACAATATTCGTAAATCTGTTTCCAGATGCAATTACCCTAACCGAAGCAGGCCACAGAGAGCTGGGCTTTGCAAACTGGGCTGATGCTACCCCGGCCTCCAATGATCAGTTAAGTTACCCTTAATCAGTATCTTATATCTGATCTGCCAGACTAAATAGACTGGCTGGCAGCCGGGCTTTTTGCAGGTTTGTGCAAAGCATAGCGAATGCAGATCACTGTATTTCCATACTCCAAATGGGTGTATAACTGCACTCTATAAGCTAGATATGGAGGATGCTGCGGGATGTACACGAAGGGTGGCATACCTACTAGAGGAAGACAGATTCCGTTGCCCACCTGACAAATATGAGATATAGTAGTGCAACAATTTTCACGATTGTCTCTGACCGGCACTAAAAGATCTATCCAATACGGCGAACAAGCAGTTTCTCTTAGATTCCTAGCGCCACAGATGCCAAGCGTGATTTTTGCCCAGTTGTATTCTAGCCCTAAAAGGAAAGACATGACAGATACGAGATTCCTGAGTAAGATTGACGGTTCGTTTATCTGTGTAACTGCGGCCATGCTGGCGGACTGAAATCTTTATCGATAACGTGGCTTTTACTCGTTCTAATGCCGGAGGTAGGATAAACTGGGTGGACTTGTGGTTTTCGGGAGTGTCTGGATCCCTTTTGACCAAGGCATCCAGATACTTTCAAAAACCGCAAGTACTCGAGATAGGTGATAAGTTAGCTAATAGAAATGCAGGCCTGCTGGAACGTCAGACACAGAGATGGCAGAATACAGGAGAGCGCTTTAATGGTTTAATCATTGAGCGGATCAAGACCGTGTGGGGGCTAAAATTGGCCAGGAGCGGGCAAAGTAAGCTAAGAGAACAGCAGGGTATTCCAATGATGATGATGCGTTGAGGTGAGAATTTGGGATTGATCTGGAGCCCGAAGTATCAGAATCGGCACGGGGCAGCCGCGCAGACCCAGCAGATGCTCTGGGAGCACTAGTCGAGTCAGCTCTGTCTGAGGAACATGCAGATGCGGGGGAGCAGGTTGGAGAAAGTGACCGAGAAGACTTGGGTGATTGTGGTATAACTACACTATGATTATAATATTATGTATTTATAGAGGAGTAATAGAATAGAAAATACACATAGCAAAGATGCCCGGAAGCCCGGAAATAATAAAACTGTAATAGTGCAGAGGGCCTGAGAGAGTGGTCGGCGGCAGATAATATGTGGCTACCACGTCGTGATCTGTCAGGCAGGTGATTCCAGGATGCGCAGCTATGGGCACGTCTTCTAGTGGCTAATTGTAGGTTCTGTAGGTTCAGAAGATGTGGAAATGTTTCAGGTAAACGGTCAAAAGCCAGGAGCAGATCGTAGGACATCCGGCCGACAGGAGAGGTTGTATGAGACGTCTGGTCGAAGGGATGTGTAGCAGGAGATGTCCGGCCAATGAGATGGGTTGTAGAGAATGCCTGGCGGACATGATAAGTTATAAGAGTGCCTGGCCCACTAGATGGGTTGCAGGGGGCGTCTGGCCGACGAGATGGGTTGTTGGGGGCGTCCGCAGGATGCCTGGGAATAAACATCAGAATCCGGAGGGGGTGAGGGAAAAGGACAAGGGCTGGAGCACGCTCGATGGATGTGGGGAGATACAGGATGAGATTGAGAGGTAGAGAGCGAAAAGGAGCATATCAGGCGGCGTGGGGGACCGAGAGGGGATAAGGAGGGGAACTCAGGACAGAATCCGGATGGCGCAAAGTATCATAGGAGGAAAGCCGGTGAGGGGCAGGGTTGTAGGGCTTGTTAAGGAGAAGGAGATTGAAATCGCTGGAGGTCAGGAAAGGGGTAGCATGCAGGGGGGTGCATGGGTATAACGGGAAGGTAGGAGTGTCTGCAGGGGGCATGGTTGCTGGGGGGGACTGCTTCTGGTTGCGTCCGGAGCGTCTGGACGGACGCCTAGCACATCCTGACGATACGGACGTGGGCGTCTGTACCCAGACCTGAAATTTACATTATATGCACCCTCAACGTCCGGTGCACAGGGAGGGCAGGACACAGCAGGGTGTAGGTTGTCTTTTTTTGCTGATGAGGTTTGCTCCTGAATTTCGCGCTTCATGTTCCTTCACGAATTGAGTTTGAGGATAATAGCCATAGTTGGTGAAGAAAGGGGTTATATTGTGTGCGTTGGTTACCGCGTTTTTATAAGCGAACTCGGCTAATGGTAGAAGATTGTACCAGTCATCCTGATAGTTGACAAATATCCGGAGATATCCTCCATGCACTTTGTTGACTCATTCCGTTTGTCCGCTAGTTTGAGGGTAGTAGGCTGTGGACATTTTTCGCTTGATGCTGAGTGTTTTGCACATTGATTCCCAAAATTCTCCAGCAAACTTTCAAGTTGCATCCATATCTGAAATGATTTCTGATGGTAAACCATGAAGTTTCGATAGTTCGTTTAGGAAAGATTCTGCCACATGTGGTGTAGTGGCTTTTTCTTCTAATCCAATAATGTGGGCCATTTTTGTGAAACGGTCTACAACAACTATGATCTGGGTATATCCTGCTGATTTCCGTAATTGTGTCATGAAGTCTACTGAGGTTGAAGCCCACGCAGCAAAGGGTACTTATAATCGATTAAGTAACCTGAGTCGTGCATGTCGTGGAGCTTTTTCTTGGTGACAGGCAGTGTAGGAAGGAACGTAATCATGTACCCAGTCAGTTAATCCCTTCAAGTTGAAATCTTGAGTAATGATTTCACAGGGTTTGTCTTGACCAAAGTGACCTGCTACCAGGGAGTCATGATATTCCTTAGCTATAGGTATTTGAAGGTCCTAATATGCAGGGATAAAAGGCAATCTTTGTGGCAGTGAAGGCCATAGGTTATCGACCACTGGTCCGGCAATTCTTTTCATTTTTCCTTTAGGGATTCCAACTCCTCCTTCCCTGTATAAATCCTAGATCTTCCTCTGCCAATTCACGAACTTTAGTTAAAAAGTCAGCTTCAAATCCTTTCAGATTTGCTCTAGCGATAATCGTATTTGATAATAACACTTGCCTCTAGTGTAGGATAGGGTGTTGGTTATTATCAGAGGAAGTGTAGAATTCGTAGTTGCCATCTGCCTGAAGGAGGCATATGGTTGGTTGGGTTTCTTTCAACTCCAACCCTGCCCCACTACTGCCGAAACCCTTTCTGGCTCTCTCCATCTCATCCAATCCATCCATCTCTATCCAATCATGACCATCAATTCTTTCCACAATCACGTGTGCTATGCGTTCTCCTATCTTAAACTCGCGATCCAACTTTCTATGATTAACAAGTAGGACTTTGTCTTCACCTCTATAATCAGTATCAATTACTCCCGCATCCACAGAGATACCTTTAGTTGCCAAGCCACTCCTTTGTGCAATGTGACCATATGTTCTATCAGGGACTGCAATTGCCAAACTGACTTTGACTAGTGCTCAGTCGTTGGCTGAGATAAGTATATCTTCGATGCTGTCCAAGTCATGTCCTGCCGCAAGCTTGGATCCTTTCGTGGGGATTCGTGCGTTCTTATCAAGCCTTTGAATCTGAATACCTATTTGCTTTTCCATATTAGGACATTCCTGTCAGAGCTCTCTGGAATCTGTCCCCCACATGACCGCTATTTGGAACTTTCTGAAGTGCTGAGGTTTCAAAATTTGTTGTTCCCGAAGCATAGCTCCGTCTTCATGGTGGTACTCTGACCGCCTGTTTAAAGCGTCAGGCTTGCCTCCCTTGGTGCGTGGTCAGTAGCTGATTTTGAAAATGAACCTAAACAGTTTCTGTGCCCACCGAATCTGTCTATGAGTTCAGGCTTTTGTTGGAAGGAAATATTCTAGGTTATGATAATCAGTATAGACGGTTATTGGTTTCTCCGTTTCTTGCAAGTAATGTTTCCATTTCATGAAGGCAACGAGAATAGCCAACAATTCTTTTTTCATAGATGTCGTAGTTTCCCTCTACTGGGCTAAGCTTTCGTGAATGGAAGGGGACAGGATGAAGTCTTTTTGCATAAGACTCCGACAGGATGCATCCTAGTCCGTAATTGCTGACATCAGTTTCCACAACCTTGTCAAGTTCTGAATTGAAATGACCTAGGATTGGTGCTGATATGAAGCGGCGCTTGAGGTCGTTGAAGGCCTCATATTGTTCTTTACCCCAAAATAATTTCTTGGGGTTTCCTTTCAACAGATTGATTATCTGGGCGCAGATAGCCGAGAAGTTCTTAATGAATCATCGGTAAAAGTTGGCGAACCTGATAAAAATCTGAACATCCTTAACGGAGGCTAGAGCTCTTCAAGCCTTAACAGATTCAACCGTTTTTTCCTTCATGGTAACCCCATCTGTTGCCACCATGTGACCCAAAAAGTCCACCTTTTTAACATAAAACACGCTTTTCTTTAAGAAGATTGCCATCTGGTGATTGTGGAGCCTGTGCAGAACCTTCCGAACGAGTATAATATATTCTTCAACTGTCTTGGGGTGGTTAAGGATATGGTCAATATAAATGACAACCCCTTGGTCAAGAACTTCCGTAGGATCTCGTTCATCATAGTTTGGATGGTGGCTAGCGTATTAACTCATCCGAAAGGGATCACTCGATATTAATAATGTCAAAAGCGGGTTGGAAAAGGGGTTTTCCATTCATCCTCTTTACGAACTCTGATCAGATGGAAATCATCCTTCAGGTCTAACTTCGTAAAGATTTGAGCGTCACAGACTTGATCTCTCAATTCCATCATCAGGGGGATAGGATATTTGTTGTGAATCGTGACTTTGTTGAGTCCAGGGTAGTCAACAACAAGCCTTAAGTGATAATCAGGTTTCGGAACGAAAAGAATGGGTGCGCCAGGGGGTGATTTGCTCAGAGAAATCTTTCCTTGTTTGGGCATATCATCATGGTATTTGGCTAGAGCGTCAAGTTGTTTTTGAGATAACGGGTATATTGGACCCCAAGGTGGCTGGGTATCAGGTTTCAGGTCAATTGCATGGTCGAAGGTACAGTGAGGTGCTAGTTTCTCAGCTGGCGAGGGACAGAATAGGTCAAGGCAGTAGTGATAACTTTCAGGTAGCCGAACACTGATCATAATCTTTTCATCATCTACCATTTCTATTCAACCAATGACCACTGCATTTGGGTCATTTAAAACGTCCTCATATCATTCTACCGAGATTCCTTGATCTTCAGGAAGTAAGTGCAATCGGCATTCGTTATCGTCAAATGTCTAGATTTTTGGGTTTGCGATATTTGTAATAGGATGTTCCTGATGCCACCATCCTAACTGTATAATCATACCATATTTTCCTGCTTGGGCTATTTCACAGGAAACGAGAGAAAGATGTTGGTTGTTTCCTATTTCGAGGAACAGAGGTTTTGTGAAAATTCTTCCTCCAGAACAAATACTTTCTGCTGTGAAACCTTGGATTTGAACTGGATCAGTCCTCAAGTGGTAAGAGATGTGTAGGTCTTCAATGAGTTGTTCCTTGATGAGAAAACTATTTGATCCAGTGTCCAATAGGACTGGGATCCGATAGTGTTTGCCGAGTATATGAATATGGGGATGTTCTTCCGCACAGTTGTATCGTTCGGGCTCTTGGATAAGGGGATCTGCGCATCGATCTGTTCGCCTAGAGCGTAGTTGTAGTCGTTGCTTGCCTCGTTTAGATATGCTGTGTATCGTATAGTTGCGGGTGTTTGTGACAACGGTTGCGTTGTTTCGACCACTAAGGTCGCCTCAGACAAACTGTTACAAAAAAAGTTAAAATGTTTTATATTGCTGGGTGGCCCACTACGAGCGGTCCTGACCCCCTGCCGGGGGTTCCCAAAATTATAAAGCCCACTAAATGGGCCAAATCCCAACGCCAAATAATGCAAAAATGAAACAAAAGTTATCTTTTGTATAATGTGGTTGCCTTAGCGACATCTGTTTGTCAATGCATGGCAACAAGTGTGGTCACATAAACGGGTTTTCACTATCTTGACATACGGCGAGACTGGGGCATAATACGCAAACATTAGACTCATATTCTGAACCGTTCGCTACAGTCTTGCCGGATTAGCTATGGGTTGGCTGCCCTGGCTAAGACGGGTCAAGCGTTCGAGTCTCTTTGCAGGAAACAGTAATTGAGCACTAGTTACTACGGCTAGCGAGGTAGTGGAGCGGCAAGGCTGCCCTTAATCTACCTGGCAAAACATGTCCGAACTGAGGGAAAAAGCCTGCCTTCCCACGAAGGTGGCAACCCAAAAGTCATTCTTTGGAAGGGAACCACACCAGTACCCTATTCCGTAAACGTCGCTTCCTCCAGAGCCAGTGGATAGTCCAGGTTCGCCAGCGAGATATTTTGTACAAGTGCCAAGTCTTTGTGCTGAGAATGCCGCGGAAATAAACGCGTGTAAAAAGGTTTCGTAATCAGTTTTCCACTTGCCTTAAAAATAGATGGTACCTGCTTGCTTCACAAGATCTAAGATGCGACTTACCGGTGATCTTGTCATTCTTGAGGCACGGTGATATCCGCTCTAGTCTGTCCACTAAGTGAGGTCAAAAGGACTTATAGACCTAGGAAAAGGCGATACTTTATTGTTTTGTGACCTGATTCCTTTAGGTCATTTCTGTATCGGACAATTCCCAAACTTGAGTAGGCATTTCTCGATGTACTCGGTTAACCTTAGGAACTTGCTCTGAGCGCAACCCTGGAGGGTTGTGAACATCCAGTGTTGAAGTGTGTCAGTTCCAGTGAGGTTTAGGGTTTCCCCTATCCCTGTAAGGGAAGGTAGTTGCCACTACAATTGGCTTTCAACATTTTCTCCAGGTTTGGTTCTCAAGGGTCCAACCGGTGCAACGTTTTTCCCACTTCAGTTTTTCAACCACACCTTCGGCAATTCCTTCGTGAGCTTTCCCCCAGTCAGTGTGCTCATCCTTGAAATTATGACCGCTTCATTTTGCAGTTGTTGTCCGGGAGATTTCCATTGCAAGGTATTATCCTTTCAAGGCTTGTTATCATTCTTTGTATCAAATTTCGTGTTGAATCCTTTTTCTGACCCCTGTCACCTGCGCTTACAAGCAGGGTTGTTCACAGAGGCTATGTATTTCGATCATTTTCCACATTTGAGAAGTTCTTCTTCCTGTCTTCGAACTTCCCGCAAAGTCTCAATCCAGTGATCATCATCGTTGAACTTGAACTGGGATAATCGACAAGGGATATCCTGCGGAAGTTTGCTTTTAACAATAACCCTCCATGCGATTCCTGTGCGACTGGCCTTAATGTTGAGATTTTCGAGGAGTAGAAGGTATGAATTGATTGTACCCTTATAGACAATTTTATCGATTTCTTCTAGGGCTCGTCGTTCCTCTTCGATACGAATCTACCGTTTTATAATCTCTTGCCGAAATCGTTCCCACGTGACATAGCTAGGGTCTTGAGTGTAACCACCTAAACCCCCCATGACCTTCCGGTATTTTTCTGAAAAAGGTGCTACCTTATTTCCCTTATTCTTTCCTAAGGCGAATACGATGAGATGCTAGTGGTTCTCCTATTGCGTGGACTTGCGATCGAAGTAATCTTCATAAGGTGTTAACCAGTTTCTAACATCTTGGTTATCTTCTCGTTGGAAAAGGTAGCGAGGTTCCGCAGTGTTTTTTGTCGGTCGCTGAGAAGTACTAAGGGTTTGCCTGAATTCAAGCATCGTCCGTGTACGGGAAACATCTCTTGGAAGGGATGCTCTTTGAGAATTGTGTTCTGGACGTCCACCTCTCCTGCTCCTGCCATCATGTCCATCTTTGTCATTATCATTATCATCATCGTTATCATCATCTGGGTCTGGATCTCTACCCGTATTACCTCGTAAAGGTGGTGGTTGGTTGTTTCCTCCTCGATGGACTGCCTTTCCCTTTATTCTATTGAGGAGTTGACGCTGACTGTTTGTGAGGATTGATACCTTTGGGTGGTATCCAGGGGGTTTGTTGACCTCGGTTAGAAGGTCCGGGATCACCATCCCCATCATCGGTTTGTGGGATAGTATAGTGAGGTTTTTCAGCATGATGAATTCTGGCAGTTAAGTTTTGTATTAATGCTTGAAATTCAAATAGTTGCTTGTCAAGATGGTCTCTTTCTTCTTGACAATGCTTTTCTCGCCAAGCGGCGGCATCGTCTTTTGGTTGCTTTAGTAGCTGCTCCGCTTTTTTCTTGTGATCAGTGAGGATTTGTTGCCAGGTAGTATCCCGGGTTTTTGAAATGTCTTTGTAATTCGAAGAGTTCCTGTTCCAGAATCCTATCGCGGTCTTCTGCCAATCCCGCATCCTGTTTCTGTTCTGCTTCTTGTTGTCTAAATTCACCAGCTATTTCAGGTGTTAGATGATCTCGCTCCACTCAAGTTGCCCCCTCTAGTGTTAATAATACATGTGTGGCATCGCTTAACTCCTTGTTGACAATTGTTTCGCCTTTTGCTAACTGACTTTGTAGCAATTGTAAGTTTCCGTATTGCACCCTAGTAGCATCATAAGATAATGCTTCCAGAGCTATTTGACTTTCATCGTGGCTCTCATGTATAGTGGATGAAATAAACTAAAATGCTGGGGCAATTTGTTTTTTAAGGAGTTCGGTGGAATGTGTGGGGTTTCTCGAGTGTTGCCGGAAATTCGAACGGGTTGCAGACTTTCCAATCTGGAAAGGTGCACTTGTCGATCGACTTATTGCTAATGAGCCAGGTCCAGACTAAATCGTGAGAGGTCAACATCAGCAAAAATATTACCCTGGATTCTGTGCGTTCTGTCAGTCTGACATACCTGATGCTAGAAAGCAAATTGCGAATCAGGACACTACCACCCACCTACACAATGCACCTGACGTAACCTGATGCACCACCTAATCCTGAGGACGTACCAGACACAGCACCTAATTCTCAAGACTCACCAGATGCAGCACCTAATTCTCAGGACAAACTGGGCCCAGTACCTAATACTCAGGACGCCATCTGACCGGAAACCACATCTTCCTGAGATAAGCGAATAGTCCCCGCTTTACTCTTTTCCGACCTTGGTCAACCTGGTCACAATAGATTTCATTCTGTCAAACTATTAAATTTACTACAAGAAGGCTTCTATTGTTCTAATAAATATGGAAAGCCTGGGCTCAGCCTCCCCCACCTGAGCCACCCCGCTTTCTGGGACCCTATAGCTCCATGGACCATTGGCACCACAGGGCATACCTTATTCCTCTGTGTAGCTGGCGTCGAGCCCAACAATCCCCTGCAATCAGGTCCAGGATCACAGAAGCAGTTGTGAAGGGATCTGCCCTCGAGTTCTGGGATGGCTAGCATTCCACCCCATTCAACCCTGTAACTTCATGAATAATAGCACTCTGGGGATGAATCTTATACCGCTGGAGAGCTGGCAGCGAGCCCAGGAACGTCCATTTATCGGATTCAGGATCGATTGTGTGGCTGTGGTGGAGTGTTGCAGGTGTGGCCGCGGAGTGTGGATTTTGACTCAGAGTGTTGTGATGAAAAGAATGTATCGCGTCGCATACAGTTTGAGGATAGGTGCCGACAAACCACCAGGCCCTCGAGAGTGTTATGGCTATTACTGGCTTTCAGACTGGAGTGAGCTGGCATTTTCGCTCATTCCAAGATGATGTTCTGCAAATAGAACTCTGAGTGCCAAGGTTACTCTGCCCAGGGGTCTTTAGCGTAAATATAAAGATTAAGGGTACGATGGCTTTCTCACCTGACGCGAGCACTAACTATATTTTCTGTGCCAAGAAATACCCCTTCCTCACCCTAGGGCTGGGCCTCAGACTTGGAGAAGGCAAGGAGGGTGCTCAGGGGTAGTGGTAAATCCTGATATACGATGGTGTTGAGGTTCAAGTCTGGATGCATGAGACTCTGGGTTGCTTAGTTGCATGTGTCCGGACGGAACCCAGTACTGAGAAGAGTGTCGAGTCGAACAAGACGCAATCAGATATGGCCCGTGACAACAGGACGCACAGAGCGCAGAAGACGCCGAGTCCAGACTATGAGAGTCAGGACCCAACACCCCCACATCTGACGCAGGAGGACTTTTTGCTGATACACATCATGGGGCGAAAGATGAAGCAGGGGTGTTGAACTTTCATTATCTGCCATAGGATCATCTGGGGATTCATCATAGAAGGAGGCTTGGAAGGGAAAAGGTCAACCAGATTGGCTTTCAGTCATCTAATAATGAAATAGCAGATTAACAAATCTGATAAGAATAGGTTCTGGTCTTTCGCCTTTTTGGAGGAAATGGGTGATAAAAGGACCCATATATCGTGTGCCACCAGTTTTGTTCAAAGGAATTAATGTATTCCTGGGAGTCTTGGGAGAGTTGATCTAAGCGATCAGTAGAAAATGTTCGGTGAAAGATTGTTTTGTGGGTTGACGATAGGGACAGGAGGGTTCGTGGGGGAGAAGGAGTGGAGTACAGTGAAGTCACCATTGCTTCTAATTCTGGTTCTGAATCATGCAAAGGTTCTTTGGTTGGTTGGGATGCGTCAATATCACTCTCAGTGGGTTTTTCAAGAATGAAAAAAGAATAGTATAGAATCACAAAAACTATTACCCTACTGGGAATAGCTTACCGAATATTTAAGAGCGAGGCATATGGCTCCATAGGATAACCATATATCTGAACCCAAGTTCCCAGAGTTATGAGCTTCACAGAGGCGTCTGGAAGACGACTGAGAACAGTGGATGAGAGCATGTTTCAAGATATGTTTAACAGATTGGAATGATGTTTAGCGAATACTACTCCTCACATTTTCTAGTTGCATATGCTTTAGCCGCATAATGCTTTGATAGCTGGATATCGTAACTGATCACTCCATATTCCATATTACTATTGGTATGTGGGCATTTGGGCCGCATATTCATTTATAGTCTATCATGATGAAGAGATTGAAGACTGTCTACTGGTGGAGTGGGGACACCCTCAGATGAAATAGCAGTTCAGAAGATTCTCTGAGTCAAGCTGAGCAAGTTCTCAGGGTCAAACGGTGTTCTTACTTTGTTCTGACGAACTGCATTGTTAAGAAGATACTTCTTAACTAGTGAAGTCGAAATAGAATGATCATTAGTATAAATAGAGGCCTCTCTCTCGGTGGTCGAAGAATCATCAAGCAACGGAGAAGAGACCTTAACAATATAACAAGTTAGCGAGTTATATTTTACCTCTTTGATATTTGACTACACTTTATTACTTTACCTTTACCAAAACTATTACCTACGAGCCTTCCTGACTATTATCCGTTGTCTCAAATATCCTTGATGTAGTTAGCTCAGAATCCTACCCTGTCCACTACCCCGTAACACTATATTGTCATTTTTCTGTCACCAAGGCTCACACCCTACCTCATGCTATCAGACTTGATTGCCTGTCTGATCCTTTACTATCTTTTTTTCATTCTTCAAAACCCTATCGAAACTGCCATTAACCTATCTCAACCAACCAAAGAACCCTTGGACGATTGGGAATCAGCGTCAGAAGGCGGAGGTACATTACCATGCTCAAATCCGGCTCCCCCACCAACCGTTCCATCCCGATCGTCCACCCCGGAAACGATTATTCCTCAATCTCTTCCTATAGATCACCAAGATCACATCTCTGAGAGCTACCAGGAATATATTGATTCTCTCAAACACAACTGGTTGCACACAAAATACCGGTCCTTTCGTGACCCATTGCCTTCAAAAAGACGAATGACCAAAACCTCTTCTTATCAGATTTGTTAATCTGATATCTCACGATAAAATGACCATAAACCAACCTGGTTCACTGTTTCCTTTTGAAGTCTCCTCCCAGGAGGAAACACGAGATAATTCTATGGTAGATGATCGTAGCTCAACAGCTCAGGCTTCATCCTTCGCCCCATCATCTGGACCGCTCATGATCTTCTCTGAACCTGGCTCATTAGCAATGAGTCGATCCACAAGTGCACCTTTTCAAGCGGGAACATCTACCTCCCGCTCTACCTTCTGACAACACTCGAGAAATCCCGCAAATCCTACCGAACTCCTTAAACGACAAATTGCTCTAGCATTTAAAATTATTTCGTTCATCATACATCAGGGCCAAGATGAAAATCTAATAGGTCTCGAAGCATTATCATATGATGCTAGGGTTCAATATGGTAGTTTACAATTGCTACAAACTTAGCTAGCCAAGGGCGCATCAATTGTCGCCCAGGAGATAACCAATGCCAAGCGGGCATTGACAACGCTGGAAGGGGCCACTCCAGTTCAGCGAGAATGTCTAACAGCTGACATAGCTAGAGAATTTAGACGACAGGAAGTACAACAGAAACAGGATGCGGAATTAGCAGAAGTCCACGATAATAATCTGGAACGTGAAGTTCTCAAACTAAAGGATCAGTTCAAAACCCGGGACGCTACCTGGCAACAAATTCTCCATGATTATGAGGAACGAGCGGATCAGCTACTAAAGCAACAAAAGACGATGCTGCCGCTCGGCAACAAAAGGATCGTCAAGAGGCCTGAGACCTCCTTGACAAGCAACGATTCTAATTTGAAGCATTATTATCAACCTTAACTGCAAGAATCGATCGTGCTGAAAAGCCTCAGTATACCATTCTACCAACCGGTGGTGGTGATGGTGACTCTGGACCGTCTAACCGAGGTCAACAAAACCCTTGGATACCACTTGAAGGTATCAACCCTGACAAAGAGTCAGCATCAACCTCTCAACGGAACAAAGGAAAGGAAGTTGATTGAGGAGGAAACAACCAACTACCGCCCCCACAAGGTAATACTGGTGGAGATCCCAACCCAGACGACGATGACGATGATGATAACGACAAAGATGGAAATGATGGCAGGGGCAGGAGAGGCGGACGTCAGGAACGAAACGCTCAAAGAGCATCGCTTCCAAGAGATGTTTCTCCCTGTAATAGAGCAGTACTAGAATTTCTGCAGAGTCTCAGTACTTCTCAGCAACCAACAAAAAACACTGCGGAACCTGCCTATTTTTTTCAAGGAGAAGATAACCAAGATGTTAGAAACTGGTTAACCGTATGTGAAGATTACTTCGATCGCAACCCTGCTCAATGGGAGAACCACTCTCATCGCATCGTATTCGCCTTAGGAAAGACTAAGGGAAATAGCGTAGGACCTTTTTCCGCGAAATACCCGAAGGTCATGGGGGGTTTAGGTGGTTAAACTCAAGACCCTGGCCATTTCACGTAGGAACGATTTCGGCAAGTGATTATTAAACGGTACATGGGTATTCAAGAGGAACGACAAGCCCGAGAAGAAATGGATAAAATTATCTATAAGGGCACAATTGATACATACCTTCTACTCCTCGAAAATCTCAACATTAAGGCCGGTCTCACAGGAATAGCGTGGAGGGTTAAAGTTGAAAGCAAACTTCCACAGGATATCCTTCGTCGATTATTCCACTTCAAGTTCAACGATGATGATCACTGGGTAGATACCTTACAGGAAGTTGGAAGACAGGAAGAAGAACTTCTCGAACGTGGGAAATTGTCAAAATCCCTATCGACCCCTCACAGCCCCACACTAAAGCGCAAGCGACATGGGTCAGAAACAGGATTCACCACAAAGTTCGAGAAAAACTTGAAGAATGATAAACCTCGAAAGGATAATATCTCTCGATGGAAATCTCGACAGACAACAAGTGCGAAGTGAACCGGTCATAATTGCAAGGATCAGCATACCAACTGGAAGAAAGCTCATGAAGGAATTGCCGAAGATGTAGTTGAACAATGGAAGAGGGGAAAATGTTGCACCGATTGTACACTCAAGAACCACAGTTGGAGAAAATGTCAAAGTCGATCGTAGTGGCAACTACTTTCCCTTACAGGGATAGTGGAAACCCTAAACCTCACGGGAAGCCACACACATCAACACTCGCTATCCACAACCCTCCACCGTCACGTTCAGACCAAGTCCCTAATATTAACCGAGTACATCGAGAAATTACTATCCTGGTTTGGGAATTGTCTGATACAGAAATGACCTAAAGGAATCATGTCGCAAATAAATAAAGTATCGTCTTTTCATAAGTCTATAAGTCCTTATTGACCTCGCCTAGAGGACAGACTAGAGCGGATGTCACCGTGCCTTATGAATCGCAAGGTCACAGGTAAGTGTCGCCTTAAATCTTGTGAAGCAAGCAGGTACCATCTATTCTTAAGGCAAGCGGAAAGCGATTACAAAACTTAATTACAAGTGTTTATTTCCTTGGCATTCTCGGTACAAAGTCTTGGCCCGCGTACAAAGACTCTCACTGCAGAACCTGGACTATTCACCCACTGTGCAGGAACCGACATTTACGGAATAGGGTACCTGTGTGGTTGCCACCCCAAGGAGGACTTTTGGTGTTGCTACCTTCCTAGGAAAGCTGGCTTTGGCTTCCTGACTCAGACATTTTCCCTCAGTTCGGACATGGTTCACTAGGTAGATTAAGGGCAGCCTCGCCGCTCCACTACCTAGCTAGCCATAGTAACCTGTACTCAATTATTGTTGCCTCCAACGAGACTCGAACGCTTGACCGCCTGGTAGCAAGGGCGGCCAACCCATCACTAATCCAAATAGCCCGTAGCGAACAGTTCCGAATGTTGGTCTAATGTTCACGTATTATACCCAAGTCTCGTGTTACGCCAAAACAGCGAAAACAGGTTTATGTGACAACACTTGTTGCTATGTATCAACAAACAAATGTCACTAAGACAACCATGTTACACAAAAGATAAGTTTTGTTTTATTTTTCCATTTTTTGGCGTTAAGATTTGGCGCGTTTAGTGGGCGTTATAATTTTGGGAACCCCTCCGCAGGGGGTAAAGAACGCGGGTAGTGGGCCACCTAGAAGTATAAATTGTTTTAACCTTTGTAATAGTTTGTGTGAGCAGAGCTTATTGGCTGAAACAACGCGGCCGTTGTCACAACACCCGCAACCCACACGATAAAACCACCATGCATATCAAGCGTGGTAAGTAACAACTACAATTACGCCCTAAGCGAACGGATCGTAGGCAAATACGCATATACAAGAGCCCGAACGTTATAACTGTCCTGAAAGACATGCGCACAGTTATATCCTCAGCAAACGCTATCGAATCCCGGTCCTGTTGGACTCCAGATTGCATATTTTCCTGATCAATGAGCAACTCTTTGAAGACCTTCACATCCCTTACTACTCGAGAACAGATGCAGTTCAAATAGCAGGTTTCACTGGAGAAACTATTTCTTCCAGCTGAACAAATTTCACCAAACCTCTCTTCCTAGAAATTGGAAACAACAAACACCTTTCTCTCGTTTTCTGCGCAATAGCTCCAGCAGGAAAACATGGTATGATAATACCATTCGGCTGGTGGCATGAGGAATACCCTATTAGAAATATTGCAAATCCGAAAGACGGGTTGTTGAACGATAACGAACATCATGCACATTTACTTCCCACAGATGAAACGACCTCGGTAGAATGGGATGAAGATGTTCTAAATAACGCAAGTGCAGTGGTCATTGGTAGAATAGAAAATGTTGACAAGGAAAAGATTACGATCATCGGCCGCCTAGCAGACAGGTACCACGACCACCTCGAACTATTCCCTCCATCTACAGCTGAGAAACTAGCACCCCGCCGTACATTCGACCCTGCCATCGACCTTAAACCTGATACGCAGCCATCTTGGGGTCCGATTTATCCTTTGTCTCAAAAACATCTTGAGGCTCTACGCAAATACCTCGACAATATGCTCAAGGAAGGAAAGATTTCCCCGAGCAAATCACCTGCTGGCGCCCCAATCCTTTTCATTCCCAACCCTGATGGTCGTCTACCGCTTGTTGTTGACTACTGTGGACTCAATAAAGTCACGATTCACAACAAATATCCTATCCCCCTGATGACGGAACTGAGAGATCAAGTCCGTGATGCTCAGATCTTTACGAAGTTGGACCTAAAGGATGCTTTCCATCTGATCAGAGTTCGTAAAGGGGATCAATGGAAAACCGCTTTTCGGACCAGGTATGAACATTATCAATACCGAGTAATGCCTTTTGGGTTAGTTAACGTACCAGCCACCTTCCAGACTATGATGAACAAGATCCTACGGGAATTTCTTGCCCAAGGAGCTGTTGTATATATAGACGCTATTCTTATCTACTCCAAGACTGTTGAGGAACATATTATTCTCGTTGGGAAGGTGCTACAAAGGCTCCGCGACTACCGGAGGGCAATCTCCTTGGAGAAAAGCTTGTTTCATATTATAAAGTGGACTTCTTGGGTTATGTTGTGGTGACAGATCTGGGAACAATAAACGAGAAGAAGGTGGAGTCTGTTAAGGCTTGGAAAACTCCAGCCTCAGTTAAGGATGTTCAGATTTTTATCGGGTTCGCCAACCTTTACCGACGATTCATAAAGAACTTCCTGGCTCGTTGCGCTCCGATAACCACTCTGTTGAAAGGAGATCCTAAGAAATTCTTTTGGGGCAAAGAACAGCAAGAGGCCTTCGATAACCTCAAGTTCAGCTTTATATCAGCACCAATCCTATCCCATTTCTATCCAGAACTTGACACCGTTGTGGAAACAGATGCCAGCAATTATGCCCTAGAATATATCTTGTCGTCGTTTCATGGAAAAAGACTTCATCCTGTCACCTTCGATTTCCGAAAGCTTAGCCCAGCTGCGTGAAACTACAACATCCATGACAAAGAATTATGGGCTATCCTCGTTGCCTTCATGGAATGGAAACAGTACTTGGAAGGAACGGAGAAACCAATAACCGTCTATACCGATCATCAAAACCTACAATATTTCGTTACAAAAAAAGCCTGGAGGCACCAACAGATTTGATAGGCACAAAAATTGTGTGGTTTCAATTTCAAAATCGTCTACTGACCAGAGACCAAAGGGGGCAAGCCCGACGCTTGAAGTAGGCGGCCAGAGTACTGCCCTGAAGAGGCAGCTATGAATCGCAAACTACAAATTTTGAAACCTCAGCACTTCGGAAAATTCCAAATCGCAGTCCTGTAGGGAACAGATTCTGAACAGCTTCAACAGGAATTGCCTCAACTAGAAAAGGCAATGGGTATTCAGATTCAAAGGCTTGACGAAAAAGCCCGAATCCCCACCAAAGGATCCAAGCTTGCAGCAGGACACGCCCTCTACAGCATCGAAGATATACTTATCTCAGCCAACAGCTAAGTACTAGTGAAAATCGGCTTAGCGGTCGCAGTACCAGAAGGAGCCAACGGCAGCATAGCCCCATGGAGTGGCTTAGCAACCAAAGGTATCACGGGAGATGCAGGAGTTGTTGATGCAGATTATAGAGGCGAAGTCAAAGTCCTACATGTTAATCATGGGAAGTGGGATTACGAGGTTAAGATAGGAGAATGTAACGTATTATACCTAGTTATGGGTCACCCCCTAGTAATGGGTCACTATTTTCACTTGGTCAAAAGCAACAAAACTTACAACAACTCACTCACTATATATCTGGAGAAGCTGATATTTGAATAGTTCAATGTCTTGCACTTGGTAATAATCAGCATAAAAAACTATTAGCACAATAAAATAAACTGCACTCTTAAAACACACAAGTGATAATTGATGATTGAATTACTATTTGTTAGTTAATCAGTACTTGGAATAGATTTCTAGTTAATCTTTCCATATAGCAAGTATTAGGAATATGTTATTCATAGACTCTAGGTATTAGAAATGGAAATTTCCATCTACAAAACGTGAGCTATAAGTTTGAAAACAGGGTAAATTGAGATACATCAGCAAAAAATATTCTCCCTCATGTATTACATACATATCTCCCTGTATCACCTGGTAATACCATCTCCCCCTATACCCCCCATGCCTCTCATTTTTCCGTCCTTTTCTAAAGGCCCATGG
>Ga0307513_10003160_pt1 | contig 22491 bp, 17 predicted proteins | sample 15_EM_MG_FD_202174 | JGI IMG/M metagenome (GOLD analysis project Ga0307513, IMG submission 202174) | Populus trichocarpa ectomycorrhiza microbial communities from riparian zone in the Pacific Northwest, United States - 15_EM | ecosystem: Host-associated > Plants > Roots > Unclassified | place... | reverse complement strand
CGATGTATCGAACTCATTACCCCTCCTTTGAGGGTTCGGGTGATCGGTGCGAGTGCTCAACTTGGCTGCGCGAACGAAGGCAGTCGCAGCATCGGCGCCGGCTCGTAGGTAAGCCGAGAAATGCGAACGTCCGCAACGTCGTCGGCCGGGGGACGGGAAACATGCGGGATCCGGAACCGAGATCGAAGGGCGGCGTGGCCGCTGGCGCGTGAGGTCCGGCGTGCGGGATCCCGCACGGGCGTGGTGGCAGATTGGTAACGGGCTGTCCCTGGCCAGGGATTCTTGGTGTTATGAGGGCTGGACATCGGGAGGGTTCCATGAGGGACGTCCAAGAGGCGCTGATGATCGGCACCGCGGTGCCATCGCTGATCCGATCGGGATGCACACCCGACGCGGATATCGTCTACCGCACGTTGGTCACGGCCGGGCCGGGCACCAAGCCGGCGCTTCGGCGCGATCTGGAGATGGCCCCGGCGCGGATCGACCGGGCGATCGACGAGCTTGTCTCGCTTCACGCGGTCGTCGCCCACCACAGTGCCCGCCACGCCGTCACGCTCTGGTGTGCGCGGCCGCCCGCCGAGGTCGTCGCGGGACTGCACCGACGGGCGCGGGGTGACCTCTCGCGGGACCGGTCAGCCGGCGACACGCCACCCGTACCGGTGCCGGCGTTGGTGGACCTGGGGGATGGGCTCCGGCATCTGCCGACGCGCGCGGCAACCCGGCAGCGCTTGCAGCAGTTGACGTCGGTCGCCCGCACGGAGCATCTGGCGATGCATCCCGAGCCGGCGTTCGACGGGGAGTCGACGCACGCCGCCCTGCCGATGGATCGCCTACTGCTCAACCGTGGCGTGCGGATGCGTGTGCTTGGCGTCCATTCGCCGGATGCAGACCCTCTGTTGATATGCGGGCGCCGGCAACACGAGCTCCAACCCGACTACCGCCAATCGGCGAGTCTGCCGATGAAGCTGATCGTCATCGACCGTACCGTCGCGTTTTTCCCGGTCGACCCCGCGAACCTCGACCGGGGATACCTGGAAATCTCACAAACACCTGTCGTCTCCGCGCTGGTCGCCGCCTTCGAGCGGCAATGGCAGCAGAGCTGGAATGCCGAGGAGGCAGCCATGCGGGAGCTGACGCTCAACCCCCAGCAACGAGCACTCGTCGCTCTGCTCGCCGACGGGCACACCGACGTGACCGCGGCCCGCGCACTGGGCATCAGCGCACGGTCGGTGACCAAGATCCTGCGTGGTCTGATGGATGAGCTCGAGGTCGACAACCGCTTCCAGCTGGGCATCGCGTTGGGCGCCGCGCGTATGGTGCCGCCTCCGCGCCGGGCGTCGCGCAATTCGGAGCAGGGCGATGGCTGACATGCGCGTCACGAGGTGGCTGGCCATGGCCACCGCCGCCATCCTGGTCCTGACAGCCAACCCGGCGAGCGCGAGCATCAGCTGGTCAAGCCCGCCATGCGCGACCGGCGCGATCACCGGCCACTCGTTGCAGCTCGGTGACGAGGCCGGGCCTTTCCGCAGCCGCCACATCCGCTTGGACGGTTGGAGCGCGCTGTGCACGACACCCGACCGGCAGTACCAGTTCGGGGTCATCCTCTACAGCGGGGACCAGGCACGAATCGGGCGGCTCACCACGTACCAGGAGCACGGCCCCACGACCTTCGCCTACATCATCGAGCACCTCTCGATCGACACCGGACCGCCGACCGCGATCTGCATCGCGTCCGGCCGCGCGGACCGGATGTCCTGCGTGTCCGTCACCAACCAGACCGACACCGCCCCCATCGACGTCACCGACGCCCGCGTGTTGCCCTGGCCGCTCGGAGGATGCGGCAACTGTGTCACTGATCCCTGACTGAGGATCCCTCAGCACGCTCCGGACCCCACGGCACCCGCCGTCGTCATCGATCCGGCCACGCGTTCCTCACCTGTTGATCACAGGCGTTGCTAGCCTGATCCGGTCGCAGGACACCCTCGGGGGAGGCTGGCGTGGTGCACTCGGTGATGTTCGGGGTGCTGGGACCGGTCGAGGCATGGGTGGGCGGCCACTGCGTCGACATGGGTGGGCCGGACACCAGAGCGACTTTGGCGACGTTGCTGCTGGAGCGGCAGCGGGTGGTCCCGGTCGAACATCTTGTCGACGCGGTCTGGGGTGAGGCACCCCCGCCGAGCGCCCGCACGCAGGTGCAGGATCGCGTTTCCACGCTGCGCCGGCTGTTCGACGGCGCGGGTATAGCGGGTGACATTATCGAGACCCGGGGCAGTGGATACGTCCTGCGAGTCGACTCCGGACAGTGCGACGTCGAGGTTTTCGAACACCGGGTGTCGGAGGCCGAGACGTTTCTGAGCCACGGCGTCACCGATTCGGCGTTTTCGCGCCTGTCGCAGGCGCTGTCGTTGTGGCGCGGCGGTGCGCTCGACGGATGCGGCACGCCGCGCCTGAGCGCGGCCGCCAAACGGCTCAACGAGCGCCGCACGAATGTGGAGCTGCGCCGCATCGACCTGCAGATCGACCTCGGCCAGCTCGACGACGCGATCGGCCGGCTGTCCGAGCTGGTGTCCGAACACCCGTGGCACGAGCGCCTCGTGGCCCGCCTGATGCTCACGCTGTACCAGCAAAGCCGCCGGCGGGAGGCACTGGAGTGCTACGAGCGGCTGCGCCGCGGCCTCGCCGACGAGCTCGGCGTCGACCCCAGTCCGGAGCTCCGCGAGCTGCACGGCCGGATACGGCGCGCCGAGCCGGAGCCGCGGGTCGCCCCGCCGGTGCCGGCGGATCGGCGGGGCGTGTCGGTACCGCGGCAGGTCGGCGTCGACCCAGGACCGGAGCCGGTGGCCGTTGACACCGCACTGCTCGACGCCGCCGCTGACGGGCTCAACGCGTCGGCGGCGGAGCCCGATACCCGGCCGGCACGGGCCGGACGGTGGATCCCCGAGCACCCGATGCCCTCGCAACTGCCCACCGACGTCGCGTCGTTCACCGGCCGGGAGCGCCACCTTCGGCAGCTTGACGGCCTGCTGGCGGAGCCGGAAAGCAGCCAGACCAAGGCCGTGGTCATCGCGGCCCTCTCCGGCACCGCCGGCGTGGGTAAGAGCACGCTGGCCACGCATTTCGCGCACCGGGTCCGGCACCGGTTTCCCGACGGGCAGCTCTACGTCAACCTGCGCGGATTCGACCCGAGCGGCTCGGTGATGAGCGCCGCGGAGGCGGTCCGCGGCTTCATCGACGCGTTCGGTGTGCCGGCCGACCGCATCCCGGCCAGCCTGCACGCGCAGGCCGCCCTGTACCGGAGCCTGCTCACGGACCGGCGTGTACTGGTCCTGCTGGACAACGCCCGGGACGCCGATCACGTCCGCCCGCTGCTGCCCGGCTCGCCGGGCTGCCTGGTGCTGGTGACCAGCCGTAACCAGCTCACCAGCCTGGTGGCGACCGACGGGGCGATCCCGGTCACGCTCGACCTGCTGTCGTCCGCCGAGGCACGGACCCTGCTGGCCCGGCGGCTCGGCGCGGATCGGGTGGCCGCCGAGCCCGTCGCCGCGGACGAGATCGTCGCCTCGTGCGCGCGGCTACCGCTCGCGGTCGCCATCGTGGCCGCGCGGGCCGCCACACACCCCGATTTCCCGCTCACCGCGCTCGCCGACCAGCTACACGCGACCGACGGCTTGGACGCGCTGGCCGGGGATGACCCGACCAGTGACGTACGAGCGGTCTTCTCCTGGTCCTACCACGCACTCAGCCCGGCCGCGGCCCGGCTGTTCCGGCTGCTGGGCCTCCATCCTGGCCCGGACATCACCGCACCAGCCGCGGCGAGCCTCGCCGGCGCACCGATCGCGGAGGTACGCCTTCCGCTGGCCGAGCTGGTACGCACGCACCTGGTCACCGAGCGCGGCCCGGGCCGGTACGCCTGCCATGACCTGCTGGTCAGCTACGCGACCGAGCTCGTCCACGCCCACGACCCGGAAGCGGACCGGCACGCGGCGCTGCACCGGCTCCTCGACTACCTGGTGCACACCGCCTACGCCGCTGACCGCCTGCTCGACCCGCACCGGGAGCAGATCGCGCTGGCGACGTCCCGACCGGGCGTGGCGCGGGAGGCGCTGGCCGACCACGACCAGGCACTCGCCTGGTTGGCCAGCGAGCACCCGATACTGCTCCTCGCCGTCGAGACGGCCTTGGCCGCCGGCTTCGACACCCACAGCTGGCAGCTCGCCTGGGCCATGACCACGTTTCTCGAACGCCGCGGAAACTGGCACGACCTCGCCAATGTCCACAGTGTCGCCCTGCGGGCCGGCGAGCGCCTCAACGACGCGGGGGTACGCGCCCACGCGCACCGGCGGATCGCCCACTTCCGCATCTGGTTCGACGGCGACAGCGCCGAGGCCCACCTACGGCAGGCACTGGACCTGTACCGCGATCTCGGCGACGAACGCGGCCGGGCCCAGATCCATCTCAACCTCGCCGTGGTGTGCGAGCGGCGGGGGCAGCACCGCACGGCGCTCACTCACGCCGTGCAGGCCCGCCGCAGGTTCGAGAGCATCGGCGAACGGGCCGGGCAGGCGGACGCCTGCAACGCGGTCGGCTGGTTCAGCGCCCACATCGGCAACCACCAGGACGCCCTCGCCCACTGCCAGGAGGCGCTGCGCCTGTACCAGGAGGACGGCGACGAGAAGGGCGAGTCGCACGCGTGGGACAGCCTCGGGTACATCAACAACCTGCTCGGCCGCCCGCCGGAGGCCATCGACTGCTACCGGCGCGCGCTCGCCCTGCGGCGCAAGCTCGGCCATCGCTACTTCGAAGCCCGCGCGCTCGAGAGTCTCGGTGACATCCAGCGTGCGACCGGCGAGCTGGACTCCGCCCGCGACGCGTGGCAGGAGGCCCTCGCCATCCTCGACGCGTTCGGACACCCCGACGCGAGCCAGGTCAGAGCCAAACTGGAGACCGCCGGTACCGCGCCCGCCTGAGGCTGTGGCGATGGCCCAACGCGGCCGCCGGGCCGCCGTGATCCACTGTGGATCGGGAGCGGGGCCGGCGGCCCGCCGCGCGGATCAGTAGTCGCAGTACGGGACCTGGTAGTCGATGAGAAACCTGTCGCTCGGCTGAAGATAGCGCCAGGTCGACTCGCAGTTGGTCAGCGACGGCGCGTGGTCACAGGCGTTCGGGGATTGCGCCGCGCCGTAGACGAACTGAGTGCTCTGCTACCAGACCGAGTCGTAGCAACCCGGTCCGCTGCAGAACAGCGGTATCGGCACGACGACGTCGGTGTCGGCGTCAACGCAGCCGGCGGCGGTGCAGTCCCGGGTCGGGCAACAGCGGCATCGGTCCAGTGTGGAGGGGCGTGGCAAGGCCGCGCCGGTGCGCCCGACCGGGTCCGCCGGGGCAGCGTGATAGCGCAAGAACCGTCAAGCGGAGGTGCCGCTTGATTGGTACCGTCCAATCGTGTCGTCGCGAACCCGCGAGCTGCTACAACTCCTCGCCGTCGTCAACTCCCGGCTGAGTGAGGACGTCTCGCTGCCAGCCCTGGCGCGGTGGGCGCACCGGTCGCGGTTCGATTTGCACCGCCGGCTCCGGCTGCTGACCGGCCAGCCGCCGAAGGCATACACGACGCGGGTCCGGCTCGCTCGTGCCGCGGGCGACCTGGTGGCCGGCGACCGTCGAGTGTCGGCGATCGCGTTCGACCACGGATTCGGCAGTCATGAGGTCTTCACCCGGACCTTCACCCGCCACTTCGGTCGTAGTCCGCAGAGCTACCGTGCCCGCGGGTTGAACGTGGCCGGCCAGCATATCGCCGCCGTGCACGCCTCGACGGTGAGGGCGACGGCACCCTGCATCAGCCTCTACCGCATCAGCATCACCGAGAGGAAACCCGCTGTGCCCCTAGACATCTCGGTTCGTGACCTGCCCACGGTCCACGCCCTCGTGATACGCCGCCGGGTCACCCGCGACGAGATCGCGACGGCGCTCGCCGAGAGTCTGCCGAGGGTATTCGACTACGCCCAGCGGCATGGGCTGGCGGTCGCCGGGCCGCCGTTCGCCCGCTATCCGGAGGTGGGGATGGGGTCGCTCATCATCGAGAGCGGCATTACCGTCGTCGAGCCCCCGTCAACGGCACTCACTGACGGGATCGAGGCGCTCGTCATCCCGCCGGGTCGAGCGGTGGTGACCATCCATCATGGACCTTACGACAGCCTGTCCGAGTCCTACCAGCAAATCGAGAAGTGGATGCGTGACCAGGGACTGTCCGCAGCAGGAGCGCCGTGGGAGACGTACCTGACCGATCCGGGGGAACGTCCAGACCCGGCGACGTGGGAGACGGAAATCGTCCAGCCCGTGCGGTGACCGGGCACGCTGTGATCGGCCGGCGACGGTCTCGCGGCCATTGCGGCGCCGAACGCGTTGTCGAGGATCGTGCTACGTCTCAAGGGGTATGGGTGCTCCTTGGCCGAGATTGTACGAAGTCGTCGTGGGGGATGCGGTGCCGTTGGTTCAGGTGTCTTTGAGGTAGGTGGGGGTGATGGATGGTGGGATCGGGCCTTTGTTGCGGCGGCCCTGGCCGGTCTCTTCCCAGGCGTGGGCGAGGATTCCGACGCTGCGGCTCAGGACGAACAGGCCGCGGGCGAGCGGTGGGGCGAAGCCGAGCTCACCGTAGATGACGGCGGTGCAGCCGTCCACATTGATGGGTACGGCCCGGTCGCGTCCGGTCGCGAGGATCTGTTCGACAGCCGTTGCGGCGCACAGGTAGGTGCCCGCCACGGTGCCGTCCGCTACTGCCTCCTCGACACGCTGCAACAGCGGGTCGCGGCGGGGGTCGACGGTGTGGAACCGGTGCCCATACCCCGGAAGGTACCGCGAACGCGCCCGCCATTCGGCGACGACCGACGACGCGGCGCGGTCGATCGGTTCACCGGCCTCAACGCGGGCGGTGACCTCGGCGAGCATCCGCATGCACTGCTCGCCGGCGCCGCCGTGTACGTCGCCCAAGGTGTTCACGGCGCTGGCGACGGCGTTGTTCAAACCGATGCCGCAGGTCGCGGCGATGCGCGCGACCGCGATCGACGGCGCGTGCGGGCCGTGGTCCACGGAGGACACGAGGGCGGCCTCGAGGAGCCGCTCCTGGGCAGGAGCCGGCGGTTGCCCACGCAGCAGCAACCAGATCACCCCGACGAAGCTCATCCCCCCGATGAGCTCTTGGACCGGGTGGCCGCGCAGCTCTATCACGTTTGGCTCGACGCGAGAGACCGCGGTGGACCACCAGTCGGCCACGTCCCGAACCGTTGGCGGCGCGGGCTCGTCGCTCATGGCCGTCCTCGCTTCGCTGCGGGCGGCCGTGAGGCTCCCAGCGCGCTGAGTCTGTTGATTCGCTCGCTCATGGCGTGGTCACCTCCCCGGTCGCGGCGGCCAGATCCACGTCAGCGGTCCCGAACTCGGCGTTGTGTTCACCCAACCGCGGCGGCGGAGAGTGTGGCCGCAGCGGGATGCGATTGAGATGTACGCCGTTGCCACTGACCCGCAACGTGCGATCGGGGTCGCCGGGAAACGGAAGGTCTGTGAAGTAGCCGCGTACACGCAGCTGCTCCAGCTCGACAGCCTGTGGAACAGTGAGGATCCGTGCCGCCGGAACGCCCGCCGTGGACAGCAGTTGCTCCCATTCCAGCGCTGGACGGCGTCGCAGTGCGACGTTGATCTCGTGGTTCAGGACGGTCCGGTTTGCCTTGCGCGCCTCGCGGTCGGCGAAGCGCTCGTCGGTGACGAGGTCGTGCCGGTCGATGAGCCGGCACAGGCTCTCGAACTGTTCCTGCCGGTTCGCGGCGATGTTGAGCGGTCCATCGGCCGCGTCGAAGGTGCCCGATGGAGCGGCGGTGGCGTTCTGGTCTCCCATCGGCTCCGGCCGAACATCGCTGACGAGGTAGTTCGAGGCCGCCCAGCCCATGGCCGACAGAGATGCCTCCAACATGGACACGTCGAGGAAGACGCCTCTGCCGGTGTGTGCCCGGCCGGCGAGGGCGGCGCAGATCGACATCGCGGCGACCAGGCCGCCCACCGAGTCGCAGACCGGGAACCCGACCCGCAGGGGTGCCGTCTCGGGGGTGCCGGTGATGCTCATCATGCCGGAGAGTCCCTGGATGATCTGGTCGTACGCGGGCGCTTGGCTCATCGGCCCGGCCTGGCCGAAACCGGAGATCGCGCAGTAGATCAGCCGCGGGTTGGTGCGGTGCAGCTCCTCCCAGCCATAGCCCATGCGTTCCAGGACGCCCGCGCGGAAGTTCTCCAGCAGGACGTCCGCGCCGGCCAGCAGCCTTTCGAAGGTGACCCGGTCCTGGGGGTCCTTGAGGTCGAGTTCGACCGATTTCTTCCCGGCGTTCTGGGCGAGGAAGGACGCGCCGATGCCGGCCTTGTTGAGCGCCGGCTCGGGGCCGAGCCGGCGGGCGAGATCGCCGTGCCGCGGTTTCTCGATCTTGACGACCTCGGCGCCGAGCAGCATCAGCTGGTAGCTGCAGTACGGGCCCGCCAGCACGTTGGTCAGGTCGAGGACCCGTACGCCGCGCAACGGTCGGTCTTCCATTCGCTGCCCCTCGCCGTAACAGTTTCGGAACCACCTATTGCCACGATGGCCTCGCCGCCCGTACGTTACACGTAGTCCGTACAACGGTCCAGAAGGGCCACTTAGTGGTTCAGACTAGGGAGCGGCGATGCTCGACCACCTCCTCCGGACCGCGCCACCGCCCGAGGTCGTCGAGGTTGGCTGCCTGCTGGCCGGCGACTGGGTGAGCGACGGCCCGCAGCTCGACCGGGTCGGTCCCTGGGTCCGCCGGGTCGTAAGCACCGCGCGGCAGGCGGGCGAGGCCGACGTGCGGGCGGCCTTGGCGTACGCACGCAGTGGGGCCAAGACGGTCGCCCGGATTTCGCCAGCGGCGCGCGCCGAGGTGCTGGAGCGGGCGGCCGCCGCCGCCATCGAACGGCGGGAGGAACTGGCCCGCCTGTTGGCGCTGGAGCTCGGCAAGCCGGTTAAGGACGGGCGGGGCGAGATCGACCGGGTGGCCGACACGTTCGCGGTCGCCGCGGCCGAGGCCCGCCGGATCGGCGGCGAGGTGCTGCCGGTCGCCGGCTGGGCCCGGGGTGTGGGTACCACCGCGTTCACGCACCGCGCGCCGGTGGGGGTGGCGTTGGCGATCACGCCGTTCAACGCACCGGCCAACCTGCTCGCGCACAAGCTGGCGGCGTCGTTCGCGGCCGGCAACACGACGATCGTCAAGCCGCCGCCGCAAGCCCCGGCTGCCTCGACCGCGGTCGTCGCGCTGCTCCTGGGGGCCGGGATGCCGCCGGAGGCGGTCCAGGTCCTGCACGGCGACGGGCGACTGGGCGGTTCCCTGTGCGCCGCGCCGGAGGTTGGCGTGATCAGCTTCACCGGCAGCGTGGCTACCGGGGCGGCGGTGGCCCGCGCGGCCGGCGCCAAGCGGTTGGTCATGGAGCTGGGGGGCAATGCCGCCACGATCGTGTGCGAGGACGCCGATATCGGTCTGGCCACGCGGATCTGTGCGGCCACCGGCTACAGCAACTCGGGCCAGAGCTGCATTTCCGTGCAGCGGGTCTACGTCCACCGGGACCGCTACGAGCGGTTCCTCGAGACCTTCACCGGCGAGGTGGAGAAGCTGACAGTGGCGGATCCGCTCGATCCGAGCACCGACGTCGGCTCGATGGTCGACGACGACGCGGCCGAACGCGTCGTCGAGTGGGTGGGGGCGGCCGCCGCCGCGGGTGCCACGGTGACTACCGGCGGTCACCGCGACGGCGCCATCGTCGCCCCGACGGTCGTCGCGTCCCCGCCCGAGGATTCCCGCCTGATCCGGGACGAGGTGTTCGGCGCGGCGGTCAGCGTGCTGCCCTACGACGACTTCGACGGCGTGGTGGCCACCTGCAACGGCAGCCGCTACGGCTTGCAGGCGGGCCTGTTCACCAACGACGTCCGCCGGATCGTGACCGCCTGGCGGGAGTTGGAGGTGGGCGGCCTGGTGGTCAACGGTTCGTCGAACTTCCGCCTCGACCACGTCCCGTTCGGCGGCGTCAAGGACTCCGGCTTCGGCCGCGAGTCACCCCGCTGGATGATCGACGACTACACGGTCGTCAAGACACTGATGCTGCGTGGCATGTCCCTGTTCGGCGACCAGGAAGGCACTCGATGAGCCTCGACGAGCTTGTCGACACCGGCAGCGACACGGTCACGGCGGCCGAGGCCATGGTCGCCCAGCTCGAGTCGTACGGCGTCGAGTACGTCTTCGGCACCTGCGGCCACACCAACATCGCGCTGCTGGACGCGATTGGACGCAGCACGATCCGGTTCGTCATCGCCCGGCACGAGCAGGCCGCCGCGCACGCCGCCGACGGCTACGCCCGCGCTACCGGAAAGCCGGGCGTGGTGCTGCTGCACGTCGGCCCTGGCATGACCAACGCCGTCACCGGTGTCATGACCGCCGCGCTCGACTCGGTGCCGCTGGTGGCGATCACCGGCGACATCCCGTCGTACTACCGGGGGCGCCACCCTCACCAGGAGGTGAACCTGCACGCCGACGGTGACCAGGCGGCCATCTACCGACCGTTCGTGAAGCGGGCCTGGCAGGTACACCGGGTCGCCGACCTGGCCCGGTTCACCGAGCGCGCGTTCTGGACCGCGACCTCCGGGCGGCCCGGCGCGGTGCTGTTGAGCGTGCCGATGGACCACTTCTCGCGTCCGGTGCCGCCGGACACCGCCGCCGGCTTCCCACTCACGACCCCGGAGCGGCCCGGACTGCCGGCAGACGTGGCCGGACGGATCGCCGACCTACTCGTCGCCGCGGAGCGACCACTCGTGTACGTCGGCGGCGGCTTGCGCCGCGGTCCCGGCCTGGACGCCCTGCGCTCGCTGGTCGAGCACCTGGACATCCCGGTCGCGCATTCGCTGATGGCCAAGGGAACGTTGCCGGACAGCTATCCGCTCCTGCTCGGCATGCCGGGGTTCTGGGGCCTGGAGCTGACCAACCGGTACACCCGCGAGGCCGATGTCGTCCTGGCGCTGGCCACCCGGTTCGCCGAGACCGACGCCAGCTCCTGGGACCGCCGGTACACATGGCAGTTCCCACCAGGGCGGCTCATCCAGATCGACATCGACCCGGCCGAGATCGGCCGCAACTTCCCGGTCACCATCGGCGCGGTCGCCGACGTGGCCGACGCCGTACGGGCGATCGACGCGGCCGTCCACGAACGGCGGACCGCACCAACCCGACGGCCCGGGCTGCGCGAAACCATCACCGCGACCCGCCGCACCCTCTTCACCGAGAGCCGGGAGCGCGGCACCAGCAAGCAGTTTCCGCTGCGGCCCGAACGGATCCTGACGGACCTGCGAGCCATCCTCCCGCCCGACGCCATCCTCGTCACTGACGTCGGGTGGAACAAGAACGGCGTCGCCCAGTGCTACGAGCTGCCCGAACAGGGGCGCTTCATCACCCCGGGCGGCGCCTCCACGATGGGCTTCGGCCCGGCCGCGGCGGTCGGCGTCCAGATCGCCCAGCCCGACCGCACCGTGATCGCTCTGATCGGCGACGGCGGGATGGGGGCGCAGCTACCGGCGGTCCCGATGGCCGTCGAGCAGGGGGCTCCGGTGATCTTCGTCGTGATGAACAACCGATCGCACGGCACCATCTCCGACCTGCAGTCGGCGAACTTCGGGCGCAGCTACGGCTGCGACTTCCTCGGGCCGGACGGCTCGCCGTACAGCCCGGACTTCGCCGCCTTCGGCCGGGCCTGCGGCGCGGACGGCTACACAGTGGACAGCGCCGACGCGCTCGGCGAGGCACTGCGCGCCGCCATCGCAGCCCGCCGCCCGGCGGTCCTCGACGTACCCATGGTCAACGAACCCGTGCCGACCCCCGGTCACTGGAACATCAAGGACATCTACCAGGGCGTCTTCGACTGAGCGCCGCCTAGTCCGACAACCAGCCACGGCCGCGACGGCACCGTACCGGCCCGGGCCGCCGCCACGCGCCCGGGATCGGCGACCTCTCGGCAGACAAGGGGCCGTTTGTGGCACGCCGCCTGTTCATCCTCAATGGACCCAACCTCGACATGCTCGGCCGTCGCGAGCCCCACCTGTACGGCACGGTCACCCTCGCGGAGATCGAGAAACGGTGTCGTGCGCTGGCCGCCGAGCTCGGCTTCGACCTGTTCTTCGGGCAGTCCAACTCCGAAGGCCAGCTGCTGGACTGGCTGCACCAGGCGTACGACGAGGCGGCCGCGGTCATCATCAACCCCGCCGGGCTGTCGACCCGGTCCGTCGCCCTGCTCGACGCCCTCCGGATGCTCGACCAGCCGGTCCTGGAGGTACATCTCACCAACGTCTTCGGCCGGGAGGCGACCTACCACCAGGAGCTGCTGACGGCGCGTGCGGCCAGCGGGTTCCTCGCCGGCTTCGGCGCGGAGGTGTACGAGCTCGGCATGCTCGGCCTCAAAGGCATGTACGGCGGCGAGCCGGTGTGACCGGGCCGCCGTTGCGGGTAGGCATCATCGGCTGCGGCAAGATCGCCCGAAGTCACGTGACCGCGCTGCGCGAAGTCGCGGGCGTTCAGGTGGCCGCGGTCGCCGATGTCGACGTCGGACGCGCTCAGGCGTTCGCCGCCGGGCACGGCATCCCGCATGCCTACTCCGACGCCGATCAGATGCTCGCATCAGGTTTGGACGCCGTCACCGTCTGCACGCCGCACGGTGCGCACGAGGCCGGTGTGCTGGCGGCGGCACGGCACCGCACGCACGTGCTGTGCGAGAAGCCCGTCGCGCTCACCGTCGCGCAGGCCCACCGGATGATCGCCGCGACCGCCGCGGCCGGAGTCCGGTTCGGCGTGCTGTTCCAGCGACGCTTCTGGCCCGCGGCGACAGGTATCCGCCGGGCGATCGACGACGGGCGGCTGGGCACACCGATCTGCGGCGGCGTGGTCGCTCGGTTCAACCGCGACGCGGAGTACTACGCGGAGCCGTGGCGCGGGCGCCTGGACACGGAGGGCGGTGGGGTGCTCATGACCCAGGCGATCCACCACGTCGATCTGCTGCAATGGTTCATGGGGCCGGTGCGGCGGGTCACCGGCCGGTGCGCCACGCTGGTTCACAGAGGACTCATCGATGTGGAGGACACCGCCGCGGCGGTCGTCGAGTTCGCCTCCGGCGGCATCGCCACGATACAGGCCGGCACGACGTTCCGGCCCGGGCTCGGCGCCCAGGTGTGGGTCAGTGACGCACAGGGGCGCACGGCGGGCGTGACGGAGTTTCCGGAGGGCGTCGGCTTCACCGACATCTCGACCGTCCCCGGCGAGGAGGTGTCCCAGACCGGGCGCGTGCGGGCCGGCGCCCCCGACCTGCCCCTGTCGGAGGTCCACGATCATCTCGTGCGCTACCACGTACGGCAGATCGAAGACTTCGTCGAGGCGGTCCGAGGCGACCGCGAGCCGGCGGTGACCGGGCACGACGCGGTCAGGTCGCTCGAGATCGTCGAGGCGATCTACGCGTCGTCACGTACAGGTGCCGCCATAGAGCTCGGGGACACTTAGCCCTCGCTCGCCGCGAGATACCGCGCGACCATGTCACCGCACATGGTCCGGTACTGGCCGCGGCGCGATGGGTCGAGCAGGTCGCGCCCGAAGATGGCGCCGAACGTGTGCCGGTTCGCCACGTGGAAGACGCAGAACGCGCTGATCATCATGTGTACGTCGATGGCGTCGACGTCGGTGCGGAAGAGTCCTTCCGCTCGCCCGCGGCGCAGGATGCCGTCCAGCATCGAGATCACCGGACCGCTGAGGTCGACCAGCTTCACGAGTTCCTTGACGTGTTCGGCGTTGTGGATGTTCTCGATGGAGACCAACCGGATGAACTCCGGATGGGCACCGTGATGGTCGAACGTGACCTCCGCGACCCGTCGCAGCGCTGTGACCGGATCGAGGTTGTCCACGGTGACCTCGCGCTCGGCGGCCCGGATCCGGGCGTAGGCCCGCTCGAGCACGGCGATGTAGAGCTGCTTCTTGCCACCGAAGTGGTAGTAGATCATCCGCTTCGTGGTGCGGGTCAGCGCGGCGATCTCGTCCACGCGCGCACCGTGGTAGCCATGGGCCGCGAACTGCTCCGTGGCGACGTCCAGGATCTCACCACGCGTTCGCGCGCTGTCCCGCACGCGCCCGGCGGTCTCTGTGACGTGCGTACCGGCCATCACGTCCTCCGATGTCGAGTCGGGTGCGGCGGGAACGAGCTTGCCACGCCCCTTGACTTTCGCACCAACGAGTGACTAACTAACGTACCAGTTCGTATAACAAGACGCCGTCGTCGGATTTCAAGCGGTCAGGATCAGCGACAGGCATTCACCCTCAGCCACTCGACGACCTTGGGCTCACCGGTCCCCACGGCCGGAGGTGACAGAAGGTGTGTTATCCAAATGCGGGCGACGCGCTAGCTGGCGGCGCCGAACGGGTGGCTGAACCCGCGCTCGGACATCTGGCGGGCCATCCGCATGAGGTCGGCGGCGAACTCGGCGACCCGGGTCTCGGTGAAACGGACCGTCGGGCCGCTGAGCCCGAGAGCCGCGATGACCCGCCCGGACGCGCCGATGATCGGGGCGGCTACGGCGGACAGACCCTCCTCGCGCTCGCCGTGGCTCTCGGCGTATCCCCGCGCCGCCGCTTCGTCGATCCACTCGCGCAGCCGTTTGACGTGCCTCGGGCCGTAGGGGGAGCTCCGCGCGATCCGGTCCAGCAGAGCGGGGCTGGCATCGCGCAGCAGGATCTTCGCCGAGGCGCCCGCCCACATCGGCAGCTCGTCGCCGACATGGACCACATGCCGCAAGGGCTGGGGCCCCTCCTGTTGAGCGATGCAGACCCGATACACGTCGCGGCGGACATAGACGTTGACGGTCTCGCGCTGGCGCGCGGCGAGCTCGCGCATGCTGCGCTGCGTATCCGGCGGCAGCTCCCACGAGTTCTGGACCAGGTATGCCCACCGCCAGAGGCCGGGTCCGGCCATGTATCCGTTGGCGGTCGCCCAGAGCAGGCCACTTTGCTCCAATGTCGACAGCATCCGGAGCACGGTCGTCTTCGCCAGGCCGGTCGCGTCCACGATCTCCCGGACCGAGATGGTCGGTCGGTCCTCGCTGAGCAGGCCGAGGATGTCCAACGCGCGTTGCACACTCCGCACGCCCTGCGGGTCGGCGGTCTCCGCCGCCGGGGCCTGCGCTGCCGGAGCACCTCGCCTCATGGGCGCCTCCACGCTCTCCCACTCTCCTCGCGAACCGGTGGATGTGCCGAGCGAACTATCGAACCACGCGTCACCGCGATTGTCCTACGCGGCCGTTCGTTTCACACATCCGTAACGGTCCGGACTCGAAGTCTTGCCAGAAGCGGCGGGCGCCCGTACTTTAACATCAGTCCGCTAGGTGGCCTACGGAGTCCGGCTAGCGGTCCACCCTCGAAGGGGTGTCCGAGCGCGAAGCGGTCCTCACAGCGAGGCCCATCGTGACGACATCCGCCTCCGCCGCCGGCACCGCATGCTGGCGCGCCCGTCTGGTATGGGGAGTGACGGTCCATGACCGCGGAGCAGATGGAGACCCCCGACGGCTCTGCGACGGACGCCGCCGAGCAGGTGCCTCGGCGGTGGGAGCCGAAGTTTCTGCGCATGTGGGCGTCGGTGGAGCTGTCGATCGCCTGCGCCGCGGTGGTGGCCATCTTCGCCAGTGTGCTGTGGCAGGTGATCAGCAGGTACGTGCCGGCCCTCAACTGGCCGGCCGTGGGGGAGATAGCCAACTACTCGCTGATCGTCCTGACGTTCATCATGGTCGGCTACCTCATCGGTAACAACGGCCACATTGCCATCCAGATCATCGACTACGTCGTCAAAGGCCGGGCCCTCGTGGTCGTCAAGGCCGTGTCGGCCGCGTGCACCGCGGTGATCTGCGCGGCGCTGGTGTGGGAAGCGGTCGAGCTGATCCAGGCCTATCCCAACCGGCGCACGGCCGCCCTCGAGATCCCGATCTGGATCCTGTACGCGTTCCCGCTGGTCGGGTTCCTTTCCGGCGCCGTGCGGGCGATCGTGCGCATCTTCCTGGCGAACCAGCCGGATTCCGTTTTCGACGCGGCGGAGGTCCGATGATCCTCGAACTCTGGATGGTCGGCGTCGTCATCGTCCTGCTGTTGTTGATCAGGGTGCCGGTAGGGCTCGCCTTCATCGGCCCCAGCCTGTGGTACGCGCTGGCCGACGGAAACTCCGGCGGGTTCGCGTTGAAGACCACATTCGACGGCCTCAACAGCTTCCCGCTGCTGGCCGTCCCGCTGTTCATCCTTGTCGGAGTGCTGGCCAACCGGCTCGGCATCGCCGACAGGCTGTACGAGTTCTGCCTGGCGGCGCTCGCCCGGGTCCGGGGCAACCTCGCCTACGTCAACATCGGCACCGCGGTGGGCTTCTCGTGGATGAGTGGGTCCGCGCTCGCCGACGTCGCCGGGCTGGGCAAGATTGAGGTTCCGCACATGGTCAAGGCGGGCTACCCGTACAGGTTCGCCGCCGGCCTGTCGGCGTCGTCGGCGCTCATCAGCCCGGTCATGCCACCGAGCATCCCCGCCGTGATCTACGCCGCCACCGCGACGGTCTCCACCGGGGCTCTATTCGCCGCGTCCGTCGTCCCGGCACTGCTCATGGCGGTCGGCCTCTGCGTGTACGTCTTCATCTGGACCGCGCGCCGCCCGGATCTGGCCTCCGTGCCGTTCGACCGCCGGCGGCTGGGCCGCGCGGCGATCGGCACCGTCGGCCCGGCCTTCGTCCCGGTCATCCTGCTCGGGGGAATCCTGTCGGGCACGTTCACCCCGACCGAGGCCGCGTCGGTTGCCGTGCTGTTGATGTTCGTGCTCGGCCTGGTCTACCGCACGCTGACGCTGCGGGTGCTGCTGCAGGCGCTGCGCGAGACGGCCGCCATCACCGGCGGCATCGGGCTGATCCTGGGTTCGGCCGCGCTGCTGGGCCTGCTCCTGACCCGCGCACATGTGTCGCGGGATGTGGCAGAGCTGGTGACATCGGTGTCGACCGAACCGTGGGCCTTCATCATCATGGTCAACATCGTCATGCTCATCCTCGGCACGGTGGTCGACGCTGTGGCCGCCATCCTCGTGACCGTGCCGGTGCTGCTGCCGATCGCCATCGACCTCGGGATCGATCCGGTCTACTTCGGCGTCGTGGTGATCATCAATCTGATGATCGGTCTGCTGACGCCACCCGTCGGGAGCGTCCTGTTCGTCACCGCTTCGGTAACGGGGCGACCGGTCGAAGAGGTGTTCCGCGGGGTCGCCCCGTTCCTGATCCCCTTGATCGGTGTGCTCGTGCTGATCTCCGCGTTTCCCGCCGTCTCGCTGTGGCTTCCCGGCGTGCTCGGCTTCTGACCTCTTCGATTTCCCCAAAGCCAAGCGGAACAAGTCATCCCAACCCTGAGAGGAGAGGGAGCCCGATGTATCCACAACCCGCCGGCTGGCGCCGGCTCGCCGCCCCAGTCGCTGTCACCATGTCGCTGGTCCTCGCCGCCGGCTGCTCCACCGAGAACAACGCGCCGACCGCCGAGGGCGAAAACCCACGCGTGACACTGAAGATCGGCAGCTCCCAGCCCGAGACGCAGCCCAACTTCTACTGCGGGATGAAGCTGCTCAAGGAGCGGATCGAAGGGCAGGACGGCCTCAACCTCACCCTGGATCTTTTCCCGAACAGCCAGCTCGGTCCGGACGCCGAGCGATTCGCCAGCGTGCAGGTCGGTGACATCGATATCGACCTGCAGGGCGGGTCGGCGATGTCGACCGCCTTCCCGAAGATCGGCGTCCTCGACGCGGCGTACGTGTTCAACGACGTCGACCACTTCTTCAAGTGGGTCGACCAGAACGGACAGGACTTCTTCAAGGAGTTCAACGGCGCGACCGATACCACCATTGTGGACGCCTGGTACTTCGGGATGCGTACCTTCACTGCGACCAAACCGATCCGCAAGCCCGAGGACCTCGCCGGTCTGAAGATCCGGTTCCCGAACACGCCCCAGTTCCTGGCCAACGCCAAGGCGATGGGTGCGAACGCCGTCGCGATCGCTGTCGAGGAGCTCTACCTGGCGTTGCAGCAGGGCGTCGCGCAAGGGCAGGAAAACCCGGTCGTCGCCACCCACGCGCAGAAGTTCGACGAGATTCTCAAGGTCGCCAGCCTGACCAACCACCAGGTCGGCACGCACTACGTCGTCATGTCTGACAAGTCGCTGGACAAGATGAGCCAGCCGCAGAAGGACGCGCTGTTCAAGGCGGTCCGCGACATCCGCGCCGAAAACCGCAAGTGTGTCGACGACGAGACCGAGAAGGTGCTCGACGGGTGGCGCGCCGAGTCGGGCCGGACCGTGGTGGAGATCGACCAGGTCGACCGGCAGGCGTTCATCAGCAAGTCCGAGGCACACTTCAACACCTACTTCAAGGGCGCGGACCTGGAGCTGTACAAGAACGTCCGCGCAGCCGCCTGACCACGATCCCCAAAGCGTCCGTGTGTGGAGGGCCGGCAAGCCTGGCCCTCCATGTGCGTCGTCGCAACGACCCGACCGGGAGAGGTGCCTATGGTCCTGATCGGACTTGTCGGCGAGGGTATCCAACGATCACACGCACCCCTGCTCCACCAAGCCGAAGCCGACCGGCAAGGGATCCGGCTCTGTTACACCACCATCGACTCGGGTGAGCGGGGCCTGTTGGCCGGCGACCTCCCGGAGCTGCTGCGCTGGGCCCGCACACTCGGATACCGCGGCCTGAACATCACGCACCCGTTCAAGCAGGAAGTCGTGCGGCACCTCGACGAGCTGTCCCAGGAGGCCACGGTGCTCGGTGCGGTCAACACGATCGTATTCGACGACGGTGCCACCCGTGGCTACAACACGGACGCGCCCGGGTTCGCGCGCAGCTTCGCCCGGGACTTCGCCGACGCTCGGCGGGACGGCGTCGTACAGCTCGGCGCGGGCGGTGCCGGCAGCGCGGTCGCGCACGCCCTGCTGACGCTCGGCGTCCGGCATCTCACCCTTGTGGACCTGGACCGCGGCAAGGCGAGCCGGCTGGCCGGCGCCCTCTCCGCGGAGTTCGGCGCGGACCGCCTCGTTGTGGGGGCACCGGGCGATCTGGCCGCGGCGCTGGCGAAGGCCGACGGTCTCGTCAACACCACTCCGGTCGGCATGGCGCACCACCCCGGGTCACCGGTGCCGGAAGCTGAACTGCGCAAGGACATGTGGGTCGTCGACATCGTTTACCGGCCGTTCGACACCGCCCTACTCCGCGCCGCCCGCGCCGTCGGGGCGCCGACACTGCACGGCGGTGGCATGAACGCGTTTCAGGCCGCGGTGGCGTTCGAGTACTTCACCGGACGACCGGCGGACGCAGAGGCGATGCGGGCGCACTCGACCGAGCTGTTGAGCTCGGGGCGCTGACGCCGACCAGGCCAGCTAGCCGTCGACGGCGGACAGGGCAGGCTCCGGGTCGAGAAACTCGCGGGTGGCCGCGAGTGACATGCGGGCATGCTCCTTCCCACCGACCTGGGCGACTAGCCTCGCCCGGGGGATCTCCAGCGCGTACGGCAGCCCAGGCGGCAGGGCCGCGAGGATTCCGTGCACATCGATACCACCTTCGCCCGGTACGAGGCGCTCGAACCGGGCGGTGTGGATGAGGCCCTCGTTCGTGGCGGGAACCCCGGGCGGCGCATCGCAGACGTGGACGAAGTGGAACCACTCGGCCGGCAGCTGGCGAAGGTCCGCGATACTCGAGCCGGACCGGGCGAAGTGCAGCAGGTCAACCAGGATCCCGGCGTTGGGCTGGTCCGCTCCGCGCAGTACCCGCACCGCCTCGCGCAGATCCGGTGTCTCTGTCCACGACGGAAACTCGAGGTCGACCGTGAGGCCGAGTGGCCGCGCCAGCTCACACAACCGCGCGAACCGGTCGGTCTTGCGCGCGCGGTCGGGGTCGGGCAGCTGCGTGATGACATGGCGCGCCCCGAGCTCCGCCCCCGCCTCCAGGAAACGCGCGAAGTCCTTCGGATCCTCGTCCGGACTGATCCGGGCCAGCTCGATGTCCAGGACCTCGATACCGGTCGCGGCCAAGCGGACCTTGGTCGTGCGCATCAACGCCGGGTCGGTGGCCAGCGGATAGTGCGGCTCCTGCGGCGTCACCCGGGTCAGCCGCAGCCCCACGTACCGGTAGCCGGCCTCGGCGGCCGCGTCGACCAGTTCCGGCGGCGAAAGGCTCAGCGCGGTCAGATGGGCCAGCGAGAACTCGCGCCGCTCCTGTCCTCGCGGCGCCGAGGTGTCCCGCAGCGCGATCAGGCGGCGCTCCCGGTGGGCCGCCATGCGAACCGGGGCACTGGGGTCGCCGTAGCCGGCGTAGCCGCCGACGCGCTGTACCACCGCGAAGAAGACCCGGGAGCCGAGCATCTCGGAGCAGAAATGCAGGTACGCGCCATGCTCGTCGCGGTCGTACAGGATCGAGTTCTCCCGCAGGGCCGCCAGCAGATCCGGTGGCAGGGCGAGGCGAGTGTCGAGGTCTGTGTAGTAGTTGTCCGGGATCTTCAGGATCGGCGCACCGACCGCGCGTACGGCTTTGGCGCTGGCGATCGCGTCGTCGGTGCTGAACGCGACATGTTGCGGACTCGGGACCGCAGGCGCCCAGTCACCACGCCGCAGCGGTGCCGTGCTCAGCGTGATCCTGACCCGTCCGGTCGGATCCGTGGCAGCTCGGCTGCGGATCAGCCCGAAGGGTGCGGCGACCTCGGTGGTCAGGCCGGCGTGCAGACCGAGCACCGCCCGATAGAACAGCGTGGACTCGTCGAAATCGTCGACCGAGTCGGTCAGCGAGACGTGGTCGGTGTCGGCGATGCGCCCGCCTCCGGCCGCCTCGGCACCGGTGGAAACGAAGTCCTGAAGCCAGTTTTCGCTCTCCGCGCCAGTGCGGACCAGGAAGACCGCGGTCCCGTCCGGGGCAGCCACGGAAGCGAGCTCGGCCTCCTCGGGCTGGCGAAGGCGCGGCAGCACCGGGGCGAGCAGCCGCTCGGCCCGGCGCGTCGACCCGAGCGGGTCCGCGCTCTCCACCGCCAGGGCGCAGATGGTGGCCGTACCCGGCGTGACCGTCCTTTGTGGTGCGTAGTTCAGCAGCAGCCTGGCCTTGCCTTGTTCCCAGAGCTGCACCGGCTTCGAACGATGCTGGCCGGTGTGGGCGAAGCCCAGCGCGGTCAGGGTGCGGGCCACCACGGGTCCGGAGGCCGCGTCGACGGCGAGTTCGGTGAACACGTGCCCACCGAGGGATGGTGCCGGCGGCAGGCTGCCAATCTCGAGCCGCTCCCGCACCGCCGGCGCTGCGGACGCGCCGGCGGCCTCCTGCAGGGCGAGCAGCGAGCGCATGCCGTCGATCGCGGCGTACCGGGGATCCGCCTGCCGGTAGACGTCGTTGAATACCTCCAGCGACAGCGGCCCGTCGTAGCCGGTGGACAGCACGTGGCCGACGAAGCCGGGGAGATCGAACGACCCCAGCCCGGGAAACAGCCGGTGGTGCCGGCTCCACTCGACCACGTCCATGTTCAGCCGCGGCGCGTCCGCCAGCTGAAGATGGAACACCTTCGCCCCGGGTATGACCCTGATGCCCGCTGGATCATCGCCGCTGGACAGCACGTGGAAGCTGTCCAGGCACAGGCCCAGCGCCGGATGGGCCGCGCGCCGGACGATCCGCCACGCGTGCGCGTAGGTGCTCACGAAGCGGCCCCAGGCCAGCGGTTCGTACGCGATCCGAAGGCCGCGCGCTTCGGCTCGACTAGCCAGGGCGTGCAGCTGTTCGGCGGCGAGGTCGTCGTCGTCCACGGCGTCGGCGGACACCGACGAGCAGACCAGCAGCGTCCCAGCGCCCAGCTCTTCGAGGATGTCGAATGTCCGCTCCGCACGGCGAAGGTTGGCCGCGAAAACGTCGGGAGCGACCGCCTCGAAGTCGCGAAACGGCTGGTACACGTCTATCGACAGCCCGCGCCGGGCACACTCCTGACGCACCCGGCGCGGCGACCACGGCGACGCGACGAGGTCGCTGCCGAACAGCTCGATGCCTTGGAAGCGAGCCGCCGCGGCGGCCGACAGCTTGTCCTCCAGGGTCCCGGAGAGACAGACGGTCGCGATGGCCAGCCGATAGTCCGTCACAGCCGGGTCCACCTTCCGCGAGAGTGAACGTACTAGATAGTTACTTATACGCCTGTCGGGCCGTCCCGGGAAGGCCTCAAGGTCCGCCTCGCGGACCGCGCGGGCCGTTGGCTGACGCCTCAGCTGGCCGGACTCAGAGCCGCTTCCGGTCTCGAGGACGGCGGAAGCCTGACTCGCTGTAGTAGCGGATCACGTTTCCGTGGGCGTCGACCTCGCGGTTGTAATGCCTGAGGAAGTCCCACAGCAGCGGCGATTCCTCGGGCATGGTGTTGTGC
>Ga0307513_10003159_pt1 | contig 22495 bp, 7 predicted proteins | sample 15_EM_MG_FD_202174 | JGI IMG/M metagenome (GOLD analysis project Ga0307513, IMG submission 202174) | Populus trichocarpa ectomycorrhiza microbial communities from riparian zone in the Pacific Northwest, United States - 15_EM | ecosystem: Host-associated > Plants > Roots > Unclassified | place... | reverse complement strand
AAGCGTTTCGAAACGCAAGCTAACCCGCGTTTTGAAAAGAATTAATTTTTTTTGCTAAAAATTAATATTTTTTTTATGTTTTGGATCGTTTTGATGTGCTGATCTAAAACATAATTTTTAAAAAATAAAAAAAACATCATTTTAATGCATTTCGGCATGAAAAAGACTTTGAAAAGCAACCACAACTACACTCCCAAACAGGTCTGTAGAATTTCAAAGTTAAATTAACATGTTCTCGAGTGAAAACTTGAATATGAATTCTGGCAGTAAAATAAAGATCTCAGATTTAGATTTTGAGTTAAAATATCAAATTTTGAAGAGATATTGTGAATCTAATATTCATTATTTCTAAACTATATGTGAAATGTATATTACGGATTCTATTTGCTTTAATATACCCACTTCCTTTATTTGTTTAAAATGACTAATTCAAAGAGATTTATTTTCGTTTCATTCAAGAGAATGGAGGAAGATTTAAAACTTATTTTAACAAGTGTATGTGCTTACTCTCATAAATAAACCCTACATTAATATTAGATTTATATTCACCTCTTCATGCGATAAGCTTAACTGGTAGCTATGTATCTGCATGTGTATAGATCGATGATTTCTTTAATTTGGTGTAACAAGGTTCAAAGTCTAATTTTGTTTGTTAATATATAATGGAAAAAATAATAATAGTCAACTCATTGAATGATCGATAAACCCATTGACTGATCCTACTACCAATAGTCAACTCTTTAAACACAAACTTTTTACACACACACACACACACACACATATATATATATATATATATGAGCAACTACAATTAAAAATTATGTGGATGATACATACAACATAATTATTATAAATATAAATACGATTTAAAAATTAAGTCTAAAGTAATCTTTACCCAAATTGATAAAATTTCTGGAATTTATAAAACTCTAAAATAAGATTTTATTACCAAAAAGAAATCAAATGGGTTAACAGTATTGTATAATTGAACAGTTAGTGCCCGTGATTATTTTTGTCTCTGTGGACAGGCATAAAATTAAAAAAGCGAGGTCACTTTGTCTGCCTGCTAGATCCAACAATTTGTGGTTGTAGCTGTGCCATAGGTATGCCAACGAAACCTCTCAAATACAGTCAAATTGTGATTTTAACCCTTTCTACTATTCTATGAAGCTTTCCTTTAATTTGAAGCACATAATTCTCATCCCGTGTACTTTGATTTATACCTCTTTTTAAGAACTTAAATAATTATGATTCACACTAAAATTATTTCCCATTGACACATGTTAATTCTGCTTGGAAAAATACCGTAGAATGAGTGTAAATATGATTTATTATGTATATGTTGTGAACTATGAGTAATTCGGTACGTTAGTCATGATGTGATTGCATAATAAATCAGGTTTTATATGTATATGTCTTGTACCAAGCAAAACTAAATTTTTTTATAAAATGGTATTCTATACACAATTGTTAGAGACGACAACTACAAGGTCTCGATACCTTTATCATCAACAAAAATGAAGGATTAAATACAAATTTGTCATTAATTAGCGACTCCAGCAGCCAATCACTCACAATTTAATTAGTTTCCGAGTCATGCTTACACAAAACTTGCACAGACCGATTAACTTTTATAACAGTAATTTGAAAAAAAAAAGAAAAAAAAATTAATTTACACTCACATTGGTGGAGCCATGGGCCGGCCCTCGAAGATCGAAAAAGTTCTTTCAAATTCAACTTTTGTCAACCTTTTATAAAAGGTCATCGTGTTTGTATGTAATGATCCTAAAAAAAATAATAATAAAGATGTTGCATTTTGGCCTTTCAGGTAATATTTGGTATGTCGGTTAATATTAATTAGATTGGACTAGATTTAACTAAATAAATATAAACTTTTAGTTCAAAAATTGATGGATCAATGGTAAATAGAGTATTTTTTAATTTAAAAATGATAAATTATTAGGAAAGTTATTTTGATATGGGATGAATATTCTTAGTAAATTAACTATGAGATAAATTAAGAAAATCGGTACGCAAAATGGTAAGGAGTGATAATTATTTTAAAGGAAGGAATTTTATAACATCTAGGGTGAAAATATTTATAAAAATAGAAGGAAATTATAAATAAAATAATATATGATTTTACGCGTGAAAAATATTAATCATCGGTAGAAGCACTATATACAATTACATTATTTTAATTGAAAGTGGTGAAAACTACGAGAAATATTTATTATGATTATGGATGGGAGCATCTAATAAATTAGTTTGAGAATTTTAACAGTTTAAGTAAATAAAGCAGCATGTAAATTCAGAATTTTTGTTCAAATTTTCTATTGTCTAGTTTTATGATATTAAGCATAATACTGAATTTAACTATTGGATCAGGCTGAATTTTTACAAATTTTTTTTGATATATTCTTTTATATTGGGTTAAATTTTTAGGTCAATCGGAGTTCAGAAATTTTACAATAACAATGGTAGGATAAATTACATAAATAACACATAGGCATGAGTAATGATAATTTTGTAATTAAGTAAAACATTCATTCATTTTCTCCTTTAAATAGCTGGCTCCAGCTGTAATGAAAGAGAGGAGACAATTTTTTTTTTTCCAAATAAATGGTTTGATCTTTTTAAGTATATGAGTTGGAGTATGTTCATGAGAGATCATTGATAGAGAAAATAAGATTAAAGAGGGATTTGGGGGAGAGTTTGAAAGAGAAAGTTTGAAACTTCAAAGAGAAATAAAGGATTTGTAAGGGAGAAGAAGTGGAGGAGAAACTTGCATGGGAAACCATACATACATAACAACTTGGTAAAGTGTTCTTCACCAATTAATTCTTGTTATTTTGAATATAGAGCAAGTTTTAGGTGAAAACCTTAACTTTTCAAGTTAGGGTTCTTGAATAAATTAAATTTGAAGAAAAATATGTTGATTGTGATATTGTTATAATGACATGGAATATATGTTACCTAGAGTAAAAATTAGTTAGAATAAAAGAAATAAAATCAAGAGATAACAATTAGTTTTAGAGCCTGCGATAGTGAATGTGTGGGGGGAAATGATAATTTAATGGAAAATGGGTGAGTTTTTATGTTAATTTGAAATAAATATGTGAAAAATGTGTTGTGAATTAAGTTTTGGTCTTAATCTTATAATTTATGTTATAGGTATGTTAAGGAAAATGTGTTACACATTATGAAAATAGTGAGAAATATTGAAATAATATATAAAGGTGATAATTAGAACATGTTTTGATTATGTGGCATGTAAAGATAGAAGTGTAGAATATGATTTGAATCCTAGCTAGATTCTTAAAAGTATTGGATTTAACTATGGATTTTAATAGTTGTTGGGTTGTGGGATTTCATGAATATGAAATTGTTAAATTCTATAATATTATGTTTTAGTAATGTGCTAAAAAAGAGTGAAATACATTAGTATCAAAGGGAAATGTGTGATTGGTTATAAATGGATGATTGGTGTGGCATAAATGATTTTTAGTGAAGAATTATAAAGGATTAAAGAAGAAATTGTGATAACCGAAAGGGACTTGGAGTTGGCCACATATGTAGATGGTTGATTTAATTTATTTTAATTCTTATGAAGTGTATGTAAATTAGTGGGCACTATGAAAGGAATGATGTTGGGATAGAAATTAGTTGATTATACTTAAGTGATTTGAAATTAATCATGCATTTTCAATTAGGGTTCAAGAATAGAAAATTGAGACAATAAGACAATGCTTGTAACTTCTTAGAGGGGTATAAAAATTATGTTAATTAGAATGAAAAAAATAAATAAGATCAACTTAGAGATTAAATATAAAACTAAAGTTTAGGCTGACCATATGGAATAAAACAAATCAGTATAATAATTATGGAATACTATGTTATTGGATATATTGACATGAATAAGTATGTTTCTAGAGAAAAAGTTTATATTAGTGATGTATGCAGGAAAGTGATTTTGCAAATATGTGGATTTTAAATTGAATACTTTTATGATGTTGTATGTTAGTTAAGTAAATGGAAATGTTTTAGAATTGTAATAATTAAATAACTTTAGGGTAAATGCATGTTGGTATAAGGGGGGGATATGTGTGTGTGTGTGTTTTGGAGAATTATATGTGGAAACATATTTTTATTTGGTTGTGATATGATGCTTAATTATGTATTAAGAGAACTTTGAAAATTGTTAATCTTATTCATATTAACTAAATTGTTAATATGTAAAATGGTGAGATTTGGAAAGGGGTTAAAATGTTAGATAATTAAAGTGGTTTAAATATCTTATATGAAAGTAAGATTGGTAAATGAAAGATAATCTAAATTTGAAAAAAATAGTAAATTATGTATACAAACAAGAAAGATATTAAACCTAAAATGGTTGGGAACATGGGAAATGAAGCTTGGAAATCTAAAAATTATATATGTTAAGTTAAAGAAGGGTTATGTAAAAAAATTGTGTAAAAAGGTTTAGATTTCATGAAAATTGATTTAATGAGACTAATGATATATTGATATTGGTATCTTTAGTGGTATTAACAGAGGCACCACGAGCAGGAGCAGGATCATTTATGTTTGGAGGAGCTCGTATAGCTATAGAAGCAAGTAAGTGCCTATCACCTCATCCTATTTAAATTTTTAGTATGTTCCTAATTTTGTTTATTTAATATGCATTAGTACAAATTGCGTTGGAAATAGAAATAGAAGTTAACTCGTAAGAGGGAAATATTGTATAACTCGATTTAAATAGAAGTTGAGAATTGAGTATAAAAAGAGGATTCAATTCTAATCAAATATAATTATCTATTCATTTAAAGATAAAGCATAAATCATTGTTGCTAGCCTTTTCTGTGTCGTTAAATTCGTGTCATCGAGATATTTTTTTATAGTATTGATGGTGTTGTTATCGGAGTTTCAATGTGTTTCCAAGGTCTTTTTTTTGTTTTTTTTCTCTCCTCTCTCATCCTTGTAATTTTTTAAGAAAAAACAGAGAGAGAGAAAAAGAAATAGATCTTAAAGGCATAATAAAGCTCCGATAATGATATCATCGATACCATCAGAAAGATCACGAGGAGATAAGTTCAACGATACTAGAGAAGGTCAGCAATGGTGACTGGAGTAGGCCACACAGGCTCCCTAAAGGCAAGTGAGCTCATGTAGCCCACTCCGGTTTCCATTAGTAATATTTCCTGATGTCGTTGGACTCATCTCGTCAAGATTTTTCCGATAGTATTATTGGTGTCGTTGTCGAAACTTTGGTGTGCCTCCAAGATCTTTTTCTTTCTTTCTACTCTCTCCTCAATTTAATTTTTTTACATATCAATTTATATTTGAAGAGAGTTACAAATAACATTTATATTTTGGAGGTTGCAATATGACTCTCTCAATTATGATATTTTTCTAAATATTTTTTTAGCATTGTGTTATTTCTTAAAAAAAAAAAAATTGTGCTAAAAAACCTCGTAATTATAGGAATCATTGATGTGATAGTAACTGAAGTGACAAAGAAAATTTTCATCTTGATGGCTCAAGTTTGTGGCCTAAAAATCGCTGAAGAACAACTCATATATACAAGTCAACGATCGACCTACGATGGGCATATTGTAAGGTTCGACCTTGAAATTATTATTGTAAGTACTAACTGTCAATTTAGGTCAAACCATAGTACCTATAAGGATTAACAAACTTAAAAAAAAAACCATTATAATGTATATTATATAAAACATTGACTAAATTTACTATTAAAACACAAGGTATTACAACAAATAAGTTAACCAGAGTCATTGGTCAACCTAACCCATGACATAGACCTGATCCCGGGCTGCTCTCTCAGTCGGGTTTTAAAGCTATAATAAAAATTATTTGTATCCCTACATTGACTCGGGTCAATGGTCAACACGACTTATGACCTGGGCCTTGTCCTGGGTCGACCGCCTTATCAAATTTTAAAACTATAAAAATAATTATTTTTATCCTTACGTTGACCCGGCCAATTGTCAACCCAACTCATGACCCAAGTCTTGCCTTAAGTTGACCCGCGAGTCGGATTTTAAAAATATGATAATAACCATTTTTATCATTCTGTTAACCTGGGTCAATGATCAACCCAATCTATGACTTGAGCTTTGCCCTGTGTCAAGCCCTAAGTCATATTTTAAAAACTATGATAATAAACATTTTTATCCTTATATTGACCTTGATCAATGGTCAACCCAATCCGTGACACAAACCTTTTCCCAAGTCAACCTCTTAGTCGAGTTTTAAAACTATAATAGTAACCATTTTTATCTTTACATTGACCCGAATCAACCTGAGTTAACTCTTATATAGAGAATTGGACAAGCTTATCTTACCCTTTTTGGTAGGACAAGAATTTCTCTACTATAATAGCCTTGGATAGGAAAAAAAAAATTGATTTTTGTATTGTCTAAAGGTACACCAAATAATTTCATAAAAAATTTATCATGTTTAGTCCATTTTTGTTCAATGTACCAAACACTATCTCAATATCCAATATTAATATTTGAATTTTTATTTTTTATGTGGGAACTTTTTTTATCTATTGTCAGCTTCCAACAAAAAATTCCTAGTTCCACTTTACTCAGAGTAAGAGGTACCCTTGTTTTGTCCACTAAAACTTGTTTAAAGTGAGTCCACTACACCTAGTCCCCCGGTAGATCCACTACGAGCATGAAACTAGCAATTTATGACAATCATAATTTCATTAGCCATGACCCAATTCTGGATTATTCCCTGAAAATCAATTTTTTTTTAAAAAATAAAAATATAATAAAGGTTGGCAACGTGAAAAGTGCAGGCCGGGAAATTAAACAGCAATTTTGAAGGAAATTTTAAAGCCTAATTGTACCATATTATGTCCAAAAATGGAGAAAAATGCAAATTCAATGTCAAATTAAATGATTATTGGACGAATTTGCATAACAATTAAGTCCAAGGACATAATTAAATTTTTAATAGGCCAATTTGATTTAATTATAGGCCAAATTGAATTTTAATTATGTTTAAGAATTAATTTGGTTTCAATTGAAGGATTTAATTAAGTGTAAGGACTTAATTATATTTTAAATTGGCCAAATTAATTTTATTTGGAGCTTAATTGGTGAAAATGAAGTTTGGGAGCCTAATTTGGGTTTAATTGAGAAGATCAAAATTTTAAGAGATCAAATTTAATTTTTACCAAGTTCATTGATTGAACTCAGGGGCTAAATTGCAAGTAAATTGAAGTTTTGGGGTCAATTAGGGGTGAAATTGACAAAATTCGCAGCTAATGACCAATTTGCAAAAGGCGCCAAACTATATGGGTGTAATTGATAAAAACCAAGGGTGAAATTGAAGAAATTGAAAGTTTAATGGTCAATTAGTGGTTAAATTGCATGAAACTGAAACCAAGGACCATAGTGAAAAAGGCGTGTAAATTCAGGGTTCTAATTCAAGTTCTTCAGGGGCTAAAATGCACTAAATCAAAAGTATAGGGTCAATTAGGGGTGCAATTAAATCAAATTTAAAGATAGAGGACTGAAATGAACTTTGGCCGAAAACATAACTCTGGTACTGTTCATCTTCTTCTTTAATTTTGTTTGAAATGACAACTCAGGGAGGCTATTTTGTAGGTGCATTTAATGCATCTAATGTCCATAAAAGTTGACAAATCTTACATGTAAATGATCCTCTGCAATTTCTCTACATCCCTATATGGCCCGTTCAGGCTGAATGACAATCCATCGGCACTGGCGCCTGCCTAAAGATACCAACTCAGTCAGCCTTTTCCTGCAGATTTGACAACACAAGATGCCTACTTTGAACCAACGGTTGGGATGCTTTCCAATTGAATCAAGGGTTGAATTTTTTTCCCAGTGTAGACAAGATTGCCCACTTCCACCGCCTATAAATAGACGTGGATTTCAGGCCCTGAGGGAGCAGAAAACTGGGTCCAAAGTAAGCCACAAAATCAGCCTCTTCCCAGTTTCTGCCACCTTCTCTCTCTCTCTCCGCCATTGCAAACTCCAAGCCACGTTGCCACCAGCTCCACCAAAGGAAGCCAACACAACCACTTATCGGCCACCAAGCAGCCCCTGGGGATCTCTCTCTCTTCTCCTTCCGGTATATCTCTCTCCTTTGCAAACCTTTTTCTTCTTCCTCCAACAGCCTACTCCGGCCACCATTCCCTCATCTGATGCCTCTTGAGCGACCGGTCGAAACACCTCATCACGTCCGAGACCCCCACGCCAGGCAACTTACTCCATCCCTGCCTTGCATCAACCTTCCCCGTGCTACCTGCTTTGGTCGTTGCATGCAGAATTCATTTTGCATGCAGCGACCAAAATAATTAACTTTCCACCTTAGGCCGGACCAGTTCTGGCCTAGCCCAAATATATGGGTCGGGTATGTCCCAACCCCAAAAAGAGAGAAAGAAAAAATATTTTGGGCCGAGATTGGCCCAACTGTTTTAGGCCGATATATGCTTGACCCAGCTATCTAGGTCGGCCCAGCCCATATATTTTGTAATATATTATTATTATATTTTAAAAAAACAAAAATATCCAAAAAAATTTCAAGAGGCATTTTAAAAAATTTGTGATTTTCTCAAATGTTTTTTCTACCAATTTTGCTTAATATTGGGTTGTATACTTACACTGTAAGATATAAACCCGATATTAAAATACCTGGTTTTCTTCGAAATGTTTTCAAAAAGAATCCAAAAAATAATTTTCAAAAAATCTTAAATATTTTAAATTAATTGCCCCTTTAACAAAAACAAAAATTTTTTTCATACATACGGTCAAATCCTAAAAATTTTCCAAGCATATTTTCATAAAAAAATTGCATCTTTCTTATGTTTTGAAAATCCAAAAAAAAAATGGATATCATAACCAGTTTATGATAATCCATTAGGGTTTGGCCAAAATATCAAAAAAAAAATTCCAATCTTTTTTTTTAGAGTCTAGATGTAGACTTTAATATCTGTAAGGTGTAAAATTACATGATAAAGTACACTCTCAGGTATTAAAGATACAAGGTGTAAAAATGCTATGCTAAAATTCAGACTTTAGAGCGGTTAGGATTTAACTCGATAAGGTAGAGATTTTCTCATGAAGAGAGATTTACCTTGAACCTTAGAAAAGACCAACGAATAGAAACACGACTTAGAAAAAACAATCAAACAACAATGCAGCTTACCTTAGGTTAGGACGCACTGGGGGTGATGCATATTTCCCTTGCACAACCAGTCCCTTATCTAGACTCTCGCAGACCATAGGTTCCCAGTAACCATAATACTAGGTGGCGACTCTTGAACATTAATCATAATTTTATGATTAAATACAAAAACTTTTCCAACACCACACCTCACACAAGAGGCATGATATAAAGCATCTGTTGTCGTTGAACGACATCGCGACGCGAACCCGCGACAAGCCATACGGTTCAATGAGTACCATCCCAATCATCTTTCTCTTCATCATAGATTAGGAATTTCTTTGTTTGATCATGAACTCGATCGTGTAAATTAAATGCTATCATATTTACTTGGCAAAATCAAATTGGATGTATTTAGCAGATAGTCAAAAAGATACACCAGTAAAAAGTAGTAATGTGCATCAAAATATTCCAAGTTTTTTTTGCCTTACAATATATTTTTTATTGTGCTTTTTAAATTATTTTTTTGCTAGAAAAAACATTAATAAGAAACATCAAATTGATGTTTTTTAATATGTTTTTGGATGGTTTTGATGTGGTAATGTTAAAAACAAAAAAATAATAATAAAAATATTATTTTGATGCATTTTCAATTAAAAAACATTTTTAAAAAGTATCACACATTACAATACCAAACACACATTTATACTTTTCTAGAGTTGTGAGATTGAAGTAATGATTTACATGTCATTGCTATACTTTTCCAAGAGTAATTACAGATGTTTTTGTGGACCTTAGCACAATAAAAGATTTTTTTTTTAGAAATAACATAGTCCATAAAGTATTCAAGAAAATAACAAAATTAAGAGAGTCAGATATGATATTTTCAAATCATGAGTCACAAGTCATAACTCTATTCAAATTATAAAAACAGTACATAAAAAATTAAATTGAGGAGAGAGAACAAAAGAGATGGAAGAGAGAAAGAAAGAAAAAAAGAAAAAAATCTTGGAGGCACTTCAAAGTTATAATGATATCATCACTGATAACATCAAAAAGATCTTGATAAGATAAATCTAATAAAACCAGACAAAATCATTAGCAGAGACCAGAGTGATTTACACGAGCCGCTCGAAAATGATGAGGCTTACTTGCTTTCGAGCAACTTCTGTAGTCCACTTTAATTATCATTGCTAACATTTTCTGGTGTCGTTAAAACGCTTTGCATGATCGTGTGCATGCTCCTCTCAAATAAGAAATCAAAATGCCTGATCCATCCATTTTTGGAAGGGAAAAACAATCTGGTAAGCAAATCTGTCAACCAAACAAGATGATTATGTAAATAAGTGACCACTGAAGCAAGGATTCATTCTTCTTAATATAGTTAGGTATAGTTGTGTGTTTCTGAATATTAGAGAATCTTTTTCTTCACAAAGCAACAGGATCCTGTATAATGGCACAACAGTAAGAGAGCACCAGGTTTGATCGTTCCTTAAAAAAGTATGAACCCTGCAATATTTTCCACACATATGCTGCCGTGGAAGATCACCATGGTACTTTAATAAACCAGCATGGTAGCTGAGTCACACTGCTGGTGCCTGGTAGGTCTAAAGTAGTACAATATTAATATCAGTTCATGTTTCTTGCCTTTACTTTTATTTTGTCTCGAAATTCTGGATTTTGTTGACAGTTAAACCCCTAATTAATAGTCTTTGACGGGTCAAGATATATACCAGTTGCTCTCTTGTTTAAAATATTACTCTGAATTAACTGCAAAAGTTGATTAAAACAAAATCTTTCAAAAAAACTTCTGACTTTTAAGATTTCTAAGGTGACTGGAGAAAAGAACAATAAGCCCTGTATGAACCATGGATGGTGTTTTTGGAGTGTTTCTCGATAAGCCTTAATAGTTTTGGTGAATCATTGTTTTTTAGGTAACATCTGATTCTTTAATAAACAAGAAAAATAGAAATATTTGAACTCTTTAAACCAGATTTTTTTAAAATAAAACTCTTATTTGAATGATCTAAATCTGTAGATTTGAAAACACATAATTCTTATTTAATTAAAGATAAAATCCCATCTGCAAATTAGATCTAAAAAGACCAAGCCTCGCTATAGAAAATAAATAAAAGCACGAACGAGAAATATCTTATTCATATAAATGGAAACGAAACAAAAATCAATAAAAAACAAGTTGTCACCTGTTAAGAGTAACAACAACAGTTCAAAATAGGATTTAAGAAGAGGTATATATTTTGTTGAGAGAGAAAAGGGAGAAATAAAAAATAAAAAGGTATATAGAAGAAGAAAGGGCATAGCATTAACAAAACAACTACATGGAGTAGAGTATATATTATGATGTAGTAAACAGGTAATGTCAGTGTTTGGTATAACATTTTCTTTTTAAAAGTGTTTTCCAATTTAAAATGTATCATAAAAAAAAATAAAAAAAAATTCTTTTATTTTTTACATCAACATATTAAAATCATAAAAAAAAACACCTAAAAACATCAATTTGATTTTTTTTAATAAAAAACACATTAAAAAGCAAAATCTATCACAATATTAAACAAGCACTAAGTTTTTTTTTTTTAAGTGTTTTTCAATTTAAAATGTATCATAAAAAAAATTAAAAAAAATTCTTTTATTTTTTACATCACCATATTAAAATCACCGAAAAAACACCTAAAAATATCAATTTGATTTTTTTTAATAAAAAATACATTGAAAAGCAAAATCTATCACAATATTAAACAAGCACTAAGTTCTTTAATCATTTCATAACAATTCAAATAAAAGAGTGGAAAGCAAGTCATCCGTCCCTTATAAAAAGAAAAAAAATACAGGCCTAGGCATACGGGTCTCCCTCATACCCACATGTTTGGACTTTATTGTAACAGGCTCTTTTGCTTTTTTGATCCCTTTTTAATTTTTTTTAAATAACATCTTTTAATATGGGTATTTTTTTCTTCTCATTCCATCCTTTAATATATAATTTTTATTTAATTTTATTATTTAGTATTGGGTTTATGGTAAATTAATTTTTGTTTTTTTATCATATAATAAAATAAAATAAAAAATAACCTGGTCTCTTTTTTCTTCCTTTCATATTTTTTCTTCAAGCTTGCCTTATAAAAAAGGTTTGAAATCCAACCAAATTGACTATTTTAAAGTAATTCAACTACACTAAATCTTCTGATTCTAGTTAAAGAGTGCAAAGGATGTCACTCGAATAATTTATATTAACAAATACAAGATAAAATTTAAATTTATTCTCCTTTTTTTGTCTGATTTAGATTAAAAACAAAGAAAAAAAATTAAACAATCATTTTTAAGATCTATAAAAATCTGTAAAAAAACCAGTCATTTAAGATCTATACTATTCTTTTACCATCGACAATTTTATATAAAAAACTTGTTTATAAATTACAAGTACTAAATATTAAACGTGGCAGATATTTTTAGGGGTGATTATGTCCTCGTGTATATATATAGGTCTTACAAGCTAGAGTTTAATTACAAATCCACCATGATTAGAAATTAATTAACACTACCAAAAGCTAATTAGTAGCTATGAAGAAATAAGAACAAGAAAAAAATTAAGATATGGTTGTATTTGTTACAACTACGTTATCATCAAATATTATACTTAAATATGTAAGAAATATTTTCTGATCAAAATACCACCTTTAGATTAAAAGATTCATAAGAATCTACTTTTAAAAATCTTATATGAGATTTGAATCCTGGTGCCTAAAGAAGAAATTTTCATAATGATAGTAAATACCATACCAAACCAGTCAGATTTCCATAAACAATTAATGGAAAAGGGAAGCATCATGCATTTTGATACTTATCTTGGACAATTTCCATGTTGCTGTTTTGCTATTGCATACCAAAATTGTCTTGTGTGATCCTCCAAAAAAAAAAACAATCAAAATACATGATCTGTAACATCCCCGTTCCGGGATAAAAACAATAATTTCATGTCAACTGAAAAACAGAGTAATTAAATTTTTTTTTCTATATATATTCTTGGTCTTCATATTAAAGTCTACCAAAATTTCGACGGAGTCTCCCCTATACCGGAAGATCCCAAGTTATCGACATGTAACCTGTTTACACTTCTAATAACTCGCATCTGCTAACTCAATCCCGACCCAATCATCCTGGGTCTCAATCCCACAAATATTATCACACCTATCAACCATAATATTTATGATATACATTATTTAACAAAATATCATTATGGATGGATAAAAATATAAATACTCATACATGAAATATGGTTATATGAAAAACAGAGTTAAGTTCATTTAATCAAGTTTAAACATTAATTATACAAATTAAGTTGTACAAACATTTTCATGTTTACAAAATACACTAAATGTATGCTAATTCGCGCCCCAAATCACACTTCTCATATTTCTTTTGTCACCGATAATTTCATCATTTGGCAATTCACACAACAACCTTTCACCTTGAATACACATACATTCAGTAATTCACATTTCACATCGGTAATATATTAAATCATGGAATTTAACTAGAAAGTATAGGTGCAATTCACCTACCTGCAATGGAAGCTCTACTCGTGCTCCCCTGTTGCTGTTGCACCACGCTTATGGTCCCTCCTGCAAATCACAGGTTTATCCCATAAATTTTCCTCACTCAAGGATATGTTTTATAATAACCATATCAATAGCCAATAAGTCTTTCTTTCAATCATTTCTTAATATTTTACGTTTTTCTCATTACCCCCGTTAATATTATCGTTCTTTGTCCAACCATAGTTATCATTCCTTTATTTATATTTGAAATGTTTTTGTTTAAATTTTGAACTGTTACTATCTAGACATTGAACTATTACCATCTGACCTCTCCTCAGATTTTTAGCTATATCTAAAGTTATAGAACTCTGTTTCAAGTGAGATTGGTCTCGTTGGAAAACTAAGACATGAGGCTACAAGTTCTCTAAAGGAAAAGAACCCAGTTCTGCCTCTAAGATCGTCAAAATTTCTCATCAACAAACATTTAGACTGTTACTGTCTTGTTTTTGAATCGTTACTGTCCGACCTCTCCTCAACTTTTTAACTATATCTAGAGTTATAGAGCTCTGTTTCAAGCGAGATTGGTCTTGTTGGAAAGCTAATACATAAACCTACAAGTTCTCTGAAGGAACGAGAACCCAGTTATGCCTCCAAGACAGTCAAAATTGCTCATCAACAAACATTTGGACTGTTACTATCCAACTGCTACTGTCTAGACATTGAACTATTATTGTCCAACCTCTCCTCAGATTTTTAACTATATCTAGAGTTATAGAACTCCGTTTCAAGCGAGATTAGTCTCGTTGGAAAGCTAGGACATGAGGCTACAAGTTCTCTGAAGGATGGAGAACCCAGTTCGGCCTCCAGGATAGTCAAAATTGCTCATCAATGAACCAAACCTACTACCCTACAGGGTCTGTCATGACCCAGTCTCGGTTGGTGACCCATAGCTGGAGTTCTATAACTCCGAATTGAGCAAGACTAATTTCCTTAGTTAGTCAACATTCAAAACTACAATTTCTATGAGGAACCTGATCCTAATTCCTTCATCCTCCTACCTGAAATCCCTCTGAAAGTCAAGAGACGAACCTGTCCAGATTCGTCAACCTTTCCATTTACACACAACACATGAAGTTATTTAATTTAACAAATAATACTTTTTCCTCAATTCAAGTCTAAGAACTCTAATCTATAATTCAACATTCAGGCATCAATTCATAATTGACTTTGAAACGACTCATAGACCATGTTTAGAATACCTTACCCGGTACGAATCAAGGTTTCGATCCTCAACTCCCTCCTTTTCTTTCTAATGACAGCCGACCCTCCCCTCTTCTCTTCTTGTTCAAATTTTCTTATTAATCCCTTGCCCACAAGTGTTTATTCTACCTATAACACTTAATCTTGGATGGGTTCTTGAAATTTTGGTGTTTCTCTCTTGATTTGCAAAAATGGATACAAAAACTCCCTCTTTTCTTTCTTTACGATAGCTGCAGATTTTTTGTGAGAAGAGGAGTATTTATGCTCTATAATTATTCTTATTTGCATTTAGGCCCCATTTTCTTTAATTGTTTTCTTTTGGCCCCCACGTCTTTTTAGTTTAGTTTATTTTCTTTAATTTAATCCAGCTTTGATTTTCCCGGGATTTACATGATCCATCCATTTTTTTAAAAGGGACAAAAAAATACAAGCAAATCTATCAGTATCAAAGAAGACTAATTCATTGTAATCCTATATAAAGCATAGTTAGGAAAAAGTTTGCTCTACAATACTAATAAAGTTATGAAAAAACTTCACACATAAATGGATCTAGCTATGTTCTGGAACTAGCCTGAGTTATTCTGGTAAAATAGTCTCTCGCAGAATGAGTAACACCTTGATACTTAAGTTAATATGTGTATAAGAAGATAATGTAAAAATAAAAAGAAAGGTATGTTGCGTGCATATCGGGGTGTGACTCGATTATAAGTTTGTTGTGTGTGGTTCTATGGCCTGTCAATATATATTTTCCTTATACTTGGTGAGTCTAAGTGTATTTATATATTGAGTATAGTATTGTAATTTCTTCAAGGAGGAGGAATCGCATCATTGGCCATCCAAGTGGATTATCGGTTATTATGATGCTCTTGTGGGTTTTGTGCCTGTTCACAATTGAGATATGTAGCTATTAGTGATAGAATATGATATCTATCCTGCAATAATCTTGTGTATGAGATAGAAAAAATATGTGCTACATGTAAAATTGTCAGATAATATTTCATAGAATAATACATAGAGGTATGAGTCATGTAGCTTTGTTTGGCAAAGAAAAGAGAGGGAATAGAGAAAAGGAGAAGAGAGAGAGTAAAGAGAGAAAAAGAAGAGAGTAATAGAGAAGAGAGAAAGATAAAATGGAGAAGGGGGGAAAGGACTGGTCACCTCGCCCAAGAGGTGACTAGAGAGGCTGGTCACCCAAGCCTGGCCTAGGGTGACCAAGGTTGTTTACGTTAAGGCCCAACAATTTGAATTCTTTTTATAAAAATTTGATTGTTTTCTTTTGTATTATTTTATACCATCATTTTCCCCCAAGTCTTTAAAACAAACATATTTGGAAGACTTTAGTTAGAAGTGGGGGGGGATTATCTTTTCTAAACATGTTACCTTTATAGTTGTGAATGCCATTTTTATTGAGACATAATGAAGACATGAAGATATGTTTTTATGGAGTTTTAGAGGTTTTTATAGAGATAGGTTTTGGACACATAGTCATGGAGATTTGGAGATATAGACCATGGAGATTTTTCATTGAGACATCAGTCATGGAGATCGTGATGAAGACTTTCATTGGAGTTATGAAGATTTTTCAGGGGAGATATGGAAACTATACTAAGTTTTTTCTTGGAGAAACAATAATATTTTATTAAAAAACTCAGAAGAGAGATATTTTTTTTAATATAATCTAGTGATTATTGAATCTTAACTAGCGCATTAAGTACAAGTGCGCAGACTTCTTTCCCTAGCTCTAGCTACTTTTCTTTTCTCACAAACTAGTGGAGGTAATATCTAGTTATAAATCATTTTATTTTATCTTTAGTGTATGGCACTCCTTAGTGTCATGCTCGTTGTCATGGTGAAAGAGACAAAACTTATTAGGGTTCTTCGTGTTTGCATTGCTTTTAATGGGAGGAGAATATCACACAATCAATCTGTGTGGTGGTCAAATGTGTAGTCATGAGCTTGGAGAATGTCAAACGATCATGAATGTACCCCCTTGGTGCTTCTTTTAGATGCTCTTATTGGAGATTGATAGCTTGGTAAAGACTTTGCTCATGCGTGAAAACATAGAGACCTGGGTTTTATCACACTAGCTTCTTCCAACTCGATGTAATTTTTTATTACCTATTTGAAGTTAAGGAGACTTTTTGTATAACCTTTCTCATAGTGAATAGTATATACTACACTAATTAGAGCTTCTACAACTATAAGTTCAAGGAGTCTTTCCTTGTTAAGTATTTCTTTGTTTAACCATTAAAGATAGGCTTTGTTGCTTTCATCTTCTCATTATGTGATGATGAAGAACTTTATAGTGCTCTTTTTAGTGGGAATGTTTGTGCTAAAGCAATAGATAAGTTTAGAGCTAAGATCATGAAAGTGGATAATAGAGTTAAGCTTTAAGTTGTGGTGTCATGTACGTGCAGATCCACAAAATGTTATTGGAATAACTTTGTATATAGTATCAATGTCTTGTGTCATAAGCTCTAATATTATTCTCATATTTTATACGTGCTCTCGAAGGTGTATGAGTCCTTTGTAGTTATCTAAGTTGGCCTTTACAGAAACATAGTCTTTAAATAGTCAAGTGTGCAGAATTCTATAATAAAATGGAAATTCTTTGATTAGGATGTGTTAAGGATCTTATAGAGTCATGGATCTTATTTCACACCTAGGTCTTTTTTGGTGTGTGAAGGAGACTCATATGAAGATCGACGGTGACTAGATCCTTTAGAGTATCTTAAGAGAGAATGATGTGTGTAACTACTTTTGACTATAAGATTATGAGTGTTACTTAGCCTATATATCATTTTGCTCTATCTCTTTAGGGAATTGAAGTTTTCTATGAACATTTGATGCACATTATTGTTACCTATTTTTAGAGTCCCCACGCAAAAAGAGAGGAAAAGAGAAAATACAAAAAAAATAAAAAACAATTATTGGAAGAAAAATATATATATATATATATATATATATATATATATATATATATCAGTAAGAAGAGGACACCGAGACGCCCAGAAAATTACCAAAGATTGGTTGAGCAGGTTCAAAAACATAAAAATTGAAATTTAACAATATATTTTTGACTGAAGAAGGCCTTGTTGGCAAAGAAAATTCAATTTGAGGAAGAGAAATTTAAAATTGAATGTTTAAGGACCTAATTAGATTTTGTTGAAGGTTTAATTGAATTTATAGAGAGTTTAATTACAAGAAAATTGATTTTTTAAGTCAATTTAAGCTTTAATTAGAAGAAATTAAAGTTTAGGGGTTGAATTACAATTTGTAAGAGTTAATTTGGTCAAATTAAGGGTTTAATTGCATAAATATTGAAGTTTGATGGGAAATTAGGGACTTGATTGAAAAAATCTAAAACCAAACCAAACTAGAAAAGGCATGTGAATATAGGGGCGGAAATTGACCAAATCAAGGGTCAAATTGAAGAAATCGAAAGTTTGTTGATCAATTGAGGGTTAAAATGCACAAATTCAAAATAATGGACCAAAGTGAAAAAGACGACCAACTTCAGGGCTGATATTTGAATTTGGCAGGGATGCAATTGAATTGATTCTTAAAATCAAAATTTAAATTGAGAACTTGATTGAACAAATTGAAAATTGAATCATTTGGAAATAAAGCTTTTTTTTGCGCCATTTTGTTTAAATGAAACAGCGCATTTTGTACAAAATGACTCTATTTTGTTCACTGTTATAAGAAGAAAAAAAAGAGAGACCGACTGAACAAAACAGTGTTGTTTTGATGGCATTGCTTGTCATCTTCTTCCTCTGGACGTGTTGCAGGCAGGGAAATGAGGTTTTCTTCCCCTTCTTTGCAGCATCTCTCTCTCTCCCTCACTTGCCCATAAACCCCAACACAACCCACACTCTTCTCATGGCCTACCATCGAGACAAAAAAAAACAGAGGGGACAAGCATTGTGGGCATCCTTGGGGCGGCTGCACAGTTGTCGCCCAAGCCACCCTACCCCTTCTACATGACTGGACAGGGGTAGGGTAGTTCTCTCTCCCCCTTCCTCCTATAAATACCCTCTCACTAGGAGGGGGGCGATAAAAAAAAAGATGACAAAAAGAAAGAAAAAAATAAAGAAGGAAACACAGAGGAGGATGACAAAACTGACGAGAAGAGAGGAAAAACGAACGAAAGAGACGAGAAAAAATAGAAAGAAAAAACAGGGGAAAACAGAGAAAGAAAAGAAAGAAAGAAGAAAGGAATGAAAACAAAAAGCAATAAGAAAAAGATAAAAGGAACACAAACTCCCAGCCTCTCACCATCCACTTCCTTCTGCTGTCTTCGTTGCTACGCTTGGAACCACCGCCAGTTTGACTCGTCACCACCACAACGCTGCCATGAGCCATCGTTAGATCAGCTTCCCCCTCTTCTTCTTTTTCTTCACCCCCACCCCATCTCCATTGTTCTGCTAGTGAACAGTGGAGAGCTCATTGTTCATAGGTTGGACCAGTGCAGGCCTAAACCAAATTGGAAGGGTCGGGTCCAGCCTAATCCCTTTAGAGAAGAACATGTTGGGCCAATATCGACCCAACCCCTATTTTGGATAGATATTAGCCCAACTCTTTTGGGCCAACCTCAGCCCAACCAGGATGGGCTCAGCCCACATAACTAGGTCAGGCTCATCCCAATATATTTGATTATATAATTATAATAATATATAATATAATATTATATATTAAATAAAAACAAAAACAAAAAAAATCCAAATTCCAAAAAAAAAAAATTCTTTCAAAAAATTTATGATTTTCTCGTGTATTTTTCTACTAATTTTACTTAATATTGGTTTGTATTTTTACACTATAAAGATACAGATCTGGTATTAAAATACCTGGTTTCCTCTGAAATATTGCAAAACATATATATATAGAAAAATAACAAAAAAATATCTTGTTTTCATGCGTACGGAAAAGTCTCTCAAAAATATAAAAAAAAATCATATCATATTTTCATACAAAAAATTCAAAAACACAATGTATCAACCAGTTTATTAAAGCAATGAGAACGAGGCCCATATTTCAAAAATACCAAAAAATTATTTTGTTTTCTTTTAGTATTTGAGATTACAAACTTATATGTAAGATGTGTTTCTGATATTAAATAAAAAGGTAGTTCTTTTATTTTTATATGGACATTAGAACAGTTAGGTTTTTACCTAATAAGATAAAGATCTCCTTATTGATGATGACTTTTTCTTAAACCTTATACAGACCAATAATTAGAAAACACAACAATACTTTAGTTATATCAGACAATTAAATAATACAGTTTACCTCAGGTAAGGCGTATTAGGGGTGTTAATACTTTTCCTTTACGTAAACAGTCTTTGTGCATGATCTATGAGACTAGTTAGAGTTTCCAGTTATCAAAATACTAGGTGGCGACTCTCATTCCCTCTTTCCACTGATAAAAAATAAGAATTCCTTGTCCTTTCCATTCCATACCATACCACGAATTCCAAGAGGATGATCACCGCGACACCACATTCGTGCGACAGAATGGCAACTCCATAAGGGATTCATGTGGACTAAGCTTTGTTTTTGTCTATTTATTGTGTTTTATTTTTTGGTTTGTGTGTTTATTGTTAATATACATTTCCTTTATTTATTTGCTTCTGCACTTTAATTTTGATACATATTATTCACACACGTATAAAATTGTCTCATGCATCTTATGTTTTAATTTTTCAAGCACACACAAGCTTCTAAGTTAGGTGGGGGATTAGCGGTCTACCCTATGACTATGGGTCAGGGTTCAGATTTGAGATCCTTTTGAGACCAAGTAGAAAACCTACACATACTCACTTAATGAATAAAACATGTCCTTAGGTTGTTTATGCTACCTTCATTTTGCATCAAGGTAAGCCCTTCTTGAAGCATCTTGAACTTAGGACTTGCGGGTGACATAATGGTCATCACTCAGGAAATTTTCGTTGTAGAGTTTGGATAAGAATCAAATTCTTGTTTCATCATGCAAGAGTTATGACCATGTGTCAACCCTTGAAAGGCGAGTTCATCTTATAAAAACATACTCATACATTTAACATGCATGCTCCCAAGTTGAAATGTAGGTTCCCTCACCTAGGTCTACTACACCTGACCAAGAGAAAAGATGGCAAATGAAGAAAGAGCTGAGATAGAGGCTCATTATCAAATGGAAATTGAGAGCATCAGAGGTGAAGTAGCTAGACTCACATATCTTCTTGAACAAGTATTAAGCTTTAAGAATGGAAAGGAAATATCTGCACAACCTCCTATGAAAACATCATCAGTCCACGTCCCTCGCACATCTCAGAACTTAGGGGCAAACTCAGTAAATGAGCATCATTTTGTCCTTTTTGCCCCCATTTATCAAAGTCAAGCTCAAATCACCGTGGATCCAACAGAAAAAGGACCTTCTGACAATAAGTCTACCAGTCCCACGGACTATGATAAATGGGTTGCCCTAAAAGAGAGATTGAGAGTAGTTAAAGGAAATAATGTGATTGACCCTGTGTTAGCAACTGAAGTTGTTTGGTTCCAAACATTGTGGTGCCGAAGGAGTGTCGAGTGTTGGACTTCATCAAGTATATCGGATTAGAATGCCCAAAAACCCATCTCCAGTCATACTACAACAAGATGGCTAAAATGATCCATAATGATATGAGGCTGATATATTTTTTCAAGATAGTCTCATTGGATCCGCTTTGAGCTGGTACATAAGACTAGACAATATCATGATCAAGAAATGAAAAGACTTGGCAAACGCCTTCTTGAAACAATATAAATTCAATCTGGAAACTACTCCTAATAGAACTAGCTTGATGGTTATGGAGAAGGAAGACCAATATCAAGAAAAATATTGCTAATTTTAGTCGTTCACACTAATTAGAACATGCCAACCCATATCAAGAAAACTATTAGCCAAATAACATGATTCACTTGATAATTCACAAAAACTAATTTGGGGGTATTTAGATCTTTTCTCATAATCTATTAGTTATTAAAGGATTGATTGGGAGTGATGTATTTTTTTAATTGTTGTTAAACATAATAAAATGATTTAATTACCCTCTAAGTCAAAAAAAATTAAACTATCAGGGAAATGTATTCGTCTTTCAAACACAGTAAAATAACAAATTTACCCTATAAATAAATAAATAAAATTAAAACATGAAGAGCTTTTTGGTCTTTTCACTATGGTTTTTTTTGTTGCTACCGGTTTTATAAAGGGCAATTTAGTCTTTACATAGATTAAATATTAATTTAGTGGGAAAAAGTGTAGGTGCATAGAAGGTGCCCCCTCACTTTGTGTGGTGCCTCCCAGCATCCATAAATACCCTTCCACCGTATTGTTGGAAATGTCGTTTTGTCCTCTTCCTATTTGTGTGGCGTGTGTCAATATTGTAAGGCGGTTTGTCACCGATAGACTTTTCTTTTTTTTCATCTTTTCTCTCTCCTCCGCTGAAAAATTATAGCTTGACCCTCTTTATTATTGGTATTTCAACTTCAGTCATCAT
>Ga0307513_10003158_pt1 | contig 22500 bp, 28 predicted proteins | sample 15_EM_MG_FD_202174 | JGI IMG/M metagenome (GOLD analysis project Ga0307513, IMG submission 202174) | Populus trichocarpa ectomycorrhiza microbial communities from riparian zone in the Pacific Northwest, United States - 15_EM | ecosystem: Host-associated > Plants > Roots > Unclassified | place... | reverse complement strand
TATGGTATGGTATGGTAGAGTGATTGTAAATTAACCATTTTTGTGTATGCCAAGCTTACCCGAAACGCCACAGTAACCTACTTTTTGTCAACTTTTTTAACTTTGAAAACCCCTACTAGAAGGCGGGGTTATATATAACTCGTGCCTGCCAAGACATGAGGAAGGTAGCTTAAGCTACCGTACGCCATTACCGTACTTGAGACTCCTGAAAGCTGTTCCCTCTCCCTCCCCTTCCTCTTTTCTTCTTCCTCGCCCAACCCTCCAGTTCCCACTCCAACTCTGAGAACTACATAATAACCACCCATATCTATCCAAACCTTCTACCTTAACCGCCGCCCCCAGGCCGCTCCCAAAAATGTATCAACCCACCCCACAAACCACTACCCCCACCACCACCACCACCACCACCAGCAGTCAATCCCAACCTCTCCCAACCCCAATCCCAACACCACCCCCCCGCCCCTCCTCCCACCAATCCGGCCCCATAGCCCACCACTGGAACGACCTCCCACCCTCCCTCCTGCCGAAGCCCTACTCCGCCTCCGCCTCCCGTTCCACATCCCCCCTCCCACAACCCCCCCCGCCGCTGTTGTCATCGTCAGACCCGGAAACTCTACTGGAACCGCTCATCGAGAAACTCTTCAGCGCGCAATCCACGATTCCGGATGCGCAGCGGCGGCAGTTGAAGGAGAAGGTGCTGAAGGCGGCGCCGGGCATGAGTGTCGGGCAACGGGGTGAGGTTGTGGGGATATTGCTACGGTGGGATGGAGGAGGAGGTGGAAAGAAGGAGGCGAGGGAGGCGGTTGTCGGGTTTATGGTTAGGGAGAGGGGGGTTGCGGGGTGGGCTATGTGTATTCGGAGGGGGTTTGAGGGGTTGGTTTGAGTGCTGCTGCTGGTGGGGAGTGTGCATACATTGTAGAATAGGATAGAATAGAGCTGTTGGTTGGGCAGTTCGCTTTTGTGGGATGTTGACTTTTTCTTTCTTTCTTTCTTTCCTTCTTTCGCTCTCCGGCGAGATGTGGATTGCTATGATAGGATAGATAGGGAGGTAAATGGACATCATCATATTATCATACCGCCAGTGGATTTATTTATATCATCCTGCTCCCCCAACCGAATTCTGCATTCAACTACAATAATACATACAACACAGTGCAGTACTGGTATACTCGGTCATGTGTGCGGGCTGATTAGGCGCAAAGCATACTGAACTGTTTTCGTTGACGATCCAGATACCCTCCTCTGTTGATGTGCGTATGCAGATGATGTAGCTAATCGATCCCCCAAGGCCCCACTCCGGGCCCTTCCCGAATATTGTGCTCGTCGAACTGTATCCGGAGTGCAAGACATAGCGAGAGCCTTCATCGTAATCCGGGGGTCATCACTGCCGGCACCGGAAATCACTCGTAGGGTGCTGAGTCTTGCTTGGAGGGAGGGAGGGAGGGAGGGAGGGAGAGGGTTATGTGTATGTTCTGGTGGTGCTTCCGGGTCTAGCTAGGGGTGAGTGTTGTATACCCAAGAGTAATTTGCTCTGCTCTGCTCTACTTTACTTTACAATGCATAGGATCGATCATGCTCCCAATATTGAACAGGGATATTCCGTCCACGACTTAAAGCTCCAAGGAACTGGAAATTTCTATTTTTTTATTCTCCCAATATTTCAAAACGCTGGCGTTGAAACTATCGTATGATATATCATGCACCCCACTACCACTCGATAACTAGCCCCTCGACCCCAAGCTCCCTCTTCGCATCCTTAATCCTCTCTACGAAGTCCCCAGCAGTATAACCTGGCTTATGCACTGACTCGACCGTTAGTAATTCCGAAATGCTGCCCAAGTTCCCCTCCAACCACCTCTTCCTCCCCATCCCCGCGGTAACCGCTCCCTTCTTCCTCTTTAGGATCTTGAATCCCTGCTTTACTAGGTACGCCACCGAGGCATCCACCGTCTCCCTGCCGACAACTGTCTTCACTACGCTCCCCGGATTCGCAGGATCGGGCACGAACTGCCTCCGGAGCTTGAGCACGCCAATAGTAACCTCACGCAGGATTGTTTTATCCAGCTCGACGCCCCAGTTTTTAACACCGGCGTGCAGGGCAACGAGAAGGCCCTGAAAGTCCTGCACTATGACAAAGCATTTCACGATTTTTTGCCAGAAGTCCTGCACGATCTTGCGCTCGTATTCGCCCTGGGGTGGTGGGAGAGTGCGGGTCATTTCTCGAAAGAGGTAACGGTGGTGGTTTGGTGCTGTGTTTCGAAGTAATGTTAGGCGGCGGCGTTGCGCTGCCCACGCGATCTGCCAGGTTTCTATGTCTGGGTGGAGGTTTGGATGGGGGGGGTTTGCTAACATTGGCGCGAAGGCCTTGTCGAAGCGCTCGTGAAAGTGCAGGCGGTAGAGGGAGTACAATATGTGGTTGTATATGAAGGAGTTTGGCTGTAGCGTGCATTGCGAGAGGAGGCCGCTGTAGGCGGCCACACGCTCGATGCGCTGGTGTCGGGAGAAGTGCAGGATTAGGTGGGAGAAGGTGTAGACGGTTGCTGGTGGAGCTATTATGAGGTCCTTTTGGCCGTCGTTGTCTTGCTCTCCTGGTGATGGGGGTGGTGTTGTTGGCTGGGTGTCTGTTACTGCTTGCTGCCCTCCTCCTCCGCCAGTTCCAGGTTTTGGAAGGGGACTGGCTTGGGACTGGACGTGCCTTATTTTTTCGTGAATCATTGCTTGAGCTACGTATTCTGCCATTTCTATGCTGCCTTCTTTGAGAAAGCCTTTGATTACCCAATTGAAGTGTACGCTATCCGTTGGAAACCCACGTTTTGGTAGTTCGCTGGTGACGAGGATGTACACCAGGTCTGTCCTCCCCATTCTTAGAAGGCTCTGCATCCAGCCTTCGATAAAGTACTGATCCCACTTCTCGTAAGTGAGCTTCTTGAGCTCCTCGAGGGGTAGATTTGCTAGACTCGGCTCATGGAGGTCATCTGGTGGCTTTGCCTCAGGCGGCTGCCCCCCCGCTACGGCCGCAGTGGAAGTTCTCCCCTTTGTGTCGTCGTGGATTCGCTTGAGGGCTTTGTTTCCAGTGAAAATCATCTCTCTGTATATTGAGAGGCCCCTGTCTATCTCCCCGGCATCTAGGAAGGACATCGAGATGTCGTCGTATGCTTTGGCTTTGATCATATCACCATTCTTCCTGGCGCACTTTCCCATCTCTTTGTACACCTCCTGCGCTTTGGCTGGCTGACCGATGTGATTGTATGCCATCACGACGGGAATGTAGTCCCTATAGTCAATAGGCACGTGGTGCATCTCCATCCTCTGAATGGTGTAGTACGCCCCCTCGGGGTTCTGATCTAGAGCGAACAATCGCACTCCCAGATTCCAAAACTCTCTTGACGCTAGCCCGACTCTGGACCTGTTACGCCACCGCTCCATAGCTTGCGCCCGGGCGTCGTTCCAGAACAGACCCCCGATATAGGCAATTTCTTGTTCCTCCGATAGCGGGACTTGCGCTGCCGTCATAAGGTTCCCAATAAGCTTGCTCCGGGAAGTAGGTATCTCGTCGGTTTCTAGAGCCCATATAGTCCTCCAAGCATACTCCGTCAGCGATTTCAATACCCACGGCGTGGCTTTCGCTCTCTCAAGCCAGTAAAATATCTCCTTCTTTAGCACAACCGGGTTCCGCTCCAGCAGCAACAGCGCCCTCTCCAACCTCTTCAAAACATACTGCTCCGTAGATGTGAGCTCCCCCACCTTCCTCCCATCAATCATATCTATCCGTCCCCTCACCGTCTGTTCAAATATCCTCACCTCAAACCCCTCTCCTCCCTCTCCTTCACCCAAGACCTCATTCTGAATCTCCTCCACGCTCTCCCACTTCCTGATTTCCCGCTCTACCGCTGGCGCCCCCTTGATCGACCGATTCACCACTAGTGGTCGTGCTAGATTTGGTATCACGGCTGGTGGCGGGTCCTTGAGTGCTTGTGAGCGGAGAGCCTTGGACTTTTTCTTAGGTTGCTGGCTGGGAATAGGGATTTCCGTTAAGGTTGAGGGACGGTCTTTGCGGAGATGGATGAGGTTTTCGCAGAGGCGGCGGAGGTCTCGTTGGGCTTGGATACGGGCTCGGAGAGGGGTTGTCATTGTAGTCGTTTCAGTCGTTCTAGTAGTTATTGAGAGGGGGGAGACTTAAAAAGGGGTCTCAATAGGGGAGAGATGTGGCGTTACCCAGTCTTTAGCGGAAATTGGCGGGCGGTGAGGTAGCGCATTTGATGTAGGGAGGCTAACACATAGCCTAGAATAGGATTCCGCGAGCAGGAGAGGTATGGGAGGGGGGAGTCGTTGGGTAGAGATTTGTGAGATGGATTTTCAGGACACTATGCTGTTTTGGGATTGTGCTTCCTCCACATTTAAGGATCCGTTCGGTACCCTATATAAGTGACTATGATACGATAACTCAGTGGTGCAGGGGCCTTCAATTCAGTCCTGGAGATGTATCAAGAGCTTCTGTGGAGCCGCCGGCCAGCTGCCGTGCACACTTTCTCAAACTTTTGAACCAGTTGTGTAACCATAAATCTTGGCACTGACGTCCTCGTACATACAGTAACATCATTTGAGCCGCATCTTGACCCTACTCTCCGGAGCAAATACGCAAAGCCTCTTGATTTGAGTGCTCCCTTCTCTGTCACAAACAACACCTACTACACCTCTGCACAAGTAACCTCCCGCACCGAGTTTCACACATCTTACCCACTCCAAGCGATCTACAAACCCCAGCATGTCTCTGAAGCGCCGCACACCACTAAACCTCTCCCCCTCCTCCCCCACCAGCCCGCCCCCACCAAAGCGCCAACACCACAAACTCACCCCATCCTCCACCTCCTCCCGCACCCCGCCAACACTACCCCCCTCCAAACTCCCACCCTCAGCGCTCCCTCCTGAAGAAGACGAGGAGGACGACTACATGAACATGACAATCCCGGACCCAATCCCGAAAGGACCAGAATCTTACACGGAACGTCTAAAGCGCAAGCAACGCACCGCCGAACTCGCACAGCCAAAGTCCAAAGCCGAGCTCGTGCGTATCGAGAAGCAAAAGCGCGACGAAGCCCTCGCCAAAAGCCTCCTCTCGCACGAGAGTGCGGGCACGAACAAGGGGTTGAAGATGATGAGGAAGATGGGCTTCACGCCCGGCAGTGGACTCGGCAGCAGGAAGGAGTGGGATAATAGCAAGGACGAGATGAGGCTGGAACCTATTGGCGTCAACATGAAGTCGGACCGTGGCGGGATCGGTCTTGAGAAAGCCACCAGCGAGAAGATAAAGGATGTTGCGGCCGGTGTTACTGCTGAGCAATTGAGCCCCGAGGAGTATAGGGAGCGAGTTAGGATTGAAGCTGAGGAGGCGAGAATGGAGGCCCAGTTCCACGGTGCGCAGAAAGTCTGTGAGGGGTTTGAGGATACCGGGGATGGTCCTGGGGGTAGTGCGCGGCGGAATGTACCCTTGAAAAGCATCAATGTCTTCTGGCGTGGTCTGGTTAAAGCTCGTGAGGAGAGGGAGCGCGCAGTGAAGATGAAATATGAGATGTTACAGAGTCTGGATTCGCCCAGGTTGCCGGGCTACGATAGGGACCGTGAGCTGGATCATGAGGACAAGGTCGCGCTCGGGATTGCGCCAGGAAGGATTCGTAAATTAGGCATGGTGGTGGAGGATGGAGCTGAGGATGAGACTGATGAAGATGAGGAGTTGGCGGCGTTCGAGGCGTTGGCGGTTGGGGAGAGATTGAAGCGGATTGTTGAATATCTGAGAAGCAAGTACAAGTACTGCTTCTGGTGCAAGTACCAATATCCTGATGAGGAGATGGAGGGGTGTCCAGGCCTTGAGGAGGATCTGCACGGCTAGGAACTCTTCCTTAGAATCTAATTTCACTTTACCATTTTGCTAGAGCTTTGCCATAGATCTCGTCATTCTCAGCCCGTTATTCATTTTGTACAATAGCAAATTTCTGTAGATCGGACTACAATTACCAGTTGCCACGCTTTCCCATACAATCTACAATCTACAGTGACTTTGGCCTTGCCCCGAGACACCAACTCATGTATCCATATAGCTCCGTTCCCGTCCTTTGGAGGGAGAGTCGACTTGACCCCACGATCCAGATCAACGAGATCCCGTATCAGGAAACATTGCCCTTAACCCCAATAATAAAAACCACCCCGCCACAAAAATAAAACAAAAAAATACCCCGGGTGAGATTCGAACTCACGACTTTCGCATAGCCTAGCATACAAGTTCTCCCAATTAGGAGAATACTCTGTATAAGAACGACACGCTAACCGCTGCGTCACAGGGGTTTATTGACAAACAATATTTTCTAAACATATTTGACCTCCCCTCACGCTTTCTCTCGCGCGCCATCAACCCCACCATAACCAAAAACAGTAATAAAATAAATAAAAAAAGCAACTCACACCCTCCTCCTCCTCGCCAAAATCCTACACCTAACATAATTAATGGTGAAAGCCCCATCACCGCCGCCCACCCGGCCAATACTCTCGAGCACACTCATAACCTCCCTTACAACCCCCTCCCTCTCCCCCTCGTGCACCAACTCCAAAAACGCGTTCCCAAACAACCTCACCCACCCCCCAATATCCCCCTGCGGCAACTCCGTCTGCCGAAGCTCCACCTGCAAACTCTCAACGGCGAACCCCGCCTCGCTCCACAGCTCCCTAGCCTCCTCCTCGCTCGGGAACCACCACGGGCACGCCTCGCGCACCACTTCCACCGCGACGCCCCGATGCACGAGTGCGGCGATCAGGGCAGCGTGGACCTCCGCACAGTTTCCGTGCGCGCCGAATTCGGCGGCGAAGGTTCCGGAGGGGACGAGGAGGTCGTGGAGGGATTTTAGGATCGCGATGCGTTGTGGGGGCGGGGCGCGGAGGATCCAATGGAGGGCGGCGTTGGAGAAGATCTTTGTGAAGGTGTTTGGTTGGAGGATGGCGGAGGTGGTGGGGAGGGGGAGGTGGTTGGCGTCGAGGTGAGTGTATGTGGTGTTTGGGGTTGAGTGGTGGGCCTTTGCGGTGGATAGCATGTTTGAGGAGCTGTCGATGCCATGGATCGATGAGCAGTGTTTGGAGAGGCGGGCGGTTAGGACGCCGTCGCCGCAGCCTAGGTCCAGGATTCTGTCTGCCGGGGTTAGTTGGTTAGATGGGATGAGAGAGGGTGAGGAGGGAAGGAATACCAGTGGGTTGAGGGTCGAGGAGAGAGATGACTTTTGTTGTCAGCTCTGCGACGAAGGGGGCCACTTCTTCACTGTAGGCCTTGGAAGACCAATGATCTTTGGCAGTGGTTGTTGATTGGGCCATTGTGAACTCGGGACTCGGACAATTGCGGAATACCGGTATACAAGCTGTATCTGCTGAACCGGGTTACGGAAGAGGTCCATGTTAGGGATCTTTATATCGACTTTATCGGACTCTACTGTGGGGGGGGGGGCAAGGAGTTTGGGTGTGGGGTAAGCACTCTACCAGTATACCGATATCCAGTGACTCATTCTAAGACACGGAGAGCTCAGTGGGGGAATACCGGCATCCGCAGTGAGAAAAACTCCTGCATACAGTGTAGGTTTGGGAAGATAAAGAGGGAATTATTAGAGGCTCTGCAGGGATTTCGCACGAAAGCCGCCGAGAAGCTCTCGACTGGACCATTGCGGTCCCCCGCGAACTGTACGCTCCCTAGAGTGACTGTGCTCGCGTGGTTATTCTGGCTCATGATTGGAGACTGGTGGGAGCATATCGCCTAAGTGCTAGCAGTGTAGATAAAACAGCGCCCTCGTACAAGACCCCATTACTCCATCCTACACTACACCAATCTCCAATCCTTCACCGTAAGAGCTGGAATAATTAGACCACACGCAGGGGCACGGACTTGCCTCCTAGCAAGATCCGCTGTATCTTCCCTTTCATTCCCCCCAGCCGAGGCCCAAGGGTCAACTTTTGTTCTCTCGAGGCGATCCTCCCTGAAAAAAAAACAACTAAACCGAGTGACAGCTCATGACCGGAATTTCTCAGTCCCCCGCCGCCAAGCCACACCTCCCCACCATTCCTTCATACGGTATTATGATACAAGCACTCAAGTATATATCATACCAGTCACACATCTCCAAAACTCTCCATCCACTGCAACCAACAAACCACCACCACCACAATGACAACAACATACACCCTCCCGCACCTCCCACCCCACAAAATCCACATAACCCACCTCCCCTCCCTCCCACCTGCCGCCTTCAAAGTCTTCCAGCGGGAGCTCACCTCCTCCGACACCACCCCATCTAACGAGTACGCATTCCTGGACGCCAGCGCAATCCTCTCAACGACGCACATACTGGCTGCGGTATTCCAGGCCGTGCGCAACGAACTCGTGAGCGGGAAGCGCAGGACCAGGAACGTGCATAGCGAGGTCGTGTATTGCTTGGGGGGGAATAATAATGTATGCTTTGCCCCCCCGCTGTGCTGGAGAGACGGGTGGGCTGATGGGAATGTGGGAGGAGTAGATTAAAGAGGCGTATAAAAAGTTTGGCGTCACGGAGGAGACGAAAGACGTTATTGCTGTCAAGATTGCGCATGGGAACGGGGAGTACTGGTGCGAGAAGGAGGAGGTGGCTGGGAATATTCGAAGGGTGATCGGAGAGAAGGGTGTCATGGAGGTTTATGATGATGTGATTGCAAGGAGAGTCGTCGATGTTGGAAAGGTTGAGGGGTATTATAAGATCAAGGCGGGTAGGTCTCAGACAAGGGGGATCGATGCATTGGGGATTAGTGCTTTGGAAGTAGAGGTTTTGGGTAAGATGGTTGGGAGGGTTGTTGGGTAGTTTCTTTTTCTTTTTTATATATCACCTTATAATATCATACACGGACGGAGTTCATGGGGTAATGGCGGTGGAATTGTTTAATTGATTGCGCTGCACTTGCACTATGGTTTCACCAAGACACGAGGCACCCCTTCTGCTTTAAAGCTTGTCCTGGGCCCTGAGGACGGTTTGAGCCTTGCCCGTTTTTGTTATCTTGTTTGACCTCGCTTCTGTCCATCTGTTGATCCACTCTAGTACCTCTCTGTGCCAAACCAAACTGTTCTCTGGCTTCAAGACCCAGTGGTTTTCGTCGGGGAATGTAAGGAACTTGCTAGGGATTCCTAGAGTTTGCAAGATGTTGAATACCGATAGACCTTCGCTGATGGGCAGACGGAAGTCGAGCGCATTGTGGATCACAAATTGAGGAGTTCCCCAGTTCTTGATATGGGCCGATGGGCTCCATTTCGAATAGTTTTCAGGGTCGTCCCAGAGAGTGCCGTTGAACTTTGTAAGGTTAGTGATAGAGGCGGGAAAGGGGAGATAAATGGGATGTCAATTACCTCGCGCTGGGGAAAGTAAAGCTCGTCAGTTGAGTAGATGTTTTGGGGTGCGAATGAACCATCGTGGCAAACCTGTCCTGAGTAAGCATCATGGTGACAAATAGGGCAAGTGATAGCATACCAAGGCTTGGAATTTCCTCCCTAGTGGCATCCCCTGGATGTAATTGATCATATAGCCGCCATAACTTGCGCCTAATGCGACTGCCTGGTCAAAGTCGATATAGTTGTATTCCTCTGTGTCTTCCAAATACTCTATAGATTTGACGAGATCTATGTATGGAAGTCCGCCCCATTGATTCTGAATAGCATCTGTGAAAGCTTGTCCATATCCCGTGCTTCCAGTTGGGTTCACTGCGACCACAATGTACCCAGCTTCGGCGAATAAGGCAGGGTTCCAACGGGTGTTCCAGGAATCTGTCCATGCTCCTTGGGGACCGCCATGTATGAAGAAAGCAAGACGTGTTTTCTTTGAAGAGTCAAATTCTGAAGGCTTCACGATAAAACCATGAACCTTAGTCTTTGCGCCGTTGAAGGAGAAGTCTTCAACGGTGACTTTAGACAGGTCAACGAGCTGGGGGTCCACATCAGTGGGAAGAAGTAGAGTCTTGAAGTGCTTTGAGGAGGGGTTGAAGATAAAGTAACCAATAGATGAGGTGAGTGAGTTCCGAGAGATTAAGAGGTCGCCTGAGGGGAGGGGGTGCAAGGCCACAATATTTCCCTCAGCTGTAATCTCTTTTGGTGTGTCATCGCCGATGCGTGCTTCAAAAATTCTGACTCGCCCATATGATTCGGCAGGAAGGTAGATGGTGTTGTCGTTGCCCGACCAGAGAAGCCCGCTAGGGGAGCGATCCCACGGTTTCCAGAAAGCAGTGATAGACAAGGAATCCATCTTATAGACAAAGACATTGTTCTTGTCGCTCTCATATCCGTTGATATACATCTGAAGATATGCCAATGCGCTGCCATCCGGCGAGAACTTTGGAGACGATGCGGCGCCTTCAGGAAGAGGATCTCCATTTGTGTCTTTGCCTTCGAGATTGATAGGCTTAGGCTTCGAGGTGCCATCAAAAGGAACAATATATACCAAAACTTGGGTGTTGTTTGCTGGGTTGAGATACGGGGTCTTTGAAACGAAGGCTACTGTTTGACCATCCGGGGAGATATCAAAGTCATCAGCACCCCCAAAGGGTGCAATGGGCGTCTCAATGCCATTAGCGCCTGCAATTAAATTCTTGATTTCCTTTTCAAGCCTGATCTTGTCACCGTCAAGTGAGAGAACACCAGAAAACAAAGACGACTTCTCAGGCTTATCGTATGCATCCCAATGGCGAACAAACAGGGATTCGTAAATCAACCCGGTATCTAATTTCTTAGGGGCGGACTCCGGGTTGTATAGGGTGCCATCGGGGTAGGTTAGTGCTGATACAACAAAGTTTACCGATTTGTCAGACGGAGAAACGGTCTTTAGATTGGACACAGATGCAGGGAGGGAGGCAGCCTTGTATCTGATAGGGGTCAGCTATCTCATTCATGGTTTGTAGAGCAGGATGATGTGAGTGTTACCCTTCACTTGGCTTTGAGTGTTTAGCAATCCATAACTCAGAGCCTCCTTTGATGTCCGAGTTTGTCCCGTTAATGTACAACAAGCTTTCATCGTCTAGCCATACTACTTCCTGTACCGCGGGGTCGCTAAAAAGTATAGTCGTGTCACCGTCGTCGAGATTTAGAAGGTTCCAGGAGGAACTTGAGCTATGTGTATCGAAGGAATATGACGAGAGATGAAATACGGCGAGAGACTGCCATTGGAGGGTCCGGGATCAGTCAATTGGCCGGGGCGTAGGCGATCGAACTTACCCCTGATCTATTAGGGACCGCTTCACTACGACGGGGTGCGCTCAGGAGATCTCTATGTCGGGGGTTAATGGGGTGTAAACAAGTGCTGGATGGGGCTACACTCACTCTGGAGTGAACTTCCCCAACACTAGGAGAGGGAACAAAAGCTGGCAGATAATGAAAGACTTCATGATAGCAAACTCCTGTTATCCAACATGAGTGGTGAATTGTGAGAAGGAAAGGACTATTGATTGTATTTTATGGGCACTCGCGATTTCGGGAAGAAGACGCGTGACACTATTGGTAGTGAATGTCTTGTGTCGGCGCTGTACCTACCCTCAACGGTAGTTGCGATATTATGATCCCACTTTCGGCGGTTGGCATACGGTAATTAAGGTACCGCTTACATAAGTATGTGCTTGGTTGGGAAAAGATTTTCCAAGAGATTATCAAAGATTAGATCTCAAACTTGGACATCTCCAACTCTGATCGAGTGGGTCGATGGGGGGATGGGCACTCGGGTACCGTTCCTCGAGTCGCAGTCTTAACGTTGTTCCGTCATCTTTGCAGGGTTAAGACTCGTATTTTTAATCCTTGTAGTGGGCCGCATTTTTGATACTCGAGTATAGAAAACGATAATTCCCCCTGCAGAGGGGAGCTTAAAATCGCCAATATGTCCCCTCGGTGATGATGTGCATAACCATAGTCTACAAGTACTCGAGTACTAGTAGTGTTCAAGCAAGCCACCGTACCGTATGGTATGATTCTCTTCCCCCAGAATTCCCGATATGACAGGGCTAGTACTTGTATTGTAGTCGTACCAACTCACCGCATTGCTGCGCCAGTACCCAGCCTGGCTTGCCTCTCATTTCCCTCCTTCCTGGTAACATTTTTTTGTGCTTCAACAGGAAACTCAACATCTTGTTGGCTGTGCAGCTTGTCAACCGCTCACAAATGCGATTGCCAAAATCTATAAGCGCTAAGCTTGTTGAGGGCAAGATATTCGCTTGGCTTCGTTCCTGATGCCTGATGCTCCTGGAAGTCTTTTCCTCTCTGCCGCTCGGCTGCGATAGGAGGGTCGCCCACAGCTACGATGTCATCTCGTAGCCTGGCGTACCCTACTGTACTCGAGTACCGGTACTCTATCTAGCTAGGATACGCGGGGAAAAAGAGTAGGAGGGGTCCTCTCCTTTTTTCCTAAAAATTTCTGCCCACCTCACTACTTATCTCACCCTCCTCGCCTTCTTCCTCTTCTTCTATCCTTCTCTGTCTCCTCCTGATAGCCTCTAATTCAATCGTGGTTACTGGTGCTCCCCTTTGTCTATTCTTATACGGCTTGTATCCGCCTTGGTAGATCTCTCTCTCCTGTGTATTTAAGCTTCGAGGTTCTTTTGGAGGTGATTATCGCCGCCCACCTCCCCTCCTCTCTATTTGAGGGTTAGCCCTTTTTTTTCTGTTGAGGAGAAAGTATCGCTAACTTGGTTCTAAACCACTTTGATCAGCTTTCTCCCAATTCCTCTTTCCTGAAACGCAAACCGCCTTATTTAACTATAAAAAAAAGCATGGCACCTAATAGATGTGAGCTGAAATTCTCGGCCCTTTTGATCGCTTTTTCTGACGGTACCTTTCTCAGCTGTCACTCATCGTCACTTCCAGGATACTGGCATCTGGAGAGATGCTCCAGTCTACAAGGGAGCAACCAAGTTCCCTCCTCTCGAGGATGCCAAGAACATCCTAATTACTGGTGGGGCTGGCTTCATGTTTGTTAACCTTTTCGTTTTAATCGATTATTTTATTTTTGTATTCCGGGGATTTCCATCTGGCTCGGAGCTAACAATGGATCAGTGCTTGCTGGCTTGTGCGTCATCTCACCCTCACCTACCCGGAATACAACGTCATCTCGTATGATAAGCTTGACTATTGTGCTTCCCTGAATAACACCCGTTGTCTGAGTACTGCTCCAAACTTCACCTTCGTCCATGGCGATATAACTTCTCCTGAGGAAGTTCAGAATGCCCTCCGTAAATACAACATTGATACGGTTTTCCACTTTGCTGCGCAATCCCATGTTGATTTGTCCTTCGGAAATTCTTACGAGTTTACTTCAACCAACGTCTATGGTACCCACGTATTGCTCGAGTGTGCCAAGAATCATGGCTTGTTGAAGAGATTCATCCACATCTCCACAGATGAGGTATATGGCGAGGTCGATGAGAACGGTGAAGATTTGATTGAGCAGAGCATCTTGGCTCCCACCAATCCCTACGCTGCTAGCAAGGCAGCTGCGGAAATGCTGGTGCACTCCTATTACAAGAGCTTCAAGCTCCCTGTCATCGTTGTCCGAAGCAACAATGTATACGGACCTCACCAATTCCCAGAGAGTAAGAAAATACCTCCCTAGCCACGCTTGTTTGGGTTTCTAACGAGTATCATCAATGTATAGAGGTTATTCCCAAATTCTCCTGCCTCCTCCACCGTGGTGAAAAATTGCTTCTCCACGGCGACGGGAAGCACACCCGCCGTTATCTCTTTGCGGGTGATGCTGCCGATGCTTTCGATACTATCCTTCACAAGGGGTTGATTGGGCAAATCTACAATGTCGGTTCCACCGATGAAATTTCCAACCTGGAGCTCTGCTCGCTTCTTCTGAAAGAGTTCGGCCACGACCCTGCTGTCGACTTTGACTCATTTGTCAAGCACACCATTGATCGTCCTTTCAACGACCGCAGATACGCTGTCGATGCTACCAAGCTGAAGGGTTTAGGTTGGGTACAGAAGACCACCTTCGCCGAGGGGCTAAAGGCTACTGTCGACTGGTACAGAAAGTTTGGAAGTGAGTGGTGGGGCAACATCGACTTGGTCCTGGTGCCCTTCCCAGTCGTCAAGGATTCGGAGGTCGTTGATGCCGGTAATAGTGGATCTAAAAGCTCGTAAATGGCACCGTCGTTTTTTCTTCTTTTTCGGTGTACTTGTAGGGCTTTAGAAGTTTGGGTTGGAATGGCTTGTTTTCGGATTGGGCAGCTTCGGCCCGGTGGGGTTTTTGCGAGTATACTGAAGTGGAATCTTACGCGGTTTTATTTCCCTTTAAGCTAGTTAAGTTAGTGCTGGTCAGTAAAAAAAAAACTTATTCCTGATTTTACCAAAGCCACTGTAGTATACAGTACAGTGCTCGTGGGGTCGCTCCTGCCATGTGTGACCAATTGTATAGCCTCTCTCAAGTTCCGTGGCTTAAGATCAAAACTTCCATCTTGCGAGACTCGGATACCGGTACGGCACAGATTTGCATCTGTCCACCCGCTGTCGACACCGGAACGGTATTCCGTTACGTGGCATCTTGGCCACGTGCAGAGCCCTAGGGGAGGTACCTGCTTACGCCACGGGTGGTAATCTCCGCCGGCCGAGCTCTGCTTCGGTCTGGGGCGGGGGTCTCTTGACACCACACTTAAGTTAAATAATTCCCGCAGAAGGAACCATCATTAGGCGTCACTCGTCAGGAAGAAAAGGAGAAATTCCTCCTCAAGCATCTGAGACCCAAGGGCAAGCGTGGAATTAGCTCATCACCAGATCTCTTGGCTACTTCGTTCAGTAAGGTGCTCTTTGGCCAAAATGAATCCCATGGGGGGATGCAGGGTGGAAAGGCCGGATCAAAGTGCGGTATAAGAAGCACCCCGAGATTGAGGTGAGGGTGCGAGATCGCTGGGTGAAGCTCTGAGGGGGTGTACTAAGGATCATGAAGTATCACTCGTAAAGATTTTATGTGAGGGGGGTAATATTATTTGTACACGAGTTTGTAGCTAGATGGAACCACAAACTCCTTGGAGATATTGGGGCAGGCGGCTACCCCCACTGGTGGCGCTTGAAAAGGGAAGCCGCCCTCCTCGGGAAGTGACGTAAATACTTCTAGCCACCCGGCTACGCAGACTCCTTATCTTCTTTCCTAGGCCGCAGCAGAATATTTTGCTAAGCTATGCGGGCTCATTAAGGCCTATCCGCTATTCTATGCAGTACCTCGCTAGGAAGTTTTTCAATTCTCTTGCATGCTTTGCCTCGTGGGTAGTTAGTATCGTGCATATCAGTCACAGGTAATTCCGTTGGAAATAAAAAAAAAATCACATAGAAACTTAGAAGGCGCCCTCCGAACCTTCTTAACGCGATCAATTTCCTCTCCATCGTGGATGTATTTGAGAAATACCCTTCCGGATGGATCTCGGCAGTGGGTCATGCGCGCAGCGTGCGATCGATCTACTGCACGAGTAATGGTACAGTAGTCAGGGGGACTCTCAGCGCAGTAAGGGAGATACTAAATCTTCTGCAGCATTGTATCCCGATAGTCTATTAAATTTAGCTATAGTACTGTTGCTACAATACCTCTCTCCAACAATGGCCGAAAGCGATTAACCCACCTGTCGGTAATCCTCTCCTCCCCTCCCCTAAAAAAAGGGCGACTGCACCAGTCAGCCAATTGGCAGCAAACACCCCACTAACTCACCGCGACCATACTCGGGCACCATCACGAGAGAAGCTAGACTTCACCGATCTGAGCCTCCATTCGACTTACAGAGCATTAGAAGGGCGCTTTGAGAGCAGACCTCGCCCCCCCAGAGCAGGATGAGGCCTGTCTGAAATAATAAGCATGCTCCCATTCCGACAGCAGCATAGTAAGTACTGGTACTGCTTATGACACGATCGGGGGAGTATAGCTCCGTGTTTGGAAGAGGAAAAACTCTTTACGGACAGAATTTCTGGCGGGGGGGCTTTGGCCGCGTATAACTTGGAGCCTTTTTTTTCTTTCACTTTTTTTGCATACTAACTTAACTGGAAGACCTGCTCGAAGAATGAGACTCAAGAGAGACTTTTCCTTTCATTTCTTGCTTTTTTTCCCTCCAATTATATACACAAAACTGACTTGACAGTAGCAAACATGTTCCGGAAATTTCCAGATGAGAACAACTTTGTTAGTGATTTCATCATCACCATACCCAAGTCTACAGTGGTTGATCTTAGTTTTAAAGCCCCAGCACCACGTCAAGGTGTCAACCACGCTGGGGTCCCACGAGCCATCCGCTTGTTAGCCAACCCTCGTTGGACGGATGATAGCAGGATCCATGACATCGTTTCATGGTCCTCTAAAGTATCCTTTCTATCAGGCACCCTCCGTATGAGGTGTGTTACCGTGCTTGTTAGAGCCTGTTTGGATATAATGGTCCCATTCTGTTCCCCCATATGAATGGCCCTCTCCCTTCTATCTCAAAACTGAGAGAAGGCCATTTTCATGGGAGGAACGGTCGCTCAGTGGAATGGTCCCATTTTTTACCAAACAGGCTCTTAGTAGGCAGCGGTAAATACTGCTCGTGGGAGCCGGGACACTCCCGGCAGGTAGGCGCTCTGGCTGTCGTCACAGTCGCAAAGCTCCTCCGCAACAGTGATGCAAGTTCCATGGAGAGGAAAGAAGGAGATTTGGAGGGAGATGGTGGTCTTTATAGGGAGTGCCAAGAAGCTTCTGGCGCTAGGAGCTTGTGTTGAGGATGGATGTGAGGTTTGGGTCTCCAGTTAGGGTTCATGAAAGAACTTTGGTATTTTAGGGTACTGTGTGATATCTTGTGGGAGGACGAATGTTGGAATCCGTTCTGCTCTGGTTGTTGTCTGCAGGCTCTGGGAGGTTATGGATGGGTTTAAATTGTTATAGCCCCTCCGCCCTGGTCACCAAAGAGCAGCCTACCCTTCCTAATTCCATAATGTAATAGCCTCGCGGGAGGAGCATATAAGGTTAAAATTTATTTGTATGAGCAGTTCTTGCACATAGTATTTGCTACGAGTTGAGCTTGAGCGCTCAGCTAGGGCTTTTAGATCGAGCCACTCAAGCCGACTTATTCCCTTAGCTAGGCCAGCTCAGGCCTGTATAAACTCGAATTTGGGCCAGACTCGGGCTGAGCTCGAGCTTTTGTAATATGTCTCTTCTTATTAATCATCCTTCTCAAATCTGGCAAGGGGTAAGATGGGAGGAAATGGCAGTGGTCATCTTGATGTATATTGATACTGCGCACTACTGTAAGTACAGCAGACTCAAGCGCGTTTGTAGGACAAGCAACATAGCATTTGTCTCTTTTCTCTTTCATTCGATTGACCAGTCGCATTACTTCTCACCCTGACTCTGGCCGTTCCTGTGTGATCTCCAACACAACCCACACAAGTGGTGTTCGATCATACACATTTGGCCGACTAGGATTAATATTTTTCCATTCCTGTAATAACTTGACCACTCATTCGTCTCCATTTCTTACTTCCCATACAAGGGGTGTACTGCCTCTGCAATCTTGTTGGTCGACCCTGTAACTCTCTCCATTCACCAAAATGGTTACAAGTTCAACACTCCCGAAGAAGGATACGTAGTGTCGTCCAGAGAGGTGCGGGGAAGCAACAATTGCTCCGGAAAATCTAGGATACAGAACCTGGCCCAGAAATGCTATGGCAGGTATATGGGCTTCATACAGTCTGACCTCGCTATCCCGGGTGGCCAAAGTCCAAATAATCTGTTCAGGAGGACGAATTATTGGGGCCGGTGAGTTGGGATTTGGTGCAAAAGCATACAGAATTTAGAGAATTCCATCAGGGAGAGTGAGAGGGCTGGTAGAGTAAGATCTGGGAAAGTGGAAGACTTCGGGGGAGTGGGGTCCGGGAGAGTGAGGTGCGACTGTACTGATTCAGGAGCTCCAGCGCAAGGGTTCTTATATTATATATATGCATAGTCCTTGTTCATACAGTATGTTCTCCCCAATCCCTGGCAGAATATTTGAGGAATGGCGTGCTTCCATGATTTGAGAGCGTGCGGGGTATACTCTTCTTGACTTGTTGTAAGTTCAATTTGGCCATGTCTGCTATCTCTAGTTCTCATCAATATTTAGCTAGGTCTCCGAATTTCTCACAATATTGAAACATTTTTATAAAAGACTGCTATTGCATACCACCCAAATCCAAGCAAAAAGGCCAACTATTTAATTATACAGAGAAAAGGTTGTTTGTATTTTAGTATTTAGTAAATTCATTTATTATTCTTCTCCAAGTAGTCCATAAGCCTATTCATTCCACCTTTTAGTTCCTCAACCGCTTCCTCGATCGCTTCAACTCGCTTTTCTAACCCTTCCGCTTGACCAATCTCTGTTTTACCAGAGTCAGCTACCGTTGACAGAATTTCCTCCAATCGATCCATCTTTTTCTCCTCCATCATCTCTACTGCCTTTACCAAGTACCTGCTTTCCTCCTTCATCATACCCATGATCCTATCGGTAATACGTTTTTTGGATTCAGCAGGACAGTAGCGGGAGTCGGTTGTATGCTTTTGGCCGAGCAGGGATGGCTGGGTCTCGGATTCTGAATCATTTGGTATTGAATTATGACGCTCGGCAAGTGTGGTTTGCATACTGCTTCGCAGTTTTTCAATTTCTTGAGATTTTTGAAGCTCCTAAATATAATAAAATCTATTAGTATCATACCTTAAACCCAATGTATTTATTGAATAATAAATAAATCCAACTTGGACTACTTAACCTGTTGCTTTCTGGCTTGCTTTTCTGCCTCCGTCTGCCGTGCGACACCATCTATCATGGTAATCCATGTGTCGAGTGCGATTTCAAACTCCCCATAGTGGCGAGCCACTCCACTCTTCTTTTTCTCCTCCTCTACCATCTTTCTCCTCTCCTTAATCCATCTGTACAAATATCCCTTGAAATTGATTTCAAGGCCTGTGGTCGCTTTAAACGTTTCCTGCATTTTTTCCATAAAATCATCCTTCCTTTTGAAATTTAAATACTCATCGAAGTGGTTTATACAAGTCTTAACCACATGAACCTTCATATCCTCGTCCTTGAGAATAAATCTGGGCCGACTTTTTCTATCAGGAAAGCCTGCCTGGTTGCTTGGTCCTGCCTCCGCATTTGGGGCTGCTCCGCTTTGTGAAATGTTGCTTTGATCATAACGAAAATCCGAAAAAGAAGAAAAGTTTATAGAGCGCTCAGACTGCCTATCTGCAGGAGGCTCAGGGCTGAGGAGGTGCTCAAAAGAAGGTAAGCGACTCATTTTGCTGGCTGTTCGATGTTGGATGATATACTACTAGGTAAATATGCTCCCAGACGAACACAATATTTTTATATTTGATCTTGGTATCATCACATGCACCACAGTTCATATGCAAAAGTTTTCACACTAGTTCGCAGAACCTCCATTTACTTGTGAACGAACTATGTTAGTCCTTTTCTCACACATGACAACCTTCACGTTCACGTTCACGGCCCCCGCTGAACATCTCTACTAACAGATAATGGTATGCTCGAGTTTTGCAGCAAACTCCGAGCGGCTCGATCCCAGTGGCTCATAAGCCAGCTCGAAGCCATGGCCTGGCTCGACTCAAGTCGGATCGCACCATAAAAACTCTAATAAACGGACTATGTGCCATGTAGTCCGGAATTTCCTCCCCTAGAGTAGACGCGGAAAACACACCAAAAAACACACCCAAGAGAAATAAAAAAGAGAAAAAAGGCCAGACCTTACTAGGAGGCAACTCCAACGTCCTAGCACATGGTCCGTTCACTCGAGTTTCTACGGCAGTACACACCACCCGAACATAACCACCAGGTACCCATCGCCCGATCCTGGTGACAAAAGTCATCGACACCCTCCCATCCTTAATTATACAAATATAGCTAGCTGATTTTAAGAATTCACAACTCACCCGATAAGCAATATAGTATTATCAAAACCAATCGCACAGCGTAGGTAATTCTCTAGACAATCTGAAAGGGATTATGAGAACCCTTCCACTACACTGTAAGGCCAAGAGCCTAGGATCCAGATTTGATATAGTTGCAATGTACCTTTTGTATGGGAAACTCACAAGATTACAGGTACTTTTTTCCCACTATCGTTCTCTCTGGCATAGCACCATGGACATTCACTACCGTAAGAACTCAAATAATTGGACCTCACGCCAGGACACTGCAGTTGCCTTGGCTGGTAGGGTCTGGCTCTCTTTCCTTTGACTCTGGCTTAAGCTCAAGCTAAGAGGGCCAGTTCTCGCTGTGCGCTTACCCCCCTATTCAAGGGACGGAATTTCAAACCTCTTAGCAAGATATTCAATTTATTCGAGTTCTCACAGTAACAGAGCTTACTACTCGCCTACAAGTGAAAAAAACTTTTTCTTTCTCCCTTTCCTTTCCCACTATATGCAAAGTTTATCTTTCACACTAGCAAATTTGATCTAAATTTTCTAAATAGGAACAACTTTTTCCTAGAATATATCACCACCGCTTACTCCAATACAAAACAATCTATCACTATACCCAAGTCTACAACGGTTGATCTTAGTTAAAAAGCCCCAGCACCACGTCAAGGTGTCAACCACGCTGGGGTCCCACGAGCCATCCGCTTGTTAGTCAACCCTCGTTGGACAGATGATAGCAGGATCCATGATATAATTTCATGATCCTCTAAAGTATCCTTTCTATCAGGCACCCTCCGTACGAGGTGTGTTGCCGTGCTTGGTAGAGCCTGTTTAGATATAATGGTCCCGTTCCGTTCCCCCATATGAATGACCCTCTTCCTTCTATTTCAAAATTGAGAGAAGGCCATTTTCACGGGAGGAACAGTCGCTCAATGGAACGGTCCCATTTTTTCCAAACAAGCCCTGAGTAAGCAGCGGTAAATACTGCTCGTGGGAGCCGGGACACTCCCGGCATGCAGGCGCTCTGGCTGTCGTCACAGTCGCAAAGCTCCTCCGCAACAGTGATGCAAGTTCCATGGAGAGGAAAGAAGAGGATTTGGTTGGAGGAGGTGGTGGTATTTATAGGGAGTGCCAAGAATTTTCTCGCTCTGCAGTTTTTGTGCGGAGGATGGATGTGAGGTTTAGGTCTCTAGTTGGGTAGGGTTCATGAAAGAGCTTTTGCGTTCTGGAGTACAGTGCGATATATTTTGATTGTAGGAATGTTGAATTTTTTATTGCTTTGGCTGTTATCGGTAGGTCCGGGGCGGTTATGGAGGTTTTTGAATTGTTACATCCCGCAAGGGTGCTGCCTGTCATTCCTATCATATTATGATCCCATGTTATAGCCCCGCGGAAGGGCGGGCACATAAGGTTAAATGCTATCGATAGTTCTTGCACATAGCCACCACTAGTCGCCGATCGTACTATTGCATAATTCAAAGGCAACCCAACGGTCCGGAGGATCTAATCCGACTTTTTAAACTTTGTTCTTTGTTCTTCCCCCCTAACCACCTACCAACAACAAAATATATCTTGAAGACTGGACAGGGCAGACAAGAGAAAGGAGAAAGAAAAGAAAAACAAAAAGAGCAAAAATCGGAACCAACAAATATCTCCGACGTAGTGGGAAACATAAAAGTTCATAGGATCCCGCGGGATCTCCACGCCATCTGGAGATGGGTTCCTATTGGACTGCAAGCACAAGACCTACTACAAATGGAGCGAATAATTTCCAAGTCCCCTGATATCGTGACAACCTCTCTAGGAAATCGGAACTAGCCCATAATCTTTTATCCCCACATAAGTTACGACTATAGGAAGTCATCGTTGAGAATTTTGAGTCCAGAGAAGCACAATCAATTTATCGAACGACAAACTGTAGCATGACTTTTACCACAGATTTCGAAGTCATTGATCAAACAAGAATAAGGCCGATTTTATTATTATGCTCTTGCAAGGGGAATTCTCTATGAAATTATCACAGGAATTGTTTCTCAATAGGTTCTTTTTTTTCTTTTGGCTCTTTATCCCTCCAATACCAGTATGGTATTCGGCATGTCCTGGGTCCCCATGAAATTTAGCTTGGAAGGAGGTGAGAGGAGGGTACAGGGCCCAGCTCATCAGTGCTGTCCCATTCTGCTCAAATGTCCCGTATGATACATAAACAGAGATTACAATATTATAATGAAAGTTTGAAAATCCCAATTCTTGCAGTGACAGCTAAGAAGGAAAAATAAAATAAAGCATTGCCAAATAATCCCGCAAGTCTCTCTATTCCAGGGATCGGGATCCGCTACGCAATGCCCCTGAAAACCCTGCCCTGGGTTTGCATGAGGAGCGAGCAAGTAATCAAGTGCACTGATGCTCACTCGGGCATGGTCACCTTCCACCTGAAATCCGAAGTCAACCCTTATAGCGTCTTGTATTACTCTCACCAATCATAACAACAACAGTGGTCAATATATACAAGTTTCCTAGTCCAGCGTAGCCTCCAGATATGCAGCATTCCAACATT
>Ga0307513_10003157_pt1 | contig 22505 bp, 16 predicted proteins | sample 15_EM_MG_FD_202174 | JGI IMG/M metagenome (GOLD analysis project Ga0307513, IMG submission 202174) | Populus trichocarpa ectomycorrhiza microbial communities from riparian zone in the Pacific Northwest, United States - 15_EM | ecosystem: Host-associated > Plants > Roots > Unclassified | place... | reverse complement strand
GAGAGCAGGTGCGGTTGTCCAGGCCCCACGCCACCGCGGTTGGCGCGAAGGAGCCCTCCGCGTAGCGCTTGTAGGAGTTGATGTTGGGCGCGAACATGTAGGTGAACTCCCGCAGGCACGCCACCTGGCCGGCTAGGAAGTGCTCGAACGTCGGGGAGAACCCGTGCTCGCCGTCGCCGGCGAACACGTTGCCGTCCTCGCCGCGCAGCGAGATGTGGATGTGGCAGGAGTTGCCCTCGCGCTCGTCGTACTTGGCCATGAACGTCAGCGACATCCCGGCCTGGTCAGCGATCTCCTTGGCCCCGGTCTTGTAGATCGAGTGGTTGTCGCAGGTCGTGAGCGCGTCGGCGTACTTGAAGGCGATCTCGTGCTGCCCGTAGTTGCACTCGCCCTTCGCCGATTCGACGACGAGGCCCGCGCCGGCCATCCCGTTGCGGATGCGTCGCAGCACCGGCTCCACCCGGGCGGTGCCGAGCAACGAGTAGTCGACGTTGTAGAGGTTCGACGGGCGCAGGTTGTGGTAGTTCGCCTGCAACGCCGCGTCGTACGTGTCGGCGAAGAGCATGAACTCCAGCTCTGTGCCGACGTCGGCGACCAGCCCGCGCTCGGCGAGCCGGTCCAGCTGGCCCTTGAGGATCTGCCGGGGCGAGGCGACCACCGGGGAGTCGTCGGCCCACACCACGTCGCACAGCACCAGTGCCGTGCCCTCGTGCCAGGGGACCAGCCGCAGCGTCGAGAAGTCGGGGCGCAGCACGAAGTCGCCGTAGCCGCGCTCCCAGCTCGACATCGCGTAGCCGTCGACGGTGTTCATGTCGACGTCCACGGCGAGCAGGTAGTTGCACGCCTCCGCGGCATGCGGCACGACGTCGGCGAGGAAGTACGGCGCTGCGCACCGCTTGCCCTGCAGCCTGCCCTGCATGTCGGTGAACGCCAGCAGCACGGTGTCGATCCGGCCGTCGTCGATCTGCGTGCGCAACTGCTCCAGCGTGAGCATCCCCTGCCTCATGAGGCGCACCCTACGGGTCACGTTCCAGGTGGTCGGCGGGTACGGGCGGCGACCGCGCCCGTCCTCTGCGGAGGGTCGCTGACCGGGCGCGCACAGTGTTCCTGCAGGCATACGTACGACCGAGTGATCGTCGAGGAAACGGCCACGGCCGCGGGATCGACTGCCGATCCTCTCCGCATGCCCTCTTGGATCAACGTCGGCCTGCAGGTGGCCGCGCTCACCGCCGCGACCGTGATGCGGTTTCTGCACCCTGGTTGGCTCGCGATCATTTTCGTGTTCAGCGTGATCGGTCCGCTCCTCGTCTTCGGCCGGGACTACCCCAGCCCACTCGAGACCATCGTCGGCCCCGTGCCGGACACCACCGGCCTGGGCGCCATGATGCTGCTGGTGTGGTGCGGCGCTCTCCTGTGGGCGACGATCGTGCTGGACCTGAAGAAGACGGAGTTCCGACGGACCACAGGCCAGGGGCCCGTAGGCTCGCCCGCGTGACCGATCTTCCGGCCCGCGCCCGCATCGTGATCATCGGCGGAGGCGTCGGGGGCGCCTCGATCGCCCACCACCTCGCAGAACGCGGCGAGACCGACGTCCTGCTCGTCGAGCGCTCCGAGCTGACCAGCGGCTCGACGTTCCATTCGGCCGGGCTGGTCGGCCAACTGCGCTCCGACCCCGCGCTGACCCGCATGAACGTGCACTCGGCCCAGCTCTACCGCGATCTCGACGTCGGGTGGGTGGAGTCGGGCTCGCTGCGCCTGGCGTCCAGCCCGGAGCGCATGGAGGAGATCCGGCGCCAGCACGGCTGGGCCAGCCGAGCCGGGCTGCCGTTGGAACTGATCTCGCCCGACGAGGCCCGCGAGCTCTTCCCCCTGATGAGCACCGACGGGGTGCTGGGTGCCGCGTTCACCCCGACCGACGGGCAGGTCGATCCCTCGCGGCTGTGCATGGCGCTGGCCGCGTCCGCGCGGGCCAAGGGCGTCCGCATCGCCCAGCAGACGCGCGTCGTCGGCATCGACACCGCCGAGAGCCGGCACGGACGTTCGGTCACCCGCGTGCGCACCGACAAGGGCGACACCGAGACCGAGATCGTCGTCGACGCCGGGGGCATGTTCGCGGCGCAGATCGCCGAGCTCGTCGGCGTGCGGGTGCCGGTGGTGCCGATGTCGCACCAGTACGTCGTCACCGCACCGCTGCCGGCAGGCTCGCTGCCCGACGGGCACGTGCTGCCGTCGCTGCGCGATCCCGACCTGCTCGTCTACTACCGCCAGGAGATCGACGGCCTGGTCATGGGCGGGTACGAGCGTGATTCCGCGCCGGCGTGGGCCGATCACCGGCCGCCCGCCGACTTCAACGGCAAGCTGCTGCCCGCGGACTGGGACCGCTTCGACGAGATCGTCGAGAACTCGCAGATCCGGGTGCCGATCCTGGCGCAGACCGGCGTCCAATCGATGATCAACGGGCCGGAGGCGTTCACCCCCGACAACGAGTTCTGCCTCGGCGAGACCGAGGTGGCCGGGTTCTTCGTCGCGGCCGGGTTCTGCGCGCACGGCATCGCCGGCGCCGGCGGCATCGGCCTGGTGATGGCGAACTGGATCGTCGACGGCGATCCGGGCATGGACCTGTGGCACATGGACGTGCGCCGCTTCGGCCCGCAGTACCGCTCGCCGCGCTACACCCTCGCCAAGGTCACCGAGAACTACGAGAGCTACTACGACATCCGCTACCCGGGCACCGAGCGGGAAGCGGGCCGGCCGCTGCGCACCTCGCCCGCCTACGGCTGGCACGCGGAGTACGGCGCCGTCTTCGGCGAGAAGTCCGGGTGGGAGCGGGTCAACAACTACACCGCCACGGGCCCCGAGGACCTGCGGCCGACTGGCTGGGCCGGGCGGAACTGGTCCCCGTCCGTCCAGGTCGAGCACGCCGCCGTCCGCGAGTCGGCGGCGATCTTCGACGAGTCGTCGTTCGCGAAGATCGAGATCACCGGGCCGGACGCGGCGTCGTTCGTGACGCACGTGTTCGCCGGCCACGTCGATCGTGCGCCGGGCACCTGCACCTACACACAGGCGCTCAACGAGCGCGGCGGGATCGAGGCCGACGTCACCGTCACGCGGCTCGGCGAGCACGCGTTCTCGCTGGTCACGGGCACCGCGTTCGGGCCGCACGACCTCGGCTGGCTACGCCGTCAGGCCCGTCTTACCGGCGCCGACGTGCACCTGGCCGAGGTCACCGCGGCCTGGGCGTGCTTCGGCATCTGGGGTCCGCAGGCGCGGGAGCTGCTCGCGCCGCTCACCCCGGCGTCGCTGGAGACGATCGACTTCCCCTACCTCACCGCGCAGGAGACCACCGTCGCCGACGTGCCGGTGCGCGCCCTGCGCGTCACGTACGTGGGGGAGCTGGGCTGGGAGCTGTACTGCCCCACCGAGTTCGGTGCCGCGCTGTGGCGCGAGCTGGCCGCCACCGGCGCCACCCCGGGCGGGTACAGGGCGATCGAGAGCCTGCGGCTGGAGAAGGGCTACCGGGCCTGGGGCTCCGACATCGGCCCGGAGACCACCCCCGACGAGGCCGGCCTGCGGTTCGCCGTCCGCGACGGCGGCGGGTACGTCGGCGCCGAAGCACTGGCCGCTGCCCGCGAGCGCGGGATCACCCGTCGGCTCCGCGCACTGGTGCTGGACGATCCGCGGGCCGTCGCGCTCGGCGGGGAGCCGGTCCGCGCCGGCGACAGGGTGGTCGGGCAGGTGACGTCCGGCGGCTACGGCTACACCGTGGACCGATCCATCGCCTACGCGTACCTGCCCGAGGACGTGTGGGAGTTCGGCATCCGCGTCGAGGTCGCCGTGGACGGCGTGCCGGTCGCCGCCGAGGTGGCCCGCAGCCCGCTCTACGACCCGAAGGGTGAGCGCGTCCGCACCTGAGTCACCGGGCTGCGGTGGGTGGGTGTCCGGTCCAGCGGATGTAGGCGCGGCGGAACTCGCGAGGGTCGCTGAACCCGACCTCCTGGGCGACGGCGTGGACGGGCAGGGCCGATGAGCGGAGCAGGAAGGTGGCGCGGCGTTCGCGCACGCGGTCGCGGATGTCGCTGAAGCGTTGTCCGGCGTCGTGCAGTTGCCTGCGCAGGGTGCGCTCGGTGACGTACAGGAGGGCGGCGACCTCGTTCATGGTGAGCGGTCGTCGCAGGTTGCGGCCGAGCAGCGTTTCGACCGCGCGCACGGTGTCGGTGCCGTGTTCGCCGGTGTCGATCATGCGCCGGCAGGCGTCCATGGCCATCGCCCGGATGGTCGGGTCGGCGGTCGCGATCGGCCTGTCGAGCAGTTCGGAGCTGAGCCACATGCGGTTGGCATCGGCGTCGAACCGGATCGGGCAACGGAAGAACGACCGGACGGCGGCGGCATGGGCAGGTTGCGGATAGGCGAGTTCGAGGCGTTCGGGAAGGACGTCGGCGCCGAGGACGGATCGCACGAGCAGCAACGTGCTGCCGAACGCCTCTTCGCACAGGAACGGGAGGAGGTCCGGCTCGGGGGCGCGTTCGCGCAGGCGCAGGGCGAACCGCGACTCGAAGTATTCGGCTTCCGGGTCGGTGAGGCTCCCCGACGCTTGTTGGAGCTCGAGTCCGACCGTGAATGCCTCCGCGCCGGTGGAGCAGGAACGTACGGCGAGGCCGAGGACGCCGAAGGAGATCAGCGCGTCGCGTCCGCCGACCTGCAGGCCGACGGGGCCCGCCGGTAGGTCACGCAGCGCCCGTTTCAGGATCGTCGTGATCTGCCGGAAGGACAGCCGCATGTCCGGATCGACGAGTTGGTCGGTGGTGAGCCCGGTGCCCGAGAACCACGTCTCGACCGCACGGTGGTGCTGCTGGCCGATCTCGACGACGCCGGCGAGCACGGCGGTCGGGATGACCGGCTCCGCGAGGCGTGGGTCCATGTGTCCCCCCGAGTGTCCGGTCTGCCCCCCACTCTAGTCGGTGCAACCCTCCCCGGACGGTGCGTCGGGCGGGTTGAGTGCGGGCCGTGAGCGAGAACAAGGTGTGCATCATCGGAGCCGGTCCTGCCGGGCTGTCGGCTGCCCGCGCGTTGTCGCGCCTCGGGATCGAGTACGACCAGTACGAGCGGCACAGCGATGTGGGCGGGATCTGGGATCTGGAGAACCCGGGCACGCCGATGTACGAGTCGGCGCACTTCATCTCCTCGCGTGGCACGTCGGGGTTCTTCGACTTCCCGATGCCGGCCACGTATCCGGACTACCCGAGCAACCGGCAGATCCTGGCGTACACACGCAGCTTCGCGCAGGCGTACGGCCTGCGCGAGCGGATCCGGTTCAACGCCGTGGTCCGCGATGTCCAGGAGCTGAACGGGCGGTGGCAGGTGACCCTCGCCGACGGCACCGTCGCCGTCTACGCCGCCGTGATCTGCGCGACCGGGGTCACCTGGGCTCCGCGCCTGCCGACCTTCCCGGGTGTGTTCGACGGCGAGGTCCGCCATTCGGTCACCTACCGCGATGCATCCGAGTTCCGTGGCAAGCGAGTGCTGATCGTGGGCCTCGGCAACTCCGGGGCCGACATCGCCTGCGATGCCGCCGCGAACGCGGATGCGGCGTTCGTGAGCGTGCGCCGCGGCTACCACCTGATCCCGAAGCACCTCTTCGGGATCCCCGTCGACGAGCTCGCGCACACCGGCCCGCAGCTGCCGATGCGCCTCGAGCGGCCGGTGTTCAAGGCCCTGTTGCGGCTGGTCCAGGGTGACCTGACCAGGTACGGGCTGCCCGAGCCGGACCACAAGTTGTTCGAGAGCCACCCGCTGCTCAACAGCCAGCTGGTGCACTACCTGCAACACGGTGATGTCTCGATCAAGGCCGACATCGCCGGTCTGGACGGGACGCGGGTGCGGTTCGTCGACGGATCCAGCGAAGAGATCGATCTGGTGCTGTGCGCGACCGGCTACGACTGGACGATGCCCTACCTCCCGCAGGACTGCTTCCGCTGGACGGACGGCCGCCCGGACCTCTACCTGACCGCGTTCAGCCGCCAGCACCACAACCTGTTCGGTCTGGGCTATCTGGAGACCAACTCCAGCGCCTACACGCTGTTCGATCACGTGAGCAACCTGGTCGCGCAGTACCTGGACGACCAGCAGCACGACCCGGCCCGCGCCGCGGCCTTCGACACGATCCGGGCCACCGACCGGCCCGATCTCAGCGGCGGCATCAGCTTCGTCGACTCCGCCCGGCACCGCAGCTACGTCGACGCCAAGACCTTCCACCGCTACCTGAAGAAGGTGCGCCGCCGTGTCGGTTGGGACGACCTGACCGAGGGCATGTTCGGGCCCGTCCCCGCTCGTCCGATGGTCGATGCCCGGTGAAGACCGCAGTCGTGACCGGAGCCGCCGGCGCGATCGGGAGCGCAATCTGCGCGCGACTCGTCGCCCGTGGCTACACCGTGGTTGCGGTCGACATCGACGCGGCCGGACTGGCCGCTCTGCCCGGTGCAGTTGTCGCGGTACCGGCGGACCTCAGCGATCCCGCCGCGGCGCCGTTGATCGCCGCAGCGGTGGCCGAGCAGCTCGGGCGGTGCGACCTGCTCGTCAACAATGCCGGGATCGTGGTCACCACGCCGTTTGAGCACGCGAGCCCGGATCAACTCACGCGGGAGCTGCGGGTCAACCTCGAGACCCCGATCCTGCTCACCCGCGCCCTGTTCCCGATGCTGCAGGAGCGCCGCGGACACGTCGTCTCCGTCGTCTCGCTCGGCGGGTTGCTGCCGCTCGCGCAGAGCCCCGGCTACAGCGCATCGAAGTTCGGGCTGCGCGGATTCCTGCTCGGGCTCGCCCAGCGCACCGACGAGACCGGCGTTCGCGTCAGCATCGTCAACCCGGGAGCGGTCGACACTCCGATGCTGCGCCACGAGGCCGCCACCGGCGGATCGCCCCTGAACTTCCTCGGCAGCCCGATGCACCCCGACGCCGTGGCAGCCGCGGTGGAGATGCAGCTGCAACGCCCGAGGCTGGAGACCAACCTGCCCCGCCATGACGGGTGGCTGATCAAGACCGCCATGCTCAACCCCGGCCTGCTCACCCCGCTGCGGCCGGTGCTCGAGCGGATCGCCCGACCGGCCCTCGAGAAGTACCGGCGACTGAACGGCATCGCCTGAGCACGCGGCCGGTCACCCGGCCAGCGCGGCGAGCACCCCTTCGCCGTACTTCGCCAGTTTGTTCTCGCCGATCCCGCTGATCCGGCCGAGCGCGGCGAGGTCGGCGGGCATGCTGGTGGCGATCTCGCGCAGCGTGGCATCGTGGAAGATCACGTAGGCGGGCACGCCCTGCTCACGGGCGGTGGCGCCACGCCACTCGCGCAACCGCTCGAACACCGGCGCGGCCGCGGCGGGCAGATCCACCTGCGGCTTCCCCGTGCGGGTGCGCGTGCGGGCGACCTTCTTCGGCTCGCGGCGCATCATCATCTGGACCTCGCCGCGCAGCACGGGGCGGCTGGCCTCGGTGAGCACGAAGGTCTGGTACGTGCCTTCGACGGAGAGCACGCCCTGCGCCATGAGCTGGCGGATCACGCCCCGCCACTCCGTCTCCGACAGCTCGGCGCCCACGCCGAACACCGACAGCGAGTGGTGGTCGAACTGCTCCACCTTGGGCGTGCGCTTGCCGAGCAGGATGTCGATGATCTGGCCGGCGCCGAACTTCTGCCGCCGCTCCCGATCGAGCCGGTACACCGTGGAGAGCACCTTCTGGGCGGCCACCGTGCCGTCCCACGACTCCGGTGGAGCCAGACACGTGTCGCAGTTGCCGCAGGGCTCGCCGGTCTTGCCCGTGAGGTACTCGCCGAAGTAGTTGAGCATCCGCACCCGCCGGCACTGCACGGTCTCGCACAGCGCGAGCATCGCGTCGAGGTGCTGGGAGAGCCGGTGCTTGTGCGCACGGTCGCCCTCCGAGTCGTCGATCATCTTTCGCTGCTGGACGACGTCGGCGAGCCCGTAGGCGAGCCACGCGGTGGACGGCAGCCCGTCGCGGCCGGCGCGGCCGGTCTCCTGGTAGTAGCCCTCGACGGACTTCGGCAGGTCGAGGTGCGCGACGAACCGCACGTCGGGCTTGTCGATGCCCATGCCGAACGCGATCGTGGCCACCATGATCATCCCCTCCTCGCGGAGGAACCGGGACTGGTTGGCGGCGCGGACGGGCGCATCGAGGCCGGCGTGGTACGGCAGCGCCTTGATGCCCTGGGCGGTCAGGAACTCCGCGGTCTGCTCCACCGACTTGCGCGACAGGCAGTAGACGATGCCGGCGTCGCCGTCGTGCTCGGTGCGGATGAGGTCGAGCAGCTGCTTGCGCGGCTCGTTCTTCGGGGCGATGCGGTACTGGATGTTGGGCCGGTCGAAGCTGGCGACGAAGTGCTTCGCGTTCTCGAGATCGAGCCGGGTGGCGATCTCGGCACGGGTGGCCGCGGTGGCGGTGGCGGTGAGCGCGATGCGCGGCACATCCGGCCAGCGCTCGTGCAGGCTGGAGAGCATGAGGTAGTCGGGCCGGAAGTCGTGGCCCCACTGGGAGACGCAGTGCGCCTCGTCGATCGCGAACAGCGCGATCGTGCCGCGTTCCAGCAGCCGCACCGTGGACTCCACGCGCAGCCGCTCGGGCGCGAGGTACAGCAGATCCAGCTCGCCGGCGACGAATGCCTGCTCGACGAACCGGCGCTCGTCGAAATCCTGGGTGGAGTTGAGGAACCCGGCCCGCACTCCGAGCGCCCGCAGGGCGTCGACCTGGTCCTGCATCAGCGCGATCAGCGGCGAGATCACCACCCCGACGCCCGGCCGGACCAGCGCCGGGATCTGGTAACAGAGCGACTTGCCGCCACCGGTGGGCATGAGCACCAGCGCATCGCCACCGCTGCTCACGTGCTCGACGATCTCCGCCTGATCGCCGCGGAACGCGTCGTAGCCGAAGACGCGGCGGAGCACCTCGAGCGGGGCAGCGCCATGGGTCGCGACGGTGTCGGGGAGCACAGCGCCAGGGTAGGCCCGGGCCCCGACAGTCGTGGGCCGAACCCCGGAAGTCAGGCGGACGCGGGCTGGTCGTGGGTGGCGCAGTGGATGCCGCCACCACCGGACGCGATCGCGTCGATCCCGAGCTGGACGATCTCGCGGCCGGGGAAGTGATCGCGGAAGACCTGGACGGCGTTGTCGTCGGCCGCGGCGTCGCCGAACGTCGGGACGAACACCGCACCGTCGGCCACGGAGAAGTTCAGGTAGGTGGAGACGAACTCGTCGCCGCGGCCGGTGATCCGGTCCGGGTCGGGCTGGGTCAGTGCGGTGACGGCGAGCTTCGCGCCGCGGGCGTCGGTCGCGTCGGCCAGCACGGCAGCTGCCTCGTCCGCGGAGCGCGACCACACGTCGGGCTCGGTGCCAGGGAAGGCCCGGTCGAGCAGCACCGCGCCCGGGCCCGTGAAGCGGACCAGGAAGTCGACGTGCGCGTCGGTGATGTCCTCGCCGCGCACACCGGCGAACCAGATGATTTGAGTGACGCCCAGGAGCGCCCTGAGCTCGGCCTCGATGTCGCTGCGGCTCCGGCCGGGGTTGCGGTTCTCGTTGACGAGCGAGCTCTCGGTGACCAGCAGCGTGCCCTGCCCGTCGGTCTCCAGCGCGCCACCTTCGCCGACGAGCCACGTCGTGATCCGCGGGATCCCGTACCGCTTCAGGAGCGCAGGACCGGCGGCGTGATCGGCATCGTGCGGATGCTGCTTGTCGCCCCATCCGTTGAAGTTGAGGTCGACGCCGGCGATCTCGCCGTCCTGCTCCACGAAGACCGGCACGGTGTCACGCGCCCACAGGTCGTTCACCGGGATCGGGACGACCTCGACACCACTGCCGGCCGCGTTGCGCGCCGCCCCGACCAGATCGGGGGCAGCGAGCAGCACGACCGGCTGGTGGGCGGCCACGGCACGGGCCAGCCCGGCGATGTCGCGCTGGACCTCCCCGATGTCCGGGCCCCAGATGGCCACGGTCGGCCACGACATGAACGTGCGGGCCTGCGGCTCCCACTCGGCGCCGAACCGGCGGCTGGACGGCGGTGCTGCCGGCTCCGTGACGTCCGGCTCGGTGCATGCCGTCGGACCGACGGCGAGCGCGCCGATCCCCGCGACCGACCGCAGGGCGGTCCGCCGCGACAGCCCTGGGATGCGGGGGGTCATGTGGGCAACGGGGCGTTCAGCCGCTCGGTTGGCTGCGTTTCGCACGTTCGTCGTACTCGCGTTTCCGTTTCGGGTATCCGGTCCTGAACACCTCGTACACCGGGACGGAACGCCGGTGGCCGAACCGGTGCGCGGCCTGGAGACTGTCGATCCGGCGGCGCGTCCATTCGCCGTCGTCGGCGATCAACATGACGGTCGGCCCGTCGAAGTTGGTGCCCGGCTCGAAATAGGCCTCGACGCCGGCGCGTGTCGACGTCCACTCGTCGAGGTAGCCGTAGACCAGTTCGACGGGTTTCTGCCGGGCGCGGGGAGCACGTCGGCGGCGAATGCGGAGGAACGAGCGGACGACCAGCAGGACCAGGAGAATGCCGAGCGCCAGCACCAGCCAGACTTCGGGCCGCTCCCAGTAACCGGCGGCTTCGGGACCGGTTGTGGCGATGGCGCCGTTGATCCAGTCGCGGAAGGGCGAAACATCGGTCGCACGCCCCTTCTCGGCACCGTCGGAGTAATGGGTGCTTCCACCGAGGGTACCGAGCAACTCCAAGCGGCCGTCGACGTTGATGACGATGGGGCCGCCCGAATCACCCTTGGCCGTCCTTTCCCGAGGGTTGTCTTCGGGCCAGTACAACTCGTGGGCCTGTTCGTCCTCGACGGTATCGCGATACTGGGATGGCGCGAACAACGCGACCGGCAGCTGCTTGAGGACCGGGGACGCCGGACAGCTTTCTTCCTCGCAGGTCCTGCCCCAGCCGATCACCGTGGCCGACCGACCGGACTGCGGAGCCATCGGCGCCGCAATGGGAATCGGTGTCTTGTCGGTTGATCTGGCGAGTTCGATCAGGCCGATGTCACGCAGGCCTGGCTCTGTGATCAGACGCGCGGCAGTACCGACCTCGCCCTCATACCTCTCGGTCGCCCCCAGGTACAGCGTGAAGTTCTCCGCGCTGAGCAATGGCGCGTGCAAGTCGACGTCATCTGATCCGGGGTCGTCAGCGACAAGACAGTGCGCCGCTGTGACCACCCATCGCTTGTCGATCAGAGCGCCGGTGCATTCGCCGGTCTTGCTGGTGACCAGCACAGTCCATGGATATTCCTGGGTGACGGTCTGGCCGCCCACGATCCCCGAAGCCGTTCCCCCCGACACCAGTGACAGCGCCACCACGCAAGCGATGACGATGACCGTACGGACAGCCACGAATGCTGACACGTTCCCCGCCCCCCAACAGGTATCTCCTTACCCTTGCAACAACGAGCTCCTGGGCCCGCCATTTGTCACGGGCCGCCGGCTACGTTCTCTTCCACCCCTGAGCCGGCGGAGCCGGGTGCCGAGCCTCGCACAGCGGATCAGGTCCCCTCGGCCGTCGACCCGCGTCTTCTCGAGCTTCGATCGCACGCGCGCGGGATCCGGTCATTCCGCCCCCGACGTTCGCCAGAAGATACTGCCGCCTACCGTCACCGGCAACTTCGACAAGACACTGCTGACCTGCGAAGTGAGCGTGCTCGGGCGGCTGATCGACGACCCGGCCACGCGCGTCGGCGGTCTGGACGTGCGCACCCGGGCAGGCTGTCCGCCCCGGCGGCCTCGCGGGCCGGACTTGACCCGCGAGGTCCGCCGGTCGAGGTGACCGCGCAGCAGGTTGTGTGACGTCAGCCGACGTCGAGCACCGTGCCGGCGGCGACCGTGCGGCCGCCCTCGCGGACCGCGAAGCCCAGGCCGGGCTCCACGGCCGCGGGGGAGCCGAGCTCGACACCGGCCTCCACCGTGTCGCCGGGCACGGCCGGCGCGGCCAGCACCAGCCGGCCGGGCACGTCCGCTGTCCGCAGGAAGAACTGCGGCCGGTACCCGTCGACGACCGGCTTGTGCCGTCCACCCTCGGCCTCGGTGAGCAGGTACAGCCGCGCCGTGAACGACGCGTGCGCCGCCACGCTGCCCGGCGCCGCGAGCACCATCCCGCGCCGCAGCTGATCACGGTCCACCCCGCGGAGCAGGAGGGCCGCGTTGTCACCCGCCTCGCCGCGGTCCATCGGCTTGCCGAACGTCTCCACCCCGGTGACGACCGCGGAGAACCCGGCACCGACTGCCTCGACGATGTCGCCGACCGCGACCGTGCCGCGCTCGATCGCCCCGGTCGCGACGGTGCCGCGTCCGGTCACGGTGAGCACGTTCTCCACCGGCAGCAGGAACGGCCCGTCGAGGTCGCGCGGCGGCACCGGCACGTGCTTGTCGACGGCGGCGAGCAGCTCCAGCACCGACGCGACCCACATCGGGTCGCCCTCCAGCGCGCGCAGCCCGGAGGTGCGCACGATCGGCGAGCCCGGGTACCCGTGCTCGGCGAGCAGCTCGGAGAGCTCGAGCTCGACGAGCTCCAGCAGCTCCGGGTCGGCCCCGTCGGCCTTGTTGAGCGCCACCACGAGGTGCTCGACGCCGACGCGTTGGGCGAGCAGCACGTGCTCACGCGTCTGCGGCATGATCCCGTCCTGCGCCGACACGACCAGCACCGCGCCGTCCAGCTGCGCCGCACCGGTGATCATGTTCTTGACGTAGTCGGCGTGGCCGGGCATGTCGACGTGCGCGTAGTGCCTGCTCGCCGTCTCGTACTCGACGTGGCTGATCGTGATGGTGATCCCGCGGCGGGCCTCCTCGGGCGCGCGGTCGATCTTCTCGAACGGCGTGTAGCGCGCGCCGCCGTGCTCGGCCAGCACCTTCGTGATGGCGGCGGTGAGCGTCGTCTTGCCGTGGTCGACGTGCCCCATCGTGCCGATGTTGAGGTGCGGCTTCGACCGCACGTAGACCTGCTTGGCCATGACCTTTCCCCTGACTCCTGTCCCTGGACGCGTGACCCCGCAACGGGGCGACCCCTGCCCACGGGGTCACGTCAGGACTGGTGGGGAGGGGTCAGCGCTCAGCGCCGTCCAGCAGGAAGCTCATGTGTCGATCATCCAGCAACGGGCAACGCAATTACTGGTACGAGACGAACACCGGTCGCGTCGGGCCCACGGCCATCGTCTGCGCGGGGGTGAACGTGGGGGAGTCCTCGTCGATGAAGTTCTTCCAGCCCCAGTGGATGCCGGCCGGCGCGGCCGCGTGCATGGCGTTCCACGTGGCGAACTTCAGCGCCGGGGTGCCGAACCCGTCGGCGTGGATGACCACGGCGAGCTCGTCATGGCTCGTGTCGAGCCGCTCCCGGCCGGTGATCATGGAGACCTTGAACTGGTGCACCATCAGCAGCTTCTGCGGCAGCGCCTGCTCGCGGGTGAGCGTGGCGAGCCAGCTGATCACCGCGTTGATCTCGTCGACGCCCACCGAACCGATCTGGGCGCGGTGCACCTGCGCGGGTCCGAGCCGCCATTCGGGATCCAGCGCCAGCCCGACGTTCGGCTCGGTGAGCAGCTCGGCGTAGCGACGAGCCTGGGAGAGGAAGTCCGACCGTCCCGGCTGCAGGTCCAGCACCACGTAGACACCGGCTGCCGCTGCGGCGTCCACCCACGGCCGGAGCTTCGCCACGTCGGCCTCGGCGGAGTAGTCGCCGTCGGGGCCGGGTGCCCCGGAGGCGACGGTGGCGATCAGCTCGAACGCCGGCACCACCGACTCTCCGGCGACGGGCGCGTACTTCGCCGCCAGGTCCTTCGCACGGGCCACCGCGCCGGCGACGTCCTGCTCGCCGAGTACGCCCAGCGCCGGGGCGCCCGGGTGGCCGTAGAGCGCCACCATCGTCCGGCCGGGGAACAGCACCTGGCTTCCACCCCCAGGAAGCTGCTTGCCGGCCGCGCTTGTCGCGAGCCGGGCGGCGAGCCGCTCGGGCGGGCCGAACGCCGCACCCAGCGCCACGACGTGCCCTGCGGTGCCCGGCGACATGCCGGTGCGTGGATCGCCACCGGGCACCGTCGCTACCCGGGCTCCGGCGGCCTGGGCCACGGCGAGCGCCCCGACCTGCCCCGCCCCACCGTCGGTCAGGACGAGCAGGTCCGCCGGGCGCGGCGGTGCGATGGCGGGCAGCCGGTCGGCCGACGGCACGGTCGCGAGCCCGGCAGCCACGGACCACCGTCGAGCTCCGTCCCCGACGGCCCAGACGGCAGCGGCCCCGATCCGGGAGAGCTCGGCCCGAACACCGGCGGGATCGGCGGCGGGGCCGTCAGCAGGATCGTCGGCGGTGGCCGGCACGGGGAACACCGGGATACCGCGACGGACCGCCTCGGCGAGCGCTGTCGGCAGCGCGGGATCGCCGTCGGTCACGACCACGGCGGCGGGGGAGCGGCGCAGCAGCTGCCGGCTGGTCGCCACCGCGAGCGCAGCCGGCCCGTCGTCGGGGAGCACAAGGACCGCAGGACCCGGCAGCACGGCGGCGACCGCCGGTGGCGGGGTGATCACGCGCCGGGCGGGTGCGGCCTTCGGGCCGGCGGAGGCACCGGTGACCAGGATCGCGATCACCGTCGCGGCCGTCACGATCGCCCGTGCCCGCAGTGCCACCACCCCCGTGACGGACGGTAGGCCAACCGTCGCGCGACCGGGTGGACGCCGCGCCGCGAGGACGCGCCAATTGGTGACGGCGACCACTTGCTGACAGGTAAGTAAGTGTGATTGGGTCCCGGCACACCACACCCCTGTCCGGTCGGCGTCGATCGGGAGAGGAAGCGCCATGCGCACTCATCGTCCGGCCCGGTTCCTCGTCGCCGCGGCCGCTCTTGCCACGATCGCCGTCACCGCTGCCTGCGGGGGAGGGAGCAGCAGCAGCGCACCCGCCGCCGGTGGCTCCTGCGAGCCCGCCCCGGCCGGCACGAAGGTCGAGCTGACGTTCACCTCATGGGTGCCCGGCATGCAGAAGACCGTGGACCTGTGGAACCAGACCCACCCCGACATCCAGGTCAAGTACACCGAGGTCGTCGGCGGCAACCAGGGCACCTACCAGTCCTACGCGAACCAGATCAAGGCCGGCCAGACCGGTGACCTCGGCATGATCGAGTTCGCCAACCTGCCGAGCTTCCGGCTGCAGAACGGGCTGGCCAACATCGGTTCCTGCAAGCCGGTTGCCGACGGCATCGGCCAGTACCCGGAGTGGACGCAGTCGCAGATCTCCTTCGGTGAGCAGGGCGCGGCCTACGGCGTCCCGCAGGACGTCGGGCCGCTGGCGCTCTACTACCGCAAGGACCTGTTCGACGCGGCCGGCCTGAAGGCCCCGACCACCTGGGACGAGTACGCGCAGGCCGCGGCCACGATCCAGGGCAAGGGCGCGTTCATCGGCAACTTCATGTCCGACCAGCCGGCCTGGTTCACGGCGCTGGCCTGGCAGAACGGTGCTCGCTGGTTCTCCCAGAGCAACGGTGTGTGGAAGGTCGACATGACCGACCCGAAGACCACGCAGGTCGCCGAGTTCTGGCAGAAGCTGGTCTCCGCCAAGCAGGTCAACACCGTGCCCGGCATCGGCAACGTCGAGTGGAAGGCGCTCGACACCGGCCAGGAGTGGACGCTGATCGGCGCGCCGTGGACGGCGAAGCTGCTGGAGACGAACGCGCCGTCGACCTCGGGCAAGTGGGCCGTCGCGCCACTGCCGCAGTGGACCGCGGGCGGCACCTCGGGCGGTAGCTGGGGCGGCTCGGCCACCGTCGTCTGGACGACGTCGAAGCACCCGTACGAGGCCTCGCAGTTCGCGATGTGGGCGTTCGGCGACCCGGCAGCGCTGGCACTGAACAACCAGAACGGCGGCCAGTTCCCGGCGCACGACGGCCAGACGAACCTGCCGGCGCTCTCGCAGCCCTACCCGTACTTCGGCGGCCAGGTGATCTGGAAGGACTTCGCCACCGCCAACAACCAGGTCGACCCGTCGTTCACGTGGGGCCCGACGATGACCGACACGTTCGACACCATGTCCAACGGCTTCGGCCAGGTCGTCAACGGGCAGGGTGATCTGGTCGGTGTGCTGCGCACGGCGCAGCAGAAGTCGATCGACACGATGAAGGCGCAGGCGATCCAGGTCGGCTGAGCAAGCCAGACCGGGAAGGGCACACCCATGACTGTCTCGATCGAGGGGACGACGGTGGGGCCCGGCGTCGCGGACGGGTCGGGGCCGGCTACCGGCGCCGGCCCGTCCGGGCGTTCCGGGCGCGCCCGGAATCTCCGGGCCGGGCTGATGTTCCTGGCGCCGTTCCTGGTGCTGTTCGCAGCGTTCTACCTGATCCCCATCGGCTACTCGATCGTCGAGTCGCTGCGCACCATCACCCGCACCAGCACGTTCGGGCCGGTGCAGGAGGTCTGGGGCGGGTTCGTCCAGTACGAGGCGGTGTTCTCCAACGCCCAGTTCTGGGCGAGCCTGCGTCGCGTACTGGTGTTCTTCCTCATCTCCGTGCCGCTGCAGCTGGGCATGGCGCTGGTGTTCGCGCTGCTGCTGGACTCGCCGGTGCTGAAGGGCAAGCGGTTCTTCCGGCTGGCGTTCTTCGTGCCGTACGCGGTGCCGGGCGTGGTCGCGGCGATCATGTGGGGCTTCCTCTACGCGCCGCAGCTGTCGCCCTTCACGCTGATCGCGCAGAACCTGGACCTGCTCGGGCCCGGCCTGGTGATCTTCGCGATCGCGAACATCGTCAACTGGGTCTACACGGGCTACAACATGCTGATCATCTACTCGGCGCTGCAGGCGATCCCGACCGAGCTGACCGAGGCCGCCCGCATCGACGGGGCCGGGCAGTGGCGGATCGCCTGGTCGATCAAGATCCCGATGGTGGCGCCCGCGCTGGTGCTGACCGGCGTGTTCTCGATCATCGGCACGCTGCAGCTGTTCAACGAGCCGCTGGTGATGCGCAGTGTCTCCAGCGCCGTGCAGACCGACTACACCCCCAACATGATGGTGCACGCCGCGGCCAACATCCCCAACTACAACCTCGCCGCCGCCTACTCGGTGGTGCTCGCGCTGGTGACGTGCGTGCTGTCGTTCACGTTCCTCAAGTTCACCCAGAGGTCGACCGAGAAGCGGGCCGCCGGATGACCGCCGCCACCCTTCCCGCCACCCGGCACCGCGCGTCGAAGCAGAACCCGGTCTCCGTCGCCGCCGCCACGTTGTTCATGGTGATCTTCACCGGGTACTTCCTGGCTCCGATCTGGTGGCTGGTGGTCTCGGCGTCGAAACCGCGTTCCGAGCTCACCACTGCGACGGGTCTGTGGTTCGGCGACTCGTTCGTGCTGCCGCAGAACGTCGCCGAGACCCTGACGTTCGACGACGCCCTGTTCCTGCGCTGGATGCTCAACAGCCTCATCTACGCCGGGTTCGGCGGCGCGATCGCGACCCTGATCGCCGCCATGGCCGGCTACGGGTTGTCGAAGTACGTCTTCCCGGGCCGCGAGGCCGTGTTCAACGTGATCCTGGCCGGCGTGCTGGTGCCGAGCACGGCGCTGGCGCTGCCGCTGTTCCTGCTGTTCGCGCAGGTGGGGGCGACCAACACGCTGTGGTCGGTGCTGCTGCCCAGCTGCGTCAGCCCGTTCGGCGTGTACCTGGCGCGGATCTACGCGGCCTCCAGCGTGCCCGACGAGCTGCTGGAGGCCGCCCGCCTGGACGGGGCCGGAGAGCTGCGCACGTTCTTCACCATCTCCATCCGGCTGATGGCACCGGCACTGGTCACGATCTTCCTGTTCCAGTTCGTGGCCACCTGGAACAACTTCTTCCTGCCGCTGATCATGCTGCAGAACTCGCGCCTCTACCCCGTCACGCTCGGACTGCAGACCTGGTACTCCCAGATCGGGCACCAGCCCTACCTCCTGCTGTCCGTGATCGTGGGGGCACTGCTGTCCATCGTGCCGCTGATCATCGCTTTCCTGATGCTGCAACGGTTCTGGCGCTCCGGTCTCGGAGCGGGAGGAGTCAAATGAAGCCGGGCGATCTGCCGCTGGACCGCCAGGTCCGCCTGCTCACAGGCGTGGACTTCTGGGCGCTGAACGACGAGCCCGCCATCGGGCTGCGCCGCATGGTGACCTCCGACGGCCCCGCCGGCGTGCGCGGGGAGCTGTGGGACGAGCGCGATCCGTCGGTGAACGTGCCGTCGCCGACGGCGCTGGCCGCGTCGTGGGACCTGGACAGGGTGCACGCGATCGGGCAGCTGCTCGCGGCGGACGCCCGGCGCAAGGGCGTCGACGTCCTGCTCGGGCCGACGGTCAACATCCAGCGCACGCCCGTCGGCGGCCGGCACTTCGAGTGCTTCTCCGAGGACCCGGTGCTGACCTCCCGGATCGGCGTCGCGTACGTGCGTGGCGTGCAGTCCGGCGGCGTCGCCGCGACGATCAAGCACGTCGTCGCCAACGACTTCGAGACGTCCCGGCTCACCGTCGATATCCGGCTGGACGAGCGCAGCCTGCGCGAGCTGTACCTGCTGCCGTTCGAGGCCGCGGTCGTCGAGGCCGACGTGTGGGTGGCGATGGCGGCCTACAACTCGGTCCGTGGCACGACGATGACCGAGAACCCGCTGCTGGAGCTGCTGCGCGACTGGGGTTTCGACGGCGTGATCGTGAGCGACTGGGGGGCCGCGCGCAGGCTGGCCGCCGCCACCGCCGAGCTGGACCTCGTGATGCCCGGCCCGACCACCCCGTTCGGGCAGGCGCTCGTCGACGCCGTCACGGACGGGCGGGTGCCGGCCGCGTCCGTCACCGAGAAGGTGCGGCGGATCGTCGAGCTGGCCGAGAAGGTCGGTGCCGCCGGCCCGGACGCCACCCCGGGCGTGCCCTACGGCACGTTCGCCCCGCCACCGGCCGACCCCGAGACGATCGCCGCGCAGCTGCGCGAGACCGCCGCCGCCGGCTTCGTGCTGCTGCGCAACGAGCAGGACGTGCTCCCGCTCGCCGCCGGCACCCGCGTGGCACTGATCGGCGAGCACGCCGTGCACCCGCGGATCCTCGGCGGCGGCAGCGCGTTCGTCTTCCCGACCGGCGTGTCCACCCCCGCCGCCGCGCTGCGGGACGCACTCGACGACGCCCTCGAGATCGTCGCCGGGATCGCGGTCAGCGAGCGGATCGGCGCACCGGAGCCGACAGCGCTGGGCGTGCCCGGCACCGACCGGGCCGGCGTCGCCGTCCGGTTCCTCGGCGAGGACGACCGCCTGCTGGGCAACGACGAGCGCACCAGCAGCACCTACAACTGGAACAACGCCTTCACCGACGGCGTCGACCCGCAGGACGTGCGTGCCGTCGAGGTGCACACCACCTACACCGCCACCAGCGCTGGGCCGCACGTCTTCGGCTGCTCCGGCGTCGGCCGGCACGCGGTCCGCCTGGACGGGCAGACCGTGGTCGACACCGAGCTGGCCCTCCCGCCGGGCGCCGACGGCGTCGAAGGGCTGACCCGACCGCCGCAGGCCGGCCACACCGTGGAGCTCACCGCCGGGCAGCAGATCGACTGGGTGGTGCGCCGCGCGGTGGCCCCGGAGCCCGGACGGCTGACGATCATCGCCCTGCAGATCAACGTCACCGCAGCCGGACCGACCGACGACGAAGCGCTCGCGGCCGCCGAGGTCGCCGCGCGGGCCGCCGACGTCGCCGTCGTGGTCGTGGGCACGACCGAGGAGTCCGAGGGCGAGGGCTTCGACCGCGCCCTCACCACCGAGGGGCTGAGCCTGCCCGGCCGCCAGGACGAGCTGGTGCGCCGCGTCGCGGCGGCCAACCCGCGCACGGTCGTCGTGGTCGACGCCGGCGCGCCGGTGCTGCTGCCGTGGCGCGCGGACGTCGCCGGCGTGCTGGTGACCTGGTTCCCCGGCCAGGAGTTCGGTGCCGCACTGGCCGACGTCCTCACCGGGGCCGCCGAGCCGGGCGGGCGCCTGCCCGTCACCTGGCCCGACACGGCGGCCGACCCGCTGCCGACCACCGAGGTCACCGACGGCGTCGTGGAGTACACCGAGGGCCTGCACATCGGGCACCGCCGCTACCTGCGCGACGGGGCGGAGCCGGCGTACTGGTTCGGGCACGGGCTGGGCTACACGACCTGGGTGCACGAGGACGCGGTCGTGACAGCGGACGCGGTGACCGTCGGCCTGCGCAACACCGGATCCCGGCCCGGCCGCGATGTGGTGCAGATCTACCTGTCCCGCCCGGACAGCGCGCTCGACCGCCCCGTGCGCTGGCTCGCCGGCTTCGGTGCCGCGTCGGTGGCTGCGGGGGAGCGGGCGGACGTTCAGGTGGAGCTGCCGTGGCGCGCGTTCGCGCACTGGGACGAGCAGGCGGGGGACTGGGCCGTCGAGCCCGGGGAATTCACGGTGCTCGTCGGACGGGACGCAGGCTCGGCCCGCGTCGTCGGGACCGTCACGCCTGGATCGGGGCCCGTCCCCACGAGTTGAGCAGTGCGTTCAGCGTCATCCGGACCACTGCGGGCATGTCGACGGCGTCGGGCTGCAGGAGCCACTGGACCTGCAGCCCGTCCATCACGGCGATGAGTGCCGAGGCCCCCATCGCGAGCTGCTCGTCGCTGACCGGTTCGCCGGGCCCGCATGCCACGCGCAGGGCCTCGGTGAGATCGGCGCGCAGGCCGTCGAAGCGGTCGCGGAACCAGTCCTGCGCGGGGTGTTCCTCGGTGACCGACTCCGAGGAGAGCACGGTGTAGGCCTGCACGATGCCGGTGCGCTCGGTGTTCTTCGCGACTGTGCGCAGCACGTGCTGCAGGAAGTCGATGCCTTCCGGCCGCTCGGCCCGTTCGAAATCCTGCCGGCCGCTGGTGTCGCGGTCGCGCAGGACCTCGACGAGCAACTGCTCCTTGCTGCCGAAGTAATGCAGGATCCCCTGGTGCGTGATGCCGACCCGATCGGCGATCTCGCCGAGCGAACCGTTGCGGTAGCCCTTGGCCGTGAACACGTCGTGGGCGGCCTGCATGATCTCGCCGCGGCGCTTGCGCGCGCGGTCGGAGAGCCGCGGAGGCTCGTTCGATTGCTCCGCGGCCGCCGCCGCGGTTTCCGCAGGTCGCTCGGGCATGCGCCTACTCTGCCATGCGCGCCATCCGATTTGCTGACAGGTCGGTAAGTGAACGTCCGACGAGCAGGACGGTGCCGATCCCGGCCAGCGCGACCAGTGGCACCACCACTGGAATGGGCAGGTACTCGGCCAGCGCGCCGGCTGCGGCGAACCCGAGGCCCTGGGTGACCATCATGCCGCCGCCCAGCAGCGTGAACGTGCGTCGGCGGACGTCGTCCGGGATCGTCGCGACGGCGATCTGGTCGAGCCCGATCATGTAGCTCGAGCCGAATCCGGCCACGATGAGCATGGCGATCGCGACGGGCAGCGACGGTGTGAAGGCGAACCCGAGCACCGGCACGAACCCGAATGCTGCCATCGGCACGACCAGGCGGATGCGACGTTCCGCCGACAGCCGGGTGCCGGCCAGCACCTCGCCGAGCACCGAGCCGACGGGCAGCCCGGCGAGCAGCAGGCCGGCGGCGATTGGGCCGCCGTCGATCAGGTGGGCGTACGGCACCGCGAGGGCCTCGGGGGCGACGAGGAAGAACCCCGGCAGCCACGTCATCGCGAGCACCGGCCGGATACCCGGCACCGCCAGCAGGGTGCGCAATCCGTCCAGCACGCCGTGCGTGGAGGTCGACTCCTCGAGCGTCGGCGGGTGCCGGCGGGTACCCACCAGCAGGACGAGCGCGGCCAGCCCGTGCCCGGCGGCGGCGACGATCAGCGCCTGGGGCGGGGTCACGAACACCAGCGCCACCCCGCCGGCGGCGAACCCGACCAGCTGCGCGTTCTGGCCGATCATCCGCAACAACGACCGGCCGAAGGGGAAGCCGTCCTTGCCGAGGATCTCCGGCAGCGTGGCCGCGCGGGTGCCGGTGAAGATCGGGTCGATGAAGCCCTTGGTGGCCAGCAGGAGCAGCACCACGGGGATCGGGGTGCCCGGCACCGACATGAGCGCCACCAAGCCGGCAACGACCAGCTCGGTGGTCACCAGCACGTCGCGGGCGGGCCGGGTACGGCCGACCCCGCCGAACAGGACCGACCCGATCCCCATCGGCACGAACCCGACGGCGAACGTGATCGCAGAGAGCAGCGGCGAGCCCGTCCGCTGGTAGACGAGCACGGCGAGCGAGACGTCGGCCAGGATGATCGCGAGCATGGTCAGGACGTGCGCGGCGAGCATCGAGCGGAACTCGGCATGGCGCAGGACAGCGCGGTAGGACGTCACCGCCGCAGGATCCGATATCGGCTCGCTCGACCGGGAACCCTTCGGTCACAATCGAAACGTGCCACTCGACCTGCGGCTCGGACCCGTCGACATCACCGGCATCAGGTTCGCCCGCTCGCCGATGTGGGAGACCATGGAAGCCACCCGCACCGTGCGCGAACCACGCCGACACGCCTTCCACCTGTCGT
>Ga0307513_10003156_pt1 | contig 22508 bp, 30 predicted proteins | sample 15_EM_MG_FD_202174 | JGI IMG/M metagenome (GOLD analysis project Ga0307513, IMG submission 202174) | Populus trichocarpa ectomycorrhiza microbial communities from riparian zone in the Pacific Northwest, United States - 15_EM | ecosystem: Host-associated > Plants > Roots > Unclassified | place... | reverse complement strand
TAGAGAGAGACTTCGCTCTCCCCGAGGATCCAACCTGTTGGGGACAGGATGTCATGGCGGGGCAGTGGGGAAAGGGGAGCAGGCGGCGCATCATACATCTATTTTGTTACCCAAGATGCGGGACGACATCAGCAAAACAGGAGCCACTTTAGAGGTCTTTGAAGTGGCGAAAAGTCACAAAGGGTGTAAACGGTCACGCCCTTTTTAAAGCCCTTTAAAGTGGTCCGACCATCTCTAAAGTCCTTTCGAGTGGCCCGATCACTTTTCGAGCCTTTTAGAAGTGCCGCAAAGTGACTCCCACTTCGTGCCTCTTTTGACTTCTTTCTCACTTTGCACTCGGGTCAGAATCTTTTGTGAACAAATGAATTTTCTTCAAACTTGTACATCCTACTGCACTACAAGACTGTATATATATATAAATATATATTCTACGGAGGGTTAGTAAAGCCCTGTTGAAATAGAGAGTGATTAATTTGAGATGGCAAGAAGAGGTGACCATGACACGTACCATCTGAATAAAGTCGCGATTCGTTCGAATGGGTGTGGGAGGGCAGCACGTTCTTTCTGCGCTGTGGGCTGATGCTAGTATGGGTGTTCACCCTCGGGTGCAACTGCTTTCGGTCGGCAATGCTGTGGGGTGGGTAAGACGGCGGGCGTAACGGGACGGGGAACACAGGTGGACTTACACGCGTTGTGGGTCCGCACTAGGAGAGCGAATGGCAGTGGTTCCGAAGTGGTGGGGCTGACAACGGCGGGTGCCACCAGCAGTGTGGGGCATGGGGGAGGGGTGGTGGGACCAGAATTATTGAGGATAAGGAAGAAGACAGAATATGCAATATCGCACGCAATGGCATTTTGGTGTTTGAGTGTCAGACTTTCCCACACGCACGGACATCAGACTCGGCAGTCTTGGCGGCCACCACGAACGGGTACCCAAACACCACACGCAACGTGGTTCAATTTTCTACTTGCTGAGTTTGATGCTTTGCCTTACTTTGGCCACTTTCGAGGGACTTTGCGTTGGCGCGCGGTCTTCAACTTCAGTTTTGACACTTTTTGACACTTCGATCGACTTTGCCACTTTTCGGAAAAAACTGTTTTGCTGATGGACCGAGACAGAACAATAAGGAGGGTAAACATGTGATCGCCACAATGTGGCTGTGCTGATTTGACCGTAAAATCCTGGTTTCAGCAATAAAAGTCCCTAAGACCCTGGACGTAAACGTCCCGGGAAAAAGATGTTCGAAGCAGGAAACAGGTCGGTTAACAACGTAATACAATTTCGGGGATGTGTTACATCTCGGATCAGGTGTATCTGACATAACCCTTCAATGGGACCCCCCTTCGAAGATACTCCCTCTCGAGTTATTCGTAAGACTCCAAGTAATGACTTCGTGACGGGCGGACGGGTTGTTCGATAATGCAGAAAATATTCATGTGATTGAGATATCCGCTGCAGAGGGTGGTTGAAAATGAATATGAGACTCAAAGTGAAACGGGCGTACGATTGTAGCTCGCCGTGGAACGCGACTTATCATTGGAATCTGCCTGAACGTCATCACCCATCCTAGGAGGCGGTGACTTCCAAGTCACAGAAAGCCCTTCCAAACACTTGAGCACCGCTTCCACGTCGGGCCGGTCCTCTGCTTGGGGTAACCAACACCATTCCAGCGTCCTCCATAAGTCATCCGTGAACCACTCCCCCTTCGTCCCTTTCGGTCTCCCTGGCCGCTCACCCTTGATGACCTTCAACATGATGGCGGGATCCCTGAATGGTGTGAAGGGAACTTGACCACTGAGTACTTCAAGTATCGTCATCCCCAATGCATAACAATCCGATTCCTTTGTCGGTTTGTTATCCTTCATGCCGAACTGCTCCGGATTGAGGAGCTCCGGACCCATCCAGCCTATCGTCCCGGCCATCGCAAGTGTAATTGAGAATGTGGGTTGTGGGAGATCCGAGACGATAACGAGAAGTCCAAAGTCTGCTAGGCGCGCGCGGCCATTTTCGTCAATCAGGACGTTAGCCTTCATTCAAAATCAGGTTAGAAGGCAGAGTAACAGCTGGCGTCCAAAGTCATACCCCCTTTAGGTCCCCGTGTATTATTCCCTCGCTGTGCAGGTATATCAACCCCCGAGCGACGTCTTCGAGCTATCAGACCCGATCAATGACGAGTTCGATCAGCAATAGGGGAAAGACCCTACAAGCCCGAACCGATTCGCATCCCCGTGCGTCTTGATGAACCTGTTGATGTTGCCATTTTCCATCCAATCCAATACGATCGCGAGTAGGTTATCATCCATTGTCACTCCAAATAGAGGCAACACATTCGAGTGGTGAAGGGTTCCCCACACTGCGGCTTCCTTGCAGAACTTCTACACAATCACAGTGTCAGGCGGACCTAACAGCACACCCTGAGCCGCTACTGGCGAGCGCTGAGGGGATCAGGTGACAAGTGATGGGAGGGACGGATAGAGGGGAGCAGAGTGAGGGGACAGGTAGGAGATGCTAAGAAGGGACCAGGCTACCAGGTTCAGCTGGTGAAGCTGCTAGGGAGTCTCTGATGATATCAAATCTAAGGAATACAGTACTATACTACTAGTCCTTATATACTACTGAGATGCGCACAGACCATGCTGTGTAGTGCACAGACCATGGGCTGCGCATTGCGCACAGACCAGGTCTGACAAAGCGAATGACAAAGGTGCTGACTCATTAGATTTGACAAATGAATGTGAGCCACCGGAGTCCCGGTGGGTCGTGAGAAGAAACTGTCCAAAATAGGAAAGGTCCAAAGGGAATGATGTGGGTCATGGGAAAGGGATGAATAATCACCAATATAGTCCTGACAAAGCGCAAGTCATTAAGGATGAGTCACCGGAGACCGGGCTCGGGCCGAGGGGGGGACTTGAGATGGATATAAGCGAAGAAGGAACTGCCGGGGTTTCTCAGCAGTCCTCGACTAGCTTTCCCCATCATTCCTCGACACTTCGCTCTACCATGCCTCGCGTTCTCCACACCTACCCGCACATATCTCGTGGTACCACTGCCACATTCTCCTCCTCCACTCCCTCTACCGATTATCCGACCAGCGACGAGATCATCCGTCGTGCGAAGAGTGTGGGATCGTATTCGTCGGAGACCTTCAGGGATCTCCATTGGGGGGACTTCTGTTATGCCCTTGCCGCCAGTACGGATGCTGACTCCGGAAGAGTTCCTCGCATTGCAGGAGATCGATATAGGGTCCTTCTCCGACGTATCATCCGTGATGATGTTCCCGGAACGGACACGCGTACTGTTTGGGAGAAGAGATGCCTCAGGGCGTCCGCTGGTCTCAACCATGAGCTCTTGAAGGTGGTGGATGAGCAACAAAACGAGGTATGTCTCTGGGCGATGGTCTGAGGTTTATCAGACTAATCCAGATTCATAGATCGCGTTGTTGAAGGAGGACATTCACGACTTGATTGCGACGCAGAGGGCGTTCGCGACGAGGACGGAGAGTCGTCTCTTCGACATCGGTCTCTACTTGGAGATGAACGGCCACGGGGAGAAGTCGGAGTCCTTTGACTTCACCGAGGATCCGATCTTGGGAGCATCTCCCGCTAGTCCAGGATCGGGTGATCTGGGATCCGACGAGACTGGGAAGACCGTCTCCATCAAGAGCGTCCGGCAAGAACAGCCGCGACTGGCTACGCCTAGGCCCGCGACCAGCGGGCAGAGGGCGAGGCGCAGAGGGAAGAAGGGGCCGAAGAGGTTGGCCGCGATCCAGCCTAGTTGTGGTAGGTCGCCGAGCCCTTACGAGGTGCCACCGGTTGCCGGGCCATCGAGCCAGAAGATAGAGTCGTTGGATAGGCGGATCGATAAGGCCTATCTGGGTAGGAGTGGGACGATGGATCGGATGTTGGATTGGGTGGTGGCGAGGGACATGAGGAAGAAGGCAGAGGCGGAGAAGAGGGCCTCGGTGTGGCCAGGGGAGGATGACGATCTCGTGGTTTACCCCGAGATCGACGAGGCTTGCAGGAGGAAGTTCTTGAGAGGTGTCTCTTGTGACTTGTAGACCGCCTCTGTAGATGACTCGAATGACACGTGTTTTGCCTTTTGTCTTTGCTTGTGGTGATGAAATAAGATAAGAAGATAAGTCCTGAGAATGTTCGAAGAAAAGGAAGATAAATGTTCGCGTGACTGAGGCACGTGCGGGCGTCTATAACTTAGCCGTAGGGGACGAGGGAAAAAGGCGAAAATCGTGACACACAGTCAGCTCGTAAATATGCACTTTTGGTAAGTTTTGGGCAATGACCCACTCGTATGATTTTGTGAAGGTCGCCTCTCCAGCACGCTCTCATAACCTTGACTGCGACCGGACGGCCTCGATGTTCGCCTTTCCACACATCTGCGTGCTTGCCCTTGTCCCACGCGATGTCCGATCGATTGTAGCAAAGTGGTATTTGGAGTGATCTCGGAAGCAGAGCCTGGCGGCCACATATCTTACGCAAGGCATTCCGACAGACCGCCCGGAGCCGCGGTGTAAGATCGGGGAGATCCAAAGCCTGATCAGCGACGGTGAAGGTTCGAAAGTAAAGGGCCCGAAGGGGGTGGGGGGGCAATTAGATCGCAGTCATGAATAAAGGAATAGAGCATACCTCCTGTATCACATCAACTAAGGTCTGAGCATCGTCCCAACTGAGGTCGCGGATCACCATGGGTGCATCCTCGCTCGTTAGAGTTGCCTCAAGTAGAGAGATGACTTCGTGGGAAGAAAATGCACAGCTAATTAAGTGTTTCCAGGCTGGTGCACCGAGGACCACCTGAGACACCAGTTAGACCCGAATGATCATCGTGGGATTGGATACACCGAACCAACCTGATCTGATCCGGTAATACCCAGTTGTGCGTCAGTCTCCCGTCCCCCGAGATCCCCAATGGTTGGACCGAGTGGAGCCTAACAGGACGGCAAGTTAGTGCCAGAACTCAATGAGAGGACGTGTCTAACTCACCCGATCGACAATGCCTGCAGATTCCTCTGGGTCCAGCTTCTCTGATGGCTGAGGCGGGTGGGATGCCTCACCCGCATCCGCGCTTTCTGCATTAATTACGTCGGAAGACCCCTGTCCGAGTAAATCGACTATTGATGAACCCCCCGACGACCGAGGGGGGGATCGTGTCGAGGACCCTGCGGCTTCCCCCGAAAGTAAGTCATAGATCTGTAGCAGAATGGGGAAACATACATGAAGGGCTTGCTGCGAGGGACCTTTCATCAAAATCTATCTGAACATCGTCATCCACCATAGGAGACGGTGGATGCCAAGCCGCAGAAACTTGTTCCAAACGTTCGAGCACGGCTTCGACGTTGGGCCGGCGTTCAGGTTGGTGTGACCAGCACTGTTCCAGCGTTTCCCATGCGTCATCCGTGAACCATGCCCCCTCCTCTCCCTTTGGTCTTTCTGGGCGTTCACCATAAACGGTCCTCACCATGGCCGTTAGGCCCGAGAATTGCGCAAAAGGGATTTGACCACTTAGCACTTCAAATATCACCATTCCTAATGAATAGCAATCCGATCTCTTCGTCGACTTACTCGGCCCCCAGTCGAAGAGTTCCGGGCTCATCCATCTTGTTGTCCCGCCGTCGTGCGTGGGTAAATTCATAAAGTATGCGGAGTCTGAGACCATGCTGAGTCCGAAGTCTATGAGACGCGCGTGGCCATCTTGATCGATCAGGACGTTGGCCTTGATAAAAAGCGCGTTAAGAGGTGGGGCAGCGACTAGCGTTCGAACTCCTACCCCCTTCAGATCTCCATGTATAATTTCCTGACCGTGCATGTATACCAACCCACGAGAGGCGTCTTTGAGCTACCAGATAGGGTTATCAGTGGCAAGTGTGGTCAGAAGCGGGGGTCAAACCCCACCAGTTCAAACCGGTTCGCATCCCCATGCGCCTTGATGAACTCGTTAATAGTCCCGTTGATCATCCAGTCTGATACCATCGCGAAGTGCGCATTGTTCATTGTCGCTCCCAATAGCGGGACCACATTCGGATGCTGGAGGGTTTTCCAAATTATAACTTCCTTACAAAACTCCTGGGCGACCATAATCAGCTCATCGGCGTGGATTTTTGATAGATTTTGTACAGTAACCCACCCGCGTAATTTCACTGAAATTGGTCCTGCTGTACACTTTCAGAACCTTGACTGCGACTGGACGGCCTTGATATTCGCCCTTCCACACATTCGCATGCCCACCGGTGTACCACACCTTGTCCGATTGATTGTAGCAGGGTGGGATTTGGAGTGATCTAGGGAGCAAAGTGTTGCGGGTGCAGATCCGCCACAAAGTGACCAGACACTTCCTCCAAAACGGCGGTGGGAGATCGAGGAGATCCACAGCCTAATCAGCGGAGGTAAAGGTTCGAAAGTGAAGGACCCGAAGAGGGCAGAGATGATCAGACCGCATGACATAAACAGAGGGATAGAGTGCACCTGCTGTACTAAATCAGCAAAGGTTTGAGCATCGTCCCCGGGAAGATCACGGATCTTCTCAATTTCGTCTTCGCTCGTGAAAATCGCCTCAAATAGGGAGACGAATTCATGGGAAGAAAAAAATGTGCGATTGATTAAGGGCTTCCAGGCGGGCGCATCAAGGCCGATGAGACTGGATGAATCGGGAGTCGGGCGTCCTGGGAGGGTCGGTTTAGCGAGGTGAAGGTGGGTAGTATCTGGACGTGACAGTTTTCTATGTCCTCTGCAAACAATCCTCCCCACTGGAAAAGAAATGAGGCCATGGGTATCCACATAGGACGGGGCTGACCTCCGCTTTTGTCCACCACAATATCTGGTCTCTTCATAGCCAATAATGACGAGATGTCACCCGAACCTCCCATCTATGCAAAGATGAGACGTTGAATTTCTATATCTGTGCGTAACCTACCGAACGAATCTCCACGATATCCCGGTGGTGCATCAATGCGGATATAGCGTTGGAATTCTTCCATCGAGAGGTTTGAGTGGCGTGATAGCGACACGGGGAAGTGAATTACCTGGAATACGTAATCTGCAATTACATCCCAGGTGTCATATTCCTCCTGGAGACAAAATTCAGAGCAGAGACGGAGAGGGATAGCAAGAACCATACATATGGCGGGTTTCGAATGTCAAAATTTGACCCAGAGCCAGTGTCTTCTATGGCGGAGCTATACTGTTGTCCGGGATCCTGACCATCGCTCCCGGTGTTGCGAGGGCTGTCGTTCCTGGTATGTTCAGGATTGTTGTTCTCGGTATTTTCAGGATCGCCGCTCCCGGTATGTTCGTGGTGGTCGCTGGCGGAATATTCAGGGTCAGATTGTGCCGGCAACTCCTGAAAGGCGCCCCCTTTGTTCTCCCCTGGGTCGAGATTGTGTGGTCGGGCGCCGGCTGGAACTACAGTGGGTACTTTGGGGACCTTGCGCAAAAAGAATCTCCAGCGCATAGTATAATACCGAATGAAGACGCATTGATTGGGTTGGTTGGCATCACCGGGTTGCTGTGACCCTTCGTTCCTGTGGACTGAGCATCTAGCCCACCATTCCCCCAGGAAATGTTGGGCAAACATTGGAATTGGGTTAGCAAATTTGTGTGGAGGAACGCCATCCTCGTTCGGGTACGCCACTACCGAAAAATCCGTGGTCATATCGAACCCGGTTACGAGAATGGGGTGGATGTTGTTTCCATCCGACCTGCGATGGGCAAGCCTAACCCATGACTGGTAGTGGCGCCTAGTATATGCTTCAAACGCAGTGTACAAGTCAGTATCTTCCGGATGCGTTTCGTGCCTCGTCACTAATGCTGCACCACGATCCCCGGTAAGCTCGAATCGGTAGCCCGCGCCATTGCCCAGGAGCCTATATATGTCCTTTGTAAACGATGGAGGATGGTTGAAGGAATGGACCTACGTGGTGGTGCTTCTCGTGGCATCGAGACCAGTCCCGAGCTGTCGAACAGTTGAAGTACGAAGACAATCAGGTCGCCGCGGCTGGTCGAGTACCGGATCTCCAACGATCAATGGCTCGAATGTGATGGGAACACCCTCTCCCGGGGTCTGCGGGGAACCAGCGGAGAACAACAAATGAAATTGGCCATTGCGGACGAAGCCTACGTCTCCGATCTTGATGCGCGGGTAGTGCTCCGTGGGGGATGGGTCCCTGGGTGTTGTAGGATTCAAATGTTCAGGCATCATTCACAGCGGTTGACAAAATGACACGCTACCATAGGGCGTCGCCGTAGCAGAGGAAGTCCAATTCTCTGTGAAAGGGAACCTCAAGCGTCAAGGGGTCTGCGTGGCATGCGAGGGACGAGTTCGAAAGTTCACTTTTTGTATATTTTCCACCCTTCGCGCGGCATGGGGAAAGTTGTAGGGTGAACGATAGAAGATAAGTGGGGAAAAGGCGCTCACACTTGCCGGCTTATGAGCGGTCCTCGCCGATATTCCGTCCGGAGAAGACAAATGCAAGGTGCCTGTTCTGCGATATCTGACTCGTGTCGGCCAATTGAAGGTGGGTTAAGGGCAAAACTAACCCCATTGAATCCATTCAGCATGACGATATTGGGTCCGGGCGCGAATCTTGACCGTTGAACAGCCTAGTGTCTTCCTGATCCCCTCCCCCACTTTTCCAATACCAGTCGCCAACCCGTCAGGCCGTTCAGGGTGCTGGGGTGCCCATCGGTCAGCGGGAACGAGTGCCGTAGAACCTAGACGGAAGTAAGCACTCACTACTCGAATCCCTCTCTCCTAGCGATTCACAGACGCGCTTATCGATAACCACCTTTCGGGAGTTCCCGTGACCTTGTTTTTGGTGAAGAGGAGACTGTCTGGATCGGTTGACCTGGGGACGGCACGACTGACCTGGCTAAGGTCTTGACGACGTGTCACGGTCACGGAGTAGGCGGAGAAGTATCTTATCAACCTTGTCTCTCGGAGCTGAGGCAGGCGAAGAAGCAAACGCGTCGTCCGGACGGTCTGGAATAGTGCCTGTCCAACTCGTGGACTGGACGTACGATTATCCATAGGATTAGGATGTAGCGCAACCGGTATGTGTATTCGCAATCACAAACTTCAGATTCGTGTATGTCGAGCTCGGTAGGACGACGCTTTCTCTCTCCCGACCTCACAGGGTACCGTCGTCCCATTTCTGTCGTAGCACTGCTGCCGTCTGTTCTCTCGACAACGAGAGCTCATACTCTAAGAAACAATTATCATTATCGGGTCAGCTGGCTAGATGCCGAGCCGTAGCACGACGGAGCCCGTTTCTGCCTAATGACGTCCAAAGCTGGGGGGTTAAAGTTGGGAATGAAGAGACCATCGGGGCGCGGTCAGTACTCCGTGTAAAATCGGCGAACGCGGAGTGTCATGGGGATGGGCAGGTATCAAACCGTTGGAATGGTCCTACGTGGCGGTATATCCCGTGGCATCATGACCACCCCCGACCTCTTGAATAGTTGACTTATGAAGATAGCCGGGTGGCCGCGGGTTGCGCGGTGCCAGAGTTCCGATGTCCAACTGCTCGAATGTGGTGGGGGCATCGTCTCTCAACGGGGAACCAGCGGGGAACAGCAGATAAAACCTCCCACGGCGGAGGAAGCGTGACGTCTCCGATGTTGATGCGTGTATAGCTGTTCCCTAAGTTCCAAACCCTTAGGCGCCATTCGCAGCGGTTAACAAAACGATGTGCTACCATAAGGGAGTGATGAATTATGGAGGATGTCGATGGGTAAGAGGAAAAGGCCCCCACACTTGGCAGTTTACCCTGTCGATATCCAGCGCGTGTCAGGTTAGGTTGAGGGGAAAATAGACCCCACTGGTCCCGTTCAACGATGGCACTGGGTCCAGGCGTCAATCCTGACCATTGAATATAGCGGTGATGCGACACGGCCCAGATTGCTGAATGTCTTGATAAGGGGATACTCAAATCCCGTGCCGGCTGACCTGGCTTGCACCCTCACCATCGCTAAAGATGGCACAAATTCCGCCCCAGCTCCAAGGGGGGACTCAAGAGCCCATAACTGTCCAGCTCGACCCGAAATGGTGCGATCCCGTTTGGTGACGATCGGAGCATCGACGATAACTCTACGCCACAGCCTTCATTCTGCCCTCAAAGAATTCTTCAACCCGCTGAGGACCGGCGACCCAGCCGCCGACTTCTTTGCTGCGTACCGCAAGGAAGCTAGCGACTTTGACCGGGATTATGGAGGCAAGTACGATGGGGACCTGAACACGACCCTCATCTTCGTGAGTCGTTCAATTTTCGTCCTCGTCACCGAAAACCGAACCCAGAGGTATCCAGGCTGGTCTGTTCTCCGCGGTCAGTACAACATTCGTCACTGCTATCCAACCAAATCTCGAACCGGATCCGAACGGTATAACCGTTTTTTTACATGCAAATCCTCATCCACGTCACTGACAACATCCTCTTCGCCAATGTAGACCCCAACTCTACCACCTGGACCGGCCCTCCTCGAAAGTTTGTTATTGTCCAGTCGTTGCTCTACGCAAGTCTCGCGACCTCACTCTTCGCCGCGTTTCTCGCAATGCTCGGAAAGCAGTGGGTCAACCGGTATCTCAGGAACCGTGGAGGGTCTGCTGCCGATAAGAGTCGGGACAGGCAGCGCAAACTGGATGGGCTCGAGGAGGGGCACTTCCACATGGTCATCGAAAGCCTCCTAGTAATGCTCCAATTCGCCTTGCTCCTGCTCGGGTGCGCCCTATCGGTATATCTCTGGTCCATCAGCCGCGCCGTCGCCGGGGTTATCCTCGGGTTCACGCTCGCCGGGCCCACCGTAATCATTTTATTCACTCTCATTGCGACACCCTACTACAACTGTCCCTATCAGACCCCACTTTCCACCTTCATCAGACACTTCGGAAAATACCTGGCGCGTAGTAGCCCCTCCCCCGCCCGTTCCGTGCTGCCTTACACGACACCTCCTCCTAGGGCCTACTCCCGTTCCGAGAAGACACTAGGACAAAGCCTTTATTCCGGAGTTCGAAGTGCGCTACAGAACCTGGGTGGCGCTCCAAATCCACAGGGGGGCGCGGGGCCCTGGATCCCACTCGCCGTTGCGGGACCACCTATCAACTTCGGGACTATCTCCGTCGATTGGGAGGCCTTTGAGGCGGATGCACGTTGCATCTCTTGGACGCTCGATTTCACCACCGACAACGACGTGACCCTTTACGCCGCCCGGTTCGCCGCACACACAATTTGGTACCCGGAGATCGCAGGTACCTTTTCACCCCACAAAGTTCTTGCTAAACTCTTCGTCGACTGCCTATCGGGTGGGAGAGTCATCCCCGACAAGTTAGAGCATGCAAGTGTGATCGGGATGGCCCTGGCGTCGGTCCTTAGCATCAAACTCTGCATGGAACCGGAGAACAAGGTCCTAAGGTCCTTCAGCGACAGCCTTCGCGACCGCGTCGACCATGTATCTGAATCCGAGCCAACGTTCCTGTCCAGCGTAGGCGCCCTCGGAACCGTTTTGGCGACCCCAAACCCCGCACAGTGCTCCCAGGAATTGAAAATCTTCTCCAATATACCCGATAATTTACCCATGACACTCAAGCTCTGCTTGAGTAGAGTGATTCTCCAGACCGTCTGGCGGTGGAGACGAGTTCCGGATTCTCCCGCGGTATTCAACCTCAAGGCGATAGATTTGTTCTGCAAGGGATTGATGGCAAACGGCGATGATAGTCGTCCAATTCTCAAAATAAACTGTTTACTCATCATAGCCATCTCCCTGGGGCACCAAATGGGGAATGTTCATAGCTTGCTCATCCCCGACAACCCGTATGTAATTCCGCCATTCTTTCCACCAAACTTACTTATCGAGTGGTAGTGCTGCGCTGCAGGTAGCAATCGACCTTCTCGATCGACAATTACGGGTATTCACCGCGGGGAATGCCAACCAACACACCAGAACTTTGGTCCGATCCGCATTGATTCATCTCGACCAGGATCAAGTCGTGGACACGATAGACACGGAATTCGCGTGGGTCGCCGAAATCCTCGGTTCCGGGTTCACAGAGGACGAGAAGTATCGGATGGCTAGTCATGCAGTACGGCTACTTGGGAAACGGCTAGACTCCGGTAACCCTGGGCCCATCCTCGTCGTGGGACCCACCTGGGTCGCTTCCCTCGTGCGCTTCTTATCGTTGTGCGAGAAGTTCCATAACGTGGATTCCCCACCACATCCAGGGTCCATTGCCCTCCGTATTCTATCGACCAGTCCGGGACCTGCTCATTTCGACGCAACGATTTTGCCCATCCTCACGTGGACACTACCGTCAACGCACCCACTCCAATCGCGCGGTCTGGCTCTGAAGATCTTTTATATATTCGGATCCGGGTGGTTCTCCCCACAGATGGAGACAGTCTCAGACGAGGACCGCGGTAAGCTCCTCCGAGCAGTCGACGACCCATTCCAGTGTCCTGCGGGTGCGACCGATTACGAGCCCATGATGGCCGCGGTCGTCCTGATCAAATTTGCATCATCGGTTCTGTGGCAGAAGCACCTCCACCCCTCGAACTTCACCTCTTGCGAAGAGATCGCGTCCAAAGAAGAGGGCAGAACTTCTCTCAGAGGCATGCTCGATACGGTAGCTGACGAATGGTTGGGACTTCCTCGGACCCCTGCAAAGATCACCGCAGCCATCGGGCGCCTTAGAGAGCTTCGGTGTTTGAACACAGTTGAAGTCATAATCACGTGGGCTCAGGCCGCTGGTGTTGGAAGCACGGAGGATCACGATGCTTGGAGGTTAGTGCAACCGTGAAGTCTATGCACATCGCGTTCGCATATGGGTACGGTATCGATCTTCGTTTCTCTCGGTCTTATCAGTTGAAGGATTTGCATCATCTATTTGGTTATAACCTTGCAGCGTGTAAAGAAGTTGTAGATGGAGACGAGGCGACAGACGTGTCGCTTGAATGCTCTGTAATACCTGTGTAATCTGTGGTCTGGGCTTGTCCAATACAAAATCCCAATCAAGAAGCCGAGCGATTTTAGGTCCTACGATCCATTGATGCGCATGGAGAGTGGGCGCAGTCGAGGTTTATGCCGAGATTGGTGATAGTGGGGCTTGGCAGGGGGACGAAAGTTGACGCAAGCCTGGGGTCGCTTAAAGCGTCTGTTGGGGGCCAATCCGGTCGACTAAAGTCCACTCTCCAAATGACCGCTCAAAGTCAACCTTGCAGTTGGCGGATTCTGAGGGCTCGGCGTAACGATGTGGGGGATCTGATTCTGGAAATATGATCAGAGAAAGCTCGCAGAACACGGGAGGCAAGGAAACTCACCACTTCAACGTCATCACGCAAGCGGCTCCTTCCATGGGCCCCTCGCGTTGAAACTGTTCACAGCGCTGCGCACAGTGCGTGTATCCCTCGTTGGATTGGCGGATCTACTGTCTGTTCAGCTGCAGTCGCTGGTCGAGGCGTTGGACTTTGTTGAGAGGTGTGGCATACAGTGGCGGTGGAGGACGGCGGAAAAGTCATAGCCCGCGCGTAGACCGTAATTCCCACGCTCACTTACACCTCCCAATTGATCACTAGCGCCCGCTGCCATTTCTGGGGGGGATAGCGGGGATCGCCAAGGTGCGTGGGCCACCCACGCAACATACTCGCACTCCGCCCTCCCTCACGTTTCAAGTATCCGGATAATAGACGTCGATTACTCGAAACCCCCTCGGAGATGGAAGAGCACGGTGAGCCACCTTGTCTCATGAGCGTCCGTCCGTTCAAAGCTCCGTGGGTCATAATGCAGATCAGGGTTTTCGGCGTTCGGCTGATGTGGTAGTTTATATCATTCAAAGGTTTGGGATCGAGCCTGGAGATAAGGGGTCACCCCCTTGGATACCACAAACCCTATCTCGGCATACGCCACCCAGTGCCCAGAAGACGTTCGAAACCGGATGGCTAGCAGCGTGATGCAGCCTCTAGGAGATGTACTAAGTACTCGGATTTAAAGGGAGAGGTCCAATGGGATAGTAGTCAGCCGTCAAAAACCTGTCGCAATTGTTGAAGAAACCTGGGTTTATCATCTATAGTATTCCCGAATCAATTATTTCCCACCCCAGACAGGAACACGCTTCGTGAGCACACACCGGGGTTAGCAAGCCTCTCAAGTGATTGAAGGACGGCGTTGACCTCCGGCCGCTCCTTCGCTTTCTGGTGCCAACACTTCCGAGCGATCTTCCAAACCGCCGGAGTCATTCCCGGGGCATTAAATTTATGGGGCTTGGGTGGCCGTTTGCCCTTCGAGACCATGATCCAGACATTGGGATCCGTTAGTTCTGGGAAGGGTATCTTCCCGGTCACGAGCTGAACACGAAAAGAATCAGAAACCGGACGAATCAGAAATTCGAAAAGGGGGGGTACCTCCACGATAACCATTGACAAGGAGTACACATCAGACTTAGTTGTCGGTTTCTTCTTCTCTGTCCTCACGACGTCAAGGAGCTCGGGGGCACAGTGGCGGACCCTGTAGCCACGGTTGGGGGTCGGGGCTTCGACTGAATCGATATTATTCGTGATCGAACAGAGACCGAAATCAGAGAGGCGGGGGCTACCTGTCCCGTCGATGAGAATATTTGGCTGAGAAAAATGGTACATATATCAGTCGAGAAGAATGACAGGATAAACCCCACGTACACCTTTCAGATCCCCGTGGACTACATCGTTAGCATGCAGGTAACCAAGGCCGCGGGCGACACCGATCAACTACAGTCTAGTGAGCGGAAGGTCTTGTTCCCAATGCGTAGGACGTACCAAATCCAAACGATTGACTCCTGGGTGCTCTGTCACATACCCCTGCAGGCTTCCATTTGGCATCCACTGAGAGACCATAGAGCATTCGAACAATTCCGGCGCCACCCCTTCGATAGACAAAATGTTTGGATGTTTCAATTGCTTGCAAACTACCACTGCCTTGCGGTATTCCTGTACGGGGAATTGCGGGTTGACCTCTCGACCCGGTCGCAGACGGAGAGACTTCACACCTTGAAAATCTTGTCGACGGGATCTTTCTCGCACACGCGAAGCGATTTCACTGCGAACACCACATCTTGATTCGTTTTATCGGCGAGCTTCCAGACATCAGCGAATCCTCCAGACGCAAGCGGCCGCTCGCGTCTGCCAAGTTTGTCGAGGGAGCTGACCGTGTATGAAGCGGGAAGGATTCCATATAAACCACACGTCTTTCTTAACGCTCGTACGCATCGCTTTCGTAGTTCCGAATTGATTGGAAGGCCGCCGATGATCTACCACCAAATCGTCGTGAATCAAACGCGGTGTTTTAGGATCAAGCATGAACTGACCTTATCCAGATTGTTGATATATGCTGCTGGCTCGATATTTCGTGCCCGGAGGTTCTTAATACAATCCAGATAGTCTTCGGCATCAAATGCGGTGGTCAGCTCACGGCTAATGTCCTGAAAATTCCCATCCCAGCTGACGACTTTTATCAGGGAGGTCACCGCGGAGACTGGCTGAGTGGCCATTGGGACCGGGGTAGGGGGTATTGCTGCCGGCATGCCGTTTGAGGGATGCTTAACCTGCAACTGTGAAGTTCGGGCTGGGGTTGGTGTTGTTTATTCTCAACCGGTGACGTGAGGTGATAGGCATGACCCTGGGAAAGCGTGATGCGATACATTATGCATTACGGGTGGCTCTGAGGACAGGAATGAAGGGAACAACATCGAAAGGTTGGGTGCTTGGTATACCGACCTGCAGCGGATCCCGATCAAGAATCGACGGAACTTTGCTACCCAACGGGAGATCTCAACGCTTCCTTCATCTTTGCCACGCTGACCCTCTTCCCCCCGTTGGGTTGGATCAGACGTGACGCGCGAAGCTTGAAGTGCGAGTTCCAGTAATTCTGAGCCCCACCTTGTGCTTTTGGTGTTTGTCGGGGGGATGGAGAGATGACACGTTGTCGTGCTTTCGAACATCATTTACTACTAAACACACCACATACACCGAGTGTTAAATACTGTACAGTACTCGGATTCGGAGGTCCAATGTAGTCAGCCATCAAAAACCTGTCGCAATTGTTGGAGAAACCTGGGTTTATCATCTATAGTATTCCCGAATCAATTATCTCCCACTCCACACAAGAACACGCTTCGTGAGCACACACCGGGGTTAGCAAGCCTCTCAAGAGATTGAAGGACGGTGTTAGCCTTCGGTCGCTCCTTCGCTTTCTGGTGCCAACACCTCTGAGCGACCTTCCAGACGGCCGGGGTCATTCCTGGAGCATCAAACCGGCGAGGCTTTGATGGTCGTTTGATTTTTGAAATCGCGATGGTTACATTGGGATCCGTCATGTCGGGGAAGGGCATCTTCCCGGTCGCGAGCTGAACACAACAGGAATCAGGAACTGGACGAATCATAAATTCGAAAAGCAGGGGTACCTCCACGATAACCATTGAGAGGGAGTACATATCAGACTTAGTTGTCGGTTTCCTCTTATCTGGCCTCATGACTCCATCGACGTCAAGAAGCTCGGGGGCGCAGTAGCGAACCGTGCAGCCGTGGTTGGGGGTCGAAGCGTTAACTGAGTCGATGTTCTCCGTGATTGAACAGAGACCAAAATCACGGAGACGAGGGTTCCCATCCGCATCAATGATAATTTTTGGCTGGAAAAGATGAAATATCAGTAGAGAAGAATGACGGGATGAACCCAACGTACACCTTTCAAATTTCCGTGGACTACTTCGTTATCGTGCAGGTAACTGAGACCGCGAACGACGCCGATCAACTACAGTCCAGTGAGCGGAGGATCTTATTCTCAATGTGCTAGATGTACCAAATCCAAGCGATTGGCTCCTGGGTACTTTGTTACATACCCCCGCAGATTTCCGTTCGGCATCCACTGAGAGACCATGGAGCATTCGAACAATTCTGGCACCACGCCTTCGATGGACAGAACGTTCGGATGCTTCATCAACTTGGAAACTATCACTTCCTTACAGTATTTCTGTGCAGGGAATAGCTAGTCGACCCTGTAATCCGATCGCGGATGGAGAGACCCCGTACCTTGTAAATTTTTTCGACAGGATCTACCTCGAACACGCGAAGTGATTTCACTGCGAACACCACATCTTGATTTGTTTTATCGGCGAGCTTCCAGACATCGGCGAATCCTCCAGACGCATACGGCCGTTGGCGTTTGCCAGGTTTGTCGACGAAGCTGACCGTATATGACGTGGGAAGGATCCCATTTAAACCACACGTCTTTCTCAACGCTCGTATGCATCGTTTTCGTAGTCCTGAATCGGTTGGAAGGCTGTCGATGATCTGTTCCCAAGTCGTCATGAACCAACCGCGGTGCTTTGGGATTGAGTATGAGCTGACCTTATCCAGATTGTTGATATACGATACTGGGTCGATATTCCGTTCCCGGAGATTTCTGATACAATCCAGATAGTCCTCAGCTTCAAATGCGGTGGTCAACACCAGATAAATATCTTGAGATCGTCCATCCCAGTTGACGACCTTTATCAGGGAGATCGACGCGGAGACTGCACGGGTGGTCATCGCAACCGGAACAGGGCGTATTGAGCGATGGACCATCCTCCCTACCGACAGGAGTAAGATTGTGAACACCCATACAGTAGGGGAGAATACTAACATCCATGCGCGTCTTCCTCAGTGTGTGACCCAACTTCGGCAAACAGGGCCGGTGCATCTCCCTATCCCAAAATCAGTACTGAAAACCTATCGTGTTCGCTCGTCTTACCATCCCTGGCACATCTTGGTGGTGGATCGGTGTAGCGTCGGGGTTTGAGTTCCGTTGGGGGGGTCGTCGAGCGACCTAGCAGTAGTATAACAGTCAGAGTGGAAACCCAGGGTATGGTGAAGACCCTACTTGTGGGGTATCATCGGTGGTAGCTTTTAATCCGGTACTCGCATCATCCGTGGTGGGACTGTTATTGCCACCAGCCGTAGAGTCCATGCTAGATTGTGCTGTTGGCTCCGGAGATGTATCTCCTCTATCATCTCCTGCACCGAGATCGTTTGTTCCTGTGTCATCTCCGTTAATAGCTTCTCTCGGAGGGCCCTGCCTAGATAATGGATTGCTCGCATGAGGGGATTGGCCTTCCCCATGGTGGGGGGCCTAGTGGGACATCGAATCAATACCAGAACTCGCCGAGAATACTTGTTCAACCCACTCTATCAACAATTAGCTCCAGATTCTCCAATTGCTGGGACGGGGAAGATACCCTGTTCCCACCCGTGCTTTCCGTAGTAGTCGTTTCAGAGGATCCCCGTGTGAGCGAACCGGCGGACGATGAAACCGTCAGTAACTGAGGAGGAGGCGGGATCCACGACCTGGAAACTTTCTCCAGACACTGGAGAACATCCTCGATGCTCGGACGGTTTTCCGGTTGGGGCGTCCAACAGCATTCTAATGCACTCCATACAGCATCTGTGAACCACGTCCCTTCCACTCCTTGAGGTCTCTCAGGGCGGTCACCCTTGGATACCTTACTAGAAATGGCCCAGCCCTTGTATTGGTAAAACGGCACATGTCCGCTGAGAACTTCATATACCACCATTCCAAGAGCGTAACAATCCGACGACTTTGTTGGACGTTGGTCTCCGGCTTCTGAGTTAAAAAGCTCCGGGCTCATCCACCGGAAGGTACCACCGTGTGCGCATGAGTTCAAGGTTGTTGAGTCAGGAATAATCGTCAGGAGACCGAAATCTGCGAGGCGGGCATGGCACGCCTCATCGACCAGAATATTTGCCTAACAAACGTCATTCAACAGAGGGTGGGGCTCAGCCTTTGAAGACGCACCCCTTTAAGATCCCCGTGGACCATGCCTTGGCTGTGCATATAGATTAACCCTTTTGCGACGTCGGCCAACTGAATGAGCCGCATAATCATCAATGACAGGTGGATGATAGAGTTTGAGCGGAGAACCTACGAGTCCAAACCGATTTGCATCCCAATTTTCCTTCACAAACTGGTTGATGTTCCCGTTCGGCATCCACTCTGAGACCATCGAGAACTCAGTCTCCGTCATTATCACTCCTAGGAGCGGCAACACGTTCGGATGTCGAAGAGCCTTCCATGACACAAACTCCTTACAGAACCCCTAGATAGTTTGTAACCAGTGCTTCAGTGATAATGCAGGACTGAGAGCATCACTAGTGACCCACGCGGGTGAGTTTCTGCACGTCGCTAGTAACATAGGTCCTCAATGTCTTGACTGCGACCTCCCGCCCCTGATATTCGCGCTTCGACACGTCCCCAAACCCGCCACGGTACAGCACAACACCGACTGAATCGTCGGATAGCTCGATCCTCAGTGATCTAGGAATCAGGGCGTGATGAGCACACGTCTTGTATAACGATCGCACACATCTCTTTCGGATACTCGATTGAAGATTGAGGGTATCCAATGCCTAACCAACAGAATGTATCAGATCGAATGGGAAGTAAATCGACTTGCTCCCCGGAAACAAAAAGTATGGCAGCGTACCTCATCAATCACATCGACAAAGGTCTGAACGTCGCTCCCTCGGAGTTGATCAACAATATGCGTCTTCCTTCCCGAGAAGATTGTCCCGATAAGCGGTGAGAGTTCATCGTGCGGAACGGCCCCGCCGATCAGGCGTTGCATGGCTTGCTCATGGGAATCGATGGGCGGATCTAGGGGACGATCTGTATCCGGTGTAGGCTCGAGATAAAGTGAAGGTAGAGGCAAGGGCGCATCACTACTCCTACGATCAGTGAGTGGAGGGGGTCCAGCGCGTCCGACAGTATCGGAGTCATCGTCGGGGAGCAAGCTTGGTGCCTGTGTTGGCGGAGTAGATTCGCTGTTTATGTGCAACGTTCATCAGGATGATACTGGAACCTGCTAATAGGAAGCACCGACGCGGTCTATTTGCGCGGGCGGCCTGTGAGGCTTGAAGAATGGTGAACGGAGATAGGGGGACCTACCGCTATGATTGCTACTGGGTGAGATTCAGGATTGGGGCTTGCGTTGGCGGCTGCCCGGGACTCGGAAGTGGTCATAACGCGAGGCGACGGGGAAAGAGGTCGAGGAAAGACGGCGACATGCTGAACACGGGGTTTACGCGTGATCTATACATTACGGACGTCTCCGAGGACAGCAGCGAAGGGAATAACCTCGAAAGGTTGGGGTGCTTGGTATACCGACCTGCAGCGGATCCCGATCAAGAACCGACGGAACTTTGCGACCCAACGGGAGATCCCAACACCTCCTTCATCTTTGCCACACTGTCCCTGCTCTACCACGTTGATTATCCCTGCCTAGGTGACTGCTGCCAGTGTTCAACTCGCCACGGATTTGGTCTGGTACTCGGAGACCGAAGAGACTCTTTCGCCGGACGTGTTCTGTGCTACTCGCGGCCGCCACTCCGCAGATCACAATCCTCCTGCACACCATCCCCCTTCACGTTGCTACGTGCTGATTTCACCCCACGTAGGGTCGAATTTTCCTGCGGATGACGAACAGGCAACCCTGACCGTGTACAACCAAGGAAGATCTCATAATGACCGGAGAGGAGATACTGCGGTGGCCCGGACTCGCGAAAATAGCAGGCCTTCCGACGGGGCGTCTCCAGTGGTTTGCATAGGGCAGTCGGCCATTCACACTCGAGGTAAAAACCGACAACACTGAACTAGAGTCTAACAATAGCGACCAAAGTCCAGCAACTAGAAATGATGTGTAACTACCCACCACACGCGTGTCCAAATCAATAAATCCTTTGTCAATCACTGAGTTACTGTTGTGCACAAGAAATCCACGAGAAAAAGTGAAAACGCGCGCATACAATCGCATGCACGTTGTCGCCCACCTGATCCCGACAGAAGCACTCTGGGACCGAACTACCTAGCTACCTAACTTGGGGGACCACTGTCCAGCTTCTCTCGCCACCTGAGTCTGAAAGGGACCATGTTGAGAAATTTGCTACTTGTAAGCCTTCCGCTGCCTGAGGGTGGAGCGGTACCCAAGACCCCGAGGCTCCCTCTAGAGATTGGAGTACACAGTCAACGCTCGGGCGGTTGCCTGGTTCATGCTCCCAGCAACGTTTCAAAATCTCCCAAATATCATCAGTAAACCAGTTCCCTTCCGGTCCTTGAGGTCTCTCAGGGCGTTCACCCCTTAGAACCACCAGAGGGATGACGAATTTGCGGTACTGGGCAAACGGAAGCCGCCCAGTCAGAACTTCATAAACCGCCATCCCAAGCGCGTAACAATCCGACGATTTCGTCCTACGACTATCCCCGAGTTCCGAGTCAAATAATTCTGGCCCCATCCACTGGAAAGTACCGCCCGGTTCGCGTGAGGTCGTGGTCGCCAAATCCGAGATCGTCACCAGACCAAAATCTGCAAGTCGAGCATTTCCGCTTTGGTCGATCAGGATGTTCTCCTGACAGAGGGAAGATGATGAGTGAGAAAGGCGCGACCCTAGCTTTCAAACACGCACCCCCTTGAGATCCCCATGGATTATGCCCCGCTCATGCAGATAAATCAGCCCCTTAGCAACATCTGCCAACTACGGAATTCACATAATTACGAGTTATGAGTGAGTCCACATAGCAAACGTACAAGTTTGAACCGATTCGCATCCCTCTGCGCCCTCACAAATTTGTTGATAGTGCCATTTGACATCCACTCAGACACCATCGCGAATGTAAATTGAGATCTGTCCTTCAGCACTCCGAGCAGTGGCAACACATTCTGATGGTCAAGTGATTTCCACACTATGGCTTCCTTGTAGAACATCTGTACGCATTATGGTGATCCTGTCAGAATGCATAAAACAACAGTAGAGTTAATGGTAGCTCACACGGGCCGTCTTCTGTAAATTACTGTTGGAATATGTCCTTAATACCTTGACCGCGACGGCTAGGCCCTGAAGCTCGGACTTGAACACATCCGCAAACCCACCGCTGGAAAATGGAGTGCCAGCTGGATTGTTGGGCAATTCGACCTGCATTGCTCTAGGGGGCAAGTTATGGAGACCACAAATCTCGTACAAATATTTCAAGCACGTCTTTCGGACTCGATGAAAGGGGAGGGAGTCCGACGCCTAATCGAAAAAATTTGGGGGTTCGAAATTGGAATCAGTTAACCAGGACTCCGAGATGAAATGATGTAAGGACATGCCTCGTGTACCACGTCGATGACGGTCTGAGCGTCGCTCCCTTGGTAGCCAACGACCGCGCCGATCACACCTGAAATACCGGCCTCTAATTTGTACCCGAACAGCTTGATCAAGGTCCCGTCTTTGTGGTAGCGGAGGACGTCGACAGGGTCAGTCAAGCATTTGTAGTCGTCGGGGTCAATCAAGGACTGAAAATAGGCGGGGGAGATCGAGTGTCGGTCGTTGAGGTCAATCGAAATGTGTTTGATCAGCCCAGCTACGCGCTGGTTGCTCAGGATGACGCTGAGAAGGCCACTCGAAAGCTTGTAGCAGGTTCGCACAGGCCTGTTGTCCACAAAGGGAGTCAAA
>Ga0307513_10003155_pt1 | contig 22516 bp, 26 predicted proteins | sample 15_EM_MG_FD_202174 | JGI IMG/M metagenome (GOLD analysis project Ga0307513, IMG submission 202174) | Populus trichocarpa ectomycorrhiza microbial communities from riparian zone in the Pacific Northwest, United States - 15_EM | ecosystem: Host-associated > Plants > Roots > Unclassified | place... | reverse complement strand
CGTCCAGTCCGTCCGTCTTCGGAGTAGGACGGGACGGACTACGGCTCATAGTCCGTCTTTTTTGGGGTGCTAGGACGGACTACGCCCGGGAAGGTTAGGACCGAACGGACTATAAGGGACTGTAGTCCAGCACTTGGACCTCTGGTACTAGCCGAAGTTGAAATAATGCACCTCCGAACCAATCATATAGCATCATGAGACATCATTCGTGCCGTCCCCCGCCGTCCCCCGCTGTCCTCACCCATCCCCGGCCGTCCTCACTCATCCCCGGCCGTCCTTACGCATCCCCGGCCGTCCTCACCTGTCCCCGGCCGTCCCCTGCCGTCCATCACCCTGCCCTGCACTAACATGTCTCACCCTGTAGGGCCCACCGTCCTGCCTAAAGACGGCGGTCCTGCCCTTAAAGCGCCCCGGACGGACTACAGCTCGCCGTCCCGTCCCGTCTGGGGCTCTTGGCAGTCCCCCCGCGGGGCCCCGCCGGGCCCCCGGACCGCTGCGAACACTGGTGATCAGCGTTTCGATCGGTGGATTTCGATTCCACCCCCTCAGGCATCTGATGGATTGATTAATTCAATCCAGAACGGTATTCTCCTGCGGAGAGACATACATACACTTTTCGACAGATACCAGTTTTCGGTGAACCCTGACGTACGTCCACCACCATTACAAAATCATTTTATTCCTCCCGCTAATGTTCTTGTTAGGATGGCCACAAAATTCTGTGTTTCAAGCCGTTTGCATCTTCATTTGGGATTGCCGGAAGACACCTTGATTCTGCTTTCCTCGAGCACCCAAGCCGGCCCGTCTATCACCTCTGGCGTTGGCATTTTAGACAGGCCGTTTTGTCCAATATGAAGGGGGCCGGAGAGGCCACGCCGGATATCGATGACCCACCAAGCTCTGACATGCTTGGCCAGAGTACGTTGGGCCAACAATGCGTCGAGCAAATCCCGTTTCAACCATTCGGTCATCTTAGTCAACCGGAAACTTGCGTGTGAGCAAAAGATCAAGTTTGGCTACTTGAGGATGTTCATGGTACGCAATAGAGTATTTTATGGAAAACGCTAGCCCAGATGTTTTTTAAGCAATTGCCCTGCCACTTAGAATCTGAGCTTCATTAATCGCCCAACTGCGTGAGATATTTGCATAGAGGGTTAGGTTTGTAGCTGGGACGATTTAGAAAGCTTGGGTGGTTGCTTGGTAATCTTGTAAACCCCGGCCAAATTGTTCTGAACTTTCACTTGGCTACCTTATTCAACGAGCCTTCCTCCGATGACCATTTCCTTGACACAATGTTCCAGATTCCGAACGGCCGGCCACGGTACTTCAGAATCATGCATATTGCCCTTGGAATCAAGGGCGGTCTGGAGCGCGCTTGTGACACTAAATATCTTTTTACCCAGGAGCTGCCGCGAGGACTTCTTGGCGTTTAGCGATAAGCTGGTAACCGAGATCCATGGCTAGGCGATATGCTTCACCTCGCACGGCGGGGCAATTTTTGGTATAATATTGCATGAACTCCACTGGGGTATGATCGGATCGGTTCATGATTCGAATGCTATGTGAGACAATTCCTCGGTCGATAAGCTTGAGGCGGCCAAAGGTGTTAAGGTACATGTTAAGCGCATCTTGTCCAGCCCAGTTCTACGACGAATCGACGAATCGTAAACACTAAGCTTCAGCGGGGGGGAAGGACAGTTCTATACCGTAGGTGTAGAATTCCCCTTGTTCAACATTCCGCAAGCAAATATGTGCTTGGAGTAGCCTGTTGGCCTCCCGTGACCCTAAAAATGCCTTTCCGCCTGATCGGAGATCCATCTTAAGATATAGTGCGAGAATCTCCAATTGATGATTGAAGAGTGCTGGCTGGTCCTTAGTCAGGGCGTCAATTGCCGCAGGACCCATCATTCCACCTGGAGAACCAGCGGCAGCACCAGCGGCAGCAGGGCCCGATAGTGATACTCAATAGCTAGCAGCGTAATTTGTTACAACATCATCTAATAATACCTTTGCGTCGCCCTCGCTTCCAAGTCTTGCTGAGGGCTCCATTGTTATAGCTAGCATCAAGGCGCTATCCTGTCTGCCGGATTGCAGACGGTAGCGATCGGTAAGGTATTTTCTGCCTGTGGTAATATTAAAGCCACCAGGCATCTTGGAAGAGATCATGTGGGCAGTCATAGAGCTAGATTGCTTGCCGAGCTGTCCATTCAAGGTTTTCTGCATGGCAGCTCCCAGCCCGTCAAGAAGTGCGTCTTCTGCTTTTTCGGGAGTGTTGCCGAACTCCTTTTGTAAATCCAAAATCCTATCCAGTTAGAACAACCTAAAGATAAGATACAGAGATAGAAGGGAATTAGCCTCCGAGAATCTCATTCTACAATGCACTCTTTCCTTCACTAGATCTATGATGGCTTTTGAGTGGAACTTCGGCAAGCGGTTTGTTCAGCTTCTGGGAAACAAGAGACCGGACAATATCCAGAGCTTGAACCGATTCATTTGTGACTGGCGCCGCCGGCACAGAGGAAGATGGTGCAACTACCACCGGCGGAGCAGCACCTTGGGGGGTGTGGAAAAGGCCGGAGGGGCCTATGAAGATTCTGAGTGCCTCTCCTCCACTACAAAAACAGGCTCAATATGGTAGTAAAAATCTCTTTGGCGTCTTTATTGTAACAAATAATCTGACGCTGAAGGCATTAGGCTGCATCATGGGTTTGGTATTTGGCGGCTAAGTTAGGGAGGGTTTTGCGCCTTGGCAAAAGTAAGCGAACACGGCGATAGAACGAGTCGCGCTTCTTTGCCCACACGCAACTCAACAAAATACTCTGCAAAACTGAAACGAAACTTTTTCTTTTTTTTAAAAAAAAAGAAAGGAAACCAATATGTAATCCTAATTAACACCTAATGCGGTATCTATTTTGAAGATTTTTCTTTCTTTCTTATGGCAAATGTATGGTGGCGGGGTTACAAGGCTTGTGGCCGAACGCTGCGGTGCGGAATGTTCGGTTACGCGTGATATTGGGTTGGAGGGATGTCGCATTTCTGTAGGGGTGGTTGTTGTCGAGTCTTGGCAGAAACGGGGTTCATGTAGGTTAGTTTCTTGGACTTCTCTCGCGCTTTGCCCTACACCGACCACAACAACACTGCGAATGGTGAAGCAACGTAGCACAACGGAGGAAAGGTTTTGACTGTGGTTCGAGGAAGGGAAAATTGGGCCTGTATCATACCTAGTTAGTCGGACAACGTGGAAGGTTGGCCTTTCTTGCCGTGCAAACTCTCTCTCTTTTGCGCGGTTATCTGGATTAGTTTTGCAGGTAGATTAGTGAGCTTGAATTCATGGTGACTTCTAGCGTTTTCTTTTCTACGGGAGATTTCTTGAAAGTGACTGTTGTTTGCTTGTACTTCACCCGTCCGCAGAGTGGATATAATCACCCTGAATATTTCGTTTGCACTGCTTTTCCATTTTTCTCCTTTTCTTGTGGCAACTCTGATGCCTGGGCTGCTGTAGTATGATAGCTCATGGTTGCCAAGAGCCACGATTGAACCCTCTTTCCTTCCTTTCATTCAAAAGACACATCGAGGCATATGAACACCCCCCTTCTTATCCCCCTCTCATCAAATTGATTCTCCTCATGGGCCCCTCTCCTTTTCCATTACTTACCTTCCCTATATTCACTTATCCTCAAGCTATCCTCCTTAATCGCCTCCTCCACCACTTGACAGTACCCATAGAATTATCTCTTATACATTACTAATATTTCCCTCTCGCTTTTCTTTTCCCGCCATTCCTATTTTTACCCTCCAGCTCTCCTTACGAAATAGTAATATCTTTCCCCATAATTTCCTTCAGATAAATTGTGAGTTTCCCGTCGAAGCCATTTCTTTTTGTTCCTTCCATCGCCGCTTCCATCTTACCCAGTTGGCTACCCTATCAGAGTTCCCTACCCCCTACTTAGTTCATGATGAGTTGTGCTAATTACTGATTATAATGAACCTCCATTGAGCCCAACTAGTTCCCTTTTGCTGGGCAATCTTCAGCATGTACGGTACATTAGGAACTACTACCGGGGTTTTTACTCCTCATTGTCCATCCTCTCTCCACCCTCATGTTCTCAATCCCGGGTTACTTCAGCATGCGCTCCTTTTCCTAGCCACCCTTCACTATCATGCAACCGAGCTTCACTAACCGTTTGCATCTCAATTGCTAGCTCCTGCTGACGAATTTGCTCTCGAAGAGGAGGAATCATCCATCCCCCAGCTTCTTTCCCGGTTTTTTTGGCCTTCCTGACTCGGAAAGTTACGGAAAGAGAGGATGACGCACAAGGAACCTACGATGACCTTTTACGTCTTGTTCTCACTGAATTCGAAGCCCACTCTCAGCGGGGCAGCGCAGTTCATGCTCTGGCCTCTCAATTGCCTGGCACTCGGCCCCAGAGGCCGGACCTTCGTTGATACAAATTTTTTCTCGGTTGCGTAGATCATGGCTACTGGGATGACACCTTGTACAGTACTGTCCCGTGGGACTTTGTTGTGGCCACTATGAAGGCCAGGTATAAGATTGAATTGGTCGGTGAGTTGCATCATTTCTTCGGAATTTTGCATATTCCATGCTGACGCAAATTAGCAGGGAGTGGTTATTACAATGCCAAGGTCCTTACTGCAGCTCTTCAGAAAATTGAACAGAATACGATCCCTGGTGCCGATATCACAGTTAATCCTACCTACGCGAATTCCCGAGCCATGGGATGGTAGATCCCACTTCTCCAAGAGCTTCGTTCTGCTGGTTTTACGATTGAAGGGCTGACTATTGGCCACGGGACACCGTCCATCGAGGCTGCCAAAGAGTGCATTCAGACGATCGGTTTGAAACACCGCTTTGTTTACGCCCAGCTCTATCGATGCTATCCAACAAGTCATCAATATTGCAAAGGCTAACCCAACTTTCCCAGTAATTCTGCAGTGGGCAGGAGGAAGAGGAGGCGGTCATCACTCCTTTGAAGATTTCTATCAACCCATCCTTCAGATGTACGCACGCATCCCGAGATTGGCTAACGTTGCCCATGTTTCTGGCTCTGGATTTTGTGTGGCGGAAGATACAACTCCTTATTTGACAGGAGCTTGGTCCGAGAAGTTCAGTGTTCCCAAGCGTCCAGTCCGTCCGTCTTTAGCCTAGGACGGGACGGACGCCAAGTTTGAGACCTTCGGACGGGACGGACGCCCAATTGCAGTCCGTCCTGACCTATGCCGGGGACGGACGGCCGGGCCCTATAGGTGTCTTAGTTTATGTTTCATTTTCGAATCTCATGAGCATTAGGTAAGTGTTATCAAGATGTGAAACATTTTTATTCTAATGAAGAGAAGCTTAGGCTCTACTATTATGTATCAAATTTCGCTATCAATCAGCCAATGCTTCCAGTGATATCCGATCCTGGTTCTGAGCACCCCGACCCCATTCCACTTCCTCGACCTACAAGGGACGCCCGTCATTATGCAGGACGGTAGGTAACCTACAGGTGACGCCCGTCCTCATGCAGGGCGCCCGTCCTTACTCAGGACTGTAGGTAACCTACAGGTGACGCCCGTCCTTACTCAGGACGGTAGGTACCTACCGGAAGTTACCATTTCCAAAAAAGACTGCAGGGCCCGCCCGTCAACCTACAGTCCTGCGGTGTTTACAAAAGACGGACGTCGTGCCTGGCCGTCCTTGCCCACCCTGCCCGGGACGGACGGGACTATAGGACGCCAGGGCCCTGGCGTCCGGACCGGACGGTTGGGAACACTGGAGAAGTTTAAGTGCCCTGCGATACCCTTCGACGGTGTTTTGTTTGGTAGCAGAATGATAACTGCCCAGGAGGCACATGCTAGCTTGAATGTAGGTTCACCTTGGCCAATCCCACAATCGAGCTCATTCTAATTGATATTGTGTTGCAGGCCAAGAAAGCGATCCGCGACGCAGAGCGATTGGATGATAAGGACTGGGAGAAGACCTATATGAGCCCTGCCGATGGTGTTATTACAGTACGGTCGGAGATGGGCGAGCCAATCCACAAGCTCGCTATCGGTGGTGTCAGACTTTTGTGGATGTCAATCGGGATTTTGATACCCAAATGTTTTTCAACTAACCCGCCTACAATATAGGGCTGAACTAGACCGCACAATTTTCTCACCCGACAAAGACAAGCGCCTCCTGGAACTTAAGAAGCGACGTGACTATATTATTAGGCGCCTGAGTGCTAATTTCCAAAAGACCTAGTTTAGTCGAAATTCTAATGGGGAGGCCGTTGATCTCGAAGACATGACCTACGCCGAGGTCGTCCATCGAATGGTTGAACTCATGTACGTTAAGCATGACTCCCGCTGCATCGATCCATCTTTACCACGGCTTACTGGGGATTTCATTCGACGAATTGAGGAACGCTTCACTCTCATTCAGGGCTAGGCTTCCTTGCTCCAAAACTTGCGCCGATTTGAATCATCCTCCCGCTACTACAGAAAATATTCTAGCCCATTACCCGGATGCCAACACCCAACTCATCAATGTACAGGATATGCGGCGTTTCCTCCTTCCATGCTAATGGCGCTGCCAGAAGACTTTTCCATTTGTTCCTGCACAAGACGAGAATTTCGAATCCTGGTTTAAGAAGGATTCACTTTGGCAATCCGAAGATCTCGAGGCTGTTGCTGGCTAGGATGTTTGGAAGAACCTCCATTCTCCAGGGACCTAAGGCTGCCAAAGACTCCACCGTATTAAATGAGCCTACCAAGGATATCCTCGATGGAATCCACAATGGGCACATCGCTGCACTGACAACGGATTTCTATGGCAGTGGCGAGAGCGCGATCCCTGTTGTTTAATATTTCGGTGGGAAACCGAAGAAAATCTCTGGATTACATTGAGAAGGTTCACGGGTTGAACCTTTCTGAGGAGGGCGGAAAAACCACATTCAGACTCTCGGCTCCCGCCTCCCAGGGTTCCATTCCCGACCCCGACCCGTGGCTGAGGCTGCTTGGAGGTGAAACCCACTCCTGGAGACATGCGTCATTCACCAACGATGTTTTCGTTCAAGGCAACAAATTCCAGGACAATCCAATGAGACGAATCCCCTCTCCAGCCCATGGCATGGTCGTCGAAATCATCAACCCAAGGGATCCGGCTAAAACTGTCATTGCTGTCGATGAGCAAACTACTCCGGTAGCTGCTATGTCAACAATGTCGAGATTAAGATGTCGAAACAGAAAGAGATTTTCATTGAACTCATTGAGGAGCGCACCATACCGGGGCAGCCCGCGCTGTAGCCATCCAGGCTCCACTATTATCCCGCGACTGGCTCTGCATCTCCGCGAGGTACAAGAGGGAAGTAACGATAGAATCAAAGAATTTTAGTACCGTCTCGGGTTGAGCGATGAAAAAGTTCCCCTCGATGCGGCAGTAGCAGATGTATTTAGCGCCGGATGCTCACAGGTTACCGGGCAGGCAATCCCCGATTTCGTTCACCCGTTAGGGAACAATGGCGAGGCCTTCGTCGGGCAACCCGTGGAAGGCACTCTACGCGCCGGTGCATTTCGCTATTGTGGTTGGGTGGGAAGCTATCCTCAGAGCAATATTCCCAAACGCCAGTGACGGCGATCTTCCCAAGCTGGTTCACCTCTCCAATACCTTCCGCCTGCTTCCTGGCTAGGAGCCTTTGAGGAAAAATGATATTGTTGAAACCAAAGCCCAAATCAATGCCGTTCTAAACCAGGACTCGGGAAATATGGTAGAGGTTTATGGAAGAATCTTGAGGAATGGGCGGCCAATTATGGAGGCCACCCCACAATTTTTGTACAGAGGCTCCTACATTGGCTGTGAAAACACGTTCCAACAAAAGATCGAGACGCCAATTCAAGTACATATGGCATCGAGGAGAGATGGTGCTATCCATCCCTCAAAGGAATGGTTCCACCTCGATGATCCTGACACCAAATTTTTAGGGAAGACGCTTACGTTTCGCTTGTCAAGCTTTATCCGATTTAAAGATGAGAATAACCCCAGCTCCGTTCAAACTCTCGGACACGTGCTGGTTAAGTTACCTGCAAAGGAAGTTATACAAGCTGCATCTGTTCAGTACATTACCGGTCAGAGCCACGGAAACCCGGTAACTGACTATCTCCAACGCCACGGCACCAGTCTCGCACAGCCTGTCCACTTCGACAATGCTATTCCTCTTAACTCGAAAACCGAACTTCTCATCAGGGCACTGGCTAGCAACGAAGGATATGGCCATGCATCGAGCGACTGCAATCCAATTCACGTCTCGCGAACCTTCTCTAGCTATGGCATCCTTGCCGGAACCATACCATCACTCATGGAATGTTCTCATCTGCGGCGGTGAGGTCTCTTGTTGAAACTGGACCGCGGAGAACAACATTGCCAGGGTTAGATCTTTTCGTGTAACTTTGCTGGTATGGTACTACCGAACGACGATATTGAGACCAAGTCGCATCATACCGGCATGGCCAGCGGTAGAAAAAATATCAAAGCTGGGGCCACCAACAAGGAAACCCAAGAGAAGGTGACTGTGGGAGAGGCGTGAGATGAGCATCCGGTATCTGCCTATATGTTTACCTGCTAGGCTAAGGAGGTTAGGAGTAAGGTATCGAGGTGAGTTTGTGGGACTCCTCGCCTGTAGCTAGAGATGTTTGGGATAGGGCTGATACACATTTTATGGGCAATTATGGCAAGTAATTTCCCTTGTGATTCTCTCCAGCAACTAATTGTATTATAGATTACGCAATCACAAACAGTGTGAAAAATAACCCCAAGGAATTGACTGTTCATTTTGGCGGACCGTGTGGAAAGACTATTAGGCAGAACTACATGTCGATGGCTTTTGAGAGCGGCCGCGCGAACGGATCAACCAAATCGGAGAAGATCTTCAAAGATGTCACGGAGACAACTACATCGTGAGGGCGTCCAAGAGAGGGTCGTCGAGATTATCCAGGAATGCGCTCAACAGACTTATGCTAAGCTGAAGCCAGTCGAGTCGAACTCCAATGCGGTCTCGCCACAATCCCTCTCAGGGGCATTGATGTTGTTGTTATGAGATCTGGATACGAGGAAAAACGGGCTGGAAAGATGAAGGAGGGCAAAGAAGTCAAGGAGGAAACTGCTGTATATTCTGAGGATTCGTGCTTTTTCCCGGTTATTTCTATCTACGGAAGAACAGCAAGTTTAAATGGACAATACAAAGAGCTTTCTTCACCATTCTATCAAGTGGAAATCCTGCCGGAGATGCGCACAGCATTCCGATCGCTCTCCCGGTCAACTTCCCAGACCTCTTCTGCGAAGTATGCGAATCCTCACATATAGGACACAGACCGGGTATCCCCTTCCTCCTGTTTGGTTTGTAATAACTGACAAAAGAAACTCAAAAACTAATAAGCGACACACTAGGAAACGTATAAACAAAAGTTGCTTTCTTCCGGAGTGAGCGCCGGTGACTCCCAACAGACGTCCCGTTCCACTCCACATTCTTGCTCAATGGAGTCAACCCCTTCGGATCATTTCTCATGAAAAAGATAGTCAAGTCTTAGGGTATAAATGCGATTCCCACTGCAAAAAGAAGTTTGAAATCGCGAGTCCCTTAAATTTACCTCATTTATTTGCCGCGCAAATTATAATATTTTTTTGTCCTCTCCTAAGCATGCTAGATTTTATTCTATTAGGAATAGATTCTACAATTCCAGCACCGTGTGTGGTTCGGGCACGCGCTGTTGGACTACTTGTCTCCCTAGATGGAAGGAAGACTTCCACCGCGACGAAGAGCGGCGACCATCGTGAGGAAGGAACACAGCTCAACGGAGGAACTGTTTTGACTGTAGTTTGAGGAAGGAAAATTGGACCTGTACCTAGTTATTCGGACAGCCTGCGAGGTTGGGCTTTCTTTGCGACGAGAATTTTCTATCTTTTGTGCGGTTTGCTGGGTTGGTTTTGCCAAGTAGTTTAGTGATCGTGACTTGTGTGGTTTTCTTTTCTACTTGAGGTTTCTTGAAAGTGACAATTGTTTTCCCGTACTTCCCCCCTTCCGTAAAGTAGATACTATTTCCAGGATTTTCTTGTTTTCAGTGCCGCAAACTTTTAGCTCGGCTAATAGGGGTTAGCTTCGGGTCTTTACTGAAGGTGGTATGGTCACTGAGCCCTTGCTGTTACCTGACCAGTAGAAATCGTCTCCAAAATTGCCACACTCGAACTATCCCTGGTTCCGACATATTCCGGGCAGCCAAGGAGCGACAAATACAGACGAAGGGATAAGTTAGAGGCCCTATCATACCGATTTTTGTTTGGATTTTTTAACTGAGCTAGCGGGCAAATTCACAACTGGTAAGTTATTCCCTTGGTTCGGGTTGGAGGAAACGTGTTTGGCGCCGTGCCAAGAGTATTCATGAGGTTAATCCTTTAATGGCTAGCTCCCGCTCCCGCTGTTAGCGAGTGTTAGGCCAGACATGTTTCACGTTTTGTCTCTACGAGTACAGTTGTACTGCCAGTATGCCGAAGGAGTCCATCGCAAGGCGAGAACACAGCAATGCGAGAGCCCCCATTCAACCCTGATTAGATAGGGATTATTTCTGTGGGTGTTCTCGCTGCGCAATAGCTCGCTTTATGAAATACTGTACTGGTATACTAACTGTGCCAGGCCAACTCTAAGTTAACCTCGGGTAGTATGTTACAGACCTCAACCCAAACCCCAGAGCAGTCCATTAAGACGTCGGCTTCCAACGAGTTATGTTGTTGGAATGTTTGACTTGGAATGTTTAACTTGGAATGTTAGAGTTATGACTGGGGGCGGGGGCATGCGATCTGCGATACCGCTTCTATGCGGGTAAGTTGATGGGGCAGGAAGCACAAATTTTACTTCAAACTCACTGCCCTAATGGTTCAACTTTGCCGATACCTCGCATATCACATATGCACCCGGGTGACGCCGTCAGTTTTGGGATTCCTGGCTTTTTCCTGGGATGTGATCACCCCAACGGGCGCGAGCAGTGTCTGGGAGAGTCACTCGTAAGCACTTTGGTTAAGGATACCGCATTACCTGGTTTTTTTCGCCCCCTCTAGTAGGTTGAAATAAGTGTTTTCTTTGTTATCAGTCTCAAATTCGGAATAAAACGCCTTCACTTAACCCTTTATGGCCAAACCCGGGCTTGTTTTGGACTCCTCCTGACTGTATTGAATGTTTTGCTTCAGCCCCTACTTTCTTTCAACTTACTACTTGCAGCGGCAGGTGAATAAAACCAGAGAATGCGGTACTTCACGAGATGACGGGCAAAGGGCTTCGGGACTTAGAGACCTAACCCTCTCGTACACCGAGATGTCCTGAGGGACGGGGATGAGCATTGGTAAACCTACCTCTCTGGCACCGAATATAGTCGTCTCTCTAAAATAGACAAAATTCACTATTTTTACGGCACCCGTCGCTGGATTCCCTCAAAAAATTGAATACTTTAATTTACCATAATATTATTACTTACTACTGAGCCTTGTAGGTGTCTTCGCCAAGATCAAAAGTCGCTTACTCTCTTCCAATTGGATTCTGTTTGTGATTCTCAGATTAACTTACGGAGGTACAGCTCGTATGCTTTGTATGTTCCACCGCGGGTAAGGGCAGAAAACCTCGCTTGTGGAACATACAAAAATTAGGTGCTGTACCTCCGTATGACCCCGCAAATATGGAGGGAGGCCTTACTATTACCCACCTCCTGCTCCTGATGCTGCGAAGGGGATTTTCCTTCCATCATTGATCTCACTTCACAGTATTCCGGGACCCAGGAAATATGAGCCGGAAGAACACCTACGAGTACCGGGTTCTAAATGGGAATAAAAACAGTTTCAACATTTCCAACAGCTTCAACAACAATTTTGTAACGGAGACGAAGTCGGAGATTCTCTCGTGGATCTCTCCACTGGAACCCCAGAAGAGGCATCACGATGTGCGGAACCGTCGATTCAGCGGCATAGGAGACTGGTTATGTGGTACTCCCGACTTCAAAAAATGGCGCAACAATCATGACGAACCTTTTCAGGCGACATTGTTCTGTCACGGAGCCCCCGGTGTAGGGAAGACGTTCATGAGGTAGTACAGTACCACACGACCCTTCACAATCTTGTATGTTTTTCTAATCCGCTGCAAAAATAACAGTTCCCTCATCGTAGATACGCTGTGCGATGAGACGATTGGTCAGAATATCGGCGTCGCTTGTCTATACTGCGATTTCCTAGCCGAAAAAGAACAGGACACGGCGAGTTTAGTTGGTGGACTTCTTAAGCAGTTCGCAGCAGGATTAGCAGAGATCCCCGAGCCGGTCGGCCAGGCATTTCAAGACGCAAAGAGAGGTGTTGGGGGACGAAGTCCTCACCTTCCCCTGATGCTCAATCTCTTCTCCATGATTCTTTCGTCATTCCACCAGGCCTTCATATGCATAGACGCACTCGATGAACTTCTGCTCGTGCATAGGATTAAGCTCCTTCGCGCACTACAGCAAATTATGCAAAATTCGCCAAACGTTCGGTTTTTCCTTACCGGAAGACCCCATATACAGGAGGAAATCGAAAGGTACCTAACAAAATCCCCGTATATTATAGCCATTCAGCCAACCCAGGAAGACATTAGCAACTATCTCACCATGCGACTAGATGACGACCCCTATCCCTATGCAATGGATGAAGATTTGAAGTTGGAAATTATCAAAAATATTCCTCAATCCTTGTCCGAGATGTGAGTCCGAACATTAACATCCCCCGATTCCGGTAACCTATGTACTAAATGGGGTTAGATTTCTACTAGTGGCCTTGCATACCGACGCTGTTTTAGGAGAGTTCACAATATCTGAGAGAAGGGAAAAGCTTTACCAGAAAGTCGATGACCTGGACGATGCCTATAGTGCGACATTGGACAGAATTAGACGCCAGAAGGGCAATATATCGAGTCTAGCGATGGCTACATTGATGTGGATATCTCTCGCAGAACGACCATTGCGTGTCAATGAACTGCGCCATGCACTATCAGTAAAAACCGGAGCGCTACCATCTGCGGATCTCGACCCTGGGAGGATTCCCTCTTTGGAAATATTACTAGGATCCTGTCAGGGACTCATCACTGTTGATAACGAAACATCCACAATCCGTCTTATTCATTCCACCCTGCAGGAATACCTTCATGCCAGAGATACAACCGCGGTCTTTGATAATCCTCACGTTGCGATCGCGAGAGTCTGCTTGAAGTACTTGTGCTTTCCGACTGTCACAGGCCTTTCTACGACCCTCGCCCGCGCCCCTGGGGATTTACCCTTTCTTCAATACGCTTCGTGTCACTGGGGAAGCCATATGAAGAAACAGTTTGCGAGCTCCCTCCAACCCCTTGCCCTGGAACTGCTGACACAATACCCCAACCATGTATCTGCGAACCTGTTCCTATTCCACCAAGACTCCTTGGAATGCTGGCGTCAAGAATCGTGGGGACGAGTTTCATCGGAGGGCTTCAGTGGGCTACATTTCGCGGCATGTTTCGGCATCACTGAACTCATCATTGCTTTGCTGGAGGTGGAGGTGGGTGGGGTGAATCAGCAAGATTCTGCCGGAAGAACGCCATTGCTGTGGGCAGCATCTAACGGCCATGAGGATGTTGTGAAGTTATTGCTTGCTCAGAAGGGCGTCAATGCCGATCTAGCGGATAAAAACTCCGGGCAGACACCCATATCTTGGGCTTCTAGAAATGGGCATGAATCGGTTGTCAGGTTATTTCTGGCCAGAGACGATGTCAATCCCGACCTACCATCGTGTTTCGTCAGTCAGCAAACGCCCCTCTCTTGGGCTTCTGGTAATGGGCACGACGGAGTGGTTAAATTACTCCTCGATCGCGGTGGTATCAATCCAGATCCCAGAGATACATCTGGACAGACACCGCTCTCGCATGCCTCAGAGAATGGTTATGGGAAAGTGGTGTGGCTATTAATTAGCACAAAAGAGGTTATGAAAAACACTCTTGATGGGAACTCCCGAACTCCGCTATCCTTGGCCGCTGGCAACGGGCACGAAGATGTGGTACAGATACTGCTTGATCAGCCTAACGTGAATCCGAATTTGATAGACAGACATGGCCGAACGGCACTCTCTTGGGCGGCCAAGGCAGGGCACAAGTCAGTAGTCAAACTACTTTTCAACCGAGCGGAAACCAACCCCGAAATATCGGATAACCTTTGGAAGAGACCTCTCTCGTTAGCTGCTGAGCAAGGCCACGAGGCTATCGTGAAAGTTCTACTCAGCCACAGTCAAGTAAACCCCGATGCAGCTGACAAGTACGGCCGAACGCCACTAGCTTACGCTTCGAAGGGGGATCACGCAGAAATAATAATGCTACTACTGAGTCGGCAGGATGTCAATATTAATTCTCAAGATCGGGACGGCCAGACACCGCTTTTCTGGGCTGCGAAGAACGGACACGCCGCAGCGGTAAACCTGCTCTTAGATCGCAGCGACGTAGACCCGAATCTCCGAGAGAACATTTTCGACGACACACCACTCATATCCGCCGCTCGATATGGATACGAGGAAGTGGTGAGGCTGCTACTGGGCAGGGAAGACGTTCATGTCAACTTTGTGAACCGGTCTGGTTGGACGGGACTCTCAATGGCTCGTGCCAGTCGATTATCTGCCGGGACTCTGGAGCTGATGGAGCGTCGGAGTGGGGTGATCGGTGGGTAGCTTTTGCCTATTTCTCTCTTCTTCTCCCCTGCCGTTGTACTATCTCCATAATACAACTTTTAGTTAGGGTTTTGTTATTCTACTGGTTTTCTTTTCTTTCGCAATATTTGTTTTCAGCGGCCATGTGCCGTTCTCAGGGTCTGTACCTTGCCCCACTGTACTTACTACCGCATTACCTGATTTTTTTCGCCTGCAGCTGGCATGTTGAAATAAGAGTTTTCTTTTAATCTGTCTCAAATTCGTAATAAAACGCCTTCACTTAACCCTCTATTGCCAAAATCAGGCCTATTTTTGGACTCTTCCTGACTGTGCTGAATGTTTGGCTTCAGCCCCCACTGTATTTCAACGTACTAGCGGCAGGCGAATAAAAGCAGGTAATACGGTACTGTCGGGAATGCTGATGGCAATGCGGTAGATTACGACCGAAGGACGTTATCTGTATACTGGAGACATGGAGGGCTCCGCATCATGTTTTTATACCTTGCTTTCTTGTACCTCTTACGAAGAACAACACCCCCCTCCCCCACCTTACACGAGAGACCTCCGACAGTATACTGCGGTTTTCAAAAAAGAAACCCTAACCCTACATCTGACTCGATGAGTTCGCTCCGGACATTCCACCACGCAGCTCCCTTTATCGAAACATGTGATGCTGCGCGGATCACTGAAGAGCGCTGTTCCTTTTCTCTAGCCTGGTTTGTTATCCAACCTCGGGAGGCGATACCGAACACCCCCCGGGGGGAGTCAATCTTAAGGGCAACTGGGATGATTTGGTGACGATACATGGACCAAAATAAACAAAAATTGACCGCTCCCGAGCTATCGTAATCCAAGTGCCATATGTGGAAAGTAAACGGGAAAATAAAATCAAAAAGGAATTTGCTGTAATAGCACCCACGTAAAAAAAGTGTCCAATTTTTTCCTTTAATTCTCCTAGAGCATGGAGGAGTGGAATGTCCCTTCCTCCAAGCTACTTGCCAATACCTGAGGTTATGTATGAGAAAGATACCTCGCAACACATCTTACCAAGTTCATATGCTCATAGCGTTCGACAAACCTGAGATAAAAAAATTGAAATAAATATATATTATACTTCAGACATGCTATTTATTTCCCAAAATTCCGAAACTGAAGCTGGGGACTCTGTGGAAATGTAATAGCTATAAAAAAACCCGCAACTGTGAAGCGTTTTGGCTTCTTTCCGGTTACTAAAAAGGACCCCGATTGAGGGCTCATGGGAAATTAGGAGTGATATACCATGACGGATCCCCGAGCGGCTATGTGCCCGCTATTGTGCCCGTAGCATAACAGATGCTTAAGACCCGAGGCTTCAGGTACAACTACAAACTTATTTCCTTTAGGAATAAGCAGCGAGGAGCTGTTCCTGCAGAAGTCAATAGCTGTTTTGAGGGCCAACATGAACTATCTGTCCATTCATTTTGTGTATCGGATCTGCAGTACAGTGGAAGTGCACACTCTCAAACACCCTGCCCGTTTCAGAAGCGCGCAGGACTCATGGACGCCCCCCGAGTGCATAACTGAGAGCACGATGCCTAGCTGCGATCTGAGCGCATTGGCAAAAACAAATCAAAATCTACTGAACCCAGCACGGCAATTTTCCTGGCTAAGATAAAAAAGCGACCCGTTCTTTGCTTTGACCTTCCCAGGCCCAGCCCCCTAAAGCACAAACTCGAATTCGAATCAAATTAGTGGTAGCTCGTAATTGGTGGAGTTCTGATTGCAATACGAGTAGGGGATCTCCCCGGCATTAAACTTCACCTTTTCTCACTCGCTCACCGTGCTACAAGTAGGAGTATTTTGCAGGTTGGTTGCCGGAACCTTATCTTAAGAGAGCTTGTGACCTCAAACCCAACTTCTGCCCCTTACAACAGCACTAGGTTAACCCGCAATACTTGGCCAACTTCCTTCAAGGTCCTCTTGCGAGCGCTTCACCCGGTCTAAAATGCCCTCGTTTTTGAATATTGACGGTCCCTAATTTCATGATGAGCACAATGGCCAAGTAACCCTCCAGGGGTTAATGTTGCTTCGGACGCCAGGGTACCAACTGAACCAGGCTTGCTCTCTCATGTATGATGATGGAAGACATTTTTGATGGAGACAAAGTTAACCGCGCCGGTGCGCCATTTACGCCCGAAGGAGGGTAAATACACTTTCAGATACTGCGGAATTGTGGTTATAATGTAATTCAGTACATTTATAAAGTTACTTGAAGCAATTGAGTCTTGGAGCTCGTATGTTTTCCTATGCCTGAGCGGAAGGTAGTAGGAGAGGGCTAATAGAGGCAGTGGTATCTACGATGGCGAATGGGTCGAGAGTCCGATTGCTATGCTGGAAAAGGCATAGAAGTATGGCTTTGTGATATGTATGGATTCTCATCAGGATGTGGTATGTTCTACTGGTTTGTCTCAACCGGGAGCTGGTATCGCCTTTTGTCTCTAGTGGCCTAGCTTTTCCGAGGGCTCGGGTGCCTATATGCGGATCATGTACGCTATGGGGTTGAATCCGCAAACCTTTGACCTAACAGAGGCTGTGATGGTACAGAATACCTTGCGGGCTTACCCAAGATGATATGGTCCACGGATTATCAACGATTGGCATGCCAAACCATGTTTACAATGTTCAAAAAAATTGAGGTGGGAAACAGCCACTAGGGACAAGTCGTCCAACAGTAGCCCGCCTATTGTTTATTTCAGATGTCAAGAAATAAATGAAAAGTTAGAGGTTTCCTAATTTCTATGCGGAAATGTGATGAAGCTAAGGAAAGCACACAAGATGTGGGGAATGAAAGAGCGATCACCACGGACAGTGAGCGGAGCAACCAAGGAAGAGCAGAACGGTAGAATAGATGGCCGCTCTCTCTTTAGCTGCGGACAAGCCTGGAGATATATCTCCCTGTCTAATTAACAACAATAAAGCACTCCCGAAACCCAACGCATCCTGATATCCCATGATCCTAAGGCCTATGCCCTGCCGTGTGCTAACTCCCGTATGTCTAGTGGCAAAGGGGATGAAAGAAACCATAAAACCAAATACCCGATACCTCATACCCTATGTCTAGACACATCAACGAACCTATAAAGGAAATATCCTATGCCTAGCGCGATAGGATGTAAGAACAACAACCCATGGGAAAATACCTAACCCGAAGAACAAGAAACCACCTACCCTAAACCACCCGTCTCCTAGCCGCATATCCGTATAATGCATATCCGCACAACCCTCTAACCGCATGCCCTATAGGCAATCCAACAAAATGAGCCAAGAGGATTTCAGAACCCAGTCAGGATTGCCAGGGGAATTCCTTTCGCCACTACTTTGGCCGTTAACCTAAATTATTAACTTTTCATTAGATTCATTTCCAGAACTTGCGCACACACAAGGGCAGGAACTGATTAACCACAATACAAAGGGCTTCACCTTTCGTAAGCCTAGGCATGAGCCCTGCTTGGAAGTCCAGGACTGCTAACTTTTTCTTTACATTGGCGCACACACGGATAGAAAACTAACTAAGAAGGCAAAGGCCACTGAATTTGACTCCCACAACCCAACCACTCAACCTTCCCTAACCAAGCTCTTGATCCAACACGCTACAATGGTCGATATGCAGGAACAACCCGAGGCTGCAAATGGCAACAGCCGACCGCAACAGCCCACTTTTTCTGTTGTTGTGGAAGTTTCCCGCAACATTGGTATACGTACCGCTCGTACCGCAAACGTCGCTGGGCCAGACCAGCGGAATGGCATTCAGAATGTCTTGCATCAACACCAACAACAATCTGTTCGATTCCAGGAAGGACAGGATACTATCCTAGCGAATCTGGCTATCCTCCGGACTGACCTTTTGCAGGAGGCACAGAGGCTCAGAGAGGAGATTGCCAGACAGTAAGTCTCCACTACATTCTTCTGGTACCTGAAGTGACTAACAGTGCGACCGGGCTCAGGGAAAGCAACAATATTTCAAGACAGATCAACAGTAGTGGCAATCCCAATAGCACCGCCCTCGAGCCCTTCTATGGTGTGGATGGACAACTGGTTCCTGGCTTTCCGGCAACCTTCGGAGAGGCTAGGGCACTAGTTGGTAAGCTTCTAAACTTCTGGGAAGGGAGACCTAATCTAAACGGACCGATATAGACCCCGCTATTGATCCCATCCTTTTGGCTTTGGGATTGAGCACCACTGGGACCTTGGCCGTTCGTAAGGCCCGCTTCTACCGCCACATCGGAATGGCCAACAACACATAAAGTATTGGGGCACCTCGGCCATAATTGGTACAGGCTTCTTCCGCAACGGCCTGTTTACATACTTTTCGAATTGGGGGGTATGCCTATTATAGGTCTTGTCTCATGTACTCTCCTAAGTTATTTTCTTGTTTGTATGTGCTACTAGGGGCGCATCCTTTTTTGTGAGGTATCATACATCATATCATATCTTGAATAAGTGCTTTGGCTCAATGTCCCTATCCACACCCCCCAAGCCAACCCGCTTAGTGGTGATTGCTTCTTGTGATTAATGTTGAACGTGGATCGTTCTGGACTGCTCACCATTTGCATATATTTCCATACGCGTTGGATCAGAAATCTTACTACTAAGACCTGTTACACACTACCCCTTTGAAAGCTCTCTCACAACTATTAACCTCATTCCAATCTCTAACATCAACCCTGCATATCTAATGCGACAGCATCAAACCCTCATCGATCAACAATGAAACGCGAACCATCATCATTGCCAAACATCACCAGCATCTGCGGTTATGCAATGTGTATTCGGCAGGCTAGTAAACTACATCCTCAATGCCTGTGTTTTCACCTCAGATCACATTCGGCTCAGTAGTAGGAAAGAACGACTATGTGGAAGAACATAATCTAAGATATGGCATGCGCAGGAAGTGAGCCGTGGAGGAAAGCTTCTGGCTCAAGGAGGATATAAGAAAGCCTATTCTTCCTTTTGTTCGTTTGTTATCAGTCTCTCATCACATTCACTTTATGTTCACTTGGTCTTTCTACTCACTGTCTAAGTCATTCGTTACCACACACCATCTCATTGTCTTTTCCCGTTTCCTCGATAGCCCCCCTCTACCCAAATTGCTCGTACCAATAAAAGTTCCGCATCGTCCAGCCACTGGAAATTCTATTCACTGCGCATAACCTTATAGTGTTGAATAATTAATTCAAATGTCTAAACGCCTGGTATATGAAAGCTTGCATTTTAAGTCTTTGGCATGCAAATGACCTTTGTGGGAAAACTTCATAAATCGGTGGGACTAGAAATAGGAGGATATCTGAACTGATTGACCAAGCGTTTCCAGAGGTAAGGTCCACCCCGCCGGGTGAAGATTCAGCCTTCCAAATACGTTACCCAATCGTGGACAAGGTGGCAATAACTCTAGCCCTACCTTGTTGAATCCAACAAGTTTCCTATGTATTTTCTGTCATACTCTTTCCTTTATCGAAACATCTACGGAACACTCCAAGGGCGAGGATTATTTGTTCCTTGCCTGCTGAGGTTTCATACAGCTTCTAAGTCACGGTTTTAGATAAACAGGGGATATGGGCAGCAAACCTGGCTTTCAACACTAGAGACGATAGGGCCACTGCAGAGCACTACAAGAGACTGTGAGGAATGGCAGGACAGCCAATGTGAGACATTTATCGCAGGGTACAATGTTGTCATAGTCTTGGCGGTGGGTTGCAGGGCAAGTATAGAAAAACGCCTGACGGCAGTGTTCCCAACGGTCCGGGGGCCCGGCGGGGCCCCGTGGGGGGACTGCCAAGAGCCCCGGACGGGACGGGACGGGATGGCTATCTATAGTCTGTCCGGGGCAACCCAAGGACAGGAGGGCCGTCTTTAGGCAGGACGGCGGGCCCTACAGGGTGAGAGATGTTAGCTCAGGGCAGGGGGGGGGGGGCGGCAGGGGATGGCTGAGGACGGCCGGGGACTGTCGGAGACGACCGGGAATGGTGAGGGACGGCACGAGTGATGTCTTATGAAGTGAAAAGAATCCGTTCGGAGGTGCATGATCTCATCTTGGCCAACACAGGAGGTCCAAGCGCTAGGACTATAGTCCCCTATAGTCCGTCCGGTCCTCACCTTCCGGGGCGTAGTCCGTCCTAGCACCCTCAAAAAGACGGACTATGAGCCATAGTCCGTCCCTTCCTCACCCAAAGACGGACGGACTGGACGGTTGGGAACACTGCCTGACGGGACGACAAAATGTCCTCTGTCTCGTCCTGACGCAGGACGGACCGACGGACTGCCCCGTTGAGAACACTAGACCTAGCTGTTGCTCTAAACCCAGGACTCCCATACAACTACCGACTTACCTTTTGGTCACAAGCACGCAAGAGGTGTTTCCGTGGAGTGCAATGACCATTTTGCACGTAAACACGAACTGCCTGTTCATTCACCTTATTGTTGTCACAATCGCATGAGACACCCTTGGTATATGGCAGTCGAGGACTATTTGTAGAAATTTAAGGCGATGTGGGTAACAAACACTGCATAGAAATAGCAATCTTGAACTTTATAAATTGAGATCGTTGCAGCAAAGATAAAAGTGCACATGTGGCTAGATGCGGGGATATGCATGGCACAAAGCGTCTAAAGTGTGTAACATACACTCGTGTCTGCAATGTTCTCGTAGCGTCTGATGTATCGTAAAGTCTTGACAGCCTTAAACTGGGGGATTGCAGAATCTATTTAAGGGGGAAAAAAACCTGAATATGCTCTATGAAATCAGCCGTTACTGGATTAAAGAATATCTCTCAAAAACGACTTGTCCCTTTCTTGTGATCTGGGTCCGTGTTGATAGGAGTACGGAAGGTGTTACGAGAACTTTGCAGATGCAAGTGTACAAAGACTTCTCATTCCCTCGTGGTTGCCAGTGTTCCGAACCGTCCAGTCCGTCCGTCTTGGAGGTAGGACCGGACAGACCGCCGGTGGTAGTCCGTCTTTTTTCAACTCCATGGACGGACTAGGGCAGATGGAGGTAGGAGCGGGCGCCCTACCGGGCCCGGTAGGGCCCTATCCAGTTTTGCTGTCACATTTCTTCAGCTCGCATACTCACAAACTTGGGGGCATGATTTCATCTCCCCCATGCGTTATGATTTCGCAAATCGTGTGATGTGCAGTGTTCGCAAGCGGCCAGGTCGGCCTGCAGATAACCGGCCGGCTTTCAGTCCGGCCAGGCCAGGCCAGTGTGAGACAGACCTCGGCTTCGTAGGCCAGGCTTCATGGGTGCCTGGCGGCGGCGGCAGGCTTTCGGTATATTCCATGTGACAAGTCAATATTTTGTTGATGTGTGGGTGATATCTGAAGATGCCGCAGATATCTGTTGGTTTTTCAGGCTTGAGCCACACCATTTAAATTAATAATAACATTCTGATAGGTTTTAGATATCCGGGTAGACAGAGAGGAGGTAGTTGCTTGTTTTCTCTTATCACTCGATTTATTGCTATAGCACGTTGACAAAATTAGGGCCTGTTTGGATGTAACGGTGCCTTTCCGTTCCCCCATACAAATCGCCCTTTCCCTTCCCTTTCAAAACGGAGAGAAAGCCATTTTTATAGTAGAAACGGTCGCTAACCAGGCCCTTAACCATTCACACATGATGGACGGCAAAGGAACTCTCCTTATCACCTTGCCCTTACACCACAGAGAAATTTCCCCAGGTCGGATATTAATTTCTACTAGGTATTCTATGTATTTATAATTTTAATTTATTTTTTTGGTTTTCATACTAGTGGGGCTGGTGGGGGAGCGCTG
>Ga0307513_10003154_pt1 | contig 22526 bp, 25 predicted proteins | sample 15_EM_MG_FD_202174 | JGI IMG/M metagenome (GOLD analysis project Ga0307513, IMG submission 202174) | Populus trichocarpa ectomycorrhiza microbial communities from riparian zone in the Pacific Northwest, United States - 15_EM | ecosystem: Host-associated > Plants > Roots > Unclassified | place... | reverse complement strand
ATCTAGTACAACATTTTCAAGCCATTTCTACATGGAAGGGATTGTACATTGCGTGTTATGGTAGACTGGGGGTTGCAGTCTTACGCGACTTTAACCATCGTACAATTCAAGTGTATGTATATACCCAGGCCCTATCAACCTTAACTGTCGTTTACTCATCTAGACATCATAAATCAATATAGGCCTAAACTCCAGGGGACTCCTGGAAAGATATGACGCAGGGGCTTGAAAGGCACTCCTCATCAAATAACCAATTTTTATTTCGTTGGTATAAAATAACTCTTTACCCACCTCACCTCCATCACACTTCTTCCACTTAGCAAGCCCTAATATCCGACTCAACTATCAGGGAAGATATAGTGTCCATGCACATAAGTACAAATACACATACGCACATATACACATACGCACAAATACACATACGCACAAATACACATACGTACAAATACACATAAGCACAAATACATATACGCACAAATACACATACACCCAAGGAAGCAGACTCCACTCACCTACACACCAAAGATCATTTTGCGTCTAACTTCTGAGCAAAAACCCTTCTCTCTTTTCCTGTGAACCTCCTTTCTCACGCACCTGTCCATCAACACAACAAACAAGCAAACACCAAAAACGTAACTCCTGCTCAATACCTCCCAAATGTCACGCAAATGATGGTATCTTGGGCCGCAAGGGTGGTGGAAATTGGGGGCCCCCAACTCGGCATCTTGGTCAGAAAAGAGCTGGGAAGGTTGTTGGTGGGGTCCAGCAGCCGGCTCGGTATCCAACTGGGAGGGTGGCAATGGCAGAGATTATTAACTATCGCCAGGATGGCGGGTACCTAATTCCCAAGGCCCCATTCTATCGTCTTTGCCAGGAGATTGTGTCAGATTTGGCACTGGAGCAACAATTCCGTTGGCAGAGATCAGCTGTTGAATGCCTCCAGGTGGCAGCGGAAGAGTTCCTGGTGATGACAATGACTGGTAAGTTGAGTTCCTATCCTAGTATAATTATCTGATTTACTAATTTTTTGTTCATAGCTGGAGCCCTGGGTGTGGAACATGCTGGTCGTGTTACCCTCATGGTCCAGGACCTTAGATTTGTTGAGGATGTCATGAACGTTATGGCTGGCAAGCCAGATGGTACCACTCGGGAAGGGATAAGACGTCATCTAAATCAGGACAGCAGTGCTCTCGGGGGTGCACCTCCTCCTCCTCCTCCTCCTCCCATGGGTGCACCTCCTCCTCCCCCTCCTCCCGGGGGTGCACCTCGTCCCGGTGGTGCACCTCGTCCTGCGGGTGTTCCTCCTCTCGGGCGGACTCCCCCTCCTCCTCCTCCTGGGGGTGCACCTCCTCGGCGTGGTGCCCCTTCCCGTCGCCAGGGAGCTTCTTCCCATCACCCACCCCCTGCCAATGACGGTAGTAACAGCGACAGGGACGACAGCAATAACCCTTGTCCACCTGTACGCCGTCGCTTGTATGGTGGCCCTGGGAGCTCTAGCCGGACTCGTGGTAGTCGTACTACGGGGGGTGCTGGGGGAGTTGTTAGACAAGGAAACCTGGTTGGTGGTGTGGGTCCTTGTAAGAGAGCTGGAAGTGGTAGCGAGGAAGGTGATGCGAGAGGTGCCCAGGGAGACCATGATATGGGGCATGTGGGTACTGGGGGGGGTGGTGGCGGTAGTAGTAGGGTGGTGACCGAGGCCGTCAGAGGTACACCTGCACACCCCACTGGAACAGGGCGGTCTGGGGCTGGGGTTAGACGTCGTACCCCGCGGACCCCAGTTCAGCCGACTCGTGGTAGGGGTTGGAGTGGTTGGAGTGGGGCTCGTAGGCGCTCTGCGGGCCCTAGTGGGAGTGGTTGGAGCGGTGGTGGCGGTGGAATGCCGACGCGCTCCGGGGGTGGTGGTGGGAGGACAGGAGCTCGTGCTGGTGCGAGCGCTACCACCTAAGCATATCCGGGGATTGTCTTTTTCTTCCTCTTAATTCACCTCTTTTTTCAACTATTATGACTTTCATTCTTCTTGTTTTCTATTACTCCATGGTGTTGTCCCCATGTGGTGAGGGGGACGGGGCAGTCTTTTCTCACTTTTACACAAATCCTACAACTAACTCAAACCTCTGAGTCACATCTAACTTAGCATAATTACCTTTTATAGAGCTTTTATTGTTATAAATACACTCTTTCTTTAACCTTACCATTTCGCTATGTGAACTCTGAACCCAGTAACTCCATAGCACGACTGTGGTTATGATTTGGGCGTATGGCTTGGGGGTATGGCTTGGAAGTATGGTTTGGGCGTATGGCTTGGGCGTATGGTTTGGGCGTATGGCTTGGGCGTATGATTTGTGCGTATGATTTGGGCGTATGGTTTGGGTGTATGGTTTGGGCGTATGCTTTGAGTGGATAGCTTGGGGGTATGGTTTGGGGGTTTGATTTGAGCATATGGCTTGGGCGTATAATTTGGGCATATGGGACAGGCGGAAGAATAAGGCTTATGAATTGGGCATATGATTTGAACCTGTGAATAGAGTGTATGAATTGGGCTTAGGAATTAGGCGTATGGCCTGCTGAGACAATATATGTTACTAGACTAGGCAACTCGGACGTCCAATCGGTGTTGTGAATTATTCTGGTTCATATTGTATGAACCATTCCATGCAAATAAATGCCCGTATATACTTTGAGGTATGTGGTTTTTGATATGTGCTCACACAATTACTCAATCATGTATCAAAAGAGCAAGGTTCGAGAGGGGAGTATAAAAAAAAGCAGGGCCCCGGGCGGAGAAAATTCATTGACGGGGGGCTGTTCAGGGCATTGAACGGGGCCGGGGCCTGGAGGGCGACAGGGGCAGGGGTTGAAAAAAAAAACAGACCGCCCCGGGCCATTGACCGGGGTGGGGTGGGAAATTGGGGCAAGGCCAGAAATTGCAGTGGTTTTGGGGCCCCGGACGCCCCCTAACGAACACAACCCCCAGGCCCCGCGAATCTCCAACCTCAGCACTATCCGCTACCCCCAGGCTCCGCAAATCCCCAGAACTATCCTCCACCCCCGTGGCCGGCAAATCCCCAGGATAATCCTCCACCCCCGAACCCAGCAAATCCCCAGGACAATCCACCACCCCCGGGCCCGGCAAATCCCCAACCTCGGATTGTTCTGCGCTTGGGGAATCTCCACAAGCAGAAAGATCCTCACGCTCCTGCGAATCTCCCAGATCAGAACAATCCTCCCAGGGCGCCGAATCATCCAGGTCAGAACAATCCTCCAGGTGCGGCGAATCTCCAAGGTCCGATCAATCCTCCGAGCCGGGTAAATATTCCTGCGCAAAACCAAGCAGCTCCCCCAATAGGCATTCTCGGTACGCCACTAGGGATGCAACATGCCCCTCCGGCGGATATCCAGGGAGCTGCGGCACAGATCGCGGAGGATCCAGTGTTTGAATACCTTTGCATAGCACGATGGGTACCTCGTGCAGTGTCTGATCTGTCCCAAATGAGTGAGTTTTTTCGCAACATTCTGTATGTGTTTTTTTTTTACTTACTGACTTAGGACATATAGATTGGAGCGTTATGCTTGGACGCCCTTGTGCTGTTGGTATTGTTTGGGTCTGTTCTCCTGCAAGTGGTGGTGCACAACGACCGAATTAGCCCCTTCTCCATTGGCGTCCCCAAAATATCCATGGGGTAGGTTTTGCTGTGTTAAATTCCTATGATATACACAGACTATCAGCAATTATAGCGCGAACTTTGCCACACAACGCAGTTCACTACATACTTGGCGTGACAGGTAATGGCTGACAACAGCTACGTATCCATCCTGGGTTCTAGTTGTCCTATATAGACTACGTCTTCATCAAGAGTGATCAAGACGTAGGAGCATGGCTGCTGTTGAATCCGGTTCTAGATGATCCGTTGGATCTCATGGTCTATTGTCATCGCCCAGCGACTCAGGTGAGGGCGGCCACTCCGCCCTTGACAGGGCACAACTATCTTCCCGAAAATCCCATCGCCAATTGGGCTCGGCAAGCAGGGGCACGTACTGGCATTCAAGCCCCACAAAGGGAAGTCAGACCAGACCCCGGCCCAGCCAATGCTGGAGGTAGCCAGGAAAATGACTCTCCCCTTTTTCTCCCGGTACCCAGCAGTTCATCATCTGATGTCTCCAACATCGCGAGGGATGTGAAGCGATCATCGGAACACCACCATCCGCCTTTGCAGATCCCGCCAAATCCATCCACTGTCATATACCCCTGGCTATTCATATCCTATCCCAAATGAATACTAACCCGGGTTTGGAACTGAGAGGCCGCAGGGGTCACACCCCTGAAGTCAAGGCATGGAAGCGTAGAGCTCCATCTGATTCGGAAGATTTAGAGCATTTGAATCAGAGACTGCGTCACACTTCAAACCTTCGCGAGTTGTTGAAAACAAAGGAGGACTGGAAGCGTCTGGCACAATCCGATGACGAAAAAGGTGACGAGGATGTCAGTTTTGTTCAGAGAATGCGTCTGAGTATGTCGGGGAAGTTTGTTCGATCTGACAGCTACTCAATCGTACCCTGAGTCTGCCAAGATATATTAGTGATTTAGCGTTTGTGTTTAATAGATATCATAGTATTAGAATAGATTTCTTACTACCTGCAGATCTTGAATTCATAAGTACTTTCGTGGGATCGCTCACACATCACGTAGATTGTAGTGTTTCGTTCAAGCGCCGTCATGAGAGCTAATCTCTTGGCCTGAGAATGAGGCTGACGCCAAGAGATGGCAGAGTACGCGATGTCTCTTGGCGCATGCTGACTTGTGAGGCTTGAAACAATATCTCCGGGGTGCGCAAATATCACCCGTTACGATCAAGACTCAGTACTTTTCACGATCTTCAACTGTCTTTGTTCTATCCAAGTTCTATTTCGTTATCCGCCGTCATTGGCGAAGCACCTTCATTATCTATCTCACGATACTGTATCCGAGCCTCACAGATCCACATCCCGAAGTCGCAGTACACCCTAAGTCGCATTCCCTGCTTGTACGTCCCTTAGGGCTCACAGCTGGCCAAATGTACGGCATCCGCGCTATCTATATAAGGACCCCTCCGACCCCTCCATCCCTCCATCTTTCTCGTCCGCTCCCCCTCCCGCGATTGAAATCTCAACACCATGGAACATCATCGTGAGAGTGTCCTCTGCCTCTGGTCTTCCCCGTCTGTGGCAACTGCTTCGGGGTTTATCACCTCTTCATCTCTTTCCTCTCTCTGGGGCCTTTGGCCTCCCCTCCCTAGAGTTATAGGTTCCTTCCTGGTCCCGTTCTGTCTTCGTTTAAGCACGCTTGCTTTGACATTCCTACCCCTCACTCCGCATCTCGTTAAGCATTTCGCTTAGCATTTTGCACGTTCGGCAACCCTCCTTCCTCCCTCAATACACGGTCGCTAGTTTCGTGCTATTGGTGAAGTAGTTGCCCTGGTGGCCCTGCTCTCTGGCATTACACTCTCTCCTGAGCAGCTCGGTCGGTATAGACGCCTTTCGAAAAATCGTGACCCTGTCTCCGTCCTCCGTGTTCGTACTTCTCCCTTGTTTGGCGAGCCTTCGTCCTCCCGCTTCCCACGCGTTAGATCCCCTTGCACCCTACTGCTACACCCCTACCTGGCTGGCACCCTACAGCCTCTTTAGCTGGCACCTTACTGCCCTTCACTATCGCTGGCATCTCCGCTCTTGGGTGGCTCGCCTCGCTTCTTCATCCGCTTCCGTGATTTACTCTGCGGTCGCAACCTCGCGTCGGGGGTCCATGGTATTCCACTGCCTCCTTGGATCGTGTTACTCCCTCGCTTGCCAATTTCCAGCACAGTCCGTCCTTGCCACGAGCCTTCCCCTTAGCCGTTTAGGTCGGGGAGATTTCTCAGGCACCCAGCTACAGTAGTTTATCCTTCTTCTGCGTCGGCACTGGGTGCCGTAAGAATCTTTTCATTTGTTTAGGGGAGCCTGCTGAAGGGTTTCCTTGCTCCTGTACATTCTTGCGTTGGTTGTCTTCGTGGCTGTATCTTTCCTATGCTTTCCTCCCCATTAGTTTAGGCTGGTGGCTGCTGTGCGGTTAGGCTCATACTATAGGGTCTTGGGGGTACGGCGAGTTGGTCATGTTTGATTGCTTCCTCCGAGGTGGGGGGTTTTGGTTTGTCCCATGACGAGGTGAAGCGGGTCATTGGATTGTTTTACGGTTTTGTTTTCGCCATAGCTAGCACTCCATGTCATTTCTTGTACCTTAACAACGAATATATGATTTAAAAACAAAAAAAAAAAAAAAAAAAAAAAGACCCCTCCATCTCTCATGATCTCCCCACTCATGAGTCGTCCACATTTGTTTCCCCCCAGCTTCGCTACATCCGGCGTCTTGAGATACTAGTATACAAACATCAACCACCATCCTAGTGGGTATCAATCAACCCCCCCTTTTTTTTGCCCTGAATATTAGATTCAAAGATCGCCAACGGACCAATGGCACCCCCAGGCATAGCGAGATGCCAGATGCGGAAGGGAAAGTAAGCAAACCAACTCTCCTAGTATTGTAACCAATGTTAATAGCTATTTGCCCCTTAGACGTCCCGCGGCCCAGCCTCCGACACAAGAAGTTCAGAGTGTCATAGGAAGAAGAACTCTGACACGTGCGGCCACCCGTCACTCCGCCGAAGAGAGAGCTTAAGCAATCATGGAATGCTCTTGATGTGGAATCTTAGGATATCGATCTCACCGATTTGTTTACTGAACAGGGAACTGGAGCATGAAGTGTGCACACACTTCCAACCTGCCGCTGGAGATTCAGTATATATAAAACCGATCTATCCAGCAATCAGGATCTGATATACTGACAATCAAACTCAAACCAGGACTGTATATGGCGACATTGCGTATGTGAAATCGTGGTGTGGATTCAAACATCCACGGGGTTCATCTGCCGCGTATGCCACATGGCTCAAGCAAACCAAGGCCCACACCACAGCCCACCCCCTGGACCCCGGCCGCCCAACCGAATCGCATGTAGATTCAACCACATCGTTTGCTCACAGCCTTTCCCCAGTCAAGGAGCGTATTGAGCTCATCAAATACAAGTATCACGCAGACGACGTTTGGGAACTCATCCGGCATCTGAAGATCCTGATCAAAGATTCAGCCAAGAAACTGCAGACCTCTAACGAGCGTCAAAGAGCTGAGCGTGAAGGGCGTGGCGACATTGTGCAACCCCGAGTAAGAGTTATCCATCCTTATTTTGTAACTCCTGCACTAACAGGTGTTGCCAGTGGCTCATTCTGATTGGGACTCCCCATATTCGCTGCCAGCAGTGAGAATTCATATTGTTCGTAGAACGGGTGCGCGGGCCGCCCAGCATCCGTTCTTGGCGTATCCCTCGTGTCTAAGAGATTCAGACAGGGGAATCGCCTGGGGTGTCGTGGCCACCCCGAGCATCAGGGATCTGCTCCGGGTCATAAGAGGGCAAGACATTGAAGACGAAATCAACAGCCCTTGGTATCTGATCCGTATGACGAGTAAGAGCGCTACCAGACTGCGTCAAGACCCGGAAGAACTTCTGCCCCTGTGCCAGCTCATATTCCTGAATAGAGATGAAGACATTCGTGCGTGGTTACTTGCTAACAATGGCCACGATCCCCTAGATCTCTTGGTTCTAGAATCAAGTCCCGAAGATTGCGATGACCTGGACGAGACCCCTGAGTCTCCCAATGAGAGGTACCCATTTTCGACTGCGACGTTTGGGATGAATGGGCCGGTGTAGAAGATGGGCCACAGGAAATGCAGGAGGAGGAGTGGATTGACGAGGATGAATGGTACAGGCCGATCCAGGGGGAACACCTCAGGCGCCTCACGGTGCTGGCCTTATTGTTGCAGACGACAGCGACCTAAGTATCTAAACTGAACAGGGACTCTGATCAAAATAGGATAGCTAATTGCGGATATAGGACATCACACGGGGAGTCCCGGGCCCTTCAACACGCCGGAGGCATGTTCCATCGCAAATGGCGGAGCCGGTGAGATCTAATCAATTTGCGCCGGCCTCTGTGGTGCCCGCCTCTCGTACATCTGGGCCTTCCGAGTCCAAGATGCTCCAGAAACTCCACAAATTTGCGCAGGAGAACCCATGGGCAACGAATTTACTGGCAAATCCGTGTCTCGTAGCTGCAAGGCCTCAAGGAACTGATGGCGCTGAGGACACACCACCTGCCGGACCTATGACTCGCGACGAACACGCATTCTCACCTCCAAATCCCGCTGCACCCATCGCCAACGTCCATCTCTCGACTCCTTACCGAACGATAGAACATCCCTCTCACACAACTCAACTCCCGCCATCCACCAATGTGGCCCTGACACAGCCACCAGCATCCGTGACACCCCCGGCACGTGGATCTTCAATTCAGAGTTCAGAGCACCCCCCAGAAAACGCCCCATCTGCACACGAATTACTCCATTCTGGCAGAGGTCGCCCGGGTGGAAAATAAATTGAGATTTCCTAGTTTCAAGATTAATTCTTTTTCATTTTTGTTAGATATTAGGGTAGCAGTAGGTACGGGTAGCTATCCTCATATGTGTTGGGGTTGAGCAGTAGGGTTAGTAGAACCGGTTGTTGGCTCTTGGCGGTCATGTATCTCTATATATACCTTCGGTCATAGATTGGAGATACACTAAGTCATTCTTCCACCACCACCACGTTCCTACAGGTTATGAGCCTCTGTGATTCCAATCGACAGCACAATTGAAAAAGCGCATCTGGTAGAGGGTTGTCAACACTGCTCGGATTTTCCAGATCCTTTTTTCACCTCCACGTCTGTTTGTTATTTTTCCGTTTTAATCGCTTTCCATCCGTGGAAAGGTTTTTCTCTACGCTGCCTTATCGTCGTCATCGTCATCATCATCATCGTCGTCATGTCACAGATACTCGATACGCAGCAGCATGTACGTCTGGTTTTTCCGCTACTAGGAGACAACAATTTTGGCCCATGGCGTCAGCAGATATCAGATCAGTTAAAGGAAACAGACCTGTGGTGGATCGTCTCTGGGCGCGAGAAAGCCCCACAGAGCGATGGTGAGGAGCCTAGTGACGTTCAGGCTTATGATAAATGGCTTCGCAAATGCTTTCGGATAACGCCGAGAATTCGAAATGCGATGGTCTCATATATGCGCGCAGTACGCATCGGAGGCTTACGACCAGGATCCGAAAGCCCTTTGGGATACACTCGCCGAAGGCTATCGGGAAGCTCTGGGTTTGGAGCTGTATTACTTCCGCCGCTCTCTCTTTGACTGTACGATGGAGGCACAAGGGACGGTGGCCAAGTATCTTCACGAAATCGATCGGAGAATCGAGTGCCTACGGGAAGCGGAAGAGATTATCAAAGCACGTGAGAAGACGTTTTACCGGCTCAATGGGCTGCCTGCTACATGGCGCGAGTGGCGCGATCTCCAGGCAACAATCATTAAACCTGACCAACCCGACGAGCTTGTTGCGGCGATCAAAGCCCATGAGGCAAGCCTCAACCGCGATCAGGGAATAGCCGGTGATACTGTACTCAGTGTTGAAGGCAAGAGGTATGCCGGCCGTGCAGGTGGGAAGAGCAATAGAAGACCTGAGCAGGCCCTGCCTGAGAGGCGAAATAGGAGTAGTACGGACGAGACCTTAACCTGCTATTATTGTCAGAAGAAAGCACATCGACGTAGCGAGTGCAGAAAACTGAAATCGGATCGTGAGAAGGACATACACGTGGATCGTTCAAATTCACCAATGCCAGCTGTGGCGTCTGCGACAGACACGTTAAGCCGTTCGATTTTTACAGCGTTTTCATCAGCGTCGGTATGTACGGGTCAGGGGCAATGGCTTCTTGATAGCGGATGCAGCACCCACCTCACCGGAATGAAAGAACACTTTTCCTCATACGTTGCAGTCGCGACAGGCGAGGGGAAAATACTTGTCGCAAACAACGTCGAGATACATGCTCTTGGCGAAGGCGAAGTAACACTAGCCGTGTGGGATGCAAAGGGAAGGAGAGAAAGAAACCTTGTGATTCCTGGGGTGTTACATGTCCCCGAGTGTGGGAGGAACAATTTGCTCTCGGTTTCCCAGCTATGTAACTCGGGCTACTACGTTGACTTTCATCGAACTGGGGGAGCGTCGTTTGGGCGCGATGATGGGCTGAGTGTTACACTGAGAGATGTCAATGGGCTCTACATCTTACAGACACGGTCACCACAAGGAAGTGTGAGAGCACTGGTAGCGCCTAGTGGCGAAGAAGATGAAGAAAAAGCAGCGAGCAAGGAAGCAGCTTTATGGCATTTTCGTCTGGCGCATTTGGGAGCGGATGCAGTACGCAGACTGTCTATCGAAGATAACGCAATACCGAGGCTACCAGTTGTGCCGCGTTGTGTTTGCACGGGATGCATATATGGAAAGATGGTACGCAGGCCTTTTCCGTCCCTCCCGCTTAGTTCAAAGGCTACCCAACCATTGGAAATAATCCATAGCGACATTACCGGACCAGTTACTCCTAAGTCGCTAGGTGGAGCACTTTATTTGTTGATGTTTACGGATGATTTCACACGATTCAAGATCGGATACTTGATCAAGGGCAAATCGGAAGCCCTTACATGTTTTATGGACTACAAGGCACTTGCAGAGAAACATCATGGAAAGCCAGTACACAAGCTACGTACTGATGGGGGAGGCGAGTATACCTCCAATGAGTTCAGCCATCTCCTCAAGCAAGAAGGCATCGAAGCTCAACGAACCACGCCGTATACGCCACAGTCAAATGAAATGAGCGAACGAGCGAACAGAACGATAATCGGAACGACACCGGCTCTCTTGCATGCTGTTAACACACCTAAGGAATATTGGGGTGAAGCTGCAATGACCGCCATTTACGTTCGCAATCAGTTACCTACTAAGGCTATAGCGGGTGGAGAAACACCATATGAACAGTGGTTTGGGAGGAAACTGTCATATAGGAACTTACGTGTTTGCGGATGCCTGGCATACGTTCAGATCCCAAAGGAGAAACGCAAAAAGTTGGATAAGACGGCTCGGAAATGCATGTTCGTTGGCTACACGAGAACAGCACAGCAGTTCAGGCTCTACGATCCGGTTGAACGCAGATTTCTTCTATCACGAGATGTCGTGTTCGAGGAATCCACATCATATTATCCGTTAAAAGGCTTCGATAATAGTCCGGCACAACCTTACTATACACCAGCAACACAGCCATAGGAAGCACAGTTGGCCTGGAATGATGCGTTTGACGAGCCGGGTAGTGATCATGAAGCCTCAGCAAGAGTTGAAAACGAAATCTTGCCTGAGGAGGATGAAGAGGAAGAGGAAGAAGAAGCCGTTCACTGGGGAGAAGCTGAAGAAGTACTAGCACCCTTTCGGCTACGCAAACGACAGATTGAGCCGGCGTCTGGTGGAGAACCCTCAAGTGGAGATGTGGTATCACAACCAGTAGCAAAGGATGGAAACAGAGACCCATATATGCTTAGCGGGTTACGCGTGAAGGGGAAGAGTAAGTTCTGGGATGCAGAACCAGTCGAGCTACCTGAAGTACAGCAAGGAGGACGTACGCGCGGTCAACAAGGAAATCCTTGTAGTTCGACACACGCCATGATATCTACGGTTTATATGGTTGAAGCGGGTCCGGTTAACTACAAGGCAGCTATGGAGACACCTGAAGCCGCGCAATGGCAAGAGGCTGTGGACTCCGTGTGTTCCTCTGTTGTGAAGAACAAGGTTCTAACGTTTGTCGATTTGATTCCTACCGGAAAGAGAGCGATTCCCACAAAGTTGATACTGCAACGGAAGCTCGGATCTGGGAGAGAAACGATAAGGTACAAAGTGCGACTTGTGGCACAGGGTTTTCGGCAAGTTGAAGGCTTAGATTTTGCCGAAACGTTTGCTCCAGTAGCAAGTCTGTCAAGTGTGCATATCGTGTTGGCAATAGAAGGTACACGCGGGTATGCAGTCCATCAGATGGATGTGGTAATGGCCTTTCTTGGGAGTAAGCTAGATGAAGAGATCTACGTTCATCTACCGCTTGGAGTCCTGGGAGGTCCGAGGATGGCACGACTCAATCGCAGTCCATATGGCCTCAAGCAATCGCCCCGGTGCTGATATACCACGATCGATGAGTTTCTTGTCTCCCATCTTGGATTTCGACAGGGGAGGTTTGACTGCTACATCTACACGCACACGAACGGCACAATCCTTGCTCTTTACGTCGACGACATGCTCTTAGCACGTAGGGAGCCAATCGTATCAGATTTGCAGAAGAAGCTTAAGGGGAGATTCGACATGGTTGATCTGGGTTTGGTACAGCATTTCCTTGGTATGGTGGTGTCACGCGATGTGTGCATGCAGAAGGTCTATATCACACAGGAAGGCTACATCGGGCGAGTCTTGGAAAGGTTTGGCATGAGTGATTTCAAACCAGTGGCTACACCAATGGATAAGGACAAGCCAGGTGAGAGAGAGGAGGAAGAAGAAGCCTGCGATAAGACTCTCTACCAGCAGTTAATTGGGAGTCTCGGGTGGATAGCGATTGGCACTAGGCCAGATATTTCGTTTGCCATCTCCTATATTGGGCGTTTTGGGGCAAATCCTTCTCAGCAGTATTGGGTATGCGCAATGCGAGTTCTACGCTATCTGGCGGGAACGAGGTATCTACGGCTTGGTCTGGGGGGAAATCTGCCTTTACAGATCCCACTGAATGGTTTTGTGGATGCTGACTTCGCCGGAGATACGGGTACATTGAAATCGACAACTGGATACATCTTGCTTATGGGATCCGCAGTTATTCAATGGCATTCAAAGAGAGTCTATTACGGCGACCAGCACAGCAGACGCAGAGTTTATTGCATGCGCAATGGCGATTCAGGAACTCATCAGGTTCCGTCATCTTCTATCAGAAATCACTACATCTACATTGGAATTGAGCACGCTCTACAATGACAACTAGGCATCCTTATCTACGTTTACGGATACGGCATACAAACCTCACTCCAAGCATGTTGGTGTTCGCGTTTGTCAGATTCGGGAGATTATTGAGGATGGGAAAGAGGTCGTCATGGATTACTGTAGCACGGAGAGGATGGTAGCGGATGGGCTCACTAAGCCTTTGGCGGAAGTTAAACCTGTCATCTTTGATAAAATATCCGGGTTGTCTTGATCCCGATGGGATTTTATGTGTGTTTACGGGCAATGTTTGAAATTTTTTAAGCATAGCTTACTGTTTAGTGGCTTCATGGGATAGCGCCCGTAAGGGGAGTGTTAGATATTAGGGTAGCAGTAGGTACGCGTAGCTATCTTCATATGTGTTGGGGTTGAGCAGTAGGGTTAGTAGAACCGGTTGTTGGCTCTTGGCGGTCATGTATCTCTATATATACCTGCGGTCATAGATAGGAGATACACTAAGTCATTCTTCCACCACCACCACGTTCCTACAATTTTTACCTTACTATACTAGATCTAGTTTTCCTTTGGCAGTCCTGTATTTTCAGCTTCTGAATCATAGCTAGTATGTGTTCGGACTCGAGTAATCATACCATTGCGCACCCTTGCTTCACATTCTCTCATCCTTACGTCCCCTTATGCTGACATCTGATACGTTTTTCCGCATTGGGCGTGCCTCGCATTCTCTGTCCCTAACTCGGCTAGCGTTAGCCAACCGATCTAAGGAATGCATGAGGTGAAAACTGAAATCTAAAGATTTGTGGTCTTGATTCGACGTCCAGAGATGAGGTTTGATATATCTAATCCACTTAGAGCGTGGCGGGTGTATTGCTAGAATTAGTGTCGCTAACCAACACTCATTGGGGCTAGTATTTGCTTAGGTAGCAGCGATATTAGCGATGCCTCCTACATTAGCGATGCCGTATTCGGTCGAACCTTTTCATATCAGAGTCTAGACGAACATCATACCTGAGCTCGTCCATAGTTCAAACAAAATGTTGAACAAGTAGAAAACCTCTTTTTGCAGTTGAATAGATTCTTTCAATACTGAGTGATAGTACGTGATGCCCCCACCCTCCCCCCCCTCAAGACATAGCGTATAGGACCTGACGTATTCCATTGAACAACAACAAACCCATAGTCTTCACAACACGTGGGATACATTACAATATTCTACGTTCTAATTCCTATCCTCTCCTAACACACCTTCGTTCATCGTTCAGTATTCCACCATGTCTAGACAACCTCAAGGCAATTCACATAGTCAGCCAGCTCCTTGAGTAGGTAATCTGTACAGGCATAGACGCGACGCCATACCCATGGATAGGGGATCCGGATCATGAATACAGCGGACCGAAACAGGCTGCTCCCATAGCACAAGAACAATGCTTGCCGAATCATGCAGCTCCCACAGTACACAGTCGTCAGGTCAGAGTTCTTCCCCACCACAAAGCACTAGGCGTCTTCTATCACGATCTTCAAAGGGCCCTAATAGGAGTACATTACAGACCATGGCGTATAGCGAGCCTGACGCACAACCACAAATAGAGACAGTTTGTGTGAGCGATAATAGCAGCGATGAGTACCAAACCTCCCGCATATCTGATCAAAGTGAATAGGACACAGAACTAGATGCAGAAGACAATGATTTTCCAGATGACGACACTGGACCAGGAACTCGTCGCCGCTCACGAACTACGGAGAGATGACAGGCAACCAACCAGGTTTCGACTGTGCGAGTTTCCACCACCTCCGAAGTGCAGGGGGCAGCCCCAGTCAGGTGTACCCTAGCTACTCCACGATGTATAATCCAAAGTAGTGCATACACTCCACTGACGTTCACATCTTCCAGTATACCACCGTATTCGTCGCCGCTGGCCACCCATAGTGCCACTACGTCTGCAGTCAGAAGCTCGAGTCCTCCCGGCGATTTCAGTACACTACAACACGAGTACATCTGGCCTGGTACTAACACACAGCGAAATACAGCCACAGAAGCCGAGGCTGCCGTAATTGCGCGGGCCAAGATTCTCATTCTCCGGTACACCCTGTTTGTTAATCCTCTTCAAGCACCGGCTACTTTGATTTCCGAGGTCCACCGATGCTGGCTGAAGGCTCTCGATTACCTATCCGACGGAGGAAATATTGAAGCATCGGAGGCAAGCATAAAAATAGTAAGTGGACGCTGATACTCCAACATCACCCACACCGCCAGGGGGGCTTACTAAATCTTACAGATATGCGCGAGACACTCTGGAGTAAGATCTCAGTTTGTTTACGACGTAAAGGACCACATTGGAAGATTGTATGATCTTCCACAAGACCCAACGGTGATTGCGCGCAGAGTGGAATACCTCCTTGAGAGGGATAGATTGATGTGCTCCCTGAGAGGGTATCAGGTGTGTGCGCTAAGTCGTGAGCGCGGCCACAACTAATGCGTATGAACTTGACCCAGCAAGTAACGAATTGATTCCTCGCGCCCCAGATCCCCTAGGCAATATGGGAAAAGTACTTCAAGGGGAAGAAAATGTACGGGATTTCCGAATCTGATTTTCTTGATCGCATCAATGGCACCATAGTTTGCTTACCCTGTGCCATACTCTGCCATACTCTGCGAGCATGGCAAACCGGAGTCCATCTTGAAACATGCGACTTCAAGTCAGAAGCCATAGGAGTTGAGCCTGACCCCGAACCCGGTGTTCTCTCGTTCCGGCTCAGATGCTAACAGGACGTTGAGCTCGGAAGACCTTTTTGGCCTGCAGCGCCAGACGTGGGCCTCTTGCCCAGACTGGGTACAGACTATGATCCTCAAGAACATTGGCGAGACCATCAAACCAAAGACCAAGAAGGAGCACAGGGTGCAGAAAGATCGGTGTGAAGAGTTTACAGACAATTGGGCTGCACTCGCTGCAGAGGTAGAGAGTGCGATGTCGAGTTGGGACCCCGCACGCAAGACTCCAGGGATTCAGAGTCAAACCCCCAGCAACCTGGATATTGGAGCCCTGGCGGGCGCTCCGGGTAACAGAATCGATTCACAAGAAACAGTCAGGTCTTTCAATTTTGGTCAGACGGCAATGCGACTCCTCAGATTTCTCAATTCCGATCCACAGGCCCCGGACGGCTCACTGGAGGTGGCTGTGGGGCTAACTTTAGACAATACCATGACTTCTACTACTTTGCGAGAACTCGCGCTCAGCATTGGAGATCTAGAGTCGCCATAGGACGCTGCTGTGCATAGCGAGCCATTGGATATAAAGGAGTGGCATTGTGGGAGCAATGATGCGTGCATTTAGGACATTGAGCATGTGTATGTAGAGTAGCAGTAATGAATAATATTGGGATGCGGTTTCTCTAACATGTGGGGAATGGTACTCAGAGGAGCTTAGTGTTAATATGAGGACGTCAAGCCAACTTAAGGAATTCAGAGCATTAGGAATCTGCAAATAGTATTAGACTTAGTTCACGATGCATCCGAGAATATAAGGCGACGTCTGATAGAGTCACGATTGGATCAGGATGCGGTATTTATAGGGGGTAAGATCAGGAAGAAGTAGCGAGACGTCATGAATGGAAAGAGCAGGATCGTGTGATCCGGACGAGGAAGGCAGGAGCAGAAAAGATCGTGACGAAAGGTGGGAAGATGCACCAAGCCCTAACCTTCGGTGAGAAGGAACCAACCTCAGGGGGGAGAGTATTCGATCACGCGGCGTCAGGGCGGGAGACCCTTAGATCAGGCGGCATCAGGGCCGGAGACCATTAGATCAGGCATCGCCAGGCCGGAGTAGCGGGGCACCAGACGCGGTCAGGACGCACAGGACTTAGGGATCGGTGTCCTGATTGCGTCAGATGAACAAAACGCACAGAACGCAGGGTATTATTTTTGCTGATGTCTCATTTATTTGTTGTTATAATCAAAGGTAAATTTGATTTTCCAATAGTTACTATAGGTGAGCCAGATCCCTGTCATGAGCCACATCCCCATAAATCACATTAAATAACAATTATAACTAGTAAGAAAGCAAAGTTAAATGAATTTATAACTCCAATAAATCTACTATTATCTTGATTTTTGTTATATAAGATATTTTGAAAACAGGTTTACTCTATGTGTAAAATGTTACTGATTTGTAAATCTTTCAACCATGGTTTCAATAACTTTATCTCCTACTCTTAAAAATATCTGAAAATTTGATTACTATTATATCTGGCTAGAGGCTATCTTTCTCCATAAAAACATATTTTAAGGCAAATTTTTAAAATTGTCATTCAAGATGGTATATTGTCAAATTTATATCTTAAATATATTTTAAGAAGCCCAGAGACTACTCTATCAGGTAATAAATTCTTAGAGCCATTCAACTTATCTTGTTATTGTTGGCAAGTTTCATCTTTTTTACTAAAATGTACCCATTTGTTATATTCCCAAAATGTTTCTAGTAGAAACACATAACCAGAATGATCCAGCCCCTTGAATCTCATTCAGCTCACCATACTTGTCATGATTAGCCTGCAACTTGTCCCTGCATGTACAGTCCTGTCTAATAAGTTTCCGTACGGTCCCAGGCAACGACACAACCACACCAAACAGTAGATTTCACAACCCCCTTCTAACAGAATAATTCCAATTAAAAGACTGATGAAAGTAAAAATTAAAAATAACAAATAAATAATGCTACCATTTTGTACGACCTCAATTTGCATCTCGCACAGCCTGAAGTCTTTCAGGCATCCTTGCAATCCATCTATTGAAGATCCCACTCTTCCTTTACTTCCTGAAATAATTCAGCAGCACTGTGAGGTCTTCTTTCAAGCCTAGAGAATCGCTTTCTAAGGGCTTTTTTGATGATTGTCCAGGCATTCTCAATTGGATTGAGATCTGGTGAGTTGGGAGGCCAAGCTAACCTTTGATTACCACATTCCTTCTGCAAATTTTTGTTTTCCTCTCCACAATGCCATGAGGCATTATCAGCAGCCATATAAATAGTTTCTGGAGCTATATTTATTCCCTCTATACAGAGGATAATATAGGGCTGGTGAATCTCAGTAGCATATTGGTGAGCATTGAGCCCAAGTCTGTCCTTTTTACTTGTCCTTTCCTCCTCAGTCCTCTTTCTGACCAGAATTAACTCAGTCCTCCTTCCATGCATAATTGCAGCATACACCCCAATATTGGTCCTTCCTGACTTAAAACTGGGTTTTAAGTTTTTTTCTTCCAGCTCCTTACCAGCTCTAAGTCTGACCTTTCTTCCCACAAGATTTGAATCATATTCAATAGTAGCTTCATCAACAAAAACTATCCACTTCCAAGCTCTTGTCCACTTCCTTCTCATTCTAGCAAACACCTTTCTCTTGTCCTTCTGTCCTTTCCTCCAATAAGGCTTTTTCCTGGGTATCTTGAGCTTAAAATCAGCTTCTCCAGAGATCTTATTCATAGTATCTTTTCCAAGACCAACATTAGCCTTCAGGGTAATATCCCTTAGTGCTAAATGAGGCTCAGCATCAATAATATTAAGAACTACCTGCCTTTTGGTATCAGTAATCTTGGTTGGTCAACCAGCTCTAGAAGCATCATGGGTGTTGCCACCATGATTTTCAGCCTTTTTGATCAAGGTAGAAACAGTTGACTTAGGAACATTCATGAGCTTAGAAATGTTATCATACCCCATGTCAGTGTGCTTCCACAGGGCATCAATTTCTCTATTGCAGTCTTCTCTTGCTCTTCGTGTATGTGGTGGGACCATGGTTGTGCAGGGATGTTGCGGCAATGGTGTGTTGTCCGGTTGCCAAGCGACTGTACGGGAACTTATTGGACAGAACAGTTCTCGTACTCTCGAGTACTCGTCGTGTCGTGACGTTTGTGAAATGGACCGGGCTTGTATGGAGGCTGAGAGGGACGTGCGTAGTGTCACATAAGAGCCCAAAAAGGATTTAATTGAACATATATGGCAAGACAAGATACATAATTAATTATACATTATAATATAATCAAAGTAGCGAGGAAAAAATTAAAAAATTAAAATCAAAAAATTAAAAGTTAAAAGTTAAAATTATTTCCTCCTTCATCTTCAATACAGGCTCTTATTCGTTCCGGCATGGAATCAATATGATGATTGATTCGCTCCTGTGGGTAGTTATTCCAACCCTATAGAGTATTAGTTAATAATGTAAAATAAAATAAAGTAAAGTAAATAATATGAAATAAATTAAAATTAAAATAAATTAAAATAAGAGAAGGCGAAGGAAAAGTATGTACCTCTTCAAGAACTTGGCGAATCTGACGGGCAGTCATTCGGGCACCAATTCTTTCCCGTAAAATATCCTTTAACTCGGTCCAGATGGTCTCGATGGGATTCAAATCTGGCGAGTTAGCGGGCCAGATGAGTTTCCTGAACCCTAGGCGTTCACGAGGAATATTGTGATAATGGTGGACATGTGCGGGAGCATTGTCCTCCATTATCACAATATCCCTCTCAGGAAACTCCCTGATAGCCCTGCTGGTAAAGGGATAAAGAAGAGGGGTTAGGATTCGCTCACGGTAAATATACCAGTCGATTCCCCCTCTTCTATCAACCTTTCGGGTTTTCAAGACCGGGTCTGGAAATGGGATTGGTAGTCCCAATGTGGTAGCATTTTCATTTGCTACCAGCTCATGTGTATGCTCTCTTTGAAGAGCAACCATGGCCTGTTTTCGCTGGTTCGTAGTCTCATATTGTGTAGTATATAAATGGTAGGGAAGTTCGTGACCTTGTATATAATTGATAACTTATTAGCATTAAACATTATGTACAATTAAGAATAAAATAAATAAAATTAAAAAATAGTAATAAACAGGTAGTTTAAATATAAATATAAATAATATAATAAATAATATAACTTATACTTGTACATACCAGATTTGCCATAGAGAATTGCACCCCAAAACATAACGGTTGCCCCTTGGGCAAACTTGCGATCAATATTCTGTGGCCGATACGCCTCACCAGCTCGACGAAGTACACCAAGAGCTCGACGGGCCCGGAGACTTCCCGTCTCAAAATAGGATTCATCTGTGAAGATGATATTCCTCCAATCGTAATTTTGGTGCTCGTGGCAAAAGGCCAGTCTCCTTGCCTTTTGGTCCGGACTGAGGGTTGGTTTTTTAACCGGCTTCCGGCAATAAATTTTATTTTCCTTTAGCACTTTTGATACTGTCTGTCGACTAACATTTAGTTGAGCTATTTATTTAAATTTAAATTATTAGTTACACTTGTTAGCTTAAATATTTAAAATAAATATTAAATTAAATTAAATTAAATAAATATCAAAAAAAAACAGAGACTACCTGCTTCAGCTAACTGTGTAAAAGTCATACGACAGTGGTCAGCATCTTGTAGAGTTACCTCTACTAGATGCTCCTTTTGTGCCTGTGTTAAAGCCTCATTGGAACCTTTAACAGAATTGGGTAGTGGAGCGAGGTTCTCATCTGCAAAGAGATCGGCATTCTGGCTTTCCCTCGCTCGCTGACGTGCGGTGCGGATGATATTCGAACAGGTACTCAGAAGTACCCCTGTTTTTGCTGAAATTTCCTTCAAGCTCATTTTTTGTTGTCCATCTAGCATTGCATACCCCATGATCTGCCCTCTTTTGGCCATCGAAGTTGTTGGGCCACGCGGTGTTGCCATTTTGATGAACCTTTGAGTGTGGTTTGTCTTTCTTATTTTAAGAATTGGACATGATATATACTCTACGAGATCCCTTATTCTTGTTTTTATTTTAATTATACCCCTATTTACACTAATCAATCTCCTAGTCCTATTCTGGTTGCCCCTGGCCTCTCAACACCCCTGTGCGCCACCATGCAAGCCCGGTCCATTTCACAAACGTCACGACACGACGAGTACCGTATGATAGCAAAAGCCCCCTCGAGACCTCGAGGGTCATGGTTTCCAAGTATTTTAAACGGTAAAATTCAGAAATACAACATGGTTAATTCAATTGAAGTTCAAAAGCCTACTAAAATTCAACCTGAACCCATCCCCTTCTCTGACACCAATTGCCAAGGTTTGCACCCTTTTGATAAACAATCTCCCTCTCAATCCATTTCCGCGTCATCTCCTGACAGTCTGTCCCCTTATTGCCTCCTCCACCAAACCAAATCTCAGTAACTTTACGCTTGCCCTTCAATGCCTTTACAAACCCTTTAACCAAAGCAACCCCTGTACATGATTGAAAGGTCTTTCTACCTTTAACAAAACTTGAATCATAAACTCCAAGAACTCCATCCTTGTAAATAACTGCATAGGTATGCCAGCTAACAACATCTTCAGATTGTTGCTCAATTGCATTTCCCAAAGGATTGATAAGAACAGCAAGTGTACCAGTAGTTGTAAGTTGTTTTAGAAAACCACTGAGGGTAAGTCCTTGTGTAAAATTCTCAATCAGTGTTTTTCCCTCCTCAAGTGTAATTTTACCATTTTGAACTCCAGTTGTGCTCTCCGTTTTAGCAGCCTGTACCCATAGTTTTTTTGACTCCCCACTTGCAAACATAACAGGATTTTGACAGATTGAGAGTTTCTCCTCCAGAGTTTTTGAGATTTCTTGCATTTTTTCAAGAAATAACATCCACTGCTGGGCAGTTGTTTGGGTATTGAAAGACATTTTTGATGGAGCAAAAAGGTAATATCATGGCAGGGATAAGGGGAGAAAGTTATTGGCAATTTATAAGTGAAAAGGGAGAATCAAAAAGACAGTCACAAATTGAAAAGGACAAATAATAGGTTTCTCAAATGGAAATGAAAGTGCAATGTAAACTTAAAACTTGTGAACTTAAAACTGGTAATTGTAGATATAGCTAGATATTTAATTTCAATTTGACTTCTTCTAAAAATAAATCTCTATCAAGGTAATAATTATAAGCGATATATAAATAGCAAAATCTTTGTACTATTTTAAAATATTTATTTATTTAAGATATAATATATCAGCCTCTAGATTATAAATTTTTAAAAGATCATGACATATTTTTAGACAGTCAGAAAAAACTAAAGCTCGCATATTATTTTCATTTTATTATTTTCTAAAATGTTATGCAAAAGAAATTCAGTTCCCAATAGTTTATTGACTAAAAATGCTTGCTTCAATAAGGATTATAGCTTAAACAGTATCTGTAAGTATAAATGTTACAACTTTATAAACAGGTATAATATTTATTTACACTGTCAGAAAGATTCTACAATCTAATATTATGTTCGTTTGGCTATTTTCCAAAACTGGATAGAAGTCAATTTTGTATCTGATAATGTAATAATATCTAAATGGATTAAATTTGATATTTATGATAGTTTAAGATATTGTATATGATACTCAAGTAAGTATTACACCTCTTGAATAGATAATTACAGCCATTTATATTGCCCAATATCGCCAGAAATATGGTATAGAATTCTATTAACTCTCAATTCAAATATCCTAAAATCAAATGAAAGAAATAATCCTTTAATTTTCTACCTGGAGGTTTTTATTTGTTACATTTATTGAGAACCACAACCCTGTTCAAACTGAC